>Ga0315903_10004670_pt1 | contig 18207 bp, 15 predicted proteins | sample LakEriMetagenome_7_FD_203524 | JGI IMG/M metagenome (GOLD analysis project Ga0315903, IMG submission 203524) | Freshwater fungal communities from buoy surface, Lake Erie, Ohio, United States - Buoy 2 MA119 | ecosystem: Environmental > Aquatic > Freshwater > Lake | place: USA: Lake Erie, Ohio...
CTGATCAGCGGTCGCGGGGCCCTGGGCGGACGCCAACCGCTGCCCCTGGCCACAGCCCTGATCGACGACGACCTGGTGTTGATCGCCTCCGGTCGCCCAATTCTGGAGCAGGCGCTCGACGTGTCACAGATCGCCGTGCTCAACCAGGCGGCGCTGCCGGAGCTGCAACAGGCACCCCAGCGTTTCGGTCCCTCGGCGGCCCTCCTGGTGGCCCAAGCCCCGGCCCTGGAACGCTGGTTGGGATTGCCATCGCTTGCCGGCGGTCGCCTATTTGAGGCCGTTGCCGCCCCGCCGCCGCTCGGCGGCCCCACCCCCGCTCCGCCGGCCACCGCGGGGATGTCTCCAGGCGCGGCGCCCGGCGGCGCATCGCTCCCCATGGCAGCCCCAACCCGTGCGAACCCCCTGGCTGGGGAGGGCGATCGCGTCCGACCCGAGGCGACCAGGGCGACCTCTCTCGGGGCGAGATCTCTCAGGGCCACGTCTCTCGGTGCGGTCTCCGCGGCGGGGAGCCCCCCGGCAGTTTCGACGGCCGCTGAACCCGGGCCCCCAAGCGCCACCCCACCGGCCCCCGCGCCAACCCCGCTGGGCACCAGTCCCGGAAGCTCGCCCCGGCAACCAGCAGCTGAGGTGGAGCCCCAGGCTGGGGAGCCCCCGGATCCCGGGACAGCCAAGGCCGATGGGCTCCTGAGCGAGACGTCGCCAACGCGGGCGCTGCCACACCTGGCGGCACCGCGGGCTGCTGAGCGCGTGGCTGGGGAAGCGCCAACGGCTGCGGCGGCGGATGTGGCGGCGAGGGACGTGGCGGCGCGAGACGTGGCGGCGGATGTGGCAGCGCGGGACGTTGAGGCCATGGACGTGGCGGCGAGGGACGTGGCGGCCGTGGATGTGGAGGCGGTGGATGTGGATGTGGAGGCGGCGGATGAAGCGGCAGCGGATGTAGCGGCAGCCGACGCGCCAGCCGCGGACAACGGCGACGACGACAACGACGGCGGCGAGGACAACGACAGCGGCGAGGACAGTGGCGACGACAGTGGCGACGAGGACGACGAGCGCCTCGGGCAGGAACAAGCCAATGACCAACCCAGCACGGCGCCGGACCGCAACGGCGCCACCCCACCGGCGTCCAACCCCGCAGGGCCAGGGACCGCAGAGCCCGTGACCGGAGCCCCCGTCACCCCAGAAGCCAGCCCCAGGACCGCCAACCCCGCCGCCGCCCGCTCCCCGCTGCCCGAGCCAGGGGCAGCCAACTTCGCCAAGGCGTCCGCGGTTCAACCGGCCAGGCTGGCGCTTCCCGCCGGCCGGCCATGGTCCCCGGGCGCCAACACTCCAGCCGGCGGGGTGGCTGGAGTGTTGGCGGGCGGGGTGGCTGACTCGGTGGTGGCTGGGGCTCAGGCCTGGCCCCGTTGGCTCGGGGCCGCCACACCAGCCTTCGCGGCAGCCCCGGCCAGCTCGCCTCGGGCGAGCGGTTCCGCCCGCCAGCCAGCCCTCGCGGAGCAGGCCAACCCCGACCCTTCGGCCCTGGATGCCGCGGCCTCTAGGGCGGCGGTGCCCCCGTCCCGGCAGTTGGTGCTGGCCCTGCGGCCCGAAGGCAGGGATCTCCTGCTGCAGGCCGACCTTGACTTCGGCGGTCCGCTGCCGCTGCTTCGCGGCGCTGGCAGTGGGGCTCTCAGTGGCGCTGTCGGCAGCGAGACCAGTGACGAGGCCAACGGCAGTGCCAACGGCGATGAAAGTGGCGATGAGGCGCTGCGGCAGGGGCTGTTGGCCGGGCTGCGCGGACCGATCCACAGCCTGGCCCTGCTGCACAACCCGGCGGCCTGGCGCCAGCTGCTGCCGCTGCGGCCCTGGTTCGACCAGCTCTTCGCCGGTCGCGGCGCCGGCCCCCTGCCGGCCCTGGTGGCGGCAGCCGATACGGATCTGCTGGTGGCGGCCGAAGGCCCCTTCGGTTGGCAGCTGGGCACGCTTGCCGAAAATCCGCCCCTGCGGAGCCTCGAAGCGCCGCTGGCGGCCATGGGCCTGATCGCCGCGCCGCTCGAACAGGGGGATCGCAGCCTGCTGGTGTGGACACGGCTGCAGGTCAACCCCTCCCGCTCCGCCCGGCAGGGCGCTGACCAGGCCGATCAACTGCAAGCCACCCTGGCCGGCTGGTGGAACCGCGATGAACAATTGGCCTGGTGGGGGCGCAGCCTGGCCCAGTTGCGCCAGAAGCCTTCGAGCCCGGAGCGGCTGCGCCAGCTGGAGGCCTTGGCCCGCCCGCTGGCGCCCTTGCAATGGGCGCTTGATGGCCCAGCCGCCCGCTCCCTGCTCGGCGACTGGCAGCCCTGGAGGCTGCTCACCGCCCTGGCGGGCGGCGGGCTGGAGGGCTCCATCTCCGGGTTGGCCGTGGCGGCGGAGCCCTCCAGCATGGGCCTGGCGCTTCAGGCCCGGCTGGAGCTGGGTTGAGCCATGGCGCCCTCCAACAGCCTGCTCTCCAACCCCCTGGTCTTGCCCGAGGCTGACCTGCTACTGCTCCGCCATGGCATCGCCGAGCCCCGGGAGGAAGGCCGCTCCGATGCGGCCCGGGCGCTCACGGCGGCGGGCCGTCGGCGCTGCGCGGCGGTGCTGACGCGGTTGCGACAACGGGGGCTGGCGGCGGACCTGATGCTGTCCAGCCCGCTGGTGCGGGCCCGTCAGACCGCGGAACTGGCGGTGCAAACCAACTTGGCCCCATCCCTGGTGCTGGCCGAGGATCTGATGCCCGGCGGCGACCCCCTCTCCCAACTGGCCACCTGGCTGGCGGTTGTGCCCGCCCGTTCCGGCCAGCGGCCGCGGCTGCTGCTGGTGGGCCATGAACCGGATCTCGGCGATCTGGCCAGTGCCCTGATCGGCGCCCCCGCAGGAGCGATCACCCTGCGCAAATCGGGCCTGGCGCTGCTGCGCTGCGGTGGTCCCGCCACCGCCAGCGCCACGGAGGCTGATGCTGATGCTGATGCCCAGACCGAGACCGAGGATGCCCCGACCGTGAACGAGAACGGGGCCGGGGCCGATGCCCAGGCTGAGACCAAGGCTGATGCCGATGTCCCCCACAACACCCCGCAGCGGGGGCCGCGGCGGCTGGCCAGCCTGCGACTGCTGTTGACGCCGGCTCTGTTGGTGGGTGGCGCCGAAGCCTGAGCCGCGGCGGCGAACCTGCGGCGACCGGTGGCGGCGGTATCGCGAGGACAGCCATCAGGGCTACGGCGCCAACCCAAGCGGGCGCCTAGGTTCAACCCATAGCGATGGTTCACCATGGTGGCCAAACCCAGTTCCGCCAACCCTTCCAGCTCCAGCGGGCCCGCTGAGGCTGAGGGCGAGGGCCCAGCGGTGGCGACCACCCCCGTGTTCCGGCCGGGGCTGGAGGGCGTTCCCGCGACCCAGTCGGCGATCTGCGACATCGACGGCCAACGCGGACTGCTCACCTACCGCGGCTATCCGCTTGAGCAGCTGGCGCGCAACAGCAGCTTTCTGGAAACAGCCTATTTGTTGATCTGGGGCGAACTGCCCACCTTCTTCCAGCTGCGCGATTTCGAGAACGATGTGCAGATGCACAGAAGGGTGAGCTTCCGCATCCGCGACATGATGAAGTGCTTTCCGGCCAGCGGGCACCCGATGGATGCGCTCCAGGCCAGCGCAGCCTCGCTGGGTTTGTTCTACTCCCGCCGCGCCCTTTACGACCCGAAATACATCGTCGATGCGGTGGTGCGCCTGATCGCCAAAATCCCCACCATGGTGGCGGCGTTTCAGTTGATCCGCAAAGGGCAAGATCCGATTCAGCCCCGTGATGACCTCTCCTACGCCGCCAACTTTCTTTACATGCTCACCGAGCGGGAGCCTGACCCCCTGGCCGCCCGCATCTTTGATGCCTGCTTGATCCTGCACGCGGAACACAGCCTCAACGCCAGCACCTTCAGCGCCCGCGTCACCGCTAGCACCCTCACCGATCCTTACGCGGTGGTGGCCTCCGCCGTCGGCACCCTGGCCGGCCCTTTGCATGGCGGCGCCAATGAGGATGTTCTGGACATGTTGGATCAGATCGGCAGCCTTGATCGGGTTGAGAGCTGGCTGGACACAGCCATGGCCCAAAAGCAGAAGATCATGGGCTTTGGCCACCGCGAATATCGCGTCAAGGATCCTCGCGCCGTGATCCTGCAAGGCTTGGCTGAAGAACTGTTCAGCCGCTTTGGCCACGACCAGATGTACGACGTTGCCCGCAAACTTGAGCAGGTCGCCGAATCGAAGCTGGGGGCGAAGGGGATTTTCCCTAACGTGGACTTCTACTCGGGCCTGGTGTACCGCAAACTCGGCATCCCCAAGGATCTGTTCACGCCGATCTTCGCCATTGCCCGAACTGCCGGCTGGTTGGCCCACTGGCGCGAGCAGCTGGGAGCCAACCGCATTTTCCGGCCCTCCCAGATCTACACCGGCCCGACGGAACGGAGCTGGCTTCCCCTGGAGAGTCGGCCGCTGCCCGCGCCGATCCAGGCCCCAACCACCTAAGTTGAGCAGCCAGAATGGCGTCCTCGGAGACCAACACCCTCGTGAGTCAGGCGATCGCCGGCTCCGGCCTGGACCTTCAAGCCGGATTCACCACTGTTCTTGAGGGCTTCGGCCTTCCCCACGGAGCGGCCCATCTGCTGTGGCTGCCGTTGCCCATGCTCGCCGTCCTGGTGGCAGCCGTCGTGGGCGTGCTGGTCAATGTCTGGCTGGAGCGGAAGATCTCGGCCGCTGTACAGCAGCGCATCGGCCCTGAGTACGCCGGGGCTCTCGGGGTGCTTCAACCCCTCGCCGATGGCCTCAAGCTGGTCTTCAAGGAAGACATCATTCCCCGCCGCGCCGACGCCCTGCTGTTCACCCTCGGGCCGGTGTTGGTGCTTGTGCCGGTGATTCTCTCCTGGCTAGTCGTTCCCTTTGGCCAAAACCTGCTGATCAGCAATGTGGGGGTTGGCATCTTTCTTTGGGTGTCGCTAAGCAGCATTCAGCCGATCGGCCTGCTGATGAGTGGTTACGCCAGCAATAACAAGTACTCACTCCTCGGGGGCCTGAGGGCGGCGGCTCAGTCGATCAGCTACGAAATTCCCCTGGCTTTGGCGGTGCTGGCTATAGTGATGATGAGCAATTCACTTAGCACTGTCGATATTGTTAATCAGCAAACTGGATCCGGAATCCTCAGCTGGAACATTTGGCGTCAGCCGGTGGGCTTTCTGATTTTCTGGATCTGTGCCCTCGCCGAATGCGAGCGCTTGCCCTTTGACCTCCCGGAAGCTGAAGAAGAGTTAGTCGCTGGCTATCAAACCGAATATTCCGGCATGAAGTTTGCCCTTTTTTATCTGGGCAGCTACATCAACCTTGTGCTCTCCGCCCTGCTGGTTTCGGTGCTCTACCTCGGTGGCTGGGGCTTCCCATTATCGGTGGAGTGGTTGGCTGGCCTGCTGGGCCAATCGGTTGATGCACCGTTGGTCCAGGTGATCACAGCCAGCGTTGGCATCATGATGACCGTGCTTAAGGCCTACCTGCTCGTCTTCTTTGCCATCCTGCTGCGCTGGACTGTTCCCCGGGTCCGGATCGACCAGCTCCTCGATTTGGGCTGGAAGTTCTTGCTTCCGATCGCCTTGGTCAACCTCTTGGTCACCGCTGCCCTGAAGCTGGTCTTCCCGCTTGCTTTCGGCGGCTGACCCAACTCAACAACTCTTGTCTGATCCGGGCCATCATGGTCCGCCTCTGTCTGTCCGCCCTTCCAACCTCTCCGTCATGTTCGGGTTCCTCCAAAAAGTCGGCGAATACACCCAGGATGCGGTCAACGCGGCCCGCTACATCACCCAGGGCCTGGGCGTCACCTTCGATCACCTCCGCCGCCGACCGATCACAGTTCAATACCCCTATGAGAAGCTGATCCCCTCAGAGCGCTACCGCGGCCGCATCCACTACGAATTCGATAAGTGCATCGCCTGCGAGGTCTGTGTCCGTGTCTGCCCGATCAACCTTCCCGTGGTCGATTGGGTAATGAATAAAGCCACCAAGAAAAAGGAGCTCCGTAACTACTCCATCGATTTCGGGGTGTGCATCTTCTGTGGCAACTGCGTTGAATATTGCCCTACGAACTGCCTTTCCATGACCGAGGAATACGAGTTGGCGGCCTTCGATCGCCATGCCCTCAATTACGACAATGTCGCCTTAGGCCGCCTCCCCACCAGCGTGACCAGCGATCCCTCTGTGTTCGCGCTTCGCGAACTGGTCTACCTGCCAAAAGGCGTGGTCGACCCCCACGATCTGCCCGCCGATGCCTCCCGGGCAGGCCAACGCCCCGAGCAAGTGTTGGCCAGCCTCCCCAAGCCAGCGGCAGCCGCCGCCCCAACCCCCGATTCCGGAGCCCAGGCCTGATGTCCGTCGCTTCCACGACCCAGCTGATCTGCTTCCTGGTCCTGGCCGCCACCGTCGTGGTCGGCGCCCTCGCTGTCGTCCTGCTGCCCAACATCGTGTACTCCGCCTTTTTGCTGGGCGGCGTCTTCCTTGGGGTTGCCGGCCTTTATCTGCTGCTCAACGCCAGTTTTGTCGCCGCCGCCCAGATTCTCGTCTATGTGGGGGCGGTCAATGTGTTGATCCTGTTCGCGATCATGTTGGTCAACAAGCGCGAGGATCTTTCTGCAATTCCGTCCTTGGGGCTACGTCGTTTGCTGTCAGCAGGTGTGTGCGGTGGCCTGTTGTTGCTGCTGCTGCGGGTGGCTTACGCCACAGCCTGGCCCAGCCCAGGGCCAACTCCGGTAGGTGAGGAGGCCACCATTCGCATCGGCGAGCACTTCTTCAGCGACTATCTGCTCCCCTTCGAGCTCGCCTCTGTACTGCTGTTGATGGCCATGATCGGCGCGATCGTGTTGGCCCGTCGCGATGTGTTCAGCTCAGATGTGATCACCGGCGAACCGGCCGATCAAGGTCTGCTCGAAAAGTCCCGCACTCCCTTGCTGCTCGAATCCCCCGCAACCCCTACCCCGCTTGAGGCCAGCCGATGACCACTCCCTCTTTTCTCAGCGATCTAAGTAGCGGCACGATTCCCCTTCAGGCTTACCTCACGATTGCCGCTACCCTGTTCTGTACTGGCGTGTGGGGCTTGATCAACAGCCGCAATGCCGTACGGGTGCTGATGAGCATTGAGTTGATGCTTAATGCTGTCAACATTAATTTGATGGCCTTCTCCAGCTACGTGGATGGCCAACTGGTGCGCGGCCAAGTGTTTGCCATCTTCGTCATCACGGTCGCGGCCGCTGAAGCGGCGGTAGGTTTGGCGATCCTGCTCTCTCTCTACCGCAACCGCGAAACCGTTGATATGGAGCGTTTCAACCTGCTGCGTTGGTAACGTCTGGCCCATGCGCCTGGAGAGGGTCTGGATCATCTTGCGCAGCGGCAGCCTCACGGCTCAACGCCAAGGCCACCGCTGTGCCAACGATCTACGCCGCCAAGGGGTGCAAGTCTGCCTTGCCGCCAGCGGCCTGGTTGACAATCCCTTCCCGGGATTGTTGGCCACCGAGCCTGACCTGCCCGATCTGGTGCTGGTGCTCGGGGGGGATGGCACCGTTCTCGGGGTTGCTCGCCACCTGGCTCCCTATGCCGTGCCGATCCTCTGCTTCAACATCGGTGGCAACCTGGGCTTTCTCAGCCATGACCGACGCTTGCTGAAGCTCAGCAGCTCAGACGCGGCGGAAGATCTCTGGACGCGGCTGCGCCAGGACCGCTTTGCCCTAGAGCGGCGCATGATGCTGGAGTGTCGCGTCGAGCGCGGCGATGGCCCTGTGTTGCCAGCTGACATTGACGGCGAGGCCCGATCCGCTGCTGCCGAAGCCGAGCACGTCGCCCTCAATGATTTCTACTTCCGCCCCAGCCTTGAGGAGGTCTCCCCCACCTGCCTGCTGGAGCTCGACATCGATGGTGAGGTGGTGGACCAGTACCGCGGCGATGGCTTGATCATCGCCACCCCAACCGGCTCCACCGGTTATGCCATGGCCGCCGGTGGTCCGATTCTCCACCCAGGCATTGAGGCCATCGTCGTCACACCGATCTGTCCGATGAGTCTCTCCTCGCGGGCCGTGGTGGTGCCTCCTCGAGCGCAGCTCACGATCTGGCCTCTCGGGGAGAGCAGCCGTCGCGTCAGGCTGTGGAAGGATGGCGCCCACGCCACCATGCTGGAACCCGGCGATCGGGCGTTGATTCAGCGCTCACGCCACCCGGCCCTGTTCCTGTTGCTTGAGCAGAGCCCGTCCTACTACCGCACCCTCAGCCGCAAGCTGCATTGGGCTGGCAGCCTGGCGGCCGCCGAGCCGTCGCCGAACTGAGCCGAACCGCTCTCGCCCGGATGACTCCCGGCTCTGGGGTGATGGAGCCTGGCGGCTCAGCCGGCTTCTCTGTCCCAGCATGGGGGCGATCACCACAAGGTGGAGGCGCAATGGCCTTGGAGATTGAGCGGCGTTTTCTCGTTCAGGGCAGCGGCTGGCGGGATCAGGTGTGCTGGGAAGCCCGGTTGCGCCAGGGCTACCTGCGCAGCGACAGCGATGGCTTCACGGTGCGGGTGCGGCTGAGCTCAGCCGAGCCGTCTGCGCCCGCTCACGCCGCTGGCTGCGGCGAGCGGGGCGAAGGCCCGGGGTCGGCGTTGAAGTCTGCGTTGGCGACAACGAAGCCCGTGGAGCAGGCTTGGCTGACGCTCAAGGCGGCGCTGCCGCCAGCATCGCCCCCCGGTTTCGACGCCCCAGACCCGGCTGCCGGGGACCCGACAGCCGGCGATCCAACGTCCATCACGGTGGAAACAGGCTGCCTGGCCTCCCCCACCGCTCTCACACGGCTGGAATTTGAGTACGCGATCCCCCTCGCCGATGGCGAGCAGCTGCTGGCGCTGGCCGGCAGCCGCCTGGCCAAACGCCGCTATGCCCTCAACCTCGCGGATGGTGATTGGATCGTGGATGTGTTTGAGGCGGAGAACGCACCGCTGGTGGTGGCCGAGGTGGAGTTGCCCCACGCCGATGCAGCTTTCCGTCGTCCCAGTTGGTGCGGCGCTGAACTCACCGGCTGGCACCAGCTCAGCAACGCGGCGTTGGCCCAACATCCCTTGAGCCGTTGGTCGGCCGGACAGCGAGAGGCCCTGCTGGCAGGACAACCGCTCGGGCAGGGCAGCCTCAAGCCTGAGGGTCGGTGGTGATGGCACAGCAGTTGAAGCCATCCCGACAGATCTTGCCGTTGTCCAAGGCCCAATTGAGCAAGGCGACGCGATTGCGCGCTCCAGTTTTGGTGAAGATATTGCTGACGTGGTTGTCAACCGTGCGCTTGCTGATCGTGAGTTTCAGCGCAATTTCTTGGTTGGTGAGCCCCGTGGCGACCAGTTCGATAATTTCAAGTTCCCGTTGCGAGAGATCGGCGCGCACGGAGCCGTACTCCCGATCAGCCGACCCAGGGCGAAGCGCTCCTGCCACCACGGCTTGCTGGTCTGGGCCATGGTCCTGGCTGCGGGGCATGGGGACCCAGGGATCGATCATCGGGCACTCCCTCAGCTGGTTGTTCACTGTAGGCAGCCTTAATGCCTGATGATGGCCTGGATCTTCTGGGGTTCTGAGGTGCTGCAGCAGGTGCTTGCCAGTGGCCAATTCGCCATCACCGCTGAGGTCACCCCACCCCGCGGCGGCGATGCCAGCCACACGCTTGAGGCAGCCGCCTGCCTGCGCAATCGCGTCCACGCTGTCAATGTCACCGATGGCAGCCGGGCCATGATGCGGATGAGCAGCATGGCGCTTTGCCGACTGCTGCAGGAGGCGGGCATCGAGCCCGTCCTGCAGATGACCTGTCGCGATCGCAACCGCATCGCCCTGCAGGCTGACCTGCTCGGCGCCCATGCCCTGGGCATCCCCAACATCCTCTGCCTGACGGGCGATCCGGTGCGCACGGGCGATCAACCCTGCAGTCGACCGGTGAACGACCTGGAATCGGTCCGGTTGCTACAGCTCGTCTCCCGCTTCAACGCTGGAGAGGATCCGCTCGGCGGCCAGCTGCCCGATGGCGGAACGCGCTTGTTCGCCGGTGCGGCCGCCGATCCCCAAACCCGCAGCTGGAATGGCCTCACATCGCGCATGCGTCGCAAACGGGAGGCCGGCGCTCAGTTTGTGCAGACCCAGATGGTGATGGATGGTCAAGCCTTGCGCCGCTTCGTTGACGAGATCACCGCTCCGCTCGGGCTACCGGTGCTGGCGGGGGTGTTCCTGCTGAAGTCAGCGCGCAACGCCCGCTTCATCAATCGCGTTGTGCCTGGTGCCTGCATTCCTGAGTCCCTGATTGAACGGTTGGAGCGATCCGCCAATCCGGCCGCCGAGGGCGTGGCCATCGCCGCTGAGCAGGTTGTGCACTATCGCGAGATGGCCCAAGGGGTGCATTTGATGGCGGTGAAGGCGGAGGAACGCATTCCCGAAATCCTGGATCTTGCCGGCATTCGGGCGGTCGAATCTCAGCCTCTTGCCCTAGCGGCTAGTTAACAACCCTGTTGACTAACATTCCTGTTGATTAATCGTGCTGATGACTCACAAGAACTAAACGAGAGCCCTTGCGCCTCCTATAGACATCACCGGGTTGATCTGGATTGGGTGATCAGCGCAAGGGGCTATTAATCGGATGATCAGCTGGCCTTACTCAGGGTGAGATCGTTACCGAGTAGCTCAGCCAAGGCCTTCTGATGGGCCGAAGGCTCAGCCACATCCAGGCGACGCGTATCGGTGATCAACCAGTCGAGCGAGGCCTCCTGCAGATCGATGTGATCGCCATTGCGGTCGACGCAGTACCGGCCGAACACCAGTTTTTCAACGAGTCGAACACCAGGGCCAATACGGGAGTATTCAAAAATGATCGAGTTGTCGATGGTGGCACCAGCACAGATGTGGCAGCTTGGGCCGATCATGGCGGGACCGATGATCGTGGCGCCATCTTCGATCCGACTCATGCCGCCGACGTAGATCGGCCCCTGAACTTGGATGCGATCCCAGTTGGCATCCACATTCAGGCCGACGTGAACGCCAGGACGCACCTCTCGGCCAGGTATCTGGACTTGTCGCACATGCCCTTGCAAGACGCTGCGGATGGCTTGCCAGTAATCAGGCACCTTGCCAATATCCACCCACTCAAACTCCATCGGCAGAGCAAAAAACGGGGCTCCGGCTGCAACAAGCTTGGGGAAAAGATCAGAACCGATATCAAAGGGGATACCACTTGGGATGTAGTTGAAAATCTCCGGTTCAAAAATGTAGATGCCAGTGCTGATCTTGTCGCTTGCAGCCTCCTCAATGCTGGGTTTTTCCTGGAAGCGCAGCACACGATCATCCTCATCGGTGACGACTACGCCATAGCTGCTGACCTGATCGATCGGCACACGCTTGGTAATCAGGCTTGCCAAAGCGCCCTTGCTGCGGTGCCGGCGCACCGCTTCGGTGAGGTCAAGGTCAATTAGGGCATCGCCGCAGAGCACCACGAAGGTGTCGTCAAAGAAGGGCTGAAAATCTTGAATTTTCCTTAATCCACCCGCCGAGCCAAAAGCTTCTCCCAGCAACTCTCCATCTTCAATCCGGCCTTCAAAGCTGTAAGCGATTTCCACGCCAAAACGCTGGCCATCCCGGAAGTAGTTTTCAATTTGATCCGCGAGATGGGATACATTAACCATCACTTCGGTAAAGCCATGCTCCCGCAATAATTCCAGCAGGAATTCCATCACTGGCTTCTGCAGGATCGGGATCATCGGTTTGGGAGTTGTATGGGTGATCGGTCTCACCCGAGTGCCCTTGCCCGCCGCCAGGATCATCGCCTTCATCGGCGTCGCACTTTTGCGTTGTGGGCGAAAGCTTAGTGACCGCGGTCAGGCCGCCAGCACATTGCCAGCCGGCGTGGCAGCTGACCCCGATGGCATCCTGAGCTGCACAGGGCCTCTCTGGTCGTCTTCGTTCGGCAGGCAGCGCAGGCGCAGCGGGCCAAATAGGCCTCCCCGCTGATCCAGTTCCACCTTGCCCTGGGCGCAGAGAAACAGCAGGGCCCAGAACACGCCGACCCGATCCGCATCCAGCTCCTCCTCAGCGGAGCAGCTACGGACGTGATCGGCCCAGCTGGCAACCAGTTGCTCGAATCCCTGCCACTCCCCGTGTTCAGACTCACCGCCCCCCTCCAGTCCTCCGCCCCCCTGCAGACCGCCGACGAGGAAGCGGCTGAGGGCGGCGGTGGTTTCGGGCAGCTTTTCGCGATGGGCCAAGGCCGCCACTTGGGCGATCGCCGCCCGATCGCTGTAGCGCCGCCCCCGGCTGGCGCGCGGCCCTCGGGATTGGTCCTGCTCCAGCTGGCTGGCGATCTCCTCCAGCTGGCGGATCAGTTCTCCCAGGGTGATGGGCCGCTGCAGAGGCGGTGGGGCCACCGGCCGACGCCGCAGATGCCGTTCCGGTCGCAGGGGCAGAGAGGGGGCCCCATCCGCCCAGCCCGCATCCGCCTCGGCGCACTCAAGCTCAAACTCCTGGGCGGGCTGGGGCGGGAAGGTGGAGGCTTCCAGCACCTCGGCCTTGAGGCCCACAAGCACCGAGGCCGCCAGAAAGGCCTCGCTGGTCTGCGACAGATCCTGTTCGTAGCTGCCACCGGAGGCGGCGATCAGACGGGGCACCAGGATCCGTTGGCGCAGTTGATCAAGAAAGCCGTCCACCACGGCGATCACATCGACGTCCCAAGGGTCGATGTCACCGCGCTCGGCCGCTTCCTGAAGAAGCCGGATGGCCAGCCTGGCGCCTGCTTCAGCCACGTGCCCTGCCCAGCCCCCGAAGCAGCGATCTCACCAAGGTATCGAGTTGAGCCGGTTCGGGCCAGTCCCTGAAGGAGTTTTCCCACACCACCTGAACTCAACCCCAATCCAGGGGTCCCGAACAGGGCAACCCGAATGGCCTGGGGAGCTGACGCTGCGTTCAGCGCGGACTGTCGCTGGCCGGGGAACCGCTGCTGCCGCCCGCCGCCGGCAGCATGGCCAGCTGGGCGTCCACGGTGGCGCGATAGCGCTCCAGATCGCTCTCCAGCTCTTGGATGCGCACCTGCTGGGATTCCAGCTCGCTGGTCTCCTGAAGGGTCTCCACCTTGCGCACGACACCCGTCCAGACCGCGAAGATCCAGGCGGCTGTGGCGCCGATGCCTCCGACGAGCAGGAGCATGGCTGCCAGGGGCAAGGTGAGACTCACCCCGGGGATGAAGTTCACGGTGGTGGCGGCGGTGTTCTCGAGGGTGAACATCACCATCGCCAGACCGAAGCTGAAGATCAGCAAAAAGTTCAGCTGACGCATGGTCGTCGCGGCAATCGCAGGCAACAGGAGCGTAGGAACACTCGCCTTGCTGCGCACCCCTCAGGCTGGCTCTGAATCGAGCAAGTCAGCCTTTGGTTGAGGTGCCGTGGGCTCAGCACGGGGACGCTGTGGGATCAAGAGGCAGCCGCCACTCAGCCAAGGCTAGGAGCGGTGAGCCCCCGGAACGGCAGAACCGCGGCGGCGGGCAGGCTGCGGATCAGCCGGCTCGCCGGCGGCGGGCCAACAAGGGCCATCGCCTGCTCTTCCCGCTGCACCAGCGTTTCGATGGAGGCGCGATAGCTGTCGGTGACAAGCCTCGGATAGAGGCCAATGCCAATGATCGGCACCAGCAGGCAGCTAATCACATAGATCTCCCGTGGTTCGGCATCGACCAGATGGGTGTGGGCCGCCAGTTCGGCATTCTCTTTGCCGAAGAAGATCTCACGCAGCATGGAAAGCAGATAGATCGGCGTCAAGATGACGCCGATGGCGGCGAGCACCGCGATCACCACTCGGAAACTCAGGGAGTAGGCCTCGCTGGTGGCGAAGCCCACGAACACCATCAGCTCGGAAACGAAGCCGCTCATGCCGGGCAGCGCCAGGGAGGCAAGGCTGCAAACGGTCCAGAGGGCAAACATCTTGCGCATCTTCTGGCCCACGCCTCCCATTTCATCGAGTTGCAGGGTGTGGGTGCGGTCGTAGGTGGCTCCCACCAGGAAGAAAAGGCTGGCGCCAATCAGGCCATGGCTGATCATCTGCAGCATGGCCCCGCTGGTGCCAAGGGCGCTGAAGCTACCAATCCCGATCAGGACAAAGCCCATGTGACTGATCGAGCTGTAGGCAATCTTGCGCTTGAGATTACGCTGGGCAAACGATGTGAGGGCGGCATAGATGATATTCACAACCCCAAACGCCACAAGCAGCGGGGCGAATTGAGCATGGGCTTGGGGCAGCAGCTGCACGTTGAAGCGCAGCAGCGCATAGCCCCCCATCTTCAACAGAATGCCGGCCAGCAACATGTGCACCGGAGCCGTCGCCTCGCCGTGGGCATCGGGCAGCCAAGTGTGCAAGGGCACGATCGGCAGCTTCACGCCGAAAGCGATCAACAGAGCCACATAGCAGAGCACCTGAAAGCCTGTGGGCAGGGCCTTGGCGGCGATGGTGGTGTACTCAAAGCTGGGGATGCCACCGCCAAAGAAGCCCATCGCCAGGGCCGCCAGCAAAATGAACAAAGAGCTGCCGGCGGTGTAAAGAATGAATTTGGTTGCCGCATATTGGCGCTTCTTGCCACCCCAGATCGCCAGCAACAAGTAAACAGGGATCAGCTCCAGCTCCCAGGCGAGGAAGAAGAGCAGCATGTCTTGCACGGCGAACACCGCGATCTGGCCGCCATCCATGGCCAGGATCAGAAAATAAAACAGCTTTGGCTTGAAGGTCACCGGCCAAGCCGCCAAGCAAGCCAGGGAGGTGATGAAGCTGGTGAGCAGGATCAGGGGCATCGACAGGCCATCGGCGCCCACGGACCACGCAAGCCCCAAATCCGGCAGCCACTGCAGCCGTTCGGCCAGCTGCAGACCGGGCTCGTTGGGGTCGTAGCCATTGAGATAGGCCCCCACCGTGATCAGGAAGGTGATCAGAGAGATGCCAAGGGCATACCAGCGCACCTTGCGCCCATCTCCCTCATCAGGGACGAAGGGGATGCACAAGGCGGCAGCGATCGGGAACAGGATCGCAGCGCTGAGCCAGGGGAAGGCCACAGACGGATCAGAGCGTCTGGCCGGAGTGTAGAAATCCTGGCCCGGCTGTCCCGAGCCGATGGGGGTTGTCACACACGTCCTGCCAAGCCCTGGGTTGGCGACGACCCCGGTTGGCAGCACCCCACTGACCTGGCGGGAGCCACTGACCTGCCGGGAGCCAGAGACCCAGCCGAGCGCCAGAGACCCTGCCGGGAGCCACAGTCCTTGCTGTGAGCCACAGACCTTGCCGAGCGCTGGAGTTGCCGCCGGGGGCGGCGGACCCAGGGCCTCACCGCGCCCCAGGGCTTTGCCGCCTACTGGCCAAGCTGATCGCCAGCCGCCCTGGCTAGAGACTGCCAAACCACGGACTGAAAAGCCTCTCGGGTGAGCTGGTGTGCCCCCCTGGGGGTTACCTGCTCAGGGTTGCCTGCTCGGGGGATGTGGGCTCGGGGCTGCTTGCTCGGGGGTGCCTGCTGAGTGCCGGGCTGCCTGTTCAGGGAGCAAGGATCTGAATGTGCCGCAGGGGGATCGCCTCGAGCAAAGCGGTGGCGGATCCCTGCACTCTCTACGGCCGGGAACTCAACCGAGCACGCCGAACAACACCACCAGGCCGATCACGCCGCCGAAAACGATGAGCGCATAAAACTGGGCACGGCCTGTTTCGAAATATTTCAGCCCTTCGCCACTGCCGAGGGTGAGCAAGCCGGTGAGATTCACCACACCATCGACAACGCGGGAATCCACCTCCAGCACCTGGCGGGCGAGGCGACGGCTGCCCTGCACAAACAAGGCATCATTGATGGCATCCAGGTACCACTTGTTGGCCAAAAAGGCATTGAGACTGGGGAAGCGTGCGGCGACGCTGCTCCCCAGATCCAGGCGGCGCAAGAAATAGGCGAACACCGCCAGGCTGATGCCGCTCACAGAGATGGCCACGGAGGCGCCGGCGAGGGGCAGGAACTCAGCCCAGGAGAAGTGGGAGGCGAGATGGGCTGCCTCTTCAGGGTCGATCAACTGGGCAAAGCGGTTGTGCCAAGGGATACCGAGCAGACCGATCAACACGGATGGAACCGCCAGGATGGCCAGGGGGCTGGCCATCTGCCAACCCGATTCATGGGGATGGTCGGCGTGGTGGCCGTGGTCGGATTCGGCCAGCGAGGCTCCCGCAGCGGCCATCAAGCTGGCCTGGATGCTCTTGTCCTGGCCGCGGAACTCACCCTCAAAGGTGAGGAAATAGAGGCGGAACATGTAGAAGGCCGTCATGCCGGCGGTGAGGAAGCCCACCGCCCAGAGCAGGGGAAAGCTGCCAAACGCTTCGCCGAGGATCTCGTCCTTGCTCCAGAAACCAGCCAGGGGTGGCAGACCACTAATCGCGATGCAGCCGATCAAAAAGGTGCTGGAGGTGATCGGCATGAAGCGGCGCAAGCCACCCATTAAACGCATGTCCTGAGCGAGCACCGGTTCGTGGCCCACTACCTCCTCCATGGCGTGGATCACCGAGCCGGAGCAGAGGAAGAGCATCGCCTTGAAGAAGGCATGGGTGACCAGGTGGAACATGCCAGCGATCGGGGCGCCGCAGCCCATCGCCAGCATCATGTAACCCAGCTGCGACACGGTGCTGTAGGCCAGACCCTTTTTCAGGTCCATCTGGGTGAGGGCGATCGAGGCTCCCAGAAACAACGTGATCGTGCCGATCACGGCAATCACCACCTGAACAGCCGGGAATGGTGCATAGACCGGCTGCAGCCGGGCCACCAGGAACACGCCGGCGGCCACCATCGTGGCGGCATGGATCAGGGCCGAAATCGGCGTGGGGCCCTCCATCGCATCCGGCAACCAAACGTGCAGGGGGAACTGGGCTGATTTGGCCATCGGCCCCATGAACACCAGCAAGCACAGCAACACGGCGACACCGGTGGACAGGGTGCCGGAGCTCACCGCCTCCTGAAGACGGCTGCCAATCTCCTCGAACCCAAAGCTGCCGGTGGCCCAAAACAGGCCAAGAATGCCGAGCAACAGGCCGAAGTCGCCAACACGGTTAACCACAAACGCTTTTTGGGCGGCATTGGCGGCGCCATCGCGGTCGAACCAAAAACCGACGAGCAGATAGGAACACATACCCACCAGCTCCCAGAACACGTAAATCTCCAGCAGATTCGGGCTGATCACCAGGCCGAGCATCGAACTGCTGAACAGAGCAAGGTAGGTGAAAAAGCGCACATAGCCCTTGTCATGGGCCATATATCCATCGGAATACACCATCACCAACAGGGCGATGCAGGTGACCAGCGCCAGCATCACCGCCCCAAGCGCATCCACCCGGAAGCCCATCTGCAGGTTGAAGCTGCCGGCGCTGGCCCAGTTGAACAAAACCTCCGTGGCCCCCGCGCCACCGATTTGCTCCAGCAGCACCGCAAAGCTGAGCACCGCCGCCGCCCCGACGCAACTGATCAACATCAGGGCCACGGGTCGCTTCAGGCGATTGACGGTGCGGCTGAAGGTCAACAGGCCCAGGCCGCTGAGCGCCGCTCCCGCCAGCGGAAGGACCGGGATCAACCAGGCGAGTTCGGCGGCTGAAGGCATGCGGCGCTCGTGGCTTAAGCGACTGTAGGCAGCCCAGGCGACTGATCTGGGCAATGTGGCGGGCTCCCGATCAGAAATCGTTCAGCCGAGCCAGTGGGCCAGGGATGTGCGGGCGAAACTCGTTGCCCCTAGGCCGATGAAGCGATGGGCCCACCAAAACACCGCCACGGCGATGGCGATCCCCAGCTGGGCCGGCCGCAGAAATTCCGCCGGCACGAGAACCTGGCGACCATCCAGCACGGCCCGGAAGGGGATCAGCGAGGTGGAGCGCTTCAGCTCCTCGAACGCCGCTCCGAAGCGCTGGTGCAGCCGCCTGTCGCCGTGCCAGATCGCAAACAGATGGTGGGCGACCAAGCCGACGCAGGCCACCACCATGAAGCTGCTGCCGATCCAGAGCAGATGGGTGGCGCACCAGAGGATCTGGCCGATGGCCTGGGGATGGCGGCTGACGCGGATGATGCCGGTGGCGTAGAGGCGCACCTGGGGCTTGAGCACCGCCGGGATCTCGAGCAGGTTGTAGGTGGCGGGGTAAAGGAATAGGAAGCTGATCGCCGTGC
>Ga0315903_10004672_pt1 | contig 18195 bp, 20 predicted proteins | sample LakEriMetagenome_7_FD_203524 | JGI IMG/M metagenome (GOLD analysis project Ga0315903, IMG submission 203524) | Freshwater fungal communities from buoy surface, Lake Erie, Ohio, United States - Buoy 2 MA119 | ecosystem: Environmental > Aquatic > Freshwater > Lake | place: USA: Lake Erie, Ohio...
CCTGCATTAGTATATGTATATGTTAAATTAAAAGTGCCTGGGCCACTATTAGTTGGACAAAACTCATTGTTGACTGCATCAACACCTGGACCACTCCAAGTTCCTCCTGCTGGTATTGCTGATAATGCTACGCAGTTAGAGCTTTCACACATATCTACTAAGGATATTAGAGTAGGATCTACATTATATATAAAGACATCTAATGATACTAAAGGACTTACACAACCTATGCTGTTTATAGCTTGTACTTGTATTGCATTAATAATTAAGCCTGGATTTGCTCCTGACCAATCTACTTGTATTTGATTTGTGTTTTGGCCACTTACTAATATACCTGGTGGTATAACTGTCCATAAGTATGTTAATCCTAGGGTCTGTGTTACATTATATATAGATCCGTTTGTTTGGTAACATACCGTATCTGGGTTTATTGTTGTGAATTGTGCAAGTACTAAACTTGGTAGTAATGTTAGAAATAATAGTAGTTTTCTCATAGTCAAAAATGTTTGTTCCAGTATTTTGGTGGTATTGTTTTTATTTGGTCTCGTAGACTTTTTAGATACTTTAGAAGTTTCTTTTTAAATTTTTTGTTTTTGCTTTTTTTAGACATTAGTTGTGATTTATGCTTGTTATATTTGGTAATGTTATATTTATGGTACCATTATAAATTGTAAATGGGTTTGTTGGACAAGAGTTATTAATCCAATTACCCCAATCTCCATCTGCGCCTGCTGTTACTTGTATGAGTAGATTCTGCGGTGTACAAACATTTGCAACTGTTACATGAAAACAAAATGACCAAATACATGAACCTGAATCACCCCAATCGTCTGCTGGGTTACCATTTAATGGGCCATTGATACCAGAGTCAAAAAACCAACCAGGACCAATCATTCCTGCAGGTGTGAAATTGTTAGTTATCCAAACCCAGTTACCGCTACCGCCTTGACAATTAGTTGGTGGTCCAACTTGTTGTAGATTAGTCCAACCTGGACCTAAGTTTATGTCGAAACCCTCTAGCCAATTTGAACCAACATTTAATCCAGGCCAACCATTCATTGTGTAACACACGGTTACTGTAGTACCTGGGTTATATCCTAAAGCTGGAGGAGGAGGATTTAATGTGAATGATTGTGTACCAACACATTGGGAATAACTTATTTTATAAAGTAAAAGAAATATTATAAATAATTTTTTCATACTAATAAATATAAGTTAACTTGATTAGATTAACAAACTTAATATATTTATAAATATGAAAACAATAATTTTAACCCTAATTACAGCCGCGGTTATTTTAACTTCATGCGGTGGAGCGACAGAATCAACAGTTTCTACTGCTGATTCAACTCAAACTGTAGATACAGTTTGTGTAGACACTATTTGCGTAGATTCAATTTATATTGATTCTGTAGCAGAGTAACATTAATTCCCCCACATTTTTAAGTGGGGGTTTTTTAAAAAAAATATAAAATTATGGATCTAAATAAAATATTCAATAATTTTTTTGATAATACTGAAGATAATGATGAGACTTCATTATTATTAGATTTTTCAGAACATCCACTTTATTGGATTAGTGGATTTGTTAAAGTGATAAATAATCATACTTTTTTTACTAAATTAAATAAAAGAAATTTTTCTAAAATAGATCCTTCTATTAAAATAGAGGAAATTGAAAGAATTAGTGATTCTTTACTTTATGAGAAAGCTTGGGGTTATATAAAAGGTATAAAGTTAGAAAATCCAATGCATGTAGATAGTCTGAGAATTAAAGCAGATGATAAATTAATTTCCTCGTTAGTAGAAACTATAAAATACTTTGAAAGTATAGAAGAATATGAAAGATGCGCGTTTTTAAAGAAAATTGAAGAAAAAGTTAAAGACTTTTAATTTAAGTTTGGCCTTAAGATTTTTATAACGTATATTTAAATTACGGGTTTTGAGAAAATGTAGTAATATGAGGAAATGTGAGATGTAGAAAAGTAGAGGAATATAACGGGTAGGTAATAATATAAATAAACATAAAAACAAATGAAACACAGAGAAGCAGTTCTTAAAAAGTTAGACAGTATGGATTCTAACTTGAACAAATTAAACATGACCTTAAACCAAGGTGATCGTCAAACCGCTTATGAATTAACTGAATCACTCAGGGAACAAATTGAGCAAATTAAAGGATATATCGAAAACGAATCTATTCAAGGCTCAGAATTAAATAGATTCTAAAAATTTAAAAATAAAAGTTATGAAATTATCAGCAGAACAAATCCAACAAAACTGGATCATATTTGAAGAAATAATAAAAACACACATTTCTGAACCTCGTTGTTCTAAATTATTAGAATTTTATTCAAAGTATTCAGAACGTATTATCTTAATGCCAGCATCACATAAAAAAGAATACCATAATGCATTTCCAGGAGGTTATGTAGAACATGTTCTTCGAGTTGTAGATTGTGCATTAGCATTAAATGAAGTCTGGGTTCAGTTTGGGGTTGATTCTTCAACATATACCAAAGAAGAATTAGTATTTGCAGCTTTAAATCATGATTTAGGCAAAATGGGAGATGAACAAAATGAGTCATATCTACATCAGACTGATCAGTGGCGTAAAGAAAAACTTGGTGAAGACTATAAATTTAATGATAAACTTGAATATATGTCTGTACCAGATCGTGGTTTACATTTATTAATATCTCATGGTATTGAGTTTTCCAAAAACGAGATGTTAGCTATTAAATTACATGATGGTTTATATGATGAAGCCAACAAACCGTATTTAACCGGTTGGTTACCAGAACAAAAACCTAGAACGTCTTTAATTTATATTTTACATCAAGCTGATTTAATGGCCTCTAGAATTGAATTTGAAAGAGAATGGTTCCCAAAATTTAAAGGTAATTTGCCAACTCAAGAAAAGAATTTTATATTAGGTGAGAAAAAAAATGAAACCAAAAAAGTACCTATTAAAACTAAAGCTCTAAGTAATATTAAGAGTGAAAGTTTAAAAAACGTTATGGGGGATTTTTTTCAATAATTAAATAATTTATAAACAAATAAAGGTTGTAGCGAAAGTTACAACCTTTTTTAATTTAAAACAACATGATATTAACAATTATTACTCTTTTATTATTAATCTGTGTATTAGGTTATACTAGTTATAATCTTTTAAAAAAAAATGAAAAATGTGAAGATATTATTCTTTCATACGAAGAACATTTATCTGCTTTATCTGAGTTAATAGTTTTCTCAGATAAAAAATTAAAAGAAATAGATACAAAAGGATCATTTGAAAGTGATGATGAAGTAGGATTCTTTTTTAAACATATTCTTTTCATACAAGAAGAATTAAATAAATTTAAAACAAACAAAGATGTCTAAAAATTACTTTACTCAAGACACAGAAGATGCTATTATTGCTTATAATTTAAGTAATAACCCTGCTGAAAAAAGTAGAATATATGATGAAAAAATCCATTATGCTTTTTTTAAATTAACTCAAACAATAATTCATACTTTTAAATTTTATCATACAGAAGTTGAAAATATTGAAGATCTACAACATGAGATTATAATATTTTTATTATCAAAAATTCATAAATTTGATCCATCTAATGGAGCTAAAGCTTATTCTTATTTTGGGACTATTGTTAAACGCTGGTTAATTTTATATAATGATAAAAATTATAAAAAGAAAATAAATTCATCACCTATAGAAATATTAGAGGAAGACAATTCACATACATATACTATAGATGAAAATAATTCTCCTAGCGATAAATTATCCCACAATGATAAAATAGCATTATTCACAGATTTATATATTGAATATTGTACCAATAACATTTATATTTTATTTCCACCTAAATATGATAAAATAACAAACGAGTATAATTATGAAAATGCTAAAATAGCTGATGCTATATTAGAATTATTTAGAAAAAGAGAACACATTCCTATATTTAATAAAAAAGCATTATACATCTATATAAAAGAAATAATAGATGCTAAAACACCTAAAATTACTAAAATAGCTGATAAATTATATGAAATTTTTAAAAAAAATTATATTCTTTATTTAGAAAATGGATATATTAAATTTTAAAAAGCTTATATTTATAATAAATGTAATATTATGGAAAATTTAGAATCAAATATATTTGGTGGTAAAAAATTTAAAGATTTATTAGAAGAGATATATAATAATCAAAAGAAAAAAGAAAAACAAATATCTACTCTAATTAGTGAGTTAAAACCTATGGTACAAGAAATAGGTGATGCAACATTAATTGTTCCTTTAATTAAAGAATATCTAGAAATAGGAGTTAGAAATGATGAACAATTAATTAAAATGGCTACTATTATACAACGATGTTTAGCAAATAGTACCCCAGGAAGTGATAATTTTTCTATTTCTGAATCAGAGAAAGCCCAACTATTAAATGAAATAAATAAATTAAATGATAAATCTCAATAATGAGTTTGTTTGAAGCTAATAGGTATTTAAAAATACTCCCGGTTAGAGTTGAAAGTATTGTTTTAGATGAATCACATCCTAGATTTAAAGAATTAGGAGAATGGAATAGTCTTGGTACAATTGAATATACTGTAGTTGATAATCCTAATAAATTAAATCTATTACCTATAGCCAGTCCTATTAGTTCTAATATTAAAAACTATCCTTTAATAAACGAAATAGTTTATTTAATATCATTACCTGATAATAATATTGGAAATAATAATACATCAAAAAAACAATATTATTTAAATATTATAAGTTTATGGAATCATCCTCACCATAATGCTTATCCTGTTAATCCAAATAATCCTCCTGAAGCACAACAAAAAGATTACACCCAAACAGCAGCAGGAAGCGCTAGAAGAGTCACAGATGATTCTACAGAGATTTTCTTAGGAAAAACATTTAAAGAAAAAGCAGATATTCATCCCTTACTACTATTTGAGGGAGATTTTATAACAGAAGGTCGTTGGGGTAATTCTATTCGTCTAGGTAGCACAGTTAAAAATACACCTAATAACTGGTCAAGTGTGGGTACAAACGGAGATCCAATTATTATACTTAGAAACGGGCAAGGCCAACAATCACCAGAAGGGTGGATTCCTATAGTAGAAGATATAAATAATGATGACTCTTCTATATATATAACAAGCACTCAAAAAATACCAATAGAAGCATCCAGCGTAAGTTATGTTAGTTATACAGACGAACAACCAGTAGCCCCAAATGAATACTCAGGTAAACAAATAGTCTTAAACTCAGGTCGATTATTATTTAATACTGTTGATGACCATATAATGTTCAGCGCAGCTAAATCTATAAATTTAAACGCTAAGGACTCAGTTAATATAGATACAACTAAATTTATTACTCAAGCAGATAACATATATTTAGGTAAAGAAACTCAAGCTACTGAACCGCTATTGTTAGGAAACTCAACGGTTAATGTGTTAAATACATTATTAGATACTTTAACTCAATTAGGAACAGCTTTAACTTCAGCTATCACTACACCTGCAGTTTTAGGAGCTCCATCTTCTATACCATCATTACAATCATTTGGCCCAATATTAAGTTCTAATATATCTGTGTTAAAAGCTCAATTAGAAACTATAAAATCTAAACGTAATTTTACTGTGTAATGGCTACTAAATTATCATATATACCCCCAAAGCCTAAGTTAACTCCTAAACAAGTTAATGAACAAACAGATGTTGATAAAAAGAAAAATGAGAAGGCTAATTTAATTTCTACATTAATATCTAAATTAAATGGATGATAAAACTGCTATTCTTATAAGACAAAAAGGTCAAGATCTATTATTACAATTAATTCCTATTATAGTAGAGACTGCCACAGAATTAGGTATCAAAAATATAGGTTTACCTAATATTAATTACCCGGATTCATGTCCATCTAAAGAACAACTAGATAAAGCTTTAAGAATAAGAAATCAACTAGTTGATAAATTAAATAAAACTAGTAAAACTATTGAGATTTTAAGTAAGCCTTTAAATACTTTAAATACTATTGTAACAACAACAACTACAACTTTAGATACTGTAAATATAGCTATAACAACAGCTAAAGCAGCTATTCCTTTACTTCCAACGCCTACTCCTGGAGCCCCAGACCCAGGAAACTCGGCCTTAGTTACTTTAGATACATTAAATGAACTTAAAAAAGATAAATTAGATCCAAAAATAAAATTAACTAAAATTATAATTTCTAGCATTTCCGCTGCTTTAGATATTACAAATAAAGTTTTAACAAGTCTTATTCAATTGTTAAAATCATTAGATTTCTTATTATTAAAATGTAACACATCTGAAGATCAATTAACTCCTTTTAATGAATATTTAAATAATATAGAACAGAATCAACAACAAGTTCAAGCATTAAATAGTGATTCTAATTTGTCTTCTATATATAAAGGATTTACATTAGAAATAATTGAGAAACAATATTCTCCAACTGTGAAACAAATTCAAGCTGTAGCTAAAAATCCTCAAGGTATAATTTTATTACAAACCCCATTATCATTTACTACTACTCCTCAAGTTTTAATTGAAGAACTTAAACTAATAATTGATAATAATAATTTAAAAGCTTATTAATTTCAATATTTATAACAAATGAAAGCAGACATATTAAAAAAATTTATTAAAGATGCTGTTAGAGAAGCAGTACAAGAAGAGTTAAAAGATATCTTATTAGAAGCTTTTAAAAGTAATAAACAAACTATAAGAGAATCTAATGATAGAACTTTAAATTTTAATACAAATTCTATACCACATCAACCAGCTTCTAAACCTAATATAAATCCTAAACAAGCATATATGGAAATTTTAGGAGATATAGCTAAAGGTCCTAAATCTGGATTTGAAGGAGAATTTAAAGTACAAGGTAATGTAGATCCAATTAATGGATCTTTACCTGAAGGACAATTAGGATTAGATCAAATAATGGGTTTAATACATAAGTAATGGCATTTGGAGCAAAAAAAATATTCCCAATTGATACTAAACCTGGAACAGCAGTGGGAATATCTATTCCATTTAATGCTCCATCTGTTTTTTTCTCAACATATGCAACTAAAGATGCTATTAGAAATAATTTATTAAATTTTTTTCTAACAAATTCCACAGAAAGATATTTAAATAATAATTTTGGAGCTAATTTAAGAGAATTTATTTTTGAACAAATTAACTCAGATAATATAAGTTCTTTAAAAGAAAATGTTCAATCTTTAATAAATACACATTTTATTAACATAAAAGTAGAGCAATTAGAAGTATTAGAGAATCCAGACTATAATGAAATAACAATTAATATAACTTACAGTATAATTAATACTGGGGTAACAGATCAAGTACAAATTTCGTTTACATAATGGCTGTAAAAAATATAAAATATTTAAATAAAGACTTTAGTGAGTTTAGAGCTAATCTAATTGATTATGCCAAAACTTATTTTCCTACAACATATAATGATTTTAGCCCAGCATCACCAGGAATGATGTTTATTGAGATGGCTTCATATGTTGGAGATGTTTTATCGTTTTATCTTGATAATCAAGTCCAAGAAAATTATTTACAATTTGCTCGTCAATCTAATAATTTGTTTGAATTAGCTTACATGTTTGGGTACAAACCCAATGTAACAGGTATAGCTACAACAGATATTGATTTTTTCCAAAAAGTTCCAGCAAAATTATCTGGATCTACATACATTCCAGATTTTGATTATGCTTTATATATAGCTGAGAATTCAACAGTCTCGTCGACTAGTGGTACTTCATTTTTAGTTGACTCGCCTATTGATTTTACAATATCTAGTTCATTAGATCCTACTGAAGTCACAATATATGAAGTATCAGGTAACAACCCCAGTTATTTTTTATTAAAAAAAACACGCAAGGCTATATCTGCTACTATAAATACAAAAACATTTACATTTGGATCTCCTATTAAATTTTCAACAGTAGAGATAAATTCTCAAAATATTGTTGGGGTATTAGATTGTGTAGACTCTGAGGGTAATGTATGGTATGAAGTAGATCATTTAGGACAAGAAATGATTTTTGATTCAATTAAAAATACAAACATCAATGATCCTAATTTGTCTCAATATAGTGGAGATACCCCATATTTATTAAAATTAAAAAAAGTACAACATAGATTCACTACTCGCTTTAAAAATTCTACAACACTACAAATACAGTTTGGATCAGGTATAACATCTGATTCTGATGAAGTAATTGTACCTAACCCAGATAATTTAGGTATAGGGTTACCATTTGAACAAACTAAATTAACCACAGCTTATTCACCTGTTAATTTTTTATTCACTGATACTTACGGAATAGCGCCTTCTAATACTACTCTAACGTTTAGATTTTTAACAGGGGGAGGAGTATCATCTAATGTATCCTCTAATACTTTAACATCATTAAATGGTAATATTACTTTTTTAAATAATACTCTTAACTCAGCTACTGCTAATGATGTATTTACTTCTTTAGCTGTGACTAATCCACGAGCAGCTAATGGAGGAGGAGATGGAGATTCAATAGAAGAAATAAGACAAAACTCATCAGCCAATTTCGCTAGTCAATTACGTAATGTAACTCAAAATGATTATCTTGTTAGAACTTTAAGTATGCCTGCAGAATATGGAGTTATATCTAAAGCATATATTGAACCTGTTAAAGCACAAAGTATTTCTGCTGGAGAATCAAATGCTATTTTAGATTTATATGTCTTAACATATGATATTAATAAAAAATTAACAACAGCATCTCCAGCATTAAAACAAAACATTATTACTTATCTATCTGAATATAGAATGATAAATGATTCTATAAATATAAAAGATGGATTTGTTGTTAATATTGGTGTTGACTTTGATATAATTGTTTTACCTAATTATAATAATAATAATGTCTTGACAAGATGTATCTCGGCTTTACAAACATACTTTGATATAAATAAATGGCAAATAAATCAACCAATAATACTAAGAGAATTATTTATTCTTTTAGATAAAATAGAAGGAGTTCAAACTATAAAAAATATTGAAATATATAATAAAGTAGGAGTAAATTTAGGTTACTCTCAATGGGCGTATGATATTAGCGGAGCTACTAAAAATGGAATAATTTATCCATCTTTAGATCCTATGATCTTTGAAGTAAAATATCCAAATACAGATATCTCCGGTAGAACAGTATCATTATAAAAAACAATGGCAATATATAAAATTTTTCCTACTCAAGACGCGACACTATACTCTATCTCCCCAGAAATGAATACTGGGTTAGATGAAATACTAGAAGTATCTTTAAAAGTAGGCGACATAGGGACTCCAGCCCCACAATCTAGCAGATTTTTAATACAATTTGACACAGATGAGTTAGTTAACTTAATTACTACTAAAATATCCAGTTCATCGTGGCAGTCTAATCTAAGATGTTTTATAGCTAAAGTAAATGCGCTAAACTTAGATACTACATTAGAGGTATATCCCGTTTCTCAATCATGGAATATGGGAACTGGAAGATTTGAAAGTTCCCCAGAAATACAAAATGGAGTTAGTTGGATTTGGCGAGACTATCAAGGTGGTACTCCTTGGACAACAGGTTCATTTGCTCCTTTTTCTACAGCTTCTTTTTCTTCATCTGTAGATCCTGGAGGTGGTACTTGGTATGTGACTGGATCTTTAAGCGGTTCACAAACTTTTAGCTATTATGGTGATAAAAATTTAAATATTGATACAACAAATATTGTAAAAACTTGGTTTAGTAGTTCATTTTTTAATATTAATAACTTTCCAAATAATGGTTTTATTGTTAAGCAAAAAGATGAATTTATAGATAATGAAAATGTTCAACCTAAAATAAGTTATTTTTCTGTAGATACAAATACTATCTATCCACCATGTTTAGAATTTAAATGGAATGATGTCACTTTTAATACTGGTTCTTCAACTAACACTGTAATCACTGCTTCTCAATTTGTTATTACTATAGGAAATAACGCAAATGTTTTTTATCCTGAAAGTATAAACAAATTTAGAGTATATTCTCGCCCTGAATATCCGGCTAGAGTATTTTCAACTTCATCATATTTTACACAAAACTATTATTTACCAACTAGTTCATATTATGCTATAAAAGATGCATATACTAATGAGTATGTGATAGATTTTGATACTACTTACACTAAACTAAGTATGGATGAAGTGAGTAGTTATTTTACATTATATATGGATGGGTTAGAACCAGAACGTTATTATAAAATTCTTATTCAAACAACAGTAAATGGTGATACTGTAGTAGTTAGTAATGATAATTATTTTAAAGTAGTAAATGGATAAAATAAATTTAAATAAAAAAGTATATTCCAAAAACCAATACGAAAAAGTTATAGATACTAAATTTTCTCAGCTAGCTAGATCTCCCTCAGAAATAACAACTGCTGAACCTATTATAAGTGTTGAAGAGTTTTTTCAGAATTATACTCAATTGTTTTTTCAAATTCCTAAATTGGGTGAGACTAATTCTCATGAATATTTAATAAAAACTAGTTCTGAGTATATAAATATTGACTTAATAAATAATGATATTCAAGCGTTGATTGATGAGATAAATATCTTACGACAGCAAAATTTAGAATTAAACCAACAAATTATAGATCTACAATCTAAATAAAAATGGAAAGAATAATAAATATACAAAACGTAGATCCTGAAACTTTTCAACTACAAACATATACTGAAGAAGATACATCTCTTATCTCAAATACAGAAATAGATATAGTTTTTGATCCAAGCCAAGATTATTTAGAGTACTTTATTTTAGACTTAAACCAAAACATATTATATAGTAACACAGCTGGATATCCTCGCTACCAAATTCAAGATAATAATGTAGTTATTGATCCTCAAAAAGATTTAGAAATACAGGGGTTTGTAGAAGGCCAATATTATACAATATATAATTTTTTAAAACGAAAACTATCATCTTCTCCAAATCAAGTTCTATATATTCAAGATATAAGTACAGATAGAACAGAATTAAGATTAAATACTACTCAAATATCTAATTTAGATATAGTTGAATTAACAACTCAATTAGCAGTTGATATTAATGATGCTTCTAAGTCATATCAAGATTTTTACTTAAATTTTGGTAATAACAGATTAATTATAGCTACAAATATAGCTTTAGACAATACAACCCCAGATGATCCTACAGTTCTAATTAAATTATATGAACCTTTACCTAATGAATTTACATATCAATCTCAATGTTGGGTAGTAGAACAAGTAGCAAATTCTAAAGCATATCAAATAGAACTGCTTACGGTTTTTAGTGTTGATGAACCATTAAATTATCTTCAAGGCCCAAACTACAATTTAAATATAAATGACCAAACAAATAATTCAACATCTTATCAAAATTATAATGGATTAACACAAAATACATCTACATTAGGTTCAGGAAGTTTATTATTTCAAATAAATAGTTTATTAATTGAAAAAGGAATAGAAATAAATATAGATTATACTGATTACTCTGAATTTATTCATTTTTCATCAGCTTTAACTAGGTTAGAAAATTTTTACTATAAGTTATCTCTAATTGAACAATACACAGTTAGTAGTAGTTTATCTAATACTACACCAAATAATAATTATATTTCTAGTAGTCAAATTATTTGGGATAATAAAATAAATGATATCATCACTAATTTTGATGGATATGAATATTATTTATATTTTAGTTCTGAGAGTCATGCTTGGCCAAAAACCAATTCAACTCCACCATATATAAATTATTCTACCATATCAGCCACAGCTATCAATTGGTTTACAGCTCAATCTACATCGGCTTCATTATATGACTCAGAAAATAATAATGCTTTAACAAATACTATTCCTTCTTATTTAAAAGAAGATCCAACTAATCTTCAATATGAGTTATTTTTACAGATGGTTGGACAAAATTTTGATAATGTTTGGATATATTTAAAAGATATAACTAACAAATTTGACGCTGATAATAGATTAAATTATGGTATATCTAAAGATATTGTAGCTCAAGCTATTCGAGATTTGGGAGTAAATCTATACCAAAATAATTTCTCAGAGTCAGATATTTATGCTGCTTTAATAGGTTTAACAGTTTCTGGAAGTACATTATTAGTCCCATACGCTACAAGTAGTTTACCAACTCCTACAGGATATGAGTATATAAATACTTATGTGACTGCATCTAATACTCAAGAACCATTAGATGATGTCAATAAAGAAATATATAAACGAATTTACCATAACTTACCAGCTTTATTAAAAAAGAAAGGTACCCCTGAAAGTTTAAGATTACTAATAAACATATATGGTATTCCTGATACTATATTTAGAATAAACGAATTTGGAGGTAAATCTAATGATATAACAAATACTTGGGATAATTTTCAAAACCAATTTAATTATAGTTTTACAACTGATGGAACAGGATATGTATATATTCCTACGAAAAATTCAGGTTTTGGAGGTACATTACAAGGAGCATACATGTTTAGATTTAAAACTTCTGGAGTCCCAATCACCACAGGATTTTCACAAAGTTTATTAAGATACGAAACATCAGTAGGAGATGTATTCACTGTTGTACTAGAATACACAGGTTCAGGATACGCATCAGGATCTTATTCTGGATCAATTATAGATCCATACTATCAATATGGAACATTAAAATTACTAAGAAGCACAAATTCAGCTAGTTTATACTTACCGTTTTTTGATGGAGGATGGTGGTCAGTTTTAGTTAATGCTTCTACAAATACTGGAATAGTAGATAGAGGAATATATGCTGGAAATAGTATATATGATGGATATGATGGTAATAATGTTGGATTTTATGATAAATCTATTGGATTTAGTGTAACAAATAATTTTAATAATTCTCATAGCTTATCATTACCTACTTCTGGTTCTTTAACACTAAACGGAAAGACATATACTCCATTTTCTGGATCTTTTCAAGAATTAAGATATTATAATACTTATTTAAGTGAAAGTACATTTTATGATTTTATAATGAATCCTTATTCAATTGAAGAAAACAAAATAGGAGATTATGATTCTAAAACATACTCCCTTAAATTTAGAGCACCATTAGGATCAGTTTTAGATAATAATACAAGTCAAACTACCCGAACATCTATTCATCCTTCTGTAACCGGATCTTATTCTTCCGTTTCTTCTTTTGTTGTAGGAAGTTCATATTATTTAAGCGGTTCATTTACTTTTGAACCCAATACTGAAACAACATATCAAGATCAATTCTCAGCGGGTATTAAAAACGCTATCACTGAAAAAATAAAAATTGTAAACACAGTATACCCATCTGGAGATACTTTATCTCCATACATTTCTATACAACAAACTTCGCATGTAAGTGAAAGTTTTAATAAAGATATAAATTATGTTGAAGCAGGTTTTTCACCTCAAGATGAAATTAATGATGATATTATATCTCAACTTGGCTCTTTCAATATAGGTGAGTATATTGGTGATCCAAGACAAGTATCATCTTCATTAACATATTATCCTGATTTTAATCGATTAAGAGATAGCTATTTTACAAAATATATAAGTAATTACAATTTGTGGGATTACATAAGACTTATTAAATTTTATGATAATTCATTATTTAAAATGATAAAGGACTTTACACCAGCTAGAACTAGTTTAGCAACAGGAATAATTATAAAACAAACACTGTTAGAAAGGAATAAATATCCTTTACCTCAAGCAACAATTAATAGTGAAGTTACATTTGTAGGAAGTCCAACAACCAGAACATTAAATATAAAATATTAATGGCTTTACAAGATATAACAATAACCGGTTCAATCAATAGCATACCTACTCAATCGTATGGGCAGAAAACATATCTTTCATCTACTGATGACCAGTCATTTCCTTTAGAACAAATAACAGGAAGTAATGGTGGGGCTTTACCTAATTTTAACGGACAATATTCAACAACTGATTTATTTGTAAATATAACTCAATCATGGGTAGTGACAACTGATACTAAAGTAGGTTTAGTGACATCTGTTCATGATACTCAAGATGAATTTATAAATGGAGAATATAGTGGATCTGATTTAACTGTAACTACTCAAAGATTAACAGATGAAGATTGTGTAGAATTTTTAAATATCAATACAACTGAAATATTTTATGATCCTTTTTTCTATAGTTCAAATGTTACCTCACTACCCACATTTTTAGATTTAAATACATCTCCAAATGCTGGGCAAATATATTTATTTTGGAATTATACTCCTCCAGATGTAACTTTTGGAATAGAATATGGAGTTAGTAATCCACCTGAATCCCCAATCTAACAATTAAAATAATAAGATGTCTACAGCTATAGCCACAGGTAATATATCATATGTAAAAATTAGTAAAGGTAATTATGATATCTCGTTACAAGAACTAAATAATTTGCGTATCAAATTTAGTGATTTAGGTATAATAGATTTTCCTATACTTTCTATAACAGAGTATCCTACATATTTTTTATACCAAATATCACCCCCAGCAGATCTTGGCAGATATGATAATAGATTTAAATCTCCTACTAACCCTAATACTAGTGCCGGGATCTATTCTTTACCTCCTAATACTTCGTCTCCTATATTTTTTGGATACACAAATACAACAGGAAGTATAGGATCTAATGGATTTTATTCATTTAGAGATAGTTATTTACCTGTAGCGATTAGTTGTTCATTTGCTGTCACTAAAAATAATACCCAAACAGGAAAAACCTTTAATATAGTATTTACTAGTTCAGCTGGAGTAGTTAGAGAACAGATTTTTACCTTACCCCCATCAGCAGCCTCTTATTTATACCAAACTTCATTTTCATATGTTCCTACATCTAGTGGAGCATATATTCCTGCTAATTTAGGTATAGCATTTGCTAGCAGCTCATTAGGTATAAATTTAGATATATCATTAGTTAGTATTGATTTAACTATTAATCAATATAAACTAAGATCAATAGATAATAATATTTTAAACTATTACACCTCAGCATCTAATAATACAAACCAATCTGGTAGTATAATAAAATACAATTCAGTTGCTGGAAATACTTTAAATTACTTAAATATATCTTCTGGAATTTATACTTCTGGAGACACACCTAATATTCCTGTAATAATAAGTGCGTCTGCTGTTTTAAACTCTACAATAGGCACCTCAGATACTGAAATAGTATTATATAATTTAAATCAAAACGGTTTATTAGGTACCCCAGTGACTGGATTTTCATCTACAGCTATATCTATATCACCTGGAGGAAGTGGTTCAGTGTACTTATCAGGAAGTTTTGTTCCTATAGAAAATAGTAGATATGTTATAGCTATTAATGATGATTCTCCGTCTCCCGCAGATATAACTGCTTCGTATGCTAGTTTTTTAGTTACTCAATCTATTTCTCCTTATACTAGTTCTAATTTAACAGTTTTAGAACCATTTTTTGAATCAAGATTTACTAATAGCGATTGTGATGTATTAATGAATAATGCTACTAATCTTGAGTATGATAATTTATTTATGAAAGTAAATTATGAAACTGGACAGTTTATCCCAACAAATCAAGAAGAAATTCTTAATTATATAGCAGAAAAAGCTCCAGTAAAACCATACAATTATAATTTATTAAGTCAAATTCTACCTAGATATAATGGAGTTAGAACTACGCAACAAGAAGAAAATAAATGGACAGAAGGAGACTCAGGATACGGAAAATCTCCATCAGTACAAATATTAAGTAATTATATAGCTTATTTTGAGTGGATAGGAGGTACATCACCTGAATTAATAAATAAGTCCGCAGCATATATTAAATACTTAATTGATAAAGATGGTAATACATCTGTACCTTCATTTTCAAGCCCATATTATTATAATTTAATAGATAATTTTGAAACAAATAAAAATGTTATTTTATCATTAAATACTACTGAAGGTTCAAATGCTTATAAAGATACAGGACCTGTTCCTATAATTAGGGCGGGAGCACTACCAATGCCTATTTTAGCTTCACAAACAAGTAGTAACGCTACAGTAATAAGCCCAATACGTTTTATAACATCATCTTTAAGTATCCCAGATTATAGTAACTTCTTTTATCATTCAACAGGAGTTAGTCCTAATATTAACTCTAACACAACCGCAGTATTACCGTTAGATACTGAAAGTATTTCTAGTCCTAATACAACTCTTAGTAGTAATACAATCGAAATAGATACCACATCTAATAATACACAGATTCGTTTTTTACTTTGGAGTGATACATTTATAAATCAACTAACCGGAGGAACAACAGCTGAATTCGCTATTAACTTTCAAAAATATAATGGATCAACATGGGACAATATGGGAACATATACTGAAACATCTATATTAGCAGGTAACCCACAACTAGCTAATCCTGGATTAGCTAATAGTTATTTATCAGATAATTATGGAGGAGGTTTATCAACTTTACCATTCATACCTCAAGATAATGACCAATATCGAGTTGTCATCACAAACTTATCTCCTGTAGCTACTCTTAGTGTTTTAGATTATAGCATTTATTTACTTCAGTCTCCAAGTTCTACTACAAGTATAACATTCCCTACTAGCCCATATTTTACAACAGGCTCTAATTCAAAATATATTTTAACAGGATCTGATTTTAATACATTTTATTATCCTGGCTCTCCACTTACTCAACAAGAGATAACAGGTTCGGGATATTTTCCATTTTTACCATTTGTTATTAAACCTAATGATCAGATTAGATTTGAAGGAGATGAAAATCAAGTATATAATATTATAGAAGCAGTTCCCGTTTCTCCCACTAATACTAATTTTCATATAATTTTAGATAGAAATGTTATAGATGGAACCAACATTAATTCATTCTTAATTCGAAGATTAGACCCAAATCCAAATTTTGTAACATTAGATTATAATACTGCTACTAATTCTGTGGGAAAAGGATTTATGTTACCACAATATGCTACTAATGAGTTACAACAAAATTATAATAAGATAATTGAAAAACTTAAAACAGACGGACTTATATAATATAAAAAACGTATCTTAACAATATTTATAATAAATGGTTGGAGTATATAAAATAACAAATCCAAGTGGTAAAATATATATAGGACAATCTGTTGATATTTATAATAGATGGAATAAAAATTATTAAACATTAATGAAAGGAGTATTAGTAATAACTTAATAGGGCTAAGTAAACAAACCAAAAATAAAATAATCTTTAAATATAAATAAATAATGGGATATCTCTCAAATGCAGTCATTACCGTAGACGCAATTTTAACAACAAAAGGAAGACAATTATTAGCAAAAAATGATGGATCTTTTAGAATAACACAATTTGCTTTAGCAGATGATGAAGTTAATTATACATTATATAACCCAAACCACCCATCAGGATCCGGATATTATGGGGAAGCTATACTGAATATGCCTTTACTAGAAGCATTTCCTCAAGAAACTCAAATAATGAAGTACAAACTTACTACATTACCTAGAGGAACAGCCAAAATGCCTATATTAGATCTAGGATACTCAGCTATCGTGATTAAACAAGGAGCTTCACTTGCAATTACTCCTCAAACATTAAATTACTTTGGAGGTAATACATTTGAAACATCGGGATACACAGCTACTATATCAGATGTAAGATTATTTAGTTCATTTGATGGTGTAGGAATTAATACACCTGCTGCTCAAGCTTTAAATTCAACCACAACCTTAGGTACTAATGTATCTAAAACAGTTGTAGGAACTACTATCAATATTAGAGCTACTACTGTAAACACTTTATTTGGTTCAAACTCTCAATTACAAGCAACATTAACTGTAGAGGGTAGAGATAGTGGAGCCAGAGTAACTATTCCTGTAACTGTAACAAAAATATCATAATATATAATAAAACATGTCATTTAATCGTTTAGCCCCTGAAGATTTTGTTGTTAGCTCAGACTCAATTACAGCCACATTGTGGTCAGATGGAGCTGTTGCCTTAAGCTCATTTTATAGTTCGTCTACACAAGAAGCAG
>Ga0315903_10004677_pt1 | contig 18183 bp, 11 predicted proteins | sample LakEriMetagenome_7_FD_203524 | JGI IMG/M metagenome (GOLD analysis project Ga0315903, IMG submission 203524) | Freshwater fungal communities from buoy surface, Lake Erie, Ohio, United States - Buoy 2 MA119 | ecosystem: Environmental > Aquatic > Freshwater > Lake | place: USA: Lake Erie, Ohio...
TTTAACTTCAGGCACCTATACCGTACAGGTTACTGATGCGAATGGGTGTGTCATTTCAGGCAGTGTGAACTTAACTCAACCAGGAACACTAAGTGCAAATGCGATTATTTCAAGTGCAATCCTATGTAATGGAGGTACTGGTCAAGTATTAGTTAGTGCTAATGGTGGAACCTCACCGTATTCGGGAATTGGTCAATTTAGTGCCTTGGCGGGTAATTCCACGTATACAGTCACTGATATCAACGGATGTACTGCCTCTGTTTCAATTAACGTTCCCCAACCATCAGCTTTAGTGGTAAATTCCGCAATTGCATCACCAATTGCATGTTTCGGGGGCAACGGAAATATCATTGTAACCGCTGCGGGTGGAACACCAAGCTATACAGGAACAGGTACATATAATGTTACTGCGGGAACTTACACCTACCCTGTTACCGACGCCAATGGTTGTTCCTCTACCACTACCATTACCATTAATCAGCCTACGGCTTTAGTTGCGAATGCTGTAATCGGTAATCCGATATTATGTAACGGCGGAAGCGCTTCCATTCTTGTTAGTGCAAACGGTGGAACTCCAAACTATTCCGGCACTGGAAGCTTCAATGCATTAGCCGGCGTTCAATCTTACACAGTTATTGATGCTAATGGATGCGCAAGCACTGCATCGATAAACGTAGTGCAGCCAACACAATTAAACAGCTCAATTTCAAGTCAAAACGTGACATGTAATGGATTAAACAATGGTTCTGCTGTTGTTACTGCCAATGGTGGGACACCTAATTACTCTTACTTATGGAGTAATGGAGCAACAACAGCCAGTGTATCCAATTTAGCACCAGGTGCATATTCAGTAACCGTTACAGATGCTAATGGATGTCAAAGCGTTTCGAATGTTAATATTACTCAACCGACGGTATTAACAAGTACTGTTGTACAAACAGCGAGTATTTTGTGTTTTGGAGGCACTGGCTCCGTGTTTGTATCAGCTAACGGGGGAAGTGCTCCTTATGTTGGGACCGGTAGCCAATCGGTTGTTGCTGGTAATCAATCCTTTACTATTACCGATGCCAATGGATGTACCTCTACCTCTTCCATATTAATCACACAACCTTCTCAGCTAATCGCCACTGCGACTCAAACAACGCCTGTTCTTTGTTTCGGTGGACAAGCATCAGTTGCCGTAACAGGATCTGGTGGAACAGGAACTTACACGGGTACCGGATCCTTCTTATCGTTCGCAGGAAATATTACGTACACGATTCAAGACGCTAATGGTTGTAATGCATCAACCAGTATCTTAATTACTCAACCAACTGCAGTAACAGCCACGTTCAACAACACGAGCGTAACGTGTTTTGGACTAAGCAATGGAAGTTCAACTGCAAGCGTTACGGGCGGTACACCTGGGTACACCTACCTTTGGAATTCAGGTTCAACAACAAATTCTATTAACAACCAACTTGCTGGCAACTATGTACTTCAAGTAACGGATGCAAACGGTTGTATTTTTAACTTGAATACTACAATTACTCAACCGGCACCAATCGTAGCAACAGCTAATGTTATTTTACCAATCGCATGTTTTGGTGGACAAGCAATCGTTCTTGTGAATGGCGCTGGTGGAACACCAGGATATAGTGGAAATGGGACATTTTATGAATATGCTGGAACACACACCTATGTGTTAATCGACCAAAACGGCTGTATTGATTCTACAACAATTACAGTAACACAACCTGCCGCCTTTACTGCGATTGCAAGTATTACCACACCGATTGCGTGTAGTGGCGGACAAGCAACTGTTGTTGTCAGTGCAAATGGTGGAGTTGCTCCGTACAGCGGAACAGGTACCTTTACGGTAAGTGCAGGCACATACACGTACACGTTAATTGACGCCAATGGATGTGTGGCCACTACAACCATTAATGTAACACAACCGACTCCCCTTGTCTTGAGTGCAACCATAGTAAATCCAATTCTTTGCCATGGTGATAGTGCTTTGGTTAGCATTGGCGCTAGTGGAGGAACACCTGCTTATTCAGGAACAGGTAATTTCTTGGTTCCGGCAGGTAATTATACGTATATCGTGTCTGATCTCAATGGATGTAATAACACCATAGGTATCCAGGTTACCCAACCTACCCTACTCACGAGCTCGGTTGCTAGCACAAACGTTTCATGTAACGGTGCTAACAACGGTAGTGCAATAGTCTTTTATTCTGGTGGTACAGCACCATTATCCCCATTATGGTCTACAGGTGCCACAAGCAACAGCATAAACAATCTTGCTCCTGGGAATTATAGTGTAACAATTACAGATGCCAACGGATGTCAAAATGTTCAGAACCTGACAATCACACAGCCCAATGTATTACTTGCATCTGCAATTGAAACCGTTCCAATTGCTTGCTTTAATGGGAATGCAACAGTGGTGGTTAGTGCAACTGGAGGTACAAATCCATACACTGGTGTTGGAACCTTCTTCCCAACTGCTGGGGTATATAACTATATAGTAAACGATGCTCAAGGATGTTCAGATACCGCAGCGATTACGATATTACAACCTACGGCATTAAGCGCCGTAGCAACAATTGTAAATCCAATCGCTTGTTTTGGAGGCCAGGCTACCGTTAACATTTCAGCTAGTGGTGGTGTTGCACCTTATGTTGGAACTGGAAACATAAATGTATCTGCTGGTAATCAATCCTTTACTATTACCGATGCCAATGGATGTTCATTTGTGATCAACTTATTTATTAACCAACCTACTCAATTGCTTACAAGTATAAGCAGTCAAAATGTAAGCTGTTTCAATGCAGGTAATGGAAGCGCAACGGTTACCCCTATTGGAGGAACACCAGGGTATCAATATTTATGGTCGAATACAGATACCACCGCAAGTACTTCGAATTTAGTACCCGGATTATATTCTGTAGTTGTCACAGATACCAATGGGTGTCAAAGCACAAACCAAGTTACCATTACACAACCAAGTCAATTAATTTCAAGCTCAAGCATCAGTTCGCCTGTTTTCTGTTTTGGTGGAAATGCAACGGTTGTTGTTAGTGCTGTTGGAGGAACGCAACCTTACACAGGAACTGGTTCATTCTTACAAAGCGCAGGAACACAGACATACTATGTGACCGATGCCAATGGATGTTTAGATTCTACCACGATTACGGTGAATCAACCTAATCAGCTAATTGCAATAGCCAATCAAACTACGAATGTGCTTTGTTTTGGGGGTACAGCAACGGTTTCTATTTCCTCAACAGGAGGAACACCTTCAATCTCAGGAACAGGAAACTATACCGTATCTGCCGGTTGGAATAATTTTACTATAACTGATTCTTATGGCTGCCAGGATACCACCTCAATCTTTATTAGCCAACCAACCTTATTGGTTGCCAATGCAACCTTAGTTTCACCAGTGCTATGTAACGGTGGAACAGCAGTAGTCAATATTAGTGCTTCAGGCGGTACGCCCGGATATGTTGGACAAGGAAACTTTACCGTAATCGCTGGAACATACACTTATAATGTGTCAGACGCGAATGGATGTACTGCGAGTACAACAATAACCATTACTCAACCGAATACGCTTCAGGCGGTAGCGAATATAACTTCACCAATTGTTTGTAATGCAGGAACTGGTGTAATTACCATTACAGCTATTGGAGGAACGGCGCCATATACAGGAACCGGATCCTTCACTGTACCGGCCGGAACATATACCTACCCGATTACTGATGCAAACGGATGTACATCTTCAGTGAGTATAACCATTAATCAACCACCGGTGCTTACGGTGAGTTTAACCCAAATTAATGTAAACTGCAACGGATTTGCAACCGGAGCAATAACAGCTAATCCAGCGGGAGGACAAGGACCCTATACATATCAATGGAGTAATAACCAAGTAAGCCAAACTGTAAGCAATCTACTTGCTGGAAGTTATAACGTTGTTGTTACAGACAACCTCGGATGTACCGTATCAGCTACCGCTACGATTACACAACCTCAAGCGCCAATTTTACTTCAAGAATCACACGTGAATGTATTATGTTTTGGTAATAATACCGGATCGATTAACCTTTCTGTAAGTGGAGGTACCTCCCCGTATACCTACAGTTGGAGTAATAGTGCTACTAGTCAAGATATTCAAAACTTAATTGCTGGAATATACAATGTAACCGTAACAGATGCCAACGGGTGTATTGCCGTAATGAGCGTTAATATAACACAACCTGCGTTTCCACTAACCGTTGGTTATACCGTAACCAACGTATCTTGTTTTGGATATGCCGACGGAGCGATCGATGTTACACCTCAGGGGGGCACCGGACCTTTCACCTATTTTTGGACCACGGGGCAATTTACCCAAGATTTGAATAACATTCCTCCTGGACAATACATCATCGCGATAACAGATGCGAATAACTGTGTTAGTTCAGCGCAAATAACTGTTACCCAACCGTTAGCACCATTAAGTGCCAACATAACACAAGTACCCGTAAGTTGCTATGGATATAATGATGGTCAACTCACCGCAAATACACTTGGCGGAACGGCTCCATATAGTTATGTTTGGACACCTACAGGTCAAACGGGTAGCATTGCAAGCGCATTGGCCCCAGGAAATTATATTGTGAATATAACAGATGCCAATGGATGTACGGCTACAGCAACTGATGTGTTGACTACGCCACCTCCATTTATTGCCTCATTTACGGTAAGTGATAATATTGTGTGTTTACCATCTACGGTGACCTTTACAAATTCGAGCATCGGTAATTTTTCAACGGCATTATGGACCTTCTCGAATGGATTAACGTATTCATCCAATCAATTTAATGTGGACTTTAACAACATTGGTTGTGTAGATGTTACACTATTAATTACCAATACCAATGGATGTACAGCAGATACGACCATTTCAAATGCAGTTTGTGTGGTGCCGGGACCAACAGCTGCCTTTACTACCGCTTCTCCTGAAATTGACTTTGTAACTGGTGGTATTGACTTCATAAATAACTCCCAAAACTATACAGGATCCTTATGGCAGTTTGGTGATGGAGGTTCATCTACACAGGATAATCCAAGTTACTTTTATCCTGCGTCGACCATTGCGGATTACAATGTGATGTTGGTTGTATATGATGTCAATGGATGTACAGATACAGCCTACAATGTAGTTCAAAGCAACGATGTTGTTAGATTAACTGTACCGAACGCATTTACTCCGAATGGGGATGGATTAAACGATGTCTTTACCCCGATAATAAGTAATACTGACCAAGTGAAATATTATCGATTTGAGGTTTACAATCGTTGGGGACAACTCATCTTTGAAAGTAATAAACCAGGCGAAGGTTGGGATGGAAAATACAAAGGCAAGTTAAGTCAGTTCGGAGCCTACAATTGGAAAGTAAGTTATGATGTCCCTAATCAAGATTCAATCTATGCAAATGGACATGTAACGCTAGTCAAATAACCGTTCCTTATATAAAAATCGTTTTTGAATGGATTCAAAAGGCCGATAAATATAATAGACGTTACCGTGGTGGATGCGAATTTTTTCAACGTACTTATGATACAATCGATGTTTACTGACGATTTTACCGGTAGTTAAATCGATTTTACCTAACATAGAAATCCCATCTTTTTCGAATAAGGCATAAAGTGCTTGTGTTGATTCATCCTTTAGAATAACACGCTTCCACCCCGTTTTATCTTTATGATAGTGAAACAGTAAGGGGGTTCGTCTGCTCACTTCCCCCATTGGGGTATAGACTGTCATTTGATCGGATTGAAAATCTAAGACATAAATACTATCTTGAATTTTAAAAAGTGGGGCAAATGGAACTTTGTAGTAAATAGATTGGGTGAAATAATTCGCACCAACCCATATTTGCGCATCTACGCCTGTTTCTATTTCTTTTTGTTTAGCCCACAAACGCGTCCGAACATCAACCCATTTGTATTCTGAACGGTACAATTCCATCATTAATGGATCTTCAATATGAATAATTTTACGGTAGCTCGAATCGATTTGATCTAAGGCGAAATAATCAAATGCAGGATAGTACATATTAAAATTCGAGAAAAACAACTTACTCGTCGTTGTATCCACAATGGGAAGTACATAATCAAGGAAATAATCCTTTGGAATTGAAAATAAGGCTAAGGAATCATTCTTATGCGAAACATGATACACCTCTTCTTGACAAATCAGATGAATATTATCTCTGTAATCTTTAACTAAATTAATCCCTATACCATGGATTGACATGCTATCCTTTATACGATTTCCATCATACCACAATATTGCATTGTTGTGTCCCGATCGTTTGGGATACACCAATAGGATATAATCTCCAGCATCTGTGACTTCAAAATCCGCAACATGAAATTCTGTAGAATTAAATACCGTATCAGGTATTCCCGGCGCTTTTATAACAACCTGGTCCATCGATTGGCTTTTAATGGGCCTTAACACCAATTTAATGAACAAGGTATCTGAGGTATTTCTTACGGACTGATACCTGTAACTCAAGGGTTCATAAATCGGATGCTCACTACTTATGTAGAATTGTTCTTTTGTATCCAATATCACGATATGAGCAAGGCCCGCAACATTCGTCTTACACGTTTGAATAGAATCTTTAAGGCTAATCGTTAAATTAACATTTGCTATTGGTTCGAGGGAATTTCTATCAATACAGGAAATTTTTACAACGGATTGCGCATAGGCGGTTGTAGTAAATATCCAAGAAAGGAGAATTAATAATCGCTTCAATAGGCTTGTTTATATTGACAAACGCTAAACTAGAAAGATTAAAACACTAAACGAAATAATTCCAACCGAAGGTATCCTCAACCTTTCCGATTTTTAGGGCATCTAAGTGTTCTTTTATTCGATTTGAGAGGGTTCGCTTCTCCATCGCTGGCAACTTAAATACCTCCTCTTTATAACCGATAATATCAATTTGTGCTAAGGTAGCCGCGGTTCCTGCACCAAAGGCATCTTGCATGGTACCATCACGTAATGCTTGAATTACTTCTTCAACACTTACTTTACGCTCCTCTACAGCAATCCCCCAACTACTAGCTAATTCAATAATGGATCGTTTCGTGATTCCCCTTAATATCGTATCTTGCTCTTCTGATGGGGTAATTAAGGTGTCATTAATTTGGAAAACAATGTTCATTGTTCCAGATTCCTCAATATACTTATGCTCCTTGGCATCTGTCCATACCAATTGGTGGAAATTATGATCTTGCGCTTGTTTTGCTGGATATAAACTTGCACCGTAGTTTCCTGCAGCTTTGGCGCGTCCTACACCACCTTGTGCGGCACGAGTATAGTATGACTCAATTTTAACACGCACAGGTTCTGCATAGTAATTTCCAACGGGGGAAAGTAAAATCATGAATTTATAAGTTTCCGAAGGTTTAATACCTACCCATGCATCGGTAGCAAACATAAATGGACGGATATACAAGGAATAACCTGGTTTGTTTGGAACCCAACTTGAATCAATAGAGACAAGTTTTCTGATGCATTCTACAAATAACGCTTCAGGAACTTCTGGCATGCACATGCGAATTGCCGACTCATTAAATCGCTTTGCGTTCATGTCTGGACGAAAAATAGAAAGTCTTCCATCCTCATGTTTGTAGGCTTTTAACCCTTCAAAAATGCTTTGACCGTAATGAATAGCTGACATTGCAGGGTGCATCGGGATGTCTTGAAAAGGCATAATTTTGGGGTCTTGCCAATGTCCATCTGCATATTCCATTAAAAACATATGGTCGGTAAACACCCGACCAAAGGGAAGGTTATCCCAATCCACTCGGTTAACTGCAGAATCTTTGCATTGCTCAACTGAAATCGTAAGTTCCGATATTGCCATCCTTCAAAAATTGAATGCGAATATACACCGAATTAATATGGCGAACAACTAATTTTAAGTGAGAAAAGGTAATAAATGTTACATTTACTCGTCTTTTCACCCATGCAAAAAATTCCGTTAGACATTCTATCAACCTATTGGGGGTTCACAGCATTCCGTCCAACCCAGGAACCGATAATTCAAGCAGCTTTAGACAACAGGGATGTTCTTGCATTACTTCCTACGGGTGGAGGAAAATCAATTTGCTTTCAGGTTCCGGGTTTAGTTAAAGGTGGCCTTACCCTAGTTATATCACCGCTTATTGCACTCATGGATGACCAGGTAAAGTCATTAAAATCCAAAGGCATAAGGGCTTCGGCTGTAACCAGTGCTATGGGTTTCAGAGAAATTGACATTCTATTGAATAATGCCGCACTCGGCGCATTCGATTTTCTTTATGTCTCTCCCGAACGCATACAAACGCCTCTTTTTAAAGAACGATTTAAGCAAATGCCTGTCAACTTAATCGTGGTTGATGAAGCACATTGCATTTCAGAATGGGGACATGATTTTCGCACGTCCTATTTAAACATTCAAAGTTTACGCGACGCTAGACCAACAATACCCATCATGGCCCTAACGGCGACAGCAACTCAACGCGTAAAGGACGATATAATTGAGGCTTTATCTCTGAATAATCCCTACATCCATGAAGTTAGTTTTTATCGGGAAAATTTAAGCTATGAAGTAGTGCAAACACCCAATAAAATGGGAAGTATTATTGCCTATTGCAATGGTAAGGATCACATGACCGGTATTGTATATTGTTCGACACGTAAAGCAGTAAAAGAATTAGCCAAAGTGTTTATGTCGAATAAACTCAATGCCAGTATGTATCACGGCGGGATGAGCCCTGAAGAACGGAGTACTTCGCTTAATCAATGGATGGCTGGAGTTACCCCGATTATGATTGCTACCAACGCATTTGGTATGGGAATAGATAAACCCAATGTACGTTATGTGCTTCATTATGATTTCCCAGAAAATTTGGAATCTTATGTGCAAGAGGCTGGCCGAGGTGGCAGAGACGGACTACAAGCACGTTCGATTGTGTTTATTGATGGGACAGAAACGGAATCATACAATAAGAGATTCCAATTAAAGTTTCCGCCAATTGAACAAATTAAATCATGTTATGAGCACCTGTTGAGTTATTTAAGAATTGCCATCGGATCCGGAAAAAATGAAACATATCCAATTGACCTCAACCTGCTGGCTAACGAACTTTCAATTAGTTACATTGAAGTGTATAATGTCATTAAAATTCTTGAATTAAATCAAGAACTTCATTTCAATGAATCCACATTCCAAGCACCCAGGGTAAGACTGTTAGTCAACGGGCTGGATTTATATAATTTCCAAATAAAGTATCCTGAAACACATCCGGTTATACAAATAATTGAACGGATTACTGGCCAAGATGAGTTGCATGCGGCGGTGTTCCAAGGAAACAAAGCAGCAAGTATTTTAAAAATCACTGAACAAAGGCTCAATGAAATACTAACATTTCTCGATTTGAACGGTATTATTGAATATTCACCTGCAATACACCTTCCAACAGTGACCTTTCTCAATGAACGAAGACCAGATGATTATTTCCAATTATCTTATGAATCCTATACAAAACGAAAGGAATTAGCCCAATTAAAACTTGATTCCGTTAGCTCATACCTCAGTTCAACAAGTTGTCGATCACAAAACATTTTGGCGTATTTCGGACAAGAATCCGAACGGTGTATGGTATGCGATGTTTGTCAGAAAGAACATATTCCAATGGAGCGAACCGAAGAATTTATACTTGAAGCGTTAACTATTCCGCTCGGATACTTAGAATTAATCGAACGAATCCCTTTGCCTGAAGCGGATTTAAAGCGTGTGATTCGAGACATGCAATTAACTCAGAAAATCCAACTTATCGACGGAAAATTCTACCGTTAAGTAATATCCTTTTCATGCATAACTTGTTCCCTAGAATTCTTGGGCCGGAACGTATCATGCCCTTACTTTTTTTCGCATTCTTTATTGGTCATGATGTGATACCTTCACGAACACTTTCTTGGCCATTCGAAATGGTAGTCTGCTTGTTAATTATAAGTATGAGCATCTATTTGAAGTACACGTTCCGCAGTGTTCAATTTCTTTTTGCTATCGCTTGCTTTCATATAATACTGGGTTTTTTCGCACAAGAAACTAACCCTGAAATTCCAAAGAAATCAAATCACGTTTTTCTAATTCGAGAAATCAAAGAAGGTAAAAACAAGCGAATAAAAGCGATAGCAGAGTTACATCGAATAGACCACTGTTCAATATATTCAGTAAAGGAAAAAACCATTTGTTATTTTGATACCAGTATCAACATCCATCGCGGGGATTTAATCTTCGCAGCGTCTCCCATTGAACCCATTATAAACAGCGGAAACCCCGGAAGCTTTGACATGGAAAATTACTATGCTACCAAAGGAATTCATACGCAATGTAATATCGGAAACGCTTACATATCAATCGGACACCTTAGGTCTTGGGATGATTGGATGTTGGAATTAAGGGAATGGTTTAACAGGTCATTTGAACATCATCTGCGCGGCGAAGAACTCGGCTTAGCAAAAGCACTATTATTAGGAAACACAACGGAAGTGAGCGATGAAACCAAAAGTTCCTTTGCTGCAACAGGTGCAATACATGTACTTGCCGTTTCAGGGATGCACATTGCGTTATTTGCAGAACTAATTCTATTGAGTTTCGGATTATTACCCGGAATTATACGCAAATCTTGGGCGATTCTGTTCGCGCTCATTATACTTTGGAGTTATGCAGGGTTAACGGGATTCTCCCCTTCAGTTATCCGTGCGGTAACCATGTTCACTCTAGTAAACCTCGGAAAAGTATTTCAACGCACCAGCAATCCGAATTACATCTTACTCTGGTGTGGATTTTTAATGTACCTATTCGACCCCGCATGCATTTACGACATTGGTTTCCAATTATCCTTTGCGGCGGTTTTTGGCATTCAAACCTATAAAGAACGAATTGCATCATGTTGGACTCCCAAGTCCAAACTCCTTAGCTTTATTTGGGAGCATTCATCTGTAGCTTTAGCCGCACAATTATTCACCGTTCCACTTATACTTTATTATTTCCATAGTTTTCCCAATTATTTCCTGATTGCAAATCTTGGAATAGTGGTCCTATCGGGAATCGCCATGTACCTTGGTTTTGCATTCCTTTTATTGAGCTGGATTCCTCATATTGGTAGTTTGTTAGGATATATATTCAGTCTTTCTCTTCGCGTTATGAACGTATTTATTGGTTGTATTGCTGAGATTCCTGGGGCTGTGGAAGGAGGATTTTCCATGGAATTATGGGCACTTGTGTCTGTATTTATTGTCCTTTTATGGATACTTCACGGTAAAGCACCTTTAGGGCAAAAATGCGCGATGGGATTAATCGTATTGGCAGGACTTAGTTATAACCGATATCAATACCAAATGGAATCGCACCTTATGATTTTACAAGCAAAACGCCCGATCTTGCTGTATAAGCGAAAAACTCATGTTACCCTATTCTGTAGACCAATCAACAGCTCCAACAGCAGGAAACGTATACTTTTCGATTATCAAAAAATCTATCCATTTAAAACCATAGAAATATACGTATTAAAGAACAATTCCACGATCAAAGTCAAGGACAGCGAAATCCAAGTATACTCAAACCACTTAACGGTCCGTGGTAAGGCCCATTATCAGATTGACTTTACATCCAATCGAACATGGATACTGAGAACTGCCTCTAAAAAAGCGCAATTGATTAGTGCCGGAAGTAAGCTGGCTTATTAGTTACCTGATCCTGTCATTGTTAGAATGTAACTAACCGCTTTCGCAGCATTTACAAACCCGCCAGTAATACAAACTTGATTCATTTTAAGTTTCTTTTTACTTCCTGGCACAGTAACTTTCTTCTTGTAAGGTGTCGTTGTACTCATTAGCACTTCCTTCACTTGTATCGCTGTCAACGTTGGGAAATAACTTCTAATTAACGCCGCAACACCCGCAGTAGCCGGACATGCCATAGATGTACCTGATGCATCTTCATATTTACCATCAGGAACCGTAGAATAAATGTCTACACCTGGCGCAAAAAAATCTACAGTGGTCGCTCCGTAATTTGAAAACTCTGCCAATATTTTTTTAGGCTTACGTGATGCTCCTGAAGCGCCCACGTCAATCCAATTCGGGAAGGTAGTTCCTGATTTAGCAATGCGTGTAGGGTATGAATCCTCCACATCTTTATTTTTTGCATCGTTTCCTGCGGCATGAATTAGCAACACGTCATGATCCATGGCATACTTAACAGCCTCATCCACATATTCCTTGTGGAGAACATAATATTTCCCGAACGACATATTAATTACTTTGGCTCCATTGTCAACGGCGTAACGAATCGCATTGGCTACATCCTTGTCACGCTCATCTCCATTCGGTACTGCGCGTAGCACCATGATTCTAGCATTATTAGCTACCCCATCTATACCTATTCCATTTCCTCTCATCCCGGCAATGATTCCGGATACATGGGTTCCGTGCATTGCATCAGGCCCTTCATAGCGGTTACAACCGTAATACCGTTGCGATAAGTTATTGGGGTCATCCCCAACCACAGCTGCCCTAACACTATCCGCATCAATGGCCGCCATCTTAACTTGCCCTTCAAACATCGTGAGTGCCCCAGAAACCTCATGATCCAATTGTTCAGGTGTCATTGAAATGAAAAATAACTTGCTTCGACTTTGAATCGCTTTTTCTCTATCATTTTGCGGAGTATAATTACTAATGGTTTCTTTCGAAAACACGCCACCGGATGCATCTTTAACATGCTGAATAAAATCGGCAAACATTTTAACGCCCTGATATGACGCGGCATTCTTTGCAACCTCTTCATCGTATTTTTTCTTCATAGTTTGATACGCTTCAAAACGTGCTTTATCCACTTCAGGAACTTCATCAGCGCGTTTGGATCCAAAATATTTCCGCTCAATAAACACCAGACGTTTTAATTCGGAGGCTTCATCTTCAATATCCTCACTTGGTCCACCAAGGAAAGACCATCCATTTACATCATCCACATAGCCATTATTGTCATCGTCCTTACCATTTCCTGGAATTTCATCTTCATTAACCCAAATCACATCTTTCAAATCCTCATGATCTGTTTCAACACCACTATCAATTACTGCAACAATAACAGGAATTGACTTTTTCCCTGTAAGAATTTCATAGGCCTCATTGGCCGCGGTTCCGTAAACTTTATCTTTTTTAGGACTTTTCAAATACCAATTAATCTCCTCCTTAGGCTGTGCTAAACCAAGTGAAATCGTAAGAACCAATAAGGTAAAAACGCTTAATATTTTCTTCATGTGTTTTAATTTTATGTGGCGAAGATAAGAAATTCCCATAATTAATTTTGATAAACATATAAAGGATATTAATCGGTATAAGCCAACAATTATCTTAATTTTGTATCGAAAAAATCAAACAAATGATACAAGAAACACAATGCTTAATCATCGGTTCTGGTCCTGCAGGTTACACAGCAGCAATTTATGCGGCGCGTGCAGACATGAAACCGCTTATGTATGAAGGTCTTCAACCTGGAGGACAATTAACCACCACAAATGAAGTAGAGAATTTCCCTGGCTATCCTCAAGGAATAAGCGGGCCAGAAATGATGGTTCAATTGAGGGAACAAGCCCTGCGTTTTGAAACGGATGTCCGTTCGGGATTTATCACGAAAGTAGATTTTTCTGGTGGGATCCATAAATGTTGGGCGGATGATGGAACAGAAATCCACGCCAAAACAGTAATTATTGCGACAGGGGCCTCAGCAAAATATCTTGGACTTGAAAGCGAACAAAAATATCTTCAAACGGGTGGCGGTGTATCTGCATGTGCAGTATGTGACGGATTTTTCTATCGCGGACAAGAAACAGTAATCGTTGGTGCCGGAGATTCAGCATGTGAAGAAGCACATTATTTATCAAAACTTTGCACCAAGGTTACCATGTTAGTGCGAAAAGATGAATTCCGAGCATCCAAAATAATGGCGGAACGTGTCAAAAATACGCCTAACATAGAAATCCTATTTAATACGGAAACCGATGAGGTGTTAGGAGATGGGCAACTCGTTACCGGAGTTCGAGTAAAGAACGCCTTAACCGGAGAATTAAAAGAAATTCCATGCACTGGATTTTTTGTTGCGATAGGTCACAAACCAAACACCGATATTTTCAAAGATTTTATTCATTTGGATGAAACGGGTTATATCAAATATGAGCAATTAGGAACTTCCAAAACGAATGTTTCTGGGGTTTTTGTTGCGGGCGACGCAGCCGATAAAACCTACCGTCAAGCCATTACCGCTGCCGGTACTGGGTGCATGGCGGCCTTGGATGCGGAACGCTACTTGGCAAGCCAGCACTAGCAATTAACTAATAACATGATTAAAGGGACAGCAATGCTGTCCTTTTTCATTTCAACTCGGTTAATTTTTCGAATAAAAAGCAAACCTTTTTGTGCAATTAATTCAAATTATAGTGTGGCTAATCCAACGAAAAAAGTAAATTTGCTCGCGAATAAAACTAAACATCCGAAATCATGGATACAAGTTCAAACATAAACTACCTTCCGCTACTTATGCAAGTTGCTGTAGCAGCGGGTTTTGTGGTTTTCACTTTAGTGGCAACCCATTTGTTAAGCCCACGAGTAAAAACAAAACGTAAAGAAGAGAATTTTGAGTGCGGAATTGAATCGCAAGGCAATGCCAGATTTCCTGTATCTATTCGGTATTTCATGACCGCAATTCTATTTGTTTTATTCGATGTAGAAGTGATTTTCTTTTACCCCTACGCAGTTAATTTTCATCAACTAAAACTAGAAGGGCTTTTAGCTGTTGTATTGTTTGTAGCCTTCTTTTTGGTAGGCTTTATTTACGTTCGTAAAAAAGGAGCATTAGAATGGGAAAAATAGAAGACTTAGAAGTAATCAACGGTGAAGGGTATCAACTTACAACCCTTGACAAAGCTGTTGCCTTAGCGCGATCAAATTCAGTTTGGCCGCTTCCTTTTGCAACCTCATGCTGCGGTATCGAATTCATGGCCACCATGGGATCTACCTACGATTTATCTCGATTTGGTATGGAGCGAATGAGCTTTACTCCTCGACAATCCGACCTCTTGATTGTTGCAGGTACCATTTCCAAAAAATTAGCGCCGGTACTGCAAAAAGTATATGAGCAAATGGCAGAACCTAAATGGGTGCTTTCTGTTGGTGCATGTGCCTCGTCGGGTGGTATTTTCGATACATACAGTGTTCTACAAGGCATTGATCGAATTATCCCCGTAGACGTGTACGTTCCTGGTTGTCCTCCAAGACCTGAGCAAATTATCGACGGTGTAATGAACATTCACAGACTCGTCAAACATGAACCCATGCGCAGACGCTACAGCGAGGAATACCGTCATTTATTAGGGAATTATGAAATCGAAGTAACCAATGCCGACAATGACAAATAACACACTACTTGATGCGTTGCAAGTCCAACTTGGATCCAAGATTATCACTTCAGAAGTGCTTTACGATACCCTTGTTATTGAAATCTCACCCTCTGAAGCGTTTGACGTAATTGAACTTTTAAAGAACGACACTACGCTTTCTTTTAATTTTTTAACCTTGATCGGCGCTGTTCATTATCCGGAAGAAAAAGGAAGAGAATTATGCGTGGTATATCACTTGCACAGTTGGAAAAATGCCATTCGTCTTCGCATCAAATGTTACCTTGCTCAAGAGAATCCGAGCATTAAGAGTTTAACTCCCTTGTTTGATGGAGCCAACTGGCAGGAACGAGAAACTTTTGATTTTTTCGGAATTCAATTCGAAGGACATCCGAACATGACGCGAATACTTAACATGGATGAAATGGATTACCACCCGATGTTAAAACAGTATCACCTGGAGGATGCGACAAGAGAGGATAAAGATGACCGATTTTTTGGACGTTAATTGTTGAATGATGGAACAAACAGACAATCTTATAAAACTTTCGAATGGCCAAGTGCTTTCAAAAGAAACCATTGATGGCGATATCGCAACTATAAATTTTGGTCCAACCCACCCTGCTACGCATGGGATTTTTCAAAATATTTTAACTGTTGATGGGGAGAAGATCCTAACGTCAGAACAAACGGTCGGTTATATTCACCGGGCATTTGAAAAATTAGCAGAACGCAGGCCTTACAATCAAATTACGCCAATCACAGACCGTTTAAATTATTGTTCTTCCCCGATCAATAACTTAGGATGGCACATGACAGTGGAAAAATTACTTCAAGTAGAAGTTCCAAAGCGTGTTCAGTACATGCGTGTCATTATAATGGAATTGGCACGTATTGCCGACCATTTAATCTGTGATTCGATTATTGGTGTAGATACTGGAGCATTGACTAGTTTCTTCTATCCATTTTCCGAACGTGAAAAAATCTACGAGCTATACGAGGAAATGTGTGGCGCTCGCTTAACTACTAATATCGGTCGAATCGGTGGTTTTGATAAGGATTTCACCCCGGTTTTCCACCAAAAACTAAAAGAATTATTGAAAACCTTCCCGAAGGCTTTTGAAGAGTGGAACGGAATGCTTGAACGCAACCGTATTTTTATGGATCGTACCAAAGGTGCAGGTCCAATTTCCGCAGAGCGCGCTTTAGCGTATGGATTTACCGGGCCGAATCTTCGTGCTGCAGGAGTAGATTATGATGTTAGAGTAATGCATCCATATTCATCTTATGAAGATTTCGATTTTACCATTCCAGTGGGTGTAAATGGTGATACCTATGATCGATTCATGGTGCGACAAGAAGAAATCCGTCAGAGTTTACGTATTATTCACCAAGCATACAACAATTTACCTGAAGGTCCATTCCATGCTGACATTCCCGAGTTTTTCTTACCTGAAAAAAAGGACGTATACAACAACATGGAAGCCTTGATTTATCATTTTAAAATTGTAATGGGTGAAAGCGATGTGCCGGTTGGAGAAGTTTATCATAGTGTAGAAGGCGGCAATGGAGAATTAGGTTATTTCCTAATTAGCGACGGTGGAAGAGCGCCATACAGATTACAATTTAGAAGACCTTGTTTTATTTATTATCAAGCCTACCCTGAGATGATTTCAGGAGCGAACATTAGCGATGCGGTTATTACCTTAAGTAGCATCAACGTGATTGCTGGCGAATTAGATGCATAAGATATGAGCCATACCTCACAACCCGTATTTGACCCGAATGAAGTTGTTGTCTTCTCAGACTCAATGATGCAACAAATGAATGAGGTGGTTAAAAAATTCCCTCAGGACAAAGAAAAAAGTGCCCTTATCCGAATCTTACACATTGCTCAAGCTGAATACGGTTGGGTAAGCGTTCCAGTAATGAATAAAATTGCTGAGTTCCTTAAAATTCAAGCCATTGAAGTATATGAAGTGGCTACCTTCTATACCATGTTTCACCTGCAACCCGTTGGAAAGCACGTATTAGAAGTTTGTAGAACTGGACCATGTATGCTCGTTGGAAGTGATCAACTCATTGAACACATTGAAAAAAAACTAAACATAAAGGTTGGTGAAACTACGTCTGATGGCATGTTTACGTTAAAAACAGCGGAATGCCTTGGCGGTTGTGGTTATGGTCCCTTACTCCAATGTAGAAATAAATACCACGAGCATTTATCCATAGAAAAAGTAGATGCCTTAATTGAACAATACCGAAACGGTGAAATCCAGTAAGCCCGATTGATATGAAAAACAGAAGATTGTTATTAGAGCACGTAGATGTTCCTGGAATCGAAGGAATCGATGTGTATGTCAAGCATGGTGGATATGCTTCTCTTGAGAAAGCACTAAAAAAGATGTCTCCTGATGAGGTAGTTGAGGAAGTCAAAAAATCCGGATTGCGTGGTCGTGGAGGCGCTGGTTTCCCAACAGGAATGAAATGGTCTTTTCTTGCCAAACCTGAAGGTGTTCCAAGATATTTAGTTTGTAACGCCGATGAATCTGAACCCGGTACATTCAAGGATCGGTATTTAATGGAAAAAATTCCGCACCTTTTGATTGAAGGGATGATTTTATCATCATTTGCTTTAGGTGCAAATCAATCGTTCATATACATCCGTGGTGAATTCATGTATGT
>Ga0315903_10004678_pt1 | contig 18176 bp, 18 predicted proteins | sample LakEriMetagenome_7_FD_203524 | JGI IMG/M metagenome (GOLD analysis project Ga0315903, IMG submission 203524) | Freshwater fungal communities from buoy surface, Lake Erie, Ohio, United States - Buoy 2 MA119 | ecosystem: Environmental > Aquatic > Freshwater > Lake | place: USA: Lake Erie, Ohio...
GAAAATCAAAATTTCTAACCTTAAAGCCCCACCCGTAAAAAGGTGGGGTTTTTCTTTTGGGAATAAACAAACACTTGACAAAATAAAAAAAGTCTGTATAGTAGTTCAATAATCAATTTTAGTTTAGAGGTTTTTAACTAGTTTTTGCACCGTAGCAAAAAGTAAACGACAAAGGATAAAGGTGCTTGTGACCTAACACCCAATGGAACGAAGAGTTGAATCTCTGGTTTGAAAAGTGTAAGTTCTTTATAAAGATGAGAAAATGAATCAATACGAGTCGTAATCAATCGACTTGCGATTCATTTTCTTTGTTCCGAAAATCATATAGCCTCCACGTGGCTCGGAATGGGGTATATACGCATATACGCGAATAATATGAAACTTTTTATAATTATGTAGGTTTTTTATTTGTTAATATACTTATATTGACAAACAATATGGCAGACGAAAAAGATTTACTCAAAGAATTTTTGACTGGTGGATGGATTGTTGCTGTGGTAGGAGCATTGGGTATGTTAGCACGCAATATATTGGATGGTGTCGATAGAAGTCATATCGAACATTTAAAGAGAATAGTTGCTGCGGCTATATGTTCTACTATTTCTTGGTTCATTCTTGAGCAAGTTGAAGTTAGTAGCTTGACAAAAGCAATCATCTATGGAACTATAGGTGTGGTCAGCCCAGAAATTTTACAAGGTGTTACAGCGTTGGCAAAAAGATTTGCTAAAAAGCCGCAGGACTTTGTAAAAAAGTAATTTTGCGGTAGTAGCTCAATTGGTAGAGCGCCATCCTTCCAAGCTGGATGTTGCAGGTTCGAGCCCTGTCTGCCGCACCAACTTATATATGTATATGATATGAAAATATCATTTTGTACACCATGTGCTCAAAGATTATATCAACTTGAGCAAACTTGGGATGCAAACATTCAATCAATATCTAAAAATTCAAATATTGAATGGATACTGTTAAACTATGATAATGATGAGCGTATGCATAATTTTGTTATGTTCAAAAAAGAAAATTGGCCTATAAATTTTACATACGCAAAATCGCTTGATAAAAACAAATGGCACATGTCAGTCGCCAAAAACATGGCACATCAATTAGGGTCTGGTGAAGTATTATTTAATTTAGATTGTGATAATTTTATTGCAGATGCTCCACAAATCATAACTGAACATTTCAGTTCCAACGTAAAAATGTTACATCATTGTAGTAATGTTCCACAAGATGGAACTTCAGGTAGAATTGCTATAGATAAAAAACTGTTTTATGATGTAGGAGGGTATGATGAATCATTTTTGCCTATGGCAGGACAAGATACCGATTTAATTGCAAGATGCAAAAAAATAGGAGTTCAAATATTAACTATTCAAGGTTCATCATCACATGCAATAAAAAATACAAAAATAGAAAGTATGAAATTGTGTCAAGAGTACAATTTGACATGGGAGGAGTTTTCAATCGAAAACAGAAAGAAAATTAAAGAAAACTTGAAGAAAAATATATTGATTGCTAATTGCCCAACTGGTATGACAAAACCAAATGTTGAAATTTTCAGAGGTGTCGTCGCGTAGTGGCAATCGCGGGAGACTGTAAATCTCCTGACCTAACGGTCTACATTGGTTCGAGTCCAATCGGCACCACCATTTTAACGCCGTGTGAGATAGCTGGTTGTGATCACTTGTCTGCAAAACAATGGAGAGCAGTTCGATTCTGCTACACGGCTCCAATTTCCCGAAGCACGAACCGGACTCATGGATAGGTTGAAGATGCCTTATGTTTCAATGGGCACTCATTAAGTAATGTTATCGTAGCCAATAGCCCAATGAGGAACGAAACGCCACATTGGTCAGGTAACAAATTTAGTGAGCCTCGCAAAGCCATGAGCGGGATTAATTTACGGAGGTTTGGTGAAGCTAGTGCTCACGTGCCGCTGAAGACGGCGAGAAGATAGTGCAATCCTATCAGCCTCCACCATTTTATTGGCTAGTAGCTCAGTGGCAGTAGCAGCGCACTGTTAATGCGCATGTCGTAGGTTCGATCCCTACCTAGCCAGCCATTTCTATTGCAATAGCGTGAGGGATACGATACACCCCCGTAGGTCACAGCGCAGACGAATCGTGAGGCGAAACCCTCGGCGCTTTTATGGGGATTGTGATGTAATAGAAGCATAACAGATTGTGAATCTGTGTGAGACGGAGCATAACCGTCCATTCCCACCATTTTATACGGATGTGGTATATTGGTAGTGCAGCAGTCTCCAAAACTGCCTTATGGGGGTTCGATTCCCTCCATCCGTGCCATTTTGTCTGTTGGGGCTCTGGTCGGTGTGCACATAACAAGGTTCGAATCCTTGAGAGTCCATAACAACAGACAATCTATTTTTTGAAGTAGTTCATATATATCATGTATGCCAATAAGTTATAGTCAAAAATGTATATTTGTTCATATTCCAAAAACAGGTGGTACTAGTATAAAGTCTGCATTGAATATACCAAGTAGTGTAGCGAACTTTTCTTCTGGAGAAGTTTGTAAACTTTATTACAAAAATAAATTTGTGGTTACAAATCATGCCCCCGCCAAATTGATAGAATTGTTTCATCCGCAGATTTTTGATAAATTCACAAAATTTGCAGTGGTAAGAAATCCATACGATAGAGTATTATCACAATACTTTTATAATATTAAGCAACAAAAAACAAATCTAGAGTTTTCAGTTTGGCTTAAAGACGTATACACAGTGCCATCGGCATATATGTATTGTCCACAATATGATTTTTTGTATGACGAAAATGTTTGCTTGGTGAAAAATATTTTGAAATTTGAAAATCTTGAAAATGATTTTTATCAATTTTGCAAAAAATACAATATATCAACAAATACTTTACCCAAATTAAATGTTAATGAATTGTTTGTAGATAAAGAGTCATTGTTGACTGAAGCTAATAAAGAATACATCTACAATAAATTTGAAATTGATTTCAAAACATTTAATTATGAAAAATAATTTGATCAGCAGTCTGGGCTTTAATTCATATTCACAAATAGCAACTGGAATATGATGTCGAGTGTTAATCGGTTATACGTGGTTGCTCTGATGCCGACAACCTTTGCTGATCAATCTATTTGCCAGATGACGTAGAGTCTTAGTGGTCGTAGCATATGCGTCAGCAGTCTTGATGGTCGTTTCTTCAAGACCTAGTGATAGGTACGACGACCGATAAGCTGGATGGTGTGCGCCAAACGTGAAATAGATGCGATCACCAAGCCAAGGACAGAACATGTGATATGTCCAAGCCATCACGGAGAAATCTGCATATGGTGGGTGTGAGCCCCACACTGGCAATCTATTTTTGCTCCGATTCCCTTAGCAGCGAAAGGTTCGGCCTTTTAAGCCGACGCAGTAAAATGCCATCGGGGGTGCGAGTCCCTCTCGGAGTACCAATTTATTTTATCCATCACAGGTGTTACGGAAGCATGCACCGTTTGGGGCGGTGTGGACGCAGTTCAATTCTGCGGTGGTGGACCATTTTGTTTGGGGTGGTAGCTTAATTGGTTAAAGCACTTGCCTGTCACGCAAGTGACTGCGGGTTCGAGTCCCGTCCATCCCGCCAATTATGGGAGTATAGTGAAATGGATTATCACGCAATGCTACGGACATTGAATTCTAGGTTCGAATCCTAGTACTCCTACCATTTTAAAGAGAGTTAAGGGTCCAGCTACCAAGTTTAACATTGGGTAGGTTCCGTAGGTAATATGTCCAAAGTATCCACGCATGACTAAACACTCTCTATATTTTGAACAGAAATCTAGCTGATCGTAAAACAGGAGTCGGTGTAATCATATTGATGTTGACGGCGGGTAACCGTGCGCGGAATAATCGGGTGCTGTTCATTTTTATTTTGGCCCTATAGAATAATGGTGAGTTCGCCGCTCTTTCAAAGCGGAGAGATGGGATCGTGACCCATTGGGGCTACCAGTTTAGTTTATATAATTGTATTTATTGTTTTTTGGGGAATGGTGTAAAGGTAGCACAAGCGACTTTGACTCGCTTAGTCATGGTTCGAATCCATGTTCCCCAGCCAATTTTAGCGTCGGTGTGGAAGGACACACAGTAGGTTCGTTTCGTCTGGCACAGGAAAGTTGATTGTGTTGCATTCACTATATACAAGTACTGCGAACAATGGGATATCTAACGGCTATTAGCGAAACTAGATCGTATCTAATAGAGAATGCTATATCACGCATAAAGCCAGAACTGGTATCAAGTCCAGTACGCTAAAACTATTTATTCTTATGATTGTAATACGCAGAGCAGTTGATAAAGATAAATCATACACTGTTATATTCCTAAAAGGAGAACCTCCTAAATGGATACCAACGAGTGACTATGAACACGCTCGCATACTTCAGATATATAAACAAGATAAGAAGTATGAAGGTATAGAAAATGATTTTACTGATTTTGATTTATAAGGTAGAGTAGCTCAAAGGAGGAGCACCGTCTTGATAAGGCGGCGGTTGTGGTGTCAGGATCCACCTCTACCACCATTCTGCACCCGAGAATCCCTCTCCCATATGAACTATGGTGAAGGACTCAATCTGAAATGACAGATGATGATATATGACGATATATCTAGGATGTATGTTTTGATATTATATATTTATATATATTATATATGAATACATCAATAGACCCTACATCACCAAAACCACTTGATTTTGTTAATATCAAGAGTGCTTCAAATTTATATGCAAAAAATTCATCGCCATCATTGTCAAGAGCAAGTGATGTATTTGCGATGAATGACGCCGAACTTGTACTTGACTTGAAAAGAGCATTATTAGTTGCAATAGAATGTGGCAATTTTGACAAGGCATTATTCATATTGAAACAATTGCAAAGTTTAGCAATAAACAAATAAGTTGGCTGGCTTATATAAAAGTGACAGATCGAAGTTTTCGTGCTCCATATTATGAAGAAAGCTTTTTAATCCTATATCGCTTCATGTAAGTTGATCGTTTTGTATTTTTGAAATTTCTTCCACAGAATGTTTCTGTCTGTGAATGGCAGTTGGGACAAAGTAATCGTAAATTGGATGGTAAATTGTTGTCAGAATTTCCATCTACATGATCAACATGCAATGCGATGGGGCTGTTGTTCCAATCCACTAATCCACATTTTTCACAAGCATATTTTCTTGTCCGAGACAAATATCTTTTCAATGTCAATGGGTGACTCACTTTACCTTCTTCAATTCTTTGCACGGTGGTGTGAATAAATTGGTATTCGCTCTGGCACTTGTTGTTGCAGAATTTTCCTCGTTTTTGACTTGGTTTGTATTCTATTTCGGAGTTGCAATGTAAGCAGTTTGATTTCATATGGAATAAATATTAGACCAATCGACAAAAAACACACGGTCTAACAATTTTATTGACATATTGCATAATATGTACATAGTTATTCTTGTTCTTTTAATCAATGGGCCTGTAGCACAATTGGCGGTGCGCCTCCTTTGCAAGGAGAGGGTTAGGGGTTCAAATCCCCTCTGGTCCACCATTTTTAGGGAGACTGGCGCAACGGTTAGCGCAGCGCATTTACACTGCGAAGGTTCTCGGTTCGAATCCGAGGTTTCCCACCATTTTCTGGAGTAATTACCAGAAAAACCCGCTTACACAGCAGCATTCGTCAACCAAATGATTGTTGCATTGTATGATAGTGCTTAAATTGTACATATAGGAGGATTTGGCTCGCTGTACAACTATACATACAACGCTGTGTCCAAGTGGGTTCATTTTCATTCACCCGCGAGCCTCTTGTGCATACTTAGTATAATCAATGCTCAAATGGCAACATGAATTAACATGTGATCCTATAGGACGCTATAGAGTAGGGTGCTTTTATTTATGCTGGCACGGCTAATCGCGAGGCTGGTTCAAATCAGACTAGAGTGTACTGAAACCTAAAATGCCAGCACCATTTTTTGTTTCGGTCTGACTGTATACCGTGAATACATCAACTAACCAAATCATTGGCTCCAATGTGCGTTTGGGCACTGAAATGCCAGTGGATATTTTTTTGCTATCTGGGGTAGCCCCTTCGTGGAGTCGTATACGATATAAACGACATATATTTTTAACACAAAACAAAATAATTTGTGTTGATTAATTGAATATTTTGATATAGTTATTGATGTGTTGAAAGTTAACAATCAAACCATATCATATGAGCAACAAGATTAATACAATTGAAAGTCTCGCAGCAAGACTTCTTGCCGTCGAGCTGAAACTAGCCGCACAAGGTAGCCTAAACGCACCTGATGCCTATGCAACAAGCATAGAAGAATTGGATACACGCCTAACCGCAGTTGAAAAGGTAGTGTTCCCAGAAGTAGCACCAGACGCTCCAGTCGAAGCAGTTGTCGCCGCAATCGTGGCAGCACCAGCAGATGAAGCCCCTGTTGCAGTCGAACAGGTCGTGGCACTCAGCCCAAGCGCCGATGTGCCAGCCGCCGCCGAAGTTGTTGCCGACGTTGTTGCAGCACAGGCAGCAGCAGAAGCTCCTGCCGCACCAGAAGTTGCTGAAGTTGTTTCAGCAGCAGTCGCCGCAGTTGTAAATGCAGACCCATCAGTTGTTCAAGACCCAGAAGCTCTAGTCGCAGCAATCACCGAAGCAGTTGCAGATGCTCCTGCAATCGATGACCCAAAATTAGCCGAAGCAGCAGCAGAAGCAGTTGCTCAAATCATTGAAACCGCAACAGGCGAAGCTCCAAAAGAAGACGTTGCAGAACAAATCGCAGAAGCCGTAGAAGCTTGCCCAGTCGAAGCAGCCGTTGCAGACATCGTTCTAGCAGAGCCAGTGGCACCATCACAGGTTGACACTGTAGTTGATAGTGTTGTGGCCGATAGTCCAAGCGCCGACGTTCCTGCCGCAGCAGAAGTTGTAAGTTGTGTGGTTGAATCAGTTGTTACCGCAGAAGCACAAAACAACCCTGACGTTGTAGCAGCAGTTTCAGCCGCAGTGGCAGCGGTTGTAAATGCTGATCCAGAAACCGTTCAAGATCCAGAAGCTATCACGGCAGCAATCGCAGAAGCAGTTGCCGAAGTTACTCCTCCAGATTCAGCAGCAGCGCAAGCAGCAGTTGCAGCAGCAGTCGCTGAAGTTGTTGCAGTAGCAACAAACGTTGACGAAGTATCACCAGAAGTTCAGGCTCAAGTTGCAGAAGCAGTTGCAGCCAACCCAGAGTTGGACGCCATTGACGAGCGTCTAACAAAGGTAGAAGAGAAAGTTGGACTGCTGGGAAAATAAGTACCAGCGTTAGCAATGTAACATCGAACATAAAACGCTGGTTTTCAGGATTATCGATGTAACCCATCAAAAGGCTCCAGAAATGGAGCCTTTTTTATTCCTACGAACAGATATTTATACACATATGAATGAAGCAAAGTTATATGGAAAAACAATACCAGAAGTACTTGAACATATAAAACAGTTTAAGGGTAAGACTCTGATATTCTTTGACACTGAAACAACTGGTTTAGAACCAAACAGACCATATGAGCAAGTTACTCAAATTGCTGCTATAGCAATAAATGGAGACAATTGGAATATAGTTGATAAGTTTGAAGAGAAGGCGTCGCTAAATTTAAATACGCAAAAAATACTTAATGATCCAAGCATCAAATCTTTTGCGGCAAAACTAAAAGAGCCAAATGTGAAAATCACTTCAGATGACAAAAAAGAATTGTCCCCAGAAATTCAAAATCTTATACGTAATATCAAAGATCCAATTTCAAGAGAGTATATGAAGGATTATGTTCGTTGGGTGAAGAAATACAAAAAACATCCAACTTCACTTGAAGATATTCTTGGCATGACAAGATATAGCAGCGGAAAACCAGAAAGTGAAAGAGTAAGCGAAAAACAGATGCTTTCAAATTTTGAAAAATTTATTGAAAAGCATGGTGAGAATATTGTATTGATTGCACATAATGCTGGTTTTGACATGAAAACAATAGAAGCTCGCCGCAGAGCAAATTTACTTGGTAGAATGCCAAAGCACACTGTATTTGACAATCTACAATTCGTGAGATTTTTCCTTATTCCATTACTTGTAACTTTAAATGATAAAGAGTTTTTGGATCAGATAACAACCAAAAGCAAAGTCCAGCCATATTCATCTTCACTTGGCAAAGTTGCACAAGCAATGAAAATCAACCCAAGTGGATGGCATGATGCTCTTGCGGATGTTGATATGATGATTCAGGTAATGAAGAGATTGATAGAGTTGTTAGAGCAAAACAAAACAGCAGACATACGAGGTTTCCAAGGTATCCAAGCCAAGCGTTTGAGAAATATGCCTTGATTACTTCTTATAGTTTGACAAATAAGGTTCTTTGATTATTGTGTTGTGCGAAATGAGATGCAATACCGCAAATCATTTCATACACACACAATGAATAAGCTAAAAACAAATACACAAAAAACAGGAACGGGTAAAAGCGGATATGAAATTCGCTTGGACGTTCTAAACAGAGCACTTGATATGGCCGATTCTCGTTGGCATATGTCAAATGAAGTAAATAGAGTTGAATCTGACTCCAAGATCAGACTTGGAATGGTATCAACTTGGACAGTCGCACCAGACAACCGAGTAGAGGATGCACTGCAAATTGCTGAGAAACTCTACAAGTTTGTTGAGGCTAAGTAATAGTTATACTGTGGTGTACAGTATAACCGGTGTATTTGTACACCATCTCGGCGCGTAGCACAGTCTGGTAGTGCGCTACATTTGGGATGTAGAAGTCACAGGTTCGAATCCTGTCGCGCCGACCATCTTAATAAATGAAACATATTGATGATCGTATAGAAGGTTGGTTTGATTTTGATGTTTTATACGGAAATATTGTATATCATGCATGTGATAATTCACACTTTGTGGAAGTTGGTGCATGGAAAGGAAAATCTACAAGTTTTTTAGCTGTGGAAATAATAAATTCTGGGAAAAAGATCAAGTTAGATGTTGTGGACACATGGGAAGGAAGTTCTGAACATAGATTGGAAAATAACGATGAATTATATTTGGAGTTTCTAAAAAATATAGAACCTGTTAGGCATGTGATAAATCCGATCAGAAAAAAATCAACAGAAGCTGCAAAATTATACGAAGATAATTCTTTGGATTTTGTTTTCATAGACGCAGCACACGACTATGAAAATGTAAAAGCAGATATAACTTCTTGGTATCCTAAAATAAAAATTGGAGGAGTAATAGCAGGACATGACTATTACGAAAGTTGGCCAGAAGTTAAAATGGCAGTGAATGAATTTTTCAAAGATTCTATTTTTTATCCATTTTCCAAATCTTGGGTACATAGAAAATGTTAAAAACAAAATGCCAAAACGTAAAGTTTATACAATAAGTCAAATAGTTGATGCTTTTTATTCCGGAGTCTCTGCCGAGAAAATCGGAAAAATGGTAAAAACGCTTGCTCCAAAAAACAAATCATCCAGTAAAAAGCTTAAGGGATAGTTTTTTGTTACAAGTTTGTGACGGTCAAGTTACAGAGAATTGTAAATCATACATATTCTTGTATGAGAAAAATATTATTTCTAATAACGGGACTGCTAATATCAACCGTCGCCTCATTCTCACAGGATAGTGGCGCTTTAATCGAGGCACTGATTAGGAAAGGAATACTTACAAACCAAGAAGCCGAGGATATTCGTGCTGATCTTGCGATAGAAAATAATACAGTACCATCACGTGCTGTGGCTGGTGGGAAATCCACGGATAGATTAAGTGTGGGTATGAGAATGCAGTTGCAGTATGCTTCACTTGATACAGATCTTCCATCTGGAAAAATACAACCATCATACACAGATCAAGCTTTTACTCGCAGAATGTATTTTACACTAAAGGCCGGTGTCGGGGGTAATTGGGGAGCAACTATGACATATGATTTTGCTGGCGGATCATATGACGATGCTATCATAGAATACAAACCAACGTCAGACTTGTCTTTCAACTTTGGTCTTAGAAAAGTAAATAATGCTTATGAAGAACGTGCCACAAGTGGTAATCTAAGATCAATAGAAAGATCTGGCGTCACAAGGTATTTTGTTGAAAACAATAACGGCAGAAGACTTGGTGCGGCAAGTTATAGAATTGGAGCGTTTGTTGACGGCAAAAAAGAACTAAATAACAAACTCAATTTCATATATGGAGCAGCCGTAACAAACCCACAAAGAGATGAAACATTTTCTGGAGCATCTTCTTCAGGAACATCCAACAGTAACAGTAAAGCACTGTGGTCAAATGTGGGGGTTGTTTATAAACTTCCAGAAAACGGTTCAGTCTTGGTTGGATTTTCTGGTGCATATCTACCAGATCAAGGTGGACCAAGTAATACCAATTTTGGTAAAGGATATAATGTAAGATTATACTCACTTCATACAGATGTCACATATGGCAGATTTACATTTATGTCGGAGTATCTTGTGGCAAATATAGACAGAGGAGCGTCATTATCAAAAGATGCTTCTCCAAAGGGTTGGTTTATACAACCAACATTTTATCTAACAGAGGATATTGAACTGGTAGCAAGATATCAAACACTAAATACAGATTATAGAGGACTAAATATGGGCGATGTTGTACGTTCTGCGCCAACTGGTGGTACAATGAACAAGTTTGATGAATATTACTTTGGTGGAAACTTGTATGTTCGTGGCAATGATCTCAAATTCCAACTAGGAATATTATCTGCAAAAACATATGAAACACTGCAAGGTCAGTCTGATTCTGCAAAGGTATTCGGTGCTCGTTCTCAACTTCAAATTCAATTCTAATATATGAAAAACATCATACTAACATTGATTGCACTTTCAATTGCCCCAATAGGCTTTTCTCAAAATCTGGTCATAAAGGGATCCGATACATTGGGGGCAAAATTAGTTCCCACTTTGGCCGAAGAATATAAGATAAAAAATAACACTGTTAATTTCCAGATCGCAGCAGAAGGATCAAGTACAGGAATTGCTGCCATTATAGACGGCACTGCCGACATTGGAATGAGTTCAAGAAGAGCGAAAGCAACAGAAGTTTCTCTTGCTTCTTCCAAAGGTGTAACATTGAAACCAATTATTGTTGCATATGACGGTATGGCGGTTGTTGTTAACGAAAAAAATCCAATAACAAAATTGACTCGTCGTCAAGTTGAGCAAATTTTTACTGGAGATGTGGTGGATTGGTCTGCGGTTGGAGGAAAACAAGGTAAAATATCAATCTACACCAGAAATACATCATCTGGTACATACACTGATTTCAAAGAGTTGGCTATGAAAAACAGAGACTATTCAAAGTCGTCGCAAAAATTGGCTGGTAACGAACAAATCATCGCTGAAGTTGCCAAGAACCCAAATGGTATAGGATATGTTGGGCTTGCATATTTGAAATCTCCAAATATCAAAGTTCTTCCAATTGATGGTAAATTGCCAAACAAGGATGACATCAATGCTAAAACTTATCCATTTGCCAGACCAACATTTTATTATGTAAATGGCAGCCCAAGCGAAAAAGTGGACAAGTTTATCCAGTTTACTCTGAGTCCAAAGGGCAAAGAAATAATTGAAAAGGTTGGATTTATAGCTCCACAATAATCTCAAGCCGAATTATGCTCTTACAAAGAGCGGGAGATATTTCCCGCTTTTTGTTTCTATACTATATTTATATATGAAACCATCATATATATGACAAAAGAAGAACTTCGTAAATTGATCCGTGAATATGTTGAAGAAGCATTGGTGCTAAAACGTGCAGGAGACAAATTGATGGTTGTGTCTGACCTTGAAACACGCAAGGATCAATCTGCTGAGACATTTAGAAACAAGGATAAGCTCAAAGCCGCTGGATTCAAATGGGACACGGGAACAAATTCATGGACGCTACCATCAGACCAACTCGATGTTGCAAAACAAACACTGAGTAAAATCAATAAAGTTGAATATGTAGTCGAAAAGATTGAAGATCTCGCTGAATTTGTCCAAGACTCTGATAATGTTTCTCGCAAAGACGAATTGGCACAACGAATTGATGGATATATCAAAAACCTAACACAAGACTTGGATGAAGCATCCGCTTCCGCCGAAATCAAAAACTTTCTTGCTTTCCAATCAAAGTTAAAAAGCAGAAGCTTCAACAACACTCTTCTTATTTACATTCAAAACAAGAAGGCAACACATGTTGAAGGATTTAGAGTTTGGAAAGAAAAATTTGGTCGTCAAGTAAAGAAAGGCGCAAAAGCAATCACAATATTTGCTCCTATCACAAAAAAGAAAGACGACACTGATGATATCAATAATCCTGATATTGATAAGCAAGTAAAACAGAAAAATTTTACATGGTTCAGACCAGTTAACGTGTTTGATGTATCTGATACTGAGCCAATTCCGGGCAAAGAACACTTGTATGTTTCTGCTCCACAATGGCATGCCGATGATACTCCAAACGAAAAAGCAGACAAGATTTTCAATTATGCCATGCAGTTGGCAACTGAACTTGGTATTAATGTAGAGCGTGGAGCAGCAATGGGCAGAGAAATGGGATATGCTGCTGGAGACCATATCAACATCACGAGTAATATTGATGGTGTAAACAAAGCTGGTACATTCATTCATGAAATTGCTCATGAACTTCTACACTTCAAGAAAGGCAGCGTGTTTCATATTGATGACGAAAACATGACAAAGCAAGATAAAGAGATTCAAGCAGAGTCTGTTTCTTACATCGTTTTGAAACACTATGATCTTCCAGTAAAACATCAGGCAACATATTTGACATTATGGAAGACAAATCAAGATGCACTTAGAAAAAATCTTGGTGTGATCAAGAAAGTTTCTGATTTTATCATTCAAAAGATAGATGAGATTGCTGCGGAAGATACATCAAATAAAAAAGCAGAAACACAATAAAGTTCTTTACTAAAATAGGAATTTGGTTATATTACTGCAAGAACGATTAAAAATGGAAAGATGCCTGAGTGGCCTAAAGGGACGGTTTGCTAAACCGTTGTAGGGGTAAAAGTCTACCGAGGGTTCGAATCCCTCTCTTTCCGCCATTTTTAATAAACAACAAAGTTTAAAACCATTATGGAAAACAATCACTATTGCAACGCATGTGAATCAAACATATCCGAGTTTCTTCCATATGGAGACAATAAAAGAAAAAATGCAATGTGTCCAATGTGCAGTTCATTAGAACGACATAGATTTTTCAAATGTTGGTTTGACACTATTAAAGGCAATCTAAACACAAGCACCAGAATCTTACATTTTGCTCCAGAAAAAGCAATAGCAGCACGATTCAAAGAAGTAAGTAAAAAAAATTACGTATCAGCCGATATACTTCCAAATAAAGCAATGAAAGTGGAAGATATTAGGCAGTTATCTTTCCATCGCAATAGTTTTGATTTTATTTTTTGCAGTCATGTTCTACAACATGTGAATGAAGACGAAAAAGCAATATCTGAATTATATAGAGTATTGGATAAAAACGGAATGATGGTACTGATGGGATCACATGGCCACATTAAAACATATACAACAATGCACACCTCTGATGGAGGGGTTGAATATTTTATACGACATTATAATACAGAAGAATTGATAAATAAGTTGACTACTGCTGGATTTTCTGTCAACTTGTTTTCTGTTGAAAGTTTATTAAAGAACAGCGAAGAACTTTTTAGATTGGGCATAAAGAATGGCGATGTAGTATTTATTTGCAGTAAGAATTGAATTGGAAGAGTGGCTGAGTGGGTTAAGGCAACGGTCTTGAAAACCGTCGTGGCGTTAATCGTCACCGTGAGTTCGAATCTCACCTCTTCCGCCAGATTTATATAGTATGTAATTTATATTATATATAGATCGTATATATTATATTTATTGGTAGTTATGGCTACCAATAATATACTAATACAAAATCAAACGTTTGATAAAAATCACACGTATAATCCAAACTCAGAAAATCTTCAAACAGATGGTCTTTCTGTGTTTTGTTTCAGTCAGAATGATGATTCAAAAGTCATCAACTGTGTTATAGACGGTCAAGACGCACGTTGGGGAGGTAAAGCTTCACTCACATTCGGTCTTGAGTATAAAGATTGCACTTTTCGAAATGGCACAGCCAGAGCCTTTGATATGGTTCGTGGTGGTAATGTACTTTTCAGAAATTGTGTTTTTGAAAATAGTGGCGTAAGAAAAATTATCAAATCTCCATATGAATTGAATGAAGTTTGTGATATTGGAATAAAAGGAGGAGTGCATGATGTCACATTTGAAAATTGTATATTCAGTGATATACTGCTTGGCGATTATAGCATATATGACCAACAAGATAGACCAAAAACACGTAGATTTAAATTCATAAACTGTAAGAACAAGAATGGCGGGGCAATTGTAATTCGTGGGCGCTATTTTGAACAAGGTTCAATTGATCTTGTAAATACAGAGGCAAAAATATTTGTATGGCCAGAATTTCTCACAAAAATTTATTGGTGGTACAATCGTACATTTGGTGACAAAAGAAAACCAGATGGATGGAACAAGTATGATCCAAGAGAATTAGACAATTAAAATATATTACTTCTTATACGAAAATTTTTCTTGCATCTAACTTCTTATGAACTATAGTTATAGGCTCATGGTCGTAAAGACTGAATATAAACAAATACATAACATATATGAAATACAATAACAAAACACAAAATAACTCGCTGTGGGTAAAGACTGTATCTTTGCTAACGGTGTTTGTATTTTCGTTTGCTTCGGTGTTTGCCGTTCCCGGTATTACATCGACAAACCTACAAACAACAGCGGGAGTAAATGTAGCTGCGAATGGCAATTCGTTGACATTCACTACACCAGACAAAGCAGTATTGACTTGGCAGGCGTTTGGTAGCGGAATCGACACAATCGGCGCAAGTGATGTGCTGAATTATGTACTTCCGTCCAAGAACGCATCGGTCTTGAATATTGTTGCTGGTTCAGCATCTACCACAATTGATGGGTCTATAACATCGAACGGAAACGTGTTCGTGTTGAATCCAAATGGACTTCTCGTTGGTGGTGGTGCACGCATTGAAGTGAACAAGCTATATTTGAGCACAACGGACAATCCTGCATTTGCAAGTTTCCTGTTCCAGCAAGAAGGTAGACTGCCTTCACAGGCTGGCCTCGGAACAACTCCTGCGGGAGGTACGTTGGTAAATAACGGAGCAATCATTTCAGTTGGCGAAAATATCACAATCGCTTCCAAGAACGTAGTTATCGGTGGTGCAGTTATCCAAGGTACATTGAATATCAGCGCCGATGGTAATGTTAATGTTGGATCAACTGGACTAGCCTATATCAATGGAGATTTGGTAGTCAACAATCTAAACGGAGCAACTACACTAGGATCTACTGGAAATAATACTATAATTTCTGGTAACACAATCGTTACGGGTACCGTAAATAGTACGTTCACCGCACTATCATCTGGAACAGTCCAATCTAAAAACTTGACTGTTACGGGTGGTGCAATTACATCTGATAAAGTTTCCACCAACGGTCTAACCCTAAATGGAACAAGTGTAACTGTTGCGGTAGGATCTTCCGTAGCAAATCCAACAGTCAATGTTACAGCAAATGGAACAGTAAATGTTACCGCACCTGCAACATTGACCGCAAATGTAACAAATACAAGCGCGACAGCAGCTACAACAGTTGCTTCCGTTGGTAATCTAACATTGGGCAAAATTCAAGTTGAAGGAGCAAATGGCGCATCGTTTAGTGGCGCAAGTATCGCTGATACAACATCTCGTGTGTTTGTATATGGCCCAGCAGCATTTACTGCTACTACTGGTAACATCACAATCAACAAAGGAAACCATAGTTTCGGCCCAGTCAGTGTATCTGCTACCGCTGGAGAAGCCGTTGTTGTTGAAGACGCTGCTACCCAATTGAACGTGGTCAATACTCCAAAATTCGCACTACGCTCATCCGAGTATGTATTCCAAACCCCAGTCACAGGTGTGGTCAATAGCGCCACTACAAATGTAACTGCACTTGGAAATATTACACTCGGTGCTGCAACAAATGCAATTGGAAACTACACATTGTCTGGAAATAATATTTCCCTAGCAAATGCTGGAGCACTAACTCTTGCCGCAGCAGCACAGGGAAATTTAACTGTTTCATCGGCTGGTGCAGTAACATTGGGTAACGTAGCGGTCGGTGGAACTTTGGGTGTAACAACCACAAGTCCAATTACACAGGCAACAGATGCAAAAGTAAATTCTGTCGGTGCAACCTCTTTTGTTGGAAGCGCATTGACACTATCCAATCTTGGAAACACGTTTGGAGCATTGAGTGTTGATGTTGGAGCCACAGGAACCGCATCAATTACTGAAGAAACAACCCTAAACGTAGCAGGACTACGAGCAGCAAATGCTACATTGAAGAGTAATCAAAATGTTATCACCACAGGAATCAATCCTGTACTGGCTGATAACTATACTGTTGTTGTGGGAGGTAATTTCACACCAACTGCAAACTTCAAAGCCACCAATGCTATTAGTGTATTGGCTGGTGGAGATGTTGATCTATCTCTTCTAGGACTAGCATTGAATCTGAATGGCAAAACTCCAAGTGTAATTGGTAAGAGCTATAAAGCTCCAACGCCATAATATTGTATTTAGTTCATATGTCAAAAACCCGTGGTAACCCCACGGGTTTTTTGTTTGCAGTATATATTTATAACATATGAATAAAGAACAACTAAAAACACTTATACAAGAAGTAATGGACGAGATGGTAACACTTAATCCAGAACGTCAGCAGGATATGATAGAATATCAGCTAACTGCCATAGAAGAAAAGTGCAAACGTATCAAAGAGATTATGGCAAGTGAGAATGTAAAACTAGATCCTTGGATGATAGACAAAGTTAGTATAGCATTTCATAACATAGACGTAATTGCCAATAAGTTTATGTTTGGCGATAAAGCAGACTGAAAAGTTTTATTACCTTGACGATATATTAAATATTGTCAAAATAAAGGTTATGCAACAAGTGAAATTATTTATTCCTCTTATTTGTTACAATAGAAGTTGTCATACAGATTATATGATGTCTATACTAAGATTATATGACTACATAAAATCAAAAGGTATGGCAGCGACATTCTATCCAATTTTTTGGGATAGTCTCGTTAGTAGAGCAAGAAATGCCTCCGCTTCTGAATTTTTGTATGGCGACCATACACATCTATTATTTATTGATGCTGATATATCATTTGAACCATCTGATGTAGAAAAGCTGATAGAAGCTGACAAAGATGTTGTATGTGTACCATATCCAAAAAAATACATAAAGTATGAATCAGTAAAAGAAAATAAAGAACTTGTTGATTTTGCGGTGAGTGGAAAATACGATCAAGTGTCTGAAAATCTTTATGAAATAGAAAGCGTGGCTACAGGATTTTTAATGATAAAGAAAAATGTATTCAGACAAATAATCAGAAAATATCCAAGTATAGAATATGTGAATGATATTGATGGATATGGTGTAGGAAAAACCATGTGGAATTTTTTCGATGTGCGAGTAAATCAAAAAACAAAAGTTTATGAAAGTGAAGATTGGGGGTTCTGTACATCGTGGAGAGATATTGGCGGAAAAATATATGCGCGATCCGATGTATCATTGGGGCATTGGGGATGGCATATGTTCAAGGGAAATTTCAATAAATGGCTGAACGAAAGAATTTCAACTTAGTTGTTGACTTCTGATAAATTTATGTCACTATGTATACCAAGATAAGAATGTAGTGAGACTACTTGGTGGGACGGCGTTGGCTCCACCGAAGGACACAAACCGACATATGTGCCTTCTTCGCTCTTTAATATTTTTTGGTCCTGTAGTTTAATGGTAGAACCCCACGCTTATAACGTGTTTAGCAGTAGATGTCTGCGCGGTCTCGGTTCGAATCCGAGCAGGACCACCATTTTATGTTAGGATAGGTAAGTGGCTAAAACAAGGAGTTTCATAAGCTCTTGCCGTAAGGCTTCGTGGGTTCGAATCCCACTCCTAACACCAAAATATTAAAATGAATAAATTATTTTTATTTGCAAT
>Ga0315903_10004679_pt1 | contig 18175 bp, 15 predicted proteins | sample LakEriMetagenome_7_FD_203524 | JGI IMG/M metagenome (GOLD analysis project Ga0315903, IMG submission 203524) | Freshwater fungal communities from buoy surface, Lake Erie, Ohio, United States - Buoy 2 MA119 | ecosystem: Environmental > Aquatic > Freshwater > Lake | place: USA: Lake Erie, Ohio...
CCGCAACGGTTGACCAGCACCATGCGGGCCTGAGGGCAGTTTTCCATCAGTTTGGTGGTGCCACTGACCGGGTTGAACAAGTCATTCACGCCCCAGAAACCAAACACCGGGCACTGCAGTTCATGCAGGCGGGTGGTCATGTTGGGCACTTTCAAAATGGAGCGGGCTGCTTGCGTCTGTGTGGCGGCAATGGGTGCGCGCTCGTTGATGATTTCGTCCGACAGCAAAGTGGGGTCGAACAATTGCATGGTCATGACGGCACGCATCGCCTCGGCCCCGGTTTTGCCCGACTTGTAGATGTCAAACATGTTGGCAATGCCGGGCATGGCCAGGTAGGTGTCCAGGTCTTCCACGCCGCCGGGGGCCATCAAAATCAAACGGCTGACATCTTCCGGGTAGGCCAGCGCATAACCCAGCGCCACGGCACCCCCCAACGAGTTGCCCAGCAAAGTGACTTTTTTGAGCCCCAGGCCATCCACCAAACCCTTGACCCCATGAATGAAAAAGTCCAAGTCGTACTGCGGTAAATCGGCCTTGCTGGACAGCCCGTAACCCAGCAGGTCGGGCACCAAAGTGCGGTAACCCGCTTCGGCAAACACTGGGTAGTTACCCTTGAAGTTGCTGTAACCGCTGGCCCCGCCGCCCGCGCCGTGCAAAAAGATCACAACTTCGCCTTCGCCCATGTCGTGGTAGTGCACGCGCTGGGGTAAACCCTCAATGGGGGCGATGTCGATGTAATGGCCTTCGGGGATGGAGTAGGTCTGTTGTGACATGAAAAACAATCAATAAGTGGGGTGAAACCGGGTGAAACCAGCGCAAAGCCGATGACGGGTCAGGCGGTGTGGCTTGTGTCAGGCGCTTGCCAGAGCTTGGGCAAGCCCGGGTCGGTGGCCAAAATGGCTTGTTTCAGCAAGTTGCGCAGCGCCGCCGATTCCAGTTCGCCCATGCGGTTGACCAGATCGGCCTCAACCGCCTTGGCGGCTGCCAGCACATGCAAAATCGCATCGCTGCCCGCAGGGCTCAGGCGCAAAAACGTGGGGGTGCCGGGTTGCTCTAAAAGCAGGCCGCGCTGCACCATCGATTGCAACGCCCCCGAGGCCAAGTCAACCCCGGTGTAGGCAATGTGGGCGGCAATTTCTTCGACCGCCAAGGGCTGGCGCACGCTCAGGAGTGAGAGCACAAAGAAGTCGGTGTCCGACAACTTTCGCTGTTGCAGCGTGCCCCGCAAGCCATGCACAAACTGGAAATGGGCGCGGCCAAACAGGTAACCCAGCAGGTTTTCCGAATACAAAGCCCCCTCAATGTTGGCCTGCGCTTCGGTGGAAACCGGCCCCGCCTTGCGGGCCGCCAAGGCATAACCGCCCGTGACATAGAGCAGTGGGGGCAGCGTGCTGCTGTCGTACTGCACCACTTCGCCCACAAAAATCGTGTGGTCGCCCCCTTCGTATTGGAACGCGGTGCGGCACTGGAAACGTGCACTGCAGCCGGTTAATAAGGGGGCATTGCTGACCGATTTGTCCAGTGGCAGACCTGCAAATTTGTCCTCGCCCGAGCGGGCAAATCGGTTGGACAAAGCCTCTTGTTCGTTCGACAGGATGTGCACGTTCCAGTGTTTTGTGGCACTGAAAACAGGCAAGCTGCGGGCATTGTTGGCCAGACTCCAGAGCACCATGGGCGGTTCCAGAGAGACTGAATTGAAACTGTTGGCGGTCACGCCAACTTGGGTGCCGTCTTCAGAGCAAGCCGTGACGATGGTGACGCCCGTAGCGAACATGCCCAGTGCGCGGCGAAAGTCTTTCGGGTCGAATGGCGGGGCAAGTTGGTCCATGGGGGCTCCTGAAGCACGGCCCTGTAGATTGCCAAGTGCCTTGCCGTTTTGAATCCCTCACACGGACTAGATCCCTCTTTTCAGGGTCGCCTGCCGTTGGCCCGCTGCAACTGCAACAGGGCTTTTAGTCTGATTGGACGATGAATCCGACCTTTGTGGGTGGGAATATCTGATCTGACACTGACCGTTTTTCGCCATTTTGCTTTAATCATTTGCACCTCACAGTCCCTTACGGAGAACCTCCATGGCCAGCTTTACCGAAGATTATTTGACGCCCGAAGCCCTTGAATTGATTGAGCGTGCCCGCGCCATGGCCCCTCGCTTGGCAGAGCGCGCCCGCGCCGCCGAAGACGCGGGCCTGGTGCCCAGCGAGACCATTGACGAGATGCAAGAGGCCGGGTTTTTTAAAGTGCTGCAGCCCAAGCGCTGGGGCGGCTACGAAATGGACCCCCGGGTTTTCTACTCGGTGCAAATGGCTTTGGCCGAAGGCTGCATGGCCACGGCCTGGATTTATGGCGTGGTGGGTGTACACAACTGGCAGCTCCCCTTGTTCCCTGAACAAGCGCAAATTGATGTTTGGGGCGAAGACCCCATGACCCTCACCGCCTCAACCTACATGCCCGTGGGCAAGGCCGATCCTGTGGAAGGTGGCTATAAGTTCAGCGGCCGCTGGAGCTGGAGCAGCGGTGTGGAGCACTGCAAATGGATTTTGTTGGGCGGTTTATTGCCCAAGAAGGACGGCTCGGGCGAGATCGAGCACTGCACCTTTTTGCTGCCCAGGGCCGACTTCGAGATTGTGAAAAACTTTGACGTGCTGGGCCTGCGTGCCACCGGCAGCCATGACATTGTGGTCACTGACGCCTTTGTGCCGGCCTACCGCACCCACCGCACCAATGACCACAGTGACGCCGGTTGCCCAGGCCGCGCCACCAACCCCGGTTGGTTGTATCGCATACCGTTTACCCAAGTGTTTCAGCGTGCCGTTTCCACGGCTTGCATCGGCGCAACCGATGGCGCTGTGGCCAGCTTCCGAAAGCGCGCAGCCACTTTTGTGGGCAAACACGGCTCCAAGACCGCTGAGGACGTGAACTCCCAATTGGCTGTGAGCGAGGCCATGATGACCACCGACCAGCTCAAATTGGTGCTGTTCCGTAACTACCAGCGCATTGTGGATTGCGCCAAGAACGGCGAAAAAATGCCGGTTGAAGAGCGCTTGATGCAGCGTGCCCAGTCGGCCCAAGTGCCCAAACTGTGTGCCGAGGCTGTGAACGAAATCATGCGTGCCTGTGCCGCTGGTGGGGTTTACAAAACCAACTCTATTGAACGCATCTTCCGCGACCTGCATGTGGCGCGTGGGCACATTGCCAACAACACCGACACCTATGCCCGCAGCCACGGTGCCGTGATGTTGGGCCTGCCCAACGCCGACGCATTCGTCTAACCGGGCTACCCGATGACCAAAGAAGCAGGTGTGCAACACCCGCACTCGGAACCCGTGTTCGATGTGATTGTGGTGGGATCGGGTGCGGGTGCTTTGTTGGCGGCCATTCGTGCCAGCGACGAAGGACTCAAGGCCCTGGTGATAGAAAAAACCGCTCTGGCGGGTGGCACCTCGGCCATATCAGGCGGGGGCATCTGGATTCCGGACAACCACGACATGCCCAAAGCAGGCCTGCGCGACAGCATTGATGTGGCTTTTGGCTACGTCAAAGCCTGCGCCAAGGGTTTGGCCAGCGACGACCGGGTGTTGGCTTATGTCGAAACGGCGCGGCACATGGCGCGCTACTTGCGCCAAATCGGTGTGCCCTACCGTTGCATGCCGCAATACTCTGACTATTACCCTGCTGTAGAGGGCGCACTGCCCGGCGGGCGCACCATGGACCCGGTCGATTTCAATGCCTCCAAGTTGGGGCTAGAAGGCCTGAACCTGATGCGTCCGACCAACCCGGGGCAGCTGATTTTTGGCCGCATGAACATCAACGCTTTTCAGGCTCGCTCTATGCTTGCCCGCGAACGCAAGTCCAAGTTCATGCTGATGTGGATCATGGCCCGGTATTTTCTGGACTACCCGTGGCGCAACAAGACTCGGCGCGACCGCCGCTTGACCGGCGGCCAAGCCCTGATTGGCGGCTTGCTGACGGCGCTGCGCCAGCGAAAAATTGACCTCTGGCTGCAAACCCCGCTCGAATCTTTGATCACTGAAAATGGTCGCGTGACCGGCGTTGTGGTGCAAAAAGACGGTCAGCCCGTGCGCCTGCAAGCGCGTCAGGCTGTGATCTTGGGTGCGGGCGGTTTTGAGCGCAACCAAGCCATGCGCGAGGCGCATTTGCCCCAACCCACCGACCAAGCCTGGACGGCCACGCCGCCCGAAGCCAACACCGGTGACGCCATTCGTGCCGGGGCCGCCGTGGGCGCGCAGCTGCATTTGATGGCCCACACCTGGGGCGTGCCCACCATGATGGTGCCCAAGGAAGAAAAATTCAGGCCTATGTTTGTCGAGCGCTCTTTGCCCGGCTGCATGGTGGTCAATGCCCGTGGCGAACGGTTTTTGAATGAATCCGGGCCCTACCCCGAGTTTCAGCAGGCCATGTTTGCCAACCACGCCAGCACTGGCGGGGGCATTCCTGCCTGGATCGTGTTTGATGCCACTTTCCGCGCCAATTACCCCATTGGCCCGCTCATGCCCGCCGCTGCCGTACCCGACAGCCGCTTGCGTAAAAGTTGGCTCAACACGGTGTACTGGAAAGGCGAGACGCTCCAAGAGCTGGCCAGCCAGATCGGGGTGGACCCGGCAGGCTTGGTGGCCAGTGCTGCCCGCATGACCGAATTTGCCCGTACCGGCAAAGACCTCGACTTTGACCGGGGCGGCAACGTGTTTGACCGGTATTACGGCGATACCCACGTTCAGCCCAATCCCAACTTGGCGCCTATTGCCAAGGGACCGTTTTATGCCATGAAGCTGCATCCGGGCGACATCGGCACCAAGGGTGGTTTGCTGACCGACCGCGATGCCCGCGTGCTGGACGAATCCGGCCAAGTGGTGGCCGGTTTGTATTGCGTGGGCAACAACTCGGCCTCGGTCATGGGGCCTGCTTACCCGGGCGCCGGTTCTACATTAGGTCCGGCCATGACCTTTGCCTACCGCGCCATTGCGGCCATCAAGGGCCAGCCTTTGCCGCTGGAGCGGACGGATCTGCTGGAGCCCGCATCTTGAGTCGGCAAGCAAGAATCTCGACCGTTACCCCCATTGACCCGGCACTTGAAGTGGCCGATGCCGCTGCAGTGAACTGGAGCGCAAGCGCCGACGTGGTGGTGGTGGGTTGGGGTGCCGCTGGCGCTTGTGCCGCCATTGAGGCACGCTCATCAGGGGCCTCGGTGTTGGTGATTGACCGCTTTGAAGGCGGTGGAGCCAGTGCCTTGTCAGGCGGCGTGGTGTACGCCGGGGGCGGTACGCCTTATCAGCGCGAGGCTGGTTTTGAGGACTCGCCAGAAGCTATGGCCGAGTACCTCAAGCACGAGGTCAACGGTGTGGTGAGCGATGCCACTTTGCAAAAGTTTTGCCAAGACAGCAGCGCCAACCTGGCCTGGCTAGAGGCCCAGGGTGCGCGCTTTGCCGCCACCATGCCGGACCATAAAACCTCTTATCCACCCGAGGGCAAGTTTCTGTATTACTCGGGCAACGAAGTGGTGCCCGCCTGCATGGGTGAGTTGGGTGCACCTGCCCCACGCGGTCACCGTGTGGTGGCCAAAGGCCAATCGGGCAAGGTGCTTTACGAAGCCTTGCATGCCGCCACGCTGCGCTCTGGGGCGCGGCCACTCACGCAAACCACGGTGCGCCGACTGGTTCGCCAGCGGGGGGCTGATGGTCAACCCGGTCCGGTATTGGGTGTCGAGGTTTGGCAGCTGCCTGAAGGCGCGCCTGCAACTTTGCGGCACGCCGAACTTCACCGCCAAGTGGCACGTTGGCGTACCTTCAGGCCCGGCAAAGCGGCGGCCTGCCGCCGCGAAGCCGCGCTGATTGAGCAAACCCATGCTGTGCCGCGATTTGTGCGCGCGCTAAAGGGGGTGATTCTGTCCACCGGGGGCTTCATCTACAACCCCGAGTTGATGGCCCAACACGCGCCGCACGCCAAACGTGGCTGGCCCGTGGGCGGTGCCGGTTGCGACGGCAGCGGCCTGCGACTGGGCCAAAGTGTGGGCGCCGGTGCGCTGGCGCTGGGCAATATTTCGGCCTGGCGTTTCATCACGCCGCCGTCGGTCTGGCCCAAAGGCATCGTGATCAACACCCAAGGCGAGCGCTTTTGTAACGAACAAGTCTATGGGGCCAAGCTGGGCCACGAACTGGTGGACCACCAGGGCGGCCGGGGTTGGTTGGTAATAGATGGCCAACTGCGCTGGCAGGCCATTCGGCAATGTTTGTTCGGTGGGCTGTGGGCTTTTCAGGCGTTGCCGGCCTTGGCCATGTTGTTTTTAACGGCCAAAAAAGCCGCTTCGCCTGAAGCGCTGGCAGCGCGCATCAAAGCCGATCCGGCTAAATTGCGGGCCAGCCTGGACGCGGCCAACGCCGCTGCCCGTGGCGAGCGCGAAGACCCGTTTGGTAAGTCGGCGGACATGCGCCACGACAGCTCGCGCGGGCCTTTTTATGCACTGGATATTTCCATCGGCTCGCCCACCTTCCCGCTGGCCACCCTGACGCTGGGTGGCTTGAATCTGGACGAGACCAACGGCCAAGTGCTGGACGCTGCGGGTCAGCCGATTGGCGGATTGTTTGCGGCAGGGCGCACGGCGCTGGGCCTGCCGTCGTCGCGTTATGTCAGCGGGCTCTCCTTGGCCGACTGTGTGTTTTCCGGTCGCCGTGCGGGGCGTGCTGTCGCGACGGCATAAAAAAAGGAATCGAAATGGGACGAGTGCAGGACAAAGTGGCCTTGGTCACTGGAGGCGCCAGTGGTGTGGGCCGCGAAACCGTGAAGTTGTTGCTGGGTGAAGGCGCTTATGTGGGCATCACCGACATCAACGCGGAAGCCGGACAGGCGTTGGCCGACGAGTGCGGCGAGCGCGCTTTGTTTGTGCGTCACGACGTGAGCAGCGAAACCGACTGGCAGCAAGCCCTGCAAGCGGTTCAAGCGCGCTTTGGTCCGCTGAATATCTTGATCAACAACGCGGGCATTTTGCTGCCAGGCAACATTGAAACCGCTACGCTGGCGCAATTTCGCCAGCTCATGCAGGTCAACGCGGACTCTTGCTTTTTGGGCTGCCAGCTAGGGGTGGCCGCCATGAAAGAGCGCGGCGGCAGCATCGTCAACATGGCTTCGGTGTCCAGTTGGTTGCCCATTGAAGGCTATGCCGGTTACAGCGCCAGCAAGGCTGCGGTTGCGGCGCTGACGCGTGCCACCGCCCTGTATTGCCGTAAAAACGGCCATGCCATTCGCGTCAATTCGTTGCACCCCGATGGCATTTACACCCCCATGATGCAGGCCACAGCCCCGGGCGTACCGGCGCACTACCTCATGTTTGACCCCAAGGCCAACCCGAAAGGGCGCGCCACTTTGCCAGAAAACATTGCCAAAGTGCTGCTGTTTTTGGCCTCGGACGATTCATTGGCCATCAGCGGTGCCGAGATTCGCGCTGACAGTGCCATTTTGGGTATGGGCTTATGAGCCGCTACCACCCCCTGCGCGTGAGTGCGGTCACCGCAGAAACACACGACGCCAAGTCTTTGGTGTTTGAGGTCCCCTCTGCGTTGGCCGATGAGTTTCGTTATCAACCGGGCCAGTTTTTGACGCTGCGCCTGAACATCGATGGCCGCCATGTGCCGCGTTGTTACTCCATGTCCAGCACGCCGGGCTTGGATGCCTTGCCGCGTGTGACCATCAAACGCGTGCGCGATGGGCGTGGTTCTAACTGGGTGTGCGACCACGTCAAGGTGGGCGATGTCATTGAGGTTATGGCCCCATCGGGCCTATTTGTGCCCCGCTCATTGGACGGCGACTTTTTGCTGTTGGCGGGTGGCAGCGGCATTACTCCGGTTTTTTCCATCTTGCGCACAGTGCTGGACAAAGCCTCTGGGCGTGTCACCTTGCTGTATGCCAACCGGGATGAAAAATCGGTCATTTTTCGCGCAGAGCTTCAGGCGCTGGCGGCGGCACACCCTGAGCGTTTGCAAGTGATTCACTGGCTGGACTCGGTGCAAGGCGTGCCCAGCGTGGCGCAGTTGACCGAATTGGCCCGGTCCAGAACTGAAAGCTCGGCCCAAAGTGCAGCACCCGTCCAAGCCTTCATTTGTGGCCCTGGCCTGTTTATGGATGCCGCCGTGGCTGCTTTGCAGGCGCTGAACCTGCCGTCCGAACACATTCATGTTGAGCGCTTTGTTTCGCTGCCCGACGAAGAAGCGCTGGCTGCAGCCACGGCTGCTGCTAAAGAAGCACCCCCCTTGCCCGATGCGGTGGACGAAGCCGAGGTCGAGGTTTTGCTTGATGGCCAAGTGCACACGCTGCATTGCGGTGGCACCGAAACCCTGCTTGAGGCCGCGCTGCGGGCGGGCCTCAATGCCCCCTATTCTTGCCAAGCCGGCATGTGCGCATCGTGCATGTGCCAAGTGGTGGAGGGCAGCGTGCACCTGCGCCACAACGACGTGCTGGACGACAAAGACCTGGCCAAAGCCTGGACGCTGGCCTGCCAAGCCGTGCCCACCAGTGCCCGGCTGCGCATCAAATTTCCGGAGTAATTTGCCATGACCACGCGTACTGAGTCGCACGACAGCGCACCAGCTGAAACTTCTGAAGGGTCCGCATGGACCCCCCAAGCCGACTTGCCAAGCACCTTGCCCGCCATGATCCGTCAGGCGGCCCAGCAGTTTCCCGATCGCCCCGCCATCATTGACGGTCCTGTGACCATTGGCTACGGCGACCTGCTGGTGCGCAGCCAAGCGGTGGCGGCCTCTTTGATTGCGCTGGGTGTGGAGAGCGGAGACCGTGTGGCGATTTGGGCGCCCAACATGCACGAGTGGATCTTGGCGGCCTGCGGCATTCATGCGGCCGGCGCGGTGCTGGTGCCCCTGAACACCCGCATGAAAGGGGCCGAGGCCGCCGACATTTTGGAGCGCAGCCAAACCAAGCTGCTGTTTTGCATTGGCGACTTTCTGGGCCAGTATTACCCGGCCCTGCTCAACGGTATTCGGCCTGCCAGCTTGCAGCACATCGTGGTGCTGCGTGAGGGTTTCAAGGCCGAATCCGCCCAGCCTGAAGACATGGGCTGGAGCTACTTCATGGGCAAGGGTTGCGTGCTGCCACCCGCCCAAGTGCGTGAGCGAGAAGACAGCCTGAGCGCCGACAGCACGGCTGATTTGATGTTTACATCCGGCACCACCGGACGCCCCAAAGGCGTCATGTCGGCCCACGGCCCCACCTTGCGCGCTTTCAGCGTGTGGGGCCAAGTGGTGGGCTTGCGCGCCAACGACCGATACCTGATCGTCAACCCGTTCTTTCACTCCTTTGGCTACAAAGCCGGTTGGGTGGCGGCGTTCATTCAAGGTGCCACGGTCTACCCCGAACAAGTGTTTGATGCACACGCCGTGTTGAGCCGCATTGCCCAAGACCGCATCAGCTTTTTGCCCGGCCCGCCGGCCTTGTTCTTGACCATGTTGTCGCACCCGACCCTCAAGGACTTTGACATTTCATCGTTGCGCGTGGCCGTGACCGGATCGGCCAACGTGCCCCCCGTGCTGATCACCCGCATGCGCGAAGAACTGGGCATAGACAACGTGACCACCGCCTATGGGCTGACCGAATGCGGTGGCTGCGCCACCATTTGCGACCCCGGCGACAGCGCCGAAACCGTGGCCCGAACCTGCGGCCGTGCCATTCCGGGCACCGAAATACGCTGCGTCGATGCGCAAGGCCAAAGCGTGCCCACGGGGGAGCCGGGCGAAGTGCAGTTGCGCGGCTACCACGTCATGCAAGGCTATTTTGGCGACGAAGCCGCCACCCGCGAAGCCATCGATGCTGATGGTTGGCTGCACACGGGCGATGTGGGCGTGCTGGACGAACGCGGCTACCTGCGCATCACGGACCGCCTGAAAGACATGTTCATCATGGGCGGCTTTAACTGCTACCCCGCTGAAATTGAACGTCTGTTGGCCGACCACCCGGCCATTGCCCAAGTGGCGGTGGTGGGCCTGCCCGATGAACGCATGGGCGAGGTCGGCTGCGCCTGCGTGGTGCTGCGCCCTGGGGCCAAACTGACAGCGCCAGAATTGATCGCTTGGTCCCGCGAAAACATGGCCAACTACAAAGTTCCCCGCCATGTGCTGTGGTGCGACAGCTTCCCCCTGAACGCCTCCAATAAAGTCCTCAAGCGCGAACTGGTGACACTGGCGAGCGAGAAGTTGTTGGGGTAGGGGTAGGGGGCGCTGAAGCCCCCTTAAAGCAGATTCGAAGCGGAGCAATCGGGCCTGCCCGGCTTAGGCAAACCGCTGACGACGGAACAACAACGCATCCGCCAGCTTGAAGCCGAGAACAAGCCACTGCGCGGGGATGTCGATGTCCTAAAAAAAACATCGGCCTCCATTGCGACCAATTCGGCTGCATCACAGAACCGCGCAGTCAACATAAGCGATCTTCGACGCGATTAGTCGTTATCTCTGGTCAGAAAATTTAGATCGGCGTCACCTGTCAGCGCTTCTCCGTCATCGACATTGCAGCTGAACAGTGAGTCTCAATGACCTCGGTGATGGATTGAATCAACGCCAACTCTTGTTGCGAAAGCACATAGTCCGCAGTGACCTGCGCAGTGACTGTGACCCAAGCCTTAGTCACATCCTGCGCCATCTTCCTGAACAGGGACAAGGTCGGCTTGACGCTGAAGCCGCAGTCTCCACAAAAAGCCTCCCACGAGTGGGCGCCAATGCTCGCATATTGGTCTTCGTCGCCGACGTACAACGCGAGGCGGTCGTCGCCGTATACCCGCACGCACAGCAAGTCATAAAAAGGGGCCAGCGCATAGCCTGTCTCACCCATCAGTACGGAGATGTTTTTGGCGTGGGCATCGCTGTTGCCAATGAGGTAATTGAACATGACCCAGCGCTGAAAACTCAGCAAGTCCTTGGCCGGCAACTGCAACCCACGCAGTTCTTCAATAATACGCTTGAGGCTGACCAACCCTTGACGCTCATATTTCCAGTCTTGCCCCAAGCCCAGCAACTGACAGCCATCCATCTGATGCAAACACTTGACGCTGTCGCCCGACAAGATGCGGTCATAACGCTGGACGATATAAACCGTCTCGGGCACCTGAATCAAGTGGACTGGTGGCACCGGCAGCTTGATGGCGGCCGCCAAGCGCATGCACAGGTATTCGTTGATGGCGCTAGGCTGGAATTTCACCAGCCGCGTGTCAGGCTTGACGATATGCGTGGTGGGCGTACTGCCGACACTGTCATAAAGACGGTCACGCTTGGCGTCATAGCGCAGGCCGAGCTTGTCCTGTGCTCCCGGTAACGACATGCTGCTTTGCTCGTTGGAGGTGAGCAGAGGCTTTTGCTGATCACGGTCCTTGATGCGTTGGCTCAGTTCGTTTTTGCTCAGGGCGCTGTACTGCTGCTGTCCAGAGGGCACATTTCCTTCGGCGCGCACAGACAACACACCGGGCAACTCTCCACCCAACTGACCGATGATTTCAAATGTGCTGGCATCGCGCATGTGTATCGCGCTCAAGATCTCTTCCAGTGCAGCCCCCTCTGGCAGCAGGTTTGCAAAAAAAGTTTTGATCGGCTCTCCCAAGTGAGGTTCGGTGCGCAACACAAACTGCGGGGCCAGCACATAAGCATGCGCAGACTTCAGCCAGTCTTCGTCGTACTGAAAGAAATACTGCCCCGCTTGATGTCCGAACCACCCCATCGGCAAATCATTGGCCCACACGCGCAATCGAATCATGATGACTCACCCTTCGATTTTTTTTTGATACCGCGCTGCGCTGCCAGTGAAGCCGGACCTGGTCCACTACTTAACTGACTTGGCTGACTCGGCTCACTCGGCTTTTGTTGCATCAAGTCCGGCAGCCCCCCCTTGGCTCGACCCACGAGCTGAGAATCTGGCACACCAAAGTCAGCTTGATGAAGCCCCAGTGCAGCGGTCATGAGACCTCGAGGTGCGGGCTTGGCTGGCGGAGTGAGGCCTAATCCGCGATCTGTCTTTGGCAAGCCAGATCGAGCAATCTCAAGACCAGAAACCTCAAGGCTTAACCCCAAGCCATTGACGAGCTTCGCGAGTTTTCCAAGCGAACAATTTTCTGGGGTCGACTCAGCATCACGAATAAAAGACGTACTGACACCACACACAGCGGCAGCGTCTTCGCGGGAGAGCTTTTGGCGTTTGCGCTCGGAACTCAGCGCCAATGCCAATTCAACCAGAGTCACATCATTGATCTTCATAAATTGCCCCCAGGAGAGCATATTTTAAGGAGGATCACCATGTCAGTCAATATTTCGACCTCATGAGAGCAAATTTAGACAAGCAAATTGAACCAGAGTGATATATGCCCCCATGAGGGCAAAATAGTTTGGGCGAATAAGAAATTCCCTCCCCCTCACTTCCCCCGCCACACCGTCCTAAACCCAACATGTTGCATGCCCGTATCAATACCATGGGGGCTGCGGGCGGCGGGGCGGTAGCGGCCGCAGTAATCGTCCGAGCACAAAAAGCTGCCGCCCTTGGCGACTTTCATGCCGCCAAACGGGCTGCGGGGATCGATGTAGTCGTCCTGGGTCAGTTCCCAGGCGTTGCCCGCCATGTCAAACAAGCCATAGCCGTTGGCCGGAAAGCAGCCCACGGGCGCGGTGCCGTGGTGGCCGTCTTCGATCAGATCTTTTAGTGGGAATGGGCCTTGCCAGTGGTTGGCCATGGGTTTGCCTTTGGCGTCGCGGCGGTTTTTGTCGTTGCCCCAGGTGTAGTCGGCTTCTTCTAGGCCGCCCTTGGCGGCAAATTCCCATTCGGCTTCGGTGGGCAAGTCTTGTCCGGCCCAGCGGGCATAGGCCATCGCGTCTTCAAAGGCAATGTGCACCACGGGGTGGTTGGCGCGTCCGCGCAAGTGGCTACCCGGTCCCTCGGGGGCACGCCAAGATGCGCCGGGTGTCCAGGTCCACCATTGGCTGATGTCGGCCATGCCCTTGACCTGCGCCGGTTTGTGGAACACCAGTGATCCCGCCCGTCGCTGGGCCTCGCTCAGTTGACTAAATTGCTTGGCGTCCAGCGGGCGTTCGGCCACCGTGCGGTAGCCAGTGCTTTGCGCAAAGGCCGCAAATTGGGCATTTGTCACTTCGTGTCGTTGAATGTAAAACGGCGCAACCTCTGCCACTCGGCGCGGTCTTTCTTCAGGGTAAAAGCGTTCCGATCCCATCATGAAGCGCCCACCGCTCATGGCCACCATGCCGGGTGGCACGCCTTTGTCCTGGCCCGAGTTTTTACCCTTGGCTTGCCGATTCGCAGGGGGAATGCCCTTGTAGCTTTGGCAAAGCCTAGCGTCTTGCTCTGCCGGGTTGGCAAGGGCGACGGGGGCAAAAAAGGCCACCGGGCTGGCGGCCAGAGCTAGCCAAAGGGCTAGGCCAGCCCCCAAGCCAGAGCCCAGACCAGAGCCCTGTGGCCTCATGTCAGCGGCCCTCAAATTTGGGTTTGCGTTTTTCTATAAAGGCTTGCATGCCTTCTTTTTGGTCGCGTGTGGCAAACAGCAGTTGGTTGGCTTTGCGCTCCAACATCAGGGCGGTTTCCAGCGAGGCATCTACGCCCGCCAGCACCACTTCTTTGATTTGCATCACCGCCAGTGGCGGCATGGCAGCAATCAGGCTGGCCATTTTCAGGGCTTCGGGCAGCACTTGGTCGTCGGGCAAAACCTGGCTGACCAGGCCCATGCTGCACGCCTCTTGGGCGCTCACGGGTTTGCCGGTCAGCAGCATGCGCATGGCATTGAACTTGCCCACCGCCCGCACCAAACGCTGGGTACCGCCAATGCCGGGCATGATGCCGATGCGGATTTCAGGTTGAGAAAAGCTGGCACCTTCGCCCGCCAAAATGATGTCGCAATGCATGGCCAGCTCGGCACCGCCACCAAAAGCGTAGCCGCAGACGGCGGCAATGATGGGTTTGGGGCAGCGCTCGATGGGGGCCCAAACGCGCTCGGTGTGGCGTTCCAAAATCTCGATGGGCCCGGCACCTTCCAGACCCTTGATGTCGCCCCCGGCGGCAAACACCTTGTCGCCCCCGGTCAGCACAATGGCGCGCACCGCAGGGTCTTCGGCCAGTCGGGTGAAGGCAGCCGACAACAGGGCTTGTAAATTCAGGCTGAGTGCGTTGGTGGCTTTGGGGCGGTTCATGCGCACGATGGCGACACCATCTTCCCGGCATTCGACCAGCAATTCACTTTCGGGAGGGGCCGGTTCAGCGGTCGCCGTCAGGGAGGAAGAGTCGAGGGACATGCGCAAATCCTGCAATTGTTAAGGCTTGAATAGTCATTTTAAGAGCCCTCTGCAACATCGTCCTTTTGGACGTATCTGCAGGCTTTTGCTGTCGGTAAATTAGGCAGCATGAAACAGAAAAACGATTTCGATCAACGTGTGGTCTTGGTCACCGGAGGCACCAAAGGCATAGGGCGCGGCATTGCCGAGGGCTTCCTTTCTGCTGGGGCCACCGTGGTGGTGTGCGCGCGCACCGCCCCCGAGCAAGCGCCCAGCGCAGAGGGCCGCAGTGCCGAATTCATGCCCTGCGATGTGCGGGAAGCCGATGCGGTGCGGGCTTTGGTGGCGGCCATTGTGGCGCGCCATGGTCGCCTGGATGTACTGATTCACAACGCAGGTGGTAGCCCGGCCGTGGATGCTGCCACCGTGTCGCCCCGTTTTCACGAAGGCGTGATCCGGCTCAACCTGACCGCTGCGCTGCACATGGCGCAAGCCGCCAATGCCGCCATGCAGGCCCAAGAGCAGGGCGGTGTGATTGTGTTCATTGGCAGTGTCAGCGCGTTGCGCCCTTCGCCCGGCAGTGCGGCTTATGGTGCTGCCAAAGCGGCGGTTTTGAGCCTGGCCTCTTCTTTGGCGGTCGAGTGGGCACCCAAAGTTCGCGTGGTGGCGGTCAGCCCCGGATTGGTGCGCACCGAGCTATCCCATTTGCATTACGGCGACGCAGCAGGCATTGCCGCTGTCGGCGCCTCGATCCCGGCGGGCCGCATGGCCGAGCCTTCAGACATTGCCCAAGCCTGCTTGTTTGTGGCCTCGCCCCAGGCGGCTTACATGAGCGGAACCAACTTGCTGCTGCACGGCGGGGGTGAAAAGCCCGCGTTTTTGGCCGCAGCCAATGCGGGTCAACCCTAGGGCGATAAGCCTCATAGTTAGACCTTAAAACAAATACTTTAGGAGTACAGCTTTGGCTGAACAAGAATGGATGAATGAGATCCGTGCCCTGGTGGGCAAGGAATACGGGCGGGTTTACGCCTGGGACAAGGTCAACGCGCCCATGATTCGCCAGTGGTGCGAGGTGATGGGCGTGGACGACGCACGCTATTTGTCCGCAGACACTGTGATAGCCCCGCCCGCCATGCTTCAGGTGTGGTGCATGGAGGGTTTTACGCAGAACAATTACCCACCCGGCTCCACCACCGAAAACCCTTACGAAGCCCTCAAGATGATGGAGGCCCACGGCCTGGCCCCTGTGGTGGCCGTCAATTCTGAGCTGACTTTCAAGCGCGACGTGGTCGAAGGCGAGCGCCTGTATTACGCAACGCGGCTGGACACCATCAGCCCCGAAAAAACCACGGCGCTGGGCACTGGATTTTTTGTCACCCTGGTGATGACGTTTTTCTCGCAAAAGCCCGAAGGCGACGAAGAAGTCGGGCAGTTGCTGTTCCGTGTTTTCAAGTTCCGTGCAGCCCAAGTTGCGGCCCCGGCAGAAAAGCCGGCGATGCCCGCACCCGCCAAACGCCCGCCACCCGGCATCAGCGACGACACCCGGTTTTTCTGGGACGGTGCCAACGCAGGCAAATTGCTGATTCAGCGCTGCAAGAGTTGCGGCACTTTGCGTCACCCGCCTGGACCGGTGTGCTCACAATGCCATTCGTTCGATTGGGACACCGTGGAGTCTTCGGGCCGTGGCACCGTGTATTCGTTTGTCGTCATGCATTACCCCGAGGTTCCGCCCTTTGACCACCCCAACCCGATTGCCCTGATCGAACTGGAAGAGGGCACCCGCCTGATTTCGCAGTTGGTTGGGGTCAAGCCTGGCGAGGTGCGCATTGGCGATGCGGTGCAAGTCGAGTTCAACACATTCAACAACGGTGAGCTGGTGCTCCCGCAATTCCGGCCCGTGGCCGTTACCCCAGGAGCAAGCGCATGAATTTTGAGCTGACCGAAGAACAGCGTGCCTTTGCCGAAATGGCGAGCGGCCTTTTTGCAGACTATTGCAGCGATGACCAATTGCGTGCGCACGACGTGTCGGGCGCACCCTTCATGCAAGACCTGTGGCAGCAGTGTGTGGCTTCTGGCCTGCACACCGTGTTGGTGCCCGAGGCCAACGGCGGTTTGGGGCTGGGTATGACCGAATTGATGGCCGTGCTGGAGCAACAAGGCCGCGCACTGGCACTGGTGCCCCTGTGGGAAACCCAGGTGGGCGTGGCCGCGTTGGCCCACTTTGGCGCAGCTGCACTCAGCCCCGTGATGGAGCACGCCTTGTCTGGCGAAGCGCCGCTGGCGCTGTCGCTCGATGCTTTGGCGCGCCCCTGTGGCACGACCCTTCAATTAACGCGTGCTGGTGAAGGCTGGACGCTGAGTGGTTTGGCCGCCGCTGTACCGCTGGGCAGTGTGGCCCGCTATGCCGTATTGCCCGCCACCGCAGAGGGCGAGACCCGTCTGGTCGTGGTGGATCTGAGCCAATCGGGTGTGCAGAAAACCGAGGGTTTCAGCCAGCACCATCAGGTCCTGGCCGATCTGGCTTTTGATGGCCTGTCGCTGTCTTCCGCGCATGTGCTGCCCGTGGCCGCCACGGCTTGGGCCGAGCAATACGCCATTGCCAGTTTGGCTGCGCTGCAAATGGGCGTGACCGCGCAACAACTGCGCCGCACTGTGGACTATGTCAGCGAGCGCCAGCAGTTTGGTCGCGTGATTGGCAGCTTCCAGTTGGTGGCCGGCCAGATGGCCGATGGCTACATTGCCCTCGAAGCCCTGCGCACTTCTTTGTGGCAACTGGTGTACCGCTTAGATGCCGGACTGGGCGCTGCCCCGCAGGCCTGGGCCACCCGCACGCTGGCCAACGACACCGGACACCGCGCAGGCCACATGGCGCAGCACGTTCATGGGGGCATCGGGGTGGACCTGACGTACCCGATTCACCGCTTCATGTTCTGGACCCGCGCCTTGGGCGCGGCGCTGGGCGGCACCGAACATCATCTTGCCAAGCTGGGCGACTGGTTGGCCAACAACGACACATTGGGATGGAAATATGACGCAAGTGAAGACCTCGGAGCCAGCCACCATGCGCAGGTTTGAACAGGTTCAGCCGGGCGAACAGCTGGAGACACTGAGCGTGCCGATCACGGTGCCTTTGGTGGTGGGCGGCGGCATTGCCACGCGCGATTATTTTCCGGGTCACCACGACTTGGAGGCTGCACGGGCGCTGGGCTCGCCCCATATCTTCATGAACATCCTGACCACCAACGGCATGGTGCAGCGCTTTGTGGATCGGTGGACCGGGCCGCACGGCCGCATGGCCGAACTGAAGATCAAGCTGGGCGCGCCCAACTACCCGGGCGACACCATGACCCTGAGCGGTGCTGTGACCGACAAGCGCGAGTCTGACCAAAGCGTCGAGATCACGCTCAAGGGCACCAACTCGATGGGCGCGCATGTGACCGGTACGGTGCGTGTGCATTTGCCCTGATGTCGTCAAGCCAGGAACACTTTTTATATGACTGATTTTTCAATTTCCGGGCGTGCCGCCATTGTCGGATTGGGTGCCACCGAGTTTTCCAAAAACTCGGGTCGGACCGAAGTTCGTCTGGCCATGGAAGCCACGCTGCAGGCCCTGGCCGATGCGGGCATTGACCCGTCCGAAGTCGACGGCTTTTCTTCGTACAGCGTGGACAAAGTGCCCGAGTACGAGATTGCCCGGCTGCTGGGGGCCAAAAACATCAACTTTTTTAGCCAGATTCCGCACGGCGGCGGGGCCGCTTGCGCTCCCGTGCTGCACGCGGCCATGGCCGTGGCCACTGGCATTGCCAAAACGGTGGTGGTTTACCGCGCCATGAACGAGCGCAGCTGGTACCGGTTTGGCAACGGAAACTATGGCTTTGGCTCATCGCCCTTGTTTGAAAACGTGA
>Ga0315903_10004685_pt1 | contig 18172 bp, 18 predicted proteins | sample LakEriMetagenome_7_FD_203524 | JGI IMG/M metagenome (GOLD analysis project Ga0315903, IMG submission 203524) | Freshwater fungal communities from buoy surface, Lake Erie, Ohio, United States - Buoy 2 MA119 | ecosystem: Environmental > Aquatic > Freshwater > Lake | place: USA: Lake Erie, Ohio...
AGGACTACTTTTTAGGCTCTGTTTTTTCTGGTTCTAAGTTAGGTTGTCGAGCAGGTTGTCCAAAAAGCGGCTGAGGAATGGGCGGATTATCCATTTCATTAATAGCAAAAGTAAATACCTTTTCTACCCAGTTCCAACGGTTGCTTTGCCACACAAATCCCTCATAAGTGCCGTCCGGAACATAAGTAAATGTTGCACCCTTGGCTTTGTCTGTTGGTGGTGCTACATGGTCAAAAACAATCATTTCTAAATTTCTGTCATAGTTCAGAAAAGTAGAAGTATTGTATTTATACTCGATAAAAAAACGAGTCAAGGTGTCGTATGAGCTGTATCGCTCTTCATTGTCGTCTTTTTTGATGTGAAAAAGAGGAGCACCAAATTTTGGTTTGCCGTCTTTGTCAAAGGTCAAAATCTCTACCACTTTTCGTCTAGTAATCACATCGGCTGCCTCAAAACCAAACAGAGTGTAGACCGGCTGTTTATCGACTTGTTTTTCAATAATGTTATAATAAAGCGCACCATACCAATCGTTGTTTGTCGTCACGCGTTGTGAATGGTAAGTCATTGTGTCGCCAGCATCAAAAAGCGGAAACAATTTCAATTTACTGCTTTTCATTTGAATAAACCCAAAATAGCGAAACTGCCCTTTAGGCAACACCAATTGCCAAGTGAAAATGCGAAATGAACTGTCTGATGGGTAAATACGGCTTACGTTTTCCAGCGAATCGAAAGGATAATAAAATGAGTTTTCTACTTTCAATGCTTGAACAAACTTGGGAATAAAGGCATAACACGCTTTTTTGCGCTTGTCCAAGATGCTGTCAAAAGAGAACTTTTCTGATAATAGGGTAAGCGTATCCTCAATCTTCACCAATGTTGCTAAATCGGATTTAGAAATATCTCGACCTTTGATATTTAACTTAGCTTTGGAAGCTGGTTTCATCTTTTGACCAAAAGCCAACTGCAGTGTAATCATCAATAAAACCAACCCAACTATTTTCTTCATGCTATTCATAACGACAAATCGGCTGAAATTAGTGTGCCAAACTGATAATGTTTAAGAAATCTTCTGCAATTAAGGAGGCGCCACCTATCAAACCGCCATCTACATCATGGCAGGCAAATAGCTCAGCTGCATTTCCGGGTTTGCAACTTCCTCCATATAGAATTTGAATTTCGTTGGCAATGGCTAGCGAATAATGCTCCGCAATTTGATGACGGATGAAGGTGTGCATTTCTTGCGCTTGCTCAGCCGAGGCATTCAGGCCCGTGCCGATGGCCCACACCGGCTCGTAAGCGACTATCACTTGGCCGATTTCTTCCGTCTTAAGGGTGAACAAACTTTCGACCAATTGCTGCTTAACATACGTCAATTGCTCACCGGCCTCACGCACAATTTGCGGTTCGCCACAACAAAAAACCGGGCGTAAATTATTAGCTAAAGAACACTTTAGTTTGTCTGCTATAAAACTATGATTTTCATTATAATAAATACGTCTTTCCGAATGCCCTATTAACACATATTCCACCCCAATGTCAGCTAACTGTGCTGCTGAAACTTCGCCTGTATAAGCCCCATTTTCAGTGGCGGCACAGTTCTGAGCGCCTACGCTAATTCGCCCTCCACCGTTCGCAAAATCAATCACATCTACTAAATAAACGAAGGGAGGAAATACAATCACATCGCAGTCAAACTCCTGCTCACTGCGGTTCAGCGCCTGCATCAATTTGAGCACTTGCTGGCTGTTTAAGTTCATTTTCCAGTTGCCGGCTACTATCTTTTTCCGTCTATTCATTCGGGCGGTTTATTTAGATTTTCTGTTTTTTTCTTCGCGGTCAAACACCATTTTCAATATTGTAATATCAGCTTCAGTAAGGCTTAATCCTCTCCTCTCCATCATCTTTTGCGCCACTTCTAGCGACTTGTCAAATGTAAACGTACGCAACCATTGCGCACCTCCCCAGCTAAATGAAGGAATGAATTTGGGCGGAAAATCGCCTCCAAAAATATTAGACGAAACGCCCACCACCGTGCCGGTGTTGAACATCGTATTGATTCCGGCCTTTGCATGGTCGGCCATAATTAAGCCACAAAAAGTAAGCCCTGTGTCTACAGCTTTTCCTTGTCCGTAGTCATATACATCCACCAAACCATAGTTATTTTTCAAGTTTGAATTGTTTGTGTCAGCGCCTAAGTTACACCACTCACCAATCACCGAGTTACCCAAAAAGCCATCGTGAGCTTTGTTGCTATAGCCAAGGAAAACCACATTGTTCAACTCTCCACCGGCCTTGCAATGGGGACCGAGTGTGGTAGGGCCATAGACTTTTGCACTCATTTTTAACGCAGCATGGTCGCAAAGTGCCAAAGGTCCACGAACGGTCGTGCCTTCCATGATTTCAGCATCCTCACCCAAATAAATTGGGCCAGCGGTAGTATTCAAAATGGCGGCTTCTACTTTTGCGCCCTTACTCAAAAAGATACGGCTTGGGTCGCCAATGATTGTGTTGGTGGCGCTCAATGGCTCGGAAGTTTTGCCTTTGGTTAACCACTCAAAATCTTGCTCAATAGCGTAGCCATTCAACTTAAAAATATCCCAACTGTGTTTGATGCTGACAATATCTTTGTCATAGTTTACCGCTGAAAAGCTTTTGGCAATAGCTTCAAAGTTCTCGTAGTTCAGATGTTGTTTTTCGCTTTTGAAAGCCACTAAAATATCTCCCGATTTGAGCGACTGCAATGCTCCTAAAGAGCGAATAGCTGCTACCAAGTCCTCAGTAGGCAAAACAGCACCATTGATGTATAAACTGGGTTCGTCTCCTTTCGCCCCGGGAAACTTGCCCAAAAGGTAGGTTTCGGTGAGTGAGAACGTTGAACTAGCCAACAAATGCTCCCATTTTTCGCGAATAGTCATTATGCCTACTCGAATGTCAGCCAAGGGGCGCGTGAATGTGAGCGGTAAAAGCTGCTCGCGAGTTTTGTGACTATCAAACAAGATAATATTCATGCGGCTAAAAGTATAAAAGCTATTGGTTTAAAAAACAAAATGCCCGCGATTTCTCACAGGCACTTAATATGTCAAAGAATAAATAATTATCCTTTTTGATATTTCTTTTTAAATCTGTCGATACGACCTGCGGTGTCTACAAATTTCATTTTACCGGTAAAAAACGGATGGCTTTCGTTAGAAATTTCCAATTTGATTAGAGGATATTCATTGCCATCTTCCCACTTAGTGTTTTCTTTAGAGTTGGCAGTGCTTTTTCCTAACCAAGATTTGTCGCATGAAATATCTTTGAATACTACAGTACGGTAGTTAGATGGATGAAGGTCTTTTTTCATAATTGTTTAATTTTTCGGACGGCAAATATAGCCGCATCTTTCTAAATTCAAAACGGAATGGGCTAAAATTAAACAGATAGTTCCACAATAGTCATTATTCTTCGGCTGCGGGTTTGCGCTTGAAGAACTCTTTTACTCCTGTTTCTATAAAATCCCACACTTCATCGCGGCCTTTCAATCGCTCGGAAGAGGTGACAAACATGGGCGGCAGCTCTTCCCAATTTTCCAATAACTTGTCTTTGAAATCCTGAATGTTTTGCGACATCTGGTTGCGCTCGGGACGGTCGGCCTTGGTAAACACTACGTAAAACGGCACGGCAGCTTCGCCTAACCAATCAATAAACTCTAGGTCAATTTTCTGTGGCGGAATACGCGCATCAATCAACACGGCCACATATTGCATCTGTTGGCGTTTTGACAAATAGTTTTTAATCATATCAAACCATTTGTCACGCATATCACGCGAGATGCGCGCATAGCCGTAGCCGGGCAAATCGACTAAGTAAAACTGATTGTTAATTTTAAAATAGTTGATGGTTTGCGTTTTGCCGGGCGTGTTGGACACCTTGCACAAAGCATTAATTTGCGTGAGGTAATTGATTAACGAACTTTTACCCACGTTGGAGCGGCCAATGAAGGCAAACTCAGGCACGTTTTCCGCCTGCGGACATTTATCGAGCGTGACAAAACTTCCACGGTATTCTGCTGTTTGGATAATCATTCGGCAAAGATGTTATCTTTTTCGAACCAAACCACCGAAAATTAACCGTAAGAATAGTTTGATTGTATATTCGCACCGCTCATGACTAAAATAGTAACGCCTTACAACGACCAAAACCGTAGCAAAAAAGAACAAGTGGAAGAAATGTTTGACAACATTGCTCACCGCTACGATTTTCTCAATCGCCTTCTTTCGCTTGGCATTGACGTGACTTGGCGCAAAAAAGCAGTCAAATTCATCCGAGCAATCGCGCCTAAAAAAATCATTGACGTAGCCACAGGCACAGGTGATTTTGCGTTTGAAGCTTTGAGTTTAAAGCCCGAAAAAGTAACAGGATTTGACATTTCGGATGGCATGATGAATTACGGCCGTCAGAAAGCGAAAGAATTAAATGCCGACCACATTGTTGAGTTCATCAAAGGCGACTCGGAAAAAATGCCTTTTGCCGACAATACGTTCGATGCTATGACGGTGGGCTTTGGCGTACGAAATTTTCAAAACCTCGAAATCGGCCTAGCCGAAATGTATCGCGTGATGCGCCCGGGCGGACGAGTGGCCATTTTAGAAGTTTCGCAACCCCACAACACAATAATCAGAAGCTTCTTTAGTTTATACTTCACTTATATTTTGCCGACTGTGGGTAGATTGTTTTCGAAAGATGCGCGAGCATACAGTTACTTGCCGGAGAGCGTAAAGGCGTTTCCGGAGGGAAATGCGTTTGTGGCGATTTTAGAAAAAAATGGATTTAAACAAGTAAAATGGCAACCGCTCACCCTTGGTATTTGTGCGTTTTATAGTATGGAAAAATAAAAATGTTTGATTTGCGGTTCAGAATGACAAGAATTACATTACTGTACGTTTTCCTTTTGCTCGCCACTTTTGGTGCGCAAGCTCAATTCAACCAACACGAAATGAGCAAGAAGGATTTGTATTTCGGTATAGCCATGGGCGTAAACATGGGCGATTTCAAAATCATTCAACGCGAAAAATTAGCCATCAACGATTCAATTCGATACTTCCGACCAAAGTTTGGCCCCGGGTTTAATCTCGGTATCATCACTAACTATCAGTTCCACAAAAATTTTGACTTACGCTTTATTCCAACGCTTTCCTTCTCCGACAAATCTATCGAATACGAGCAAAAAAACGGCACCTTGGTGAAGAAAACACTTTCTTCTATTTACCTCGATTTCCCGTTGCAACTTCGTTTTAAATCAGACCCAATAAAAGACTTTAGAATTTATGTGATTGCCGGAGTGCGTTATGATTTTGACTTAGCCTCCAATGTAAAATCAAGAAAAGCTGATGATATCCTTAAGCTAAATCGCCACGATGCAGCGGCTGAATATGGTCTTGGGTTCATGATTTATTTCCCTTATTTCATTCTCTCGCCCGAGTTGAAAGTTAGTCACGGCTTTCTTAATATCAATGCACCCAACCCAGGTTTGATTTACTCCAGAACTATTGAGCGAATGTATTCACGCACCTTTACATTTACCATCAACCTCGAAGGTTAATGCCCCTTTATCTGCATCAAAAAACAGCGCAATTTGAACTTGCAGTTTGGCACATCACCGAACAACTCGAAGATTTTGAACAATTGGGCATTGAGGCAGATGCCGACATCGTGAACACGAACAAAAAACTGCAATGGTGCGCCTCGCGTTACCTTACTCGATTGATTGCCGGCAGCGAGGTAGAGTTGACGCACGATGAATTTGGGCGACCACATTTTAGCCACAATCGAGTAAATATTTCCATTTCGCACAGCAACGAATTTGCCGCCATCATCATCAGTAACACTACTCCCGTAGGAATTGATATTGAGCCTATTCATCCGAAAGTGGAGCGCGTAGCGCACAAGTTTATGCACGAGGAAGAATTGGCTCGGCTCGAACCCGAAACCCGAATAGTACAACTGATCACCTACTGGAGCGCCAAAGAAGCCTTGTATAAACTCTACGGCAAAAAACAATTGTCTTTCAAAACGCAATTGCGGATTGCTCCGTTTAATTTGTCTGAAAGAGGAACACTAAATGGTGCTGTTTATGCAGACGATTGGCAACAAGAAGGTTTAGAAATACCGTACTCCGTGTTTGAAAATCACGTGCTGGTTTATGTGTTAGGCCGATAAACCACATTACCTATCATTACCGCAAATTCTTTTTTCTGCACCATCAAGGTTTTGTGCACTTTCAGCAACCTCAACACTTCCTCCTCATTTTTATCTTCCTCTGCTTTTTTGATATGTTGCTCTACTTTGCGTAACTCGGCAATGTTTAAGTACTGTTTCAATCGCAAAACGGCAGACTGAATATCTTTCAAAAATGACTGCTGCCTATCGGGCACAATTATTTTAAACTTGTTCCACCAGTTTTCACTTAGCGAATACGGATGAGCTAAAAGTTGAATGGCTTCTTGAGCTATCTCCTGATCCTCATGATTGATAAAATACTTGTCGTCAATGGGTACACGCTGTGCTTGGTCGCGAATGATGCCGGTGTACATCCGCTGGTAAATTGGAGTGGTGAAATCTATGCCGGTTAGTTCTTCTTTCACATAATCGAGCACAATGCCATCCTCTTCTGCTTCGCCTATGGGCAAAGCGCCAAACTCTACAACAATACGCATCACATCTTTTTCGAGCAGCGCCAGTGTGCTATCAGCGGCCGAAAAAGGCTTGCGCTCTTGCACCTCTTCATACTGCTGGTTGCCTACATACAAATCGCGCTCATCGGGCACATATTCCTCGCCATTACTTTGGCTTTGTTCTTCCTTTTCTTTAGCGGCTTGTGCGTCTTTGGCTTTTTTGTGGCGAAGTTTGTTCACCTCGGTGATGAGCATTTGCTCATTCATGTCAAACAGCTGACTGCTTTCTTTGATATAAACCGACCGCTGTATTTGGTCGGGGATTTTGGCAATTGATTCTAAAATGTCTCTAATCAACTGCGCTTTGCGGATAGGGTCATTCTTTGCTTCATCGGCCAGCAACAACGATTTAAATGACACCAAATCTTTCTTGTTCTGCTGAATGTAATTCAACAAGGCCTCCGACCCATCGCGCTTCACAAAAGAATCCGGGTCGTCACTTTGCGGCAGCACCACTATGCGCACATTCATCCCCTCTTCCAATATCAAATCGGTTCCGCGCAGCGCTGCTTTTATACCCGCAGCATCTCCATCATAGAGCATCGTGATGTTGGGCGTAATTCGCTTAATCAATCGTATCTGGTCTTGCGTGAGCGCAGTGCCCGATGACGCCACCACGTTTTCTATACCCGCTTGGTGCAACGAAATCACATCCGTGTAGCCTTCTACGAGCAGACACTCATCCTTCTTCCTGATTTCATTTTTAGCAAAATAGGCGCCATAGAGAATTTTACTCTTTTGGTAAACTTCGCTCTCTCCGGTGTTTACATACTTCGGTGCTTTTTCATCCTTCACCATGATGCGCCCACCGAAGGCTACCACCTTTCCGGTCATGTTGTGAATGGGAAACATCACACGGTTGCGAAAGAAATCATACGTGCTGTTCTCTTTGGGCGAAGTCAAACCGGCTTTCTTCAGCACATCGAGCTGAAATCCATTTTGCATCGCGTGTTTCGTCAACACATCTCCCCCATCGGGCGCAAAACCGAGTTGAAATTTATCAATCGTTGACTGAGTGAATCTCCGCTCTTTAAAATAAGCCCAACCGATGCGCCCCGCTTCGTTGTTCACCATATAATCAGAGAAAAACTTCTGCGCAAACGTATTGGCGATGTGTATACTCTCCGTCAGGTTAAACTTCTCTTGCTCCTCTTGCTTTTGTTGGTCGGTTTGGTAGGTTTCCTCTATCTCTATGTTATACTTCTTCGCCAAATAGCGCAACGCATCGGGGTAGCTCAACTGCTGATAGTCCATCAAAAAACGAACCGGGTCGCCCGCTTTGCCACAGCCAAAACACTTATAGATGTTTTTGGCCGGACTGACATTGAAAGATGGTGTTTTTTCATTGTGAAACGGACACAATCCTTGCAGGTTTGACCCGCGCTTCTTCAGCGCCACAAACTCACCCACCACCTCTTCCACTCGGGCTTCGTCTATAATCTTTTGGATGGTGGTTTTAGCAATCATGCAGCGGTGGTCCGTCTTTGCGGGTAGCAAGTTTAGGCTAATTTGAGCAATATTTTTTGCCCTTCTCCAACAAAAAGAGGAGGACAGAAAAGGGTAGGCTGTTTTTGTTGGAACATTTGAGCAAAAAAAGGCGAAAAGGCAGAAACTGCCGTATCTGTCGCGAAACTGATAGGTTTTGTTGTGAAACCTACAGATTTTGTCGTGAAACCGACAGGTTTTGCTGTCAATACTTAAGTTTTTGTCTTGTAGCAAGGAGTTTTAGCTGTCAAGCAAGGAGTTTGCGCTAAAATCACCTTGCGCTCTGTTCAAAAAAGTGTGGCTTCTGCACTATTTTGCTTGGGTGTGGTACGGATGCAAGAATAAATAGGACAAGAATTAGGAGAAAGCTACGTCTTTGTAGATATTCGTATGGCGTAGGGGGAAGGTTTTAGGGGGAAAAAATGTTCTTCTGTGAGCAAGTTGCCTGTAAGATTAACTCACTGAAAAAGTAACCGTGTAAAACTAAATAGGTTGACGATGAAAACACTCTTACTTTCAATTACTCTGACGTTTTTTGCAGCGACTTCATACGGACAAGGTTATATTCCTATACCTGACACACTTGCAGTTTGGCGTCAATCTTTTTACGCTACGGGAATGTTTGACAAGTATCAGATTTATACTGCTGAAAAGACAACCATAGATTCATTCGTTTATACCGTTCTAAGGCGAACAGGCAAATCAAACTACTTTGGCACTGCTAATGGATATACTGATACATTGTTTGGGTTCTTTCGAAACGACACCTTAAACAAAAAGGTTTTTTTTCGTAGCAGTTTGACTAATACTGCTGACCAACTTATGTATGACTTTACACTAAACGTTGGCGATACGATTCCTTCAACATGGCTTGGGAATAACTGGTTAAACGTGATTGATTCTGTTGACACAGTTTGGATGTATGGGCAACCTCGCAGACGACTTTCTTTTCTTGACTATTCCTTCATTCCCGGAGCAGAGGGGGCTATAATAGAAGGCATAGGCAGCTTGCATGGTTTTGCGGAACAACTTACAGTGCCAATGGAACCTATGTCGTATTCTTTAGAGTGTTTTAGCTATAAAGATTCTGCATACTCCTTTTCTTGGGGTAATCTACCACCACAACTTGACCAACCAACATATTCGGGATCTTCATGTTGGCTTTATAGCGAGATAAAAGAGTTTGAAAACCATTCTTCTGTATCGCTATTTCCAAATCCTTTTTCTACCCAACTTACTTTCTCTGTCGCGGACAACGAGCAAACATCAATTTCCCTTTACAACTTTCTCGGACAAAAAGTATTGCAACAGACATTTACAAACAACACGACTATAAACACCGAGCAACTTGCAGAGGGTATCTATATTTATGAATTACGCAACGAAGCTGGAACCGTTACAACCGGAAAGGTGGTCAAGCATTGAGAAGAAAAAACTAATCGCCAAAACGTTAACCCCTACCTCTCCCTCCTCAACTCCTTCCGCATAGCGTATCGCTCTTCCGCTATCGCTACTAACTCGCTAAGCAAAGCAGTGTAGCCCACCCCCGCAGCTTCCCACAGCTTGGGGTACATGCTGATGTTCGTAAAGCCCGGCAAGGTGTTCACCTCGTTGAGGTAAAACTCTTGGTCGCTCACATAAAAGAAATCTACACGGCTCATGCCCTCCAGCTGCAAGGCGCGGTAAGCTTTCAGCGCGGTTTGTTGAATCAGCGCAATGCTCGCCTCGCTCAGTCCCTCTGCGGGGATAATCACCTTCGTTTCGCTGTTGATGTATTTGTTTTCGTAGGTATAAAATCCATTCTCCACCACTATCTCGCCCACACCCGTCACCCGCGGACGGAGATTACCCATCACAGCCGTTTCTACCTCGCGGCCTTTGATGCCTTTTTCAATCAATAGTTTGATGTCGAACGTAAATGCCTGCTCGATGGCGCGTTTCAATTCTTCCAGATTGTCGGCTTTCTCTACCCCTACCCCACTGCCCATGTTGGCGGGTTTCACAAACAAGGGATAACCCATTTGCTCCAAGGCCGTGTAATCAATTGCATCGCCCTTAAAGTAAGTCAACCAAGGCGTCACCCGTATGCCGTTTTGTTGCAAGAGCAACTTCGTCACGTCTTTATCCATCCCTACGGCACTTCCCAACACCCCCGGTCCTACATAAGGTCGGTCGAGATACTCCAACACGCCCTGCAAGAAACCATCTTCGCCATACACCCCATGCGCTATGGGGAAAAACACATCTACATCAATAGACCGGCTGACATCGGCTGCCATGCGAATGGGCTTCGGATGAAAAGGAATAATAGTGAGCAATTGATGAGTGTCATGATTGCCAATGTCTAAGCCTTCAGCAAAGAGCGCTTTGTCGGGCAGGTGATACCAAGTGCCGCAGCGCGCAATGCCAATCACTACGATATGGAACAGAGAAGTGTCGAGCGCGTTGTAAATGTTTCGGGCAGAGATGACCGACACATCGTGTTCGGGCGATTTTCCTCCGGCAATAATGGCAACTGTTTTCATGGCTTAGATTTATGTAGCTAATAAAAAGAGATTTGGCGGGTGGATAAGGATTATATTTTCAACAAGCAACAATCTTATTTTAGCGGCTCTAAAATTATAGACAATGAACCGAGTGCAGCATTTGATCGCTCTAGGCCGAGCGCTTAGCCCCAACGAAGAATTGACCGACAAGATAGATTTGGCCTACAACCGCAACCCTTGGTTTACTATCCCTTTCTTGACCGAAGCGGTGGACGCCATTCGCACCACTATGCTGGACGAAGCGAAGCTGAACGCTTGGTTAAGTCAATATGAACTTCATCCGGTGAACAAAACACTGGGGCTCATCTTTGCGGGAAATGTGCCGCTCGTGGGCTTTCACGATTTTCTGGTGGGCTATGTGGCAGGCTGCAAATTAAAAATCAAGTTATCAAGCAAAGACGATGTGTTGTTTCCTTATCTGTTGTCCTTAATGGCGCAAAAAGACAAGCAACTGAACGAGCAAGTCACTTTGATGGATAAACTGGAAGATTTTGATGCAGTGATTGCCACCGGCAGCGACAACACCAACCGTTATTTTGAATACTACTTTAGAAACCACCCTAAGGTGTTGCGCAAAAATAGAAACAGTGTAGCGGTGCTCACAGGCGCAGAAATGAAAGAAGAACTCAACGCATTGGGCAAAGACATCTTCACCTACTTTGGGTTTGGTTGCCGAAATGTGTCGAAGGTATTTGTACCCGAAGGATATGTGTTCAATGCTTTCTTCGAAGCCATCGAAAACGATTTCGCTTGGCTGCATCATCACACAAAATACATGAACAACTATGACTACAACCGAACGCTGTTGCTGATGAACAGTGTGCCGCATTTGTCGAACAACTTCTTGATGATTAGCGAAAATGAAAGTTTGGCTTCGCCTATCTCGGTGTTGCATTACGAAACCTACAAGAATGTTGAAGAACTACAAGCCAAAATGCTAATGCATAAGGATAAAATACAATGTGTAGTGAGCCGAAAATCGGCTTTGACTGATGGCTTCTCTCCTATTCCTTTTGGCCACACTCAGCAACCCGGCTTGAGTGACTATGCAGACGGAGTGGATACGTTGAAGTTCTTATTGGAACTAGCAGCGAATTAATACAGCAACAATTTGCGAACGGCTTTCCCCAAAGGTGATTGCACTTGCAAAAAATAAACACCCGCTTCCAAAGCGCTTACCTCTAACATAGTCTTCTCTCCACTCACCGATGCCGACAGAACAGCTTGTCCGTTTAGGTTAATGATAGTAACTTGTTTAGCCGCAGTGCTGGTGGCAAACTCTATCGTCAAGTTTCGCTCTGCATTAGGATTAGGATAAATATTGAACCCGGCATAGTCAAGGTCGTTCAATCCTGTGCTCACAAAATCAAAACAGCGCGAAGCAAAGGAACAAAACTGATTAGCATAAGCCATAAAGTAATTACCCGATTGAGTAAGCAAAAATATGTTGGAGCTCTGTGTTAGTATAGGCGTAGTAGAGCCACAATTATAAAGCGTGTAATTGGCATAACCGTTTGGAGCAATGAGCGATTGCTCAAACAACACCACCGTAGTATCAAAATCGCGAACGAATAAATCTATGGTGACAATAGAGTCACACCCACCCGAAGCGGTTAAAGTATCGTTGTAAATTCCGCTATTAAAAACCGTGCGGTTACTCAAGGCATATCCGTAGCTCGCGCAACCCGTATCTACTTTGGATGAAAACACAGGCGCTCCGTTGAAGATTTGCACTTTGTAAGGCGCAATGAACAATAAAGAAAGTGCATTGCCAAAGGCGGTAAAGTTGGCGGTGTAATAAATAGTAAACTCGTAGTTGCCGGCAGGCAGGTTAGTAATGCCCGAAATGGTGATGCAACCACGCTCTCCGCCTACTAGATAACCATTGCTCGGGTTGGTGGTATAAGTTAAACCTTGCGGCAAAGCCGGAATAGAATCCAATTGAACATAGTTCACCGAATAAACACCCGAACTCACCGATACAAAAGAAGGGTTATAGATTTGAATATAGTCCTCATATTTTGACCCCGCACAAATCGGTTTCACAAAGCTACCCGTGTCTGGATAAAAACCAGGAACCAATAAATTGGTATCTACCACACATTGTGCTTTGGAGGTAAAGAGCGAAAACAAGATAACTAAGGTGGAAATGTATTTCATGAAAAAGGTTTGTAGCGAAGTTTACTTCGGGAATTTCATTTTGTAATCTACACTAACTATGCCTTTGCTAATCTTCTCCAACTTCCCTTTAAGCAAACTTCTGCGCAAGGGTTTTAAATGGTCCACAAAAAGTTTTCCTTCGATGTGGTCATATTCATGTTGAATGACACGAGCCGTCATGCCCGAAAATTCTTTGGTGTGTTTCTTAAAGTTTTGATCGTAGTATTCCAGCTTGATTTTCTCGTGGCGATACACATCTTCACGAATGCCGGGAATGCTCAAACAGCCTTCTTCATAAGCCCAAATCTTTCCGGTTTCTTCAATGATGGTTGGGTTAATAAACACTTCGCGTAAGCCTGTTTCTTTATCGCCTTCATCATACATTTTCTGACTATCGATAATAAATAAACGTATCGCTTTATTGATTTGCGGAGCCGCTAAGCCCACCCCCTTCGAACGCTCCATGGTGTCGAACATATCGGCAATCAACTGCGTGAGGTTAGGGTAATCTTTCGTAATCTCTTCGCCTACTTTGCGTAATACAGAGTCGCCATAGGCTATAATCGGGAATATCATATCGGGTGCTAAAAGTTTTGCCAAATAACGCCATTAGCGGTCAAATAGCCAAAAGTGAATTTGCTCAATGCTTACTCGCCATGAAGGTTTGAAGGATAAGATTAGCCGCAATCGCATCGGTGTTTTCTTTTTTCTGCCGCTCTTTTTTACTCACTCCGCTCAATAGCAAGGTGTGTTTGGCCATTGTGGAAGTAAAACGTTCGTCTATCTTATGGATGGGCTTATCGGGATACATACTGCTTAGTTTGGCAATAAACTGATTAACATATTTTGCCACTTCATTCTCTCCGCTGTAGTTGTTGTAAGGATAACCCACCACAAAACATTCCACTTCTTCTGCTTTCAAATATTTGGCGATGAAATCATAAATCACCAGTGTAGGAACGGTTTCTAAACTGTTGGCGATAATCTGCAAAGGATCGCTCACAGCTACCCCCACGCGCTTCAACCCAAAATCGAAAGCTAGAATTCTCGCCATTTAATTATCGGTAGGGATGACTGTCGCATTGACGATAAGTTCATAATTGATGACGTCTGTGTTCATGCGCACATTCACTGTTTTAGACTGTTCGCCCATTTTGCCGCTGCTGTCAAACTCAATGTCAATCTTGGTAGATTTACCCGGAGCAATAGATTCTTTGCTATAAGAAGGCACCGTGCAACCACAAGAACCTTCTGCACCAAGAATAGTCAAGGGCTTATCGCCAATGTTGGTCACTTCAAATGCGCCTCTTATCTTCTGCCCTTGCATCACTTTACCCAAATCTAACTTGGTCGATTTGAATTTAACGCGAGTAAGTTGAACCGTACTCTCCGGCATATTGGCCATTGGATCGGTGTTGGGATTATCAAACGGACTGGCGCCCTCGGCAGGTGTAGCCGGTATTGTGGTGATAATCGGTGAAGTGTTTTTCGCTTCGACTTGTACTATTCTCTCCTCCAACTTTTGTTGCTGCACCGCCAACCAAGCCATCGCGCCCAACAAAACTACCAGCAAAACGGTATTGACTTTTACTAACATAACTGTTTCCTTTTCGGCAAATATAAACTGAAAACCGAACCAATAGTCTTCTACATTAAACCCAAAACTAAATTCATCGTCTGACACTCAACAATAGGCGCTCTAATTTAAAATCAATTTATTTGGCATCATTGTTGAAATTCTAACGCCAAACTATAAAACCATGAAAACGACCATTCGTCAAAGTTTATTGACCGCCACCTTGTTTATTACCGTATTTGCTACAGCGCAAAAACCAACCATCGGTGGAGGTAAAACAAGTACCGGCTCTACCACCACAACAACTACTACCACGTCCCCTGCTCCTACTACAACAACTACAGGTTCCGGAAAAGGCTCGATGGGTAGTGGCACAACATCAACTGCCACCAACAGCACATTGGCCGGCATTTCTAACCTAGATGCCGCAAGCGCTATCAAAGAAGCCCTTTCTAAAGGCGTGATGGCCGGAGTAAACAAAGTGAGCGTAACGGATGGTTACTTCAAGAACCAATTAATCAAAATCCTTTTACCTGCCGAAGTGAAGCAAGTGGAAAGCACCATGCGCCAGATTGGGATGGGCAGCACGATTGACAAACTCATTCAAAGCATGAACCGCGCTGCGGAAGGAGCCGCCAAACAAGCCGGCCCTATCTTCTTGAACTCAATCAAGCAAATGACCATCAACGATGCGCTTAAAATTGTTGGCAATCAACAACCCGATGCCGCCACACAGTTCTTGCAAAACACCGCTACCGAAAGTTTAGTTACCGCCTTCCGTCCGTCTATCAAATCGGCTTTGGATAAAACCATGACTACTAAGCTCTGGACGGAAGTGACTACTCGCTACAACAAAATCCCCTTCGTGCGCAAAATAAACACCGACTTAACCGACCACGTAACTCGTGCAGCCATCAAAGGTTTGTTCGTGATGGTGGCGCAAGAAGAAGCTAAAATCCGCAAAGACCCGGGCGGACAAGCCAGCAGCATTATTGATAAAGTGTTTGGCGCTATTAAGCTATAAGCTCTACTTCGTAGCCGCTTTTACTGCGAATGTTGATCACCTGTCCTCCTTCAAAAATAAAGTATTGTCCACGTACACCCATCAATGGTAACTCAATGGTGGGTGTTTTTTCAAAGGATAGTGAGGTCACTTTTAAAGGATATTCATTCACCGGATAATCCAATTGAACGATTTCGTTGTTGTCGCTAATAAACTCGCGAAACAGTTCGGGGATAAGTTGAATGCAACGCTCCTTCTCGTTCAATAAATCCAGCCCATCGGTTTGCTCATTCTTCAACATCTTCTGCCAATTGGTTTTGTCGGTGAAGTGTGGTTTAAGCGCCACCTCCAGCTCTCCCGCCAATCTGCGGTAAGGCGTTTCCGCTAAAATAATGCCTTGAAAAGCACCTTGGTCAATCCATCGTGTCGGAATTTGCCCATCGCGGGTCACGCCCACTTTCACCGTGTTGGTGAGTGCCAGGTAAACGTAGTGTTTAGTTAAGTGATTTCGCTTTTCCCAGTCCGGGTCGCGGCCTTTGCCGAGGTGCGCCTCGCACAGTTCGGGGCGAAGAATACATTCCGCATTGTCGGGCGCATTGGCAAAACATGGGTAACACATTCCCTCGCCAAAGAGTTTGTTCGACTTTTTGCCGCAAACGGTGCAAAACAACCGCCCGGTCCATTTCAACTGCAACTTGTACCCAATCAACTCATTCACCGCCACTTTGTCGCTGCCCAAGTTCAAGAAATATTGAACGGGCGTTATGTAAGAGGTTTGCATTTTGTCTAATACTCCGAGTGCGCGCATAGCTGTGGGTGGTTTGGGGGCTAAAGTAAAAAAGCCTACGGCAAAAAAATATCTCCCAAGTTCAAATTCTGATTATTTTTCCGCCTCGTAATTTAGACCATGTATAGACTGCTCGTTTGCCTCGTATTCGCTACTTTTTCATTGAACACCTACGCCCAAAAAGGCGCCATCAAAGGATTTATTTTTGACAAAGCCGATGCGGAGGGCATTCCCTACGCAGGGGTGAAAGTAGACAGCACGGACTTTGGGGCGGCTACAGACGAGCAAGGCTTTTTCTACATTCCTAACCTGCCCGAGGGCACTTATAACTTGCGCTTTTCATACATTGGCTACGAGCCACAAACGCAGTCGGTGACGGTGAAGAAAAACCAAACGGTCAACTTAAAGATATTTCTAAGCACCAAGTCGGTGGAACTGCAAGACATTGAAATCAGCGCAGAAAAACAACAACGCAAAACCGAAACGCGTGTGTCGGTGACTTCTGTTGGGCAGATAGAGCTGAAACGAATGCCCACCGTGGGTGGCGAGCCGGACATTGCGCAATACTTGCAAGTGTTGCCGGGCGTGGTGTCTACAGGTGATCAAGGCGGACAGGTGGTTATCCGCGGGGGAACGCCTATTCAAACTCGCTTTTTGTTAGATGGCATCACCATCTATAATCCATTTCACTCCATTGGTTTGTTCTCCGTGTTCGAAACCGATTTGATTAAAAACGTGGATGTGTACACCGGAGGTTTCCCTGCTCAATATGGCGGAAGGGTGTCGGCTGTGGTAGACGTGACGACCAAAGACGGTAATCGCAAAAAAGTGAGCGGCAAAGTGGGGGCCAGTCCGTTTATGGCGCATGCCTTGCTCGAAATCCCGGTAGTGAAAATCAAAGAAGACAAAAACACCAGTGCCTCGCTCATCCTCAGCTCTAAAGTATCTTACCTCGACCGCACCTCTAAGGCTCTTTATCCTTATGCGGGCAAGGAAGGTTTGCCTTATTCTTTCGTTGACATCTATGGCAAGTTTACGCTCTTCACCGGCAAGGCGGGCAGCAAGATGACCATCAGCGGCTTCAACTTTCGCGACAATGCTCGCTTTAATGCGGCTAAGTATGGTTGGAACACCTTTGGCGTTGGGTTCAACTTTTTGGCCGTGCCGAAAAACTCTAACCTTTATTTCAACACCCACTTCAGCTACTCGCAATACGAAATCAACCTGACCGAAGCCGACAACCGTCCGCGCAAGAGTTTGATTGGTGGTTTTGACATCGGCATGGACTTCGCCTACTTTATCAAAAACGGAGAGTTGAAATATGGCTTGAACATAGACGGAAATCGCACCGAGTTTTCGTTCTTCAACAGCAGCAACATCAAGTTTGAACAAAACCAAAACACTACCGACATCAGTGCTTACATGATGTACCATAAATACGTAAAGAAATTTGTCGTAGAAGCTGGAGCGCGTATTCAATACTACGGCAATATTTCTGCCTTCTCGCCCGAGCCTCGCTTGAGCGTGAAGTACAACATCAACGACATCGTAAGGCTCAAAATGGCTACCGGGCTTTACTCACAAAACTTCATCAGCACCAAGAGCGACCGCGATGTCGTGAACTTGTTTAACGGGTTCCTTTCGGGTCCTGAAGAAGCTCCTGCTAATGCAGCCGGTGTGCTCAACGAAAAGACCAGAAACATGCAGCGCAGTGTGCACGGCATATTTGGTGTAGAGTTGGATTTGCCCCAAAATATCACCGTGAACATTGAGCCTTACTACAAGTACTTTTGGAACCTCCTCAATATTAACCGCTTTAAGCAGTTCAACACCGATGCCAACTTCATCATCGAGCGAGGCGATGCTTATGGTATTGACTTAATGGCCAAGTGGGAATGGAAA
>Ga0315903_10004690_pt1 | contig 18168 bp, 19 predicted proteins | sample LakEriMetagenome_7_FD_203524 | JGI IMG/M metagenome (GOLD analysis project Ga0315903, IMG submission 203524) | Freshwater fungal communities from buoy surface, Lake Erie, Ohio, United States - Buoy 2 MA119 | ecosystem: Environmental > Aquatic > Freshwater > Lake | place: USA: Lake Erie, Ohio...
AAATCAGGAGAATTACTTCTAACTCCATTATATCTTATGTTTGTCCAAGTTGATGATTCATAATTTGAGTCTTGAACCTGAGCTCTATCAGCTGTACCTGAAATGATTAGATTAAAGTTCACAGGAATTAATGAGTTAGCCCCATAGTCTATATCCATATATTTGGATGAATATTGAGGTTGTTCAGCGTTCCCAAATAAAGCATTATAATCATTATATTCAAAATCTATAAAATCAGGATTGAATATAGTTAGTGAAGATGTAGCTGGATTGATAGAAGCTGAGAATAATGATAGACTAACATGGAATGAGTTAAAAGTTATATTAACTGGGGTTAAATCATATGTTCCTACTCCAAATACTATATTATTATTTTCAATTAAATTAGCTGATCCACTTAATGTGATTGTTTTATTAAAAGTGTTTGTACCAGTAGTGACAGGTAAATTAATATAAGCTTCTCCCGAGTTAAATATATATGTGTTTTCCTCTCCAACTCCTATAACTAAATTATTGTTTGATCCAACTAATGTATAACTACCACTAAATTGGACTTGGAAATAAACATTGGGGGTATTCCCTAAAGTGTATTTAGCATTAGAAATATTTAAATATCCTAATGAATTTCCAATTACAGTTCCAAATGATCCTATTTTTATGTCTCCCCAGTTTGCGTCTTCTGAGGATGAGATGTTTGTGAAACTACTAGCTGATGTAGCCAAAAAGCTATAATCTAGTACTTCAAAATTTACAGATGAAGTAGATTGAACTTTAGGTTGTATACCATAAACATAGTAATCATTCTGTTCTTGAGTGGTAATAATATTATAGTCAATAGATCCTAAATCATCATAATTTATTCTTAATGATTGTAATTGCTGGAGATAGTCTGTCCTATCTAATCCACCAGAGTCAAATCTATTAATTTTAATATATTTAACACCATTATTATATACTTGTCCAAAATTATTTGTAGGCATACTAACTATATTTTAATTAAAACCACCACCACCAGGTATAGGAGTACTTTGACCAGGATTCAATATGCTTCCAGTATCAAACCATAAATATATTTCTCCTTGGTTTGGAGAAGTATTTATGTTTAAAAAATTATCTAAAGAGGTTATATTGCTCTTATAAAATACTACATCATAATTAATTTCTAATGTTGATGGATATTTAAATATATTTGCTTCATTTAACTCTCCATTTGAAGCTTCAATTGTTGTTCCTTGTAATTCTCCATTATAAAATTCACTTTGATCATTATGAACAAATTGAGTTGATCCAGTTGGACCTAAAACTAATTCTGACCATGATTGTTGTGAGTATGGGTAAATAGTTTGTATTCCAAACTGTAGCCCAACATTATTAGCTCCACTACCTATGTCATCTTGGATCCAAATAGAAAATTTTTCTCCATACGAACAAGGTACTTGATCATAAACATTATTAAATGTAGAAGCTTCAGTATATGTTTTTATATTACCTTGATTAGAAGAAGATATTGTTAAATATATTAAATTTCCTCCTGGTGAGTTACTACCTGAGGTTTTAAATGATATCAAGCCATCAAAGTAGGTTATGATTTCACCATTTTCCCATCCTAGTTGATCATTATCATAAGTGGTTATAGTACTAGAAGATACATTAAAATAATTTATATAATATTCTTCATCTACAACAAAACTTCCAGATACTAAAAATGGAGAAGTTTGAGTGTTAGTTAAAATATTAAACTCATTAAATGTTCCTCCGGTGCTACCAGTTATAAATGCTGTGTCAATAGAACCACTATAAGTAACATCTTCCCATTCCATTTGAGGTTGAGGATACTTATTTCTTTCTAATAAATGCTGTTTTACAACTACACCTGATCTTAAATTTGTTCTCGCGGGAACAAAATCTTTGATCATTTTAAATAAAGAATTGTCAAAGAACTTAATTAGTCTAATGTAATCATAAAGTGTATAACTGGCAAAGTATTTTTGAAAATAAGTGTCTCTTATTTTATTTAAATCAGGATAGGATGTTGCTGATGAGGATATTTGTCTTGGGTCACCGATATATTCACCTATATTAAAATAACCTAATGATGAAATAATATCATCATCAACTTCATTTGTTGGAGAAAACGCTACTTCTAAAGCATTGACATCAGGTGTTTCACTATTTTGAGATAAAGGATATTGTATAATACTTCTATAAGGAGATAAAGTATTACCTGATTGGCTATATTCTAAATTAATAGAGGGATAACTTGAAGATACAATTTGTATTTTGTCTGTTATTCTATTACGTAACCCAGCTATAGGTGAATTAAAGAAAAATGTCTCTATATTTGGAGCAAAAGAACTAGTTCTAAAATCAACATTACTATTCGCAGCGAAAGATTGAGTTATAGCGTTCCATGATCCTGTTATTTTAGGATGAATAGAAGATGAATTTATATATAATTCATTACCTAAAGAAGCTCTAAATGCTAAATAATCAGCGTAATCTTGATCTTCAGAATTAAAAACATCTGTAGAACTAGGATTCATAACAAAATCCTTAAAAGCATGAATATCTAGAGGATCAGTCCAAAATCTAAGTTCTTGAAATGAACCACTAAAATAAGAATGAGGATTAATTGGTGATGAAGTAAAAGTATTAGCAACACCTAAATAAAAAACATCAGCTGTATCGTAATTATTACTAGTACTAGTTACTGAAGAGGAGGCTAAAAATCCTAATTGATTACCATCATATCCATTATATGTTAATTTATTACCAGCATATAATGTAAAATCATCAGTTCCTGTTCTGCTAACCATTACTGACCACCAATCATTATCGAAGAATGGTAAATAAACACTAGCTGACTCATTTGGGTATGCTGACGGATTAGGTACAAAATCTAATCTAGCGTATTGATAATCAGGAGAATAATTTGATCCTGAATCAGGATAAGAATAAGAGGCAGTAGTATAACCTGAACCTGTATATGTTAATATAAGAGCTGGTGAGGTTGTTGCTGCTGAGTTTTCAAGAATTCTGAATACACTTTGAGAGGCAGGAGCGTCTATATGAGGGAAACCATTTGTTTTAAATCTAAGTTGAATAGCTTCAGGTCTATTATCTGTTGAAGCCCAACTATTATTAAGTTGAAAACTACAACTAACCCAGTTATTTGATCCTAAATTATCAAAAGCATAATTATATCTTTCATAGAAATAATCATATGTAGTTTCATCTCTATCTCTACCTCCAAATTCACTAATTCTTAAAATAGTATCAGGAATACCATATAAATTAATAAGATTACGTAAACCAGATATTGTTCCTTTTTGTTTTAATAATAAAGGTAGATTATGGTATATACGTTTATAAATTTCTTTATTAACGTCATCTAGAGGTGTATATAAAGCTTCTTGAGAAGCTGTTATATAATTAGTAATTAATTCTGTTGGATCTCCAGGGTAGTAAATAACATCATCTAAATAATAACCTATATCACCTTCATCTATAAAAGGACTAACAGTGTATACATTACCATCTATGCTTGATGAAAAACTACTAGAAGGTAAAAAATTATATCCTATGAAAGCATTATATAGATCATTAGTACTAAAATTATTTTGATAAATTTTTAATCCAAATGATCTTATAGCATCAGCTACTAGATCTTTAGAGACACCATAATTTAATCGATTATCTCCATTATATCTATTTGTTACATCTTTATAATAAATCCATATATTATCATAATGTTGTCCCATCATATTGATAAAGACATTATATGGCTCATTTTGAGGATCGTCTCTTAAATAAAGAGGTATAGTATTAGTTAATTTGTTTTGATTATTCTCATCATAAATTGAAGCACTATTTAACTGTTCATTATACCAACTTAAAACCTCAGTGCTAAGACTAGACATTAAGTCATATGGAGGAGTTGTGGTACCTTTAGGGTAAGTATTTGACCCAGATGAAAAGTATAAATAATATTCAAAACCATCAAAATTCTCAATTACATTTTTAATTTTATCTTGAACAACTGAATAACTGGAGGATAATGATGATGACTCAACTGTTAAAATTGATGTAAGGTTAGCATTATATTGTTCTAATAATTGAACTTTATAATAAAAATTTTGAATTCTGGAAGCAGCTGAAGAGAAGTAAACAAAATCTGAAAAATTATTGTAATCAATACTTATATTAATACTCTTATCATTTAAATAAGATAATATTTGATTATAAGATGTACTTAATCCAGTAGTTAATAATTCTTCATAATTAAGATAATTAGTTGAATTGTTAATTCTATCTTTTATAGGTAAATCTACATTTGGGCCTTTAATATTTGAGGATACTACTTGTGGTGAAAATACTGTAGGTTCAAAATATATATTAAAGGTTAATGGATCAGCTACTTGAGTAACAACCCATAATGTATCTTTTACATTAAACTCACTAGGTAAGGGTTCATATAAATTTATTAAAAAATCATAATCAAATTCTTCACCTGAGGTTGAACCGTTATATAAAATATTATTAGCAATAACAAGTTTGTTATTACCAAAGTTTAAATAAAAGTCATTAAAATAACTAGCGCTATCTAATCTAGTTTTAAAGTCATAATAAACATAAGAAAACTGAAGACTAGTTACTGTTGTACTACTTAATCTAATTTCGGTTCTATCTGAGGAGATTTCTTTAATGTAGAAAGCTCTATTAGAAAAGGATGATGATAACTCATTATTTAAAAAGTTATATAAAACATTCCATTGACCTGTAGAAAATCCTTGTCTTCTTAAATCACCTTCAGGATCTAATTCAATATCATATAATACTGACCCAATAGGAGATGTATTATTAATTACTTTATAATCTTTGTAATCTTGATTAGTTAACTGATAAGATCTGTTTTGAGATTGAATTGTATATTCAATATAACTAACATATGGATCAAAACTAGATGATACTGTTTCCCTAGTGATAAGATTAGTATCTTTAGGAGAATAGGTTTGATTTACAATTGGTGAGGGAGATATTTCTTGTATTTGAGCCATTTTACATCAAAGAAGAATTAATTGAGGAAACACTTGAGGAAACACTTGAAGAAACTTGCATTGCTATAAGTTGTTGATTAGCAGCTAATAATTCTTTTTGAAGAGAAGTTATCTCGTCTAATAACATTTGTACATCTTCATTTGTAGATGAAATTCCAATATACTCACTACTTTTTTTAACTATATATTCATGTGAATTTACCTCACCTGTAGTAGGTATATCATAAAATATAGTGTTATATAAGTTAAAAAACTCCGCTGGGGTGATAGTATCCTCAATAGGTGATGCTGGGATATTAGCTTGAGAAAAAGAAGTATCAATAACATTTGTATACTCTTTTTTATCAAAAACAGTTTTATTTAAAGAAAAATTAGCCATTTACAACTTTAAAAATATAATTATTATCAAATACTAATGTTGAACCATCAACTGTAGTTTTAATTAAAATTTTGTAATATCTTTCAGGTTCTAAACCATTCATATATAAAGTGAAATAACTACCTATATCATCAGCGCTTAGCTGAGTATATTGGGTATCAAAATCAATAACATATTCATTAGTGTCTAAATCTTGTATAGCATAATATGATGATACTGGGAGATAATAGTTTTGAGTGTAATAAGAAGATGTTATAAAAGTTCTTGATGGGTATGTCGGTCTACTATTTACTCTAAATTTATTTATACTTTCAGGGTTAAATACTCCTGGGTTTTCATCTATAGCTACAGTAGCGTTTGATGTTGAAAGTACACTATTAGAAGATGATCCTGTGTTCCAAGTGTAATCTCTCCATCTAAATTCTAACTGTGGAGGATAAATAGTGTGAGTATCTCTTGAGAAGAATTTCATCTCAATTTGATAGTTTGGATCATTTACAAATTCAACAGCTTGTTTAGCTATGAAACCATCATTAACTATAATACCATTATGCCATGCTTTAACCATATTAGTGATATTTACATTAATATCACCAGAATCAAAATATCCAAAACTTTGAGTTGAGTAAATAGGTAAAACAGAAGCATTAGATGAGGTAATATACCATGTTCCTCCACCTGGTTCATCACCATATGAAGCTGTCACAAAAGATGAAAAACTACTAGTACTCCAAGCATTACTTCCAGAATATGATCTATAAGTCCAACTTACACCATTTGTATATTCTGGAGTATAGGAGTATTTTCCTGTGCCCATATCCCATGAACCTGAAATAGGGTAAAATTCTAATATGGTGGTTAGGTTTAAGCCTTCTAAATTAGCTACATATCCTCTAAAATTAGCCTGCCAAGTTGAAGAACCAATTTTATTATCAATAATATCATTTATCTCAGAAGTAGAAAATTGAACTAAAAATCTACTAGCTTGAGGGTAAGCGGTTAAGCTATTCACAGTAGTTGAAGCCTCTAAGATCTCATCTAACCCAGTATTTTTACCAGGATATAATGAGTAAATAGAAGCATCTTGGGTTGGAAATATCTTATATACAGCCATTTTTTATTATAAATATAAAAATTACAAAGGTACTACACGTCCTTTAATATCAGTATCAAGATTTTTGATTTCAAAAATCATTGGGTCTAATGAAGGGTATATAACATTATTTATAGTGGCACCCATTATATCATAAGCATAATCAGAATATCCTAATATTGAGCCTACTTTATTAGTGACTATAATATTTTTAACAGTTTGAACTCCATTTATTTTGTCTAAAAGAATATATAAGTCTTTTAACATAATAGGTTCATTTATCTGCCATTTATCTATATTAAAATAATCTTGTAAAGCCTTAATACAATTAATAATTACTTCATTATTATTATACTCAGGTAATACAATTATCTCAAAATCTATCCCAATGTTTATAACAAAAGCATCTTTTATTTTAATTGAATCATTTATGATTCTATACTCAGAAAGATAGGTTGATAAATTTTGTTTTAAAGTTGAGGAAGCTGGAATTAATTTTTTATCTCTATCAAAAGCTAAAATATACATATTTAATACTGAAGGAGTCTCACCTGGGAGTAAATTTTCTAATTTTTCCGGTTCAGTATATATTTTGGCTATTGTTCCATATTGAGGAGGAAGACTTAAAGCTCTAACTAAATAATCATCTTGAGTGACACTTCTTAACTGAGTGGCAAAAGTTGTTAATGATTTAAATCTCATATCATCATTTGTATCCCCACCTCCACCACCTGAGGCAGCTTCAGCATTATTCACTAGCACTGAGTCAAAAACAGTTTGAGATAAAACTGGATCTAGATTTGTATTTTGGAATACAATGTTATTAGTGGAGCTAATATTATTAAGAGAATTTACAGGGACATTAGCTGTTAGTCCACCACCTGTTAAATATCTAACTGTTAAAGTTGTACTAGCTGGGGCTATACCATAAGTGTCTGTGTATAAAAAGTTAGTTGGTGAAAAAGCTGTTGTTAACAATGAACGTCTAGATGGAAGACCTAAACCAACATTATTTGGATTTGGAATTATCTCTTCTTCATTATTTTGAGTATTAGTTCCGGCACCAAATTGTATTTGCAAATTTGATGGTGATGTGAAACGAGTTGTAAATCTACGAGGTACTTTTTTTAATTGTAATAAGTATGGTACTTCTTCTTGGTTCTGGTAAGTGTTAGGGTCATTAGGATTAGTATTCTTAACACTATCAAATATTGTTTCTTGAGCCAAGTATGGTACTTCATACCATTCATTACCATTACTGTCTACAATATCTAATATTTGAATAATATTAGAGTCATTTATTTCTACTGTTTGGAATCGTTCAGCTGTTCCAAAAGCAAAACTAACTGTTTTGATATTAGCAGATATAGCTTTTCTAGTTTTCTTAAGTAGAAAAAATTCAGGAATAGCTCCAAGTACTGAATATATAGTGATTTGAGTTGGGTCTAAAGAACTAGAGAAACTAAAATCTATAGAGTCTTGGATTAAGAAATTAGTTGTGCTAATTAAACTAGAAGCTACAGACGCGTTTTCTTTTATAAAGAGAGCGTAACTATAATCAGGAACATAAACACTACCTGATAATTTAGAAGGAACTTGTTGGTAAATATCAACATCAACTGTGGCTACAGTTGTTACTTTAGGTCTATAACCTAACATATAAGCTAAAGTATATAGATTATTCTGTTGACGAGTGAATTGAATAAAGTTTTCTTGAATTTGATTATCAAGATAAAATGATAAAACATCTCCAACATAAGCAGACATTTCCATAAACATCATACCTGGGGATGATGGGGTAAAGTCATTATAAACTGTTGGGAAGTAAGTTTTAGCGTATTCAACTAATGAATTCCTTAATTCACTAAAGTCTTTATTAATATATTTTATATCTCTATTTTCTGCAGCCATTTATTATATAGTAATTTGGAGAGTTTGAGTCTCACTGTTTAAAACGGAATAATTAATTTCTAAATTTATAGAATTTTGTTCATATATAGGAGTTACAGTTAATGATAAAATTACAATTTGTGGGAAGTTTGATTGTATTTGACTAATAATATATGACTCTAAATTAGAAATATTATTAGGAGTTAACTGTTCAAAAAGTTTAGGCCTTAAATTACAACCAAAGTTAGGTTCCAATACTCTTTCACCATGGTTTGTTAATATAAAATTAATAAGATCATATCTTAATTGATCTATTGTTGATTGGGTTGATGTGAATACTGATGGGCTAGAGAAAGGTAGAAGGATTCCAACCCCAACATTTTGGATTGTAATTAAATTTGGGTTTGTTACTTGTATAGCCATTATTTAGTTGTCATTAATCCCATTATTTGATCTAAACTTACTTCACCACCAGGTAAACTTGAACCTTCACCTATTGTGTTAACGGGTGGAGGAGTATAAGCTGGTTTTGCATGTGATGAGTTAGCGGAAATTGTAGTATCAAATTCACCTCCAATCATACTTCTTAGATTACGTCTAAGATCATGGTTTATAGTAGTTCCATGCTGTTGAGTAAAAACTTGAGGATTTACTGTTTCATTGACTACAGTTTTAGGAGAACGTACTGCTTCAAGAAGGATATCTTTAAGTTCTTCTTGAATAGCTTCACGAACTGCTTCTTTAATTAACTTTTTTAAAATATCTGTTTTCATGATTATAAATATTAAACTATTCAGGTGTTATGTTAGGATTTGAATCTATAATAAATTTTAAATTATCCAATAAGACTTGAGGATCAGAAGCAAAGGATGGATCTGTTTTAAGTACAGCTACTCCTTGTTTATTTAAAGCTTGAGCATATCTTCTAGGATACCCAATCCCATTAGTTTCATCTAATTTAAGTTCAAGTTTAAAGTCTTTATATATATTATCATTTTGAGTTCCATTTATAACTTGACTATTATTAACACCTGTGGATACATTAATAGCTTCATTTAACTCATTATTTATAGTCTCATAAGGTATATCTTGTTCAGTTGAACATTGTTGTAATAATTGGTCTAAAGTTTCTAAAAGTTTTAACACAATGCCTAATATTACACCTAAACCAGCTAAAGCTAAAGTTACAGAACTTAAAGTTACTGATGCTTTTTTTAATTTTGATTGCAAATCAGTTAAAGTTAATGTGACTGAAGGTGGTGCGGGGTATGGACTGAGTTTAGCTAATGTTATTCCAGTTTGTATAGCTGTAATAACTACTGTGGCTCCAGCTGATAATGCTGTTAATGTTTTAATTGTATTATAAATGTTGTTAATCTGTTTAACAAATAAATTACGTTTTCTTATTAATTGTAATATATTATTAGATGAAGGACAATTAACTAATTGAGACAATGAGTCAGTTGGGATTTTTCCTACAGCTGCTTGAAGAGCTGAAGTACCAAATGGGGCTATTAATTTTATAACAGCCGGAATGAGAGTTTGTTTAATAGTGGCTCTATTAGAATTAATATGATTAACTAGTACATCTTGAGATGATAATTTTAAGTGGTTAAGACTATTGATTATTATTTTATTCTCTTGAAGTGTTGATTCTAATTTTAATATTCGAGAATTAGATTTTATTAGTTCAATTGATGATATTAAAGTTAACCTAGGTATTTCATATATATCATTAGTTACACCTGAATCGTAAAATCCTTTACCTGGGTTATCAAAATCATTAGTAACATATATAGTGGTTATTCTATTGTCATACACTAATTGAGTCATATCATGAGTTGGTTGCTTGTTTCTACCTCGAACAGCACCATCATAAACTTTTAAACTATCATTAAATGTTCTAGTATCAGATGTGATAACACATCCTTCAGAATGACTTTCATTAGCTCCACCATGAACCGCTATTCCACCAAAATCTAAATTACCAGGTCCACTAAGAGAAACAGATCCAGGAGATGTAGCTATTACAATAGACACATTTCTAGTTTCAGATGAACTCCAAGGAGCTGGGTAGGCTCCTAATCCTCTTAATGGTATATTATAAGGTATTAATCCACCAGTGCCTCCTTTAATAAAAGTTAAAGTTATATCATATGGTTTACCATCATTCCAGTCAGGACCATTAGCTGGTATAGCGGTGGCTCCATATACTTTGTTGGTTCTTGTTTTGTCTTCTACTGTTGGAAAGATAGGTTTACCCTTATAATACCACCACCCAGCTGTTCTAGCACCTTGAGGAAAGGAAGAACTTTCTAATTCTCTTTCTCTAACTAAAACTAAACCAGTTTGTTCTTTTAATATTTGTTGAGTTAAAGGTTTTAATTGATCAAAAGGTATAGGATCTTTAGATATCTCATATGGTTTAAAATTAATACTTTCAGTTCTAGTTACAGTAGGATTATCAATATTTTTAGATTCATAACCTTCTTTAGAGAATAATAAACTTATTTTTTTATTCTTAATTTTAGATGTAGGAACAGATATACTCCACTCTCCTTTATCATTTGTCTCAGTTGTTTGACTATACTTTTCAGAGTCAAGAGCTTTGTCTATTTTTTCTTCATATGAGAATGTACCAGTAGGTACACTATAATTTTTCTCATATTTACTAATTAATTCTTTAATTAAAATTTCATTAGAAGTTGATATATCTACAGGGTCAGTATTTAAAACTAAACCGTCAATATCTGTTAATTGAGCTGATTTTTCATTATTAGTTATTAAAATACTAACAGTGGCTTCAAAACTTATACTAGAATATAAACCAGTTATTGAATATGAAACTGGGGCTACACTAGTGGATGAATATGGCTCAGCTTTTAAAGTGATTAAAACTTTTGATAGTGCCTTATCAGTATCACCATCAATCATTTTACCTTGAAAAAATGAAGTTGAATCAGCCATTTGTTATACAGTTTTAACGTTTTTAGATAACAACCTATTGCTTTCAATATCTTGAATCAAGTTTTTACTTAAAATTTCAGCTTCAGCAGCTATAGTATTTAATGATACTATAGGGGCACCTTCTGAGTCAGTAGCAGTTCTGAATGCTATACTTAGTGTATTTAAAAATACAGCTATGTCATTAAGAAATACATTTAGATTTTCACCTAAAACAACAGATTGAATCTCAACACCTTCCTTTCCTAAAGCTGATCCTAAATATAATTTAGGTGATGCTAAAACTATTTTATTTTTACCATCAACATTAACAGAAGTATTTGATGATAAATGAATTGAATTATTAGCGTTTAATATAATAGAATCATTTCTAGCATTAAATACTAATCTGTTTGAAGTCAGAATAATTTGATTACCATTATATGAATCTACATTTTGGGGACGATTTTCAGCAGCATATGAATCATATATATTACTAGCGGGGGTAATTGGGATTTGCTGTGTTGAAGTCAAATAAATAGAAGATCTATCTGTGTTTATATCTTCTAAAGTTGGTATCCATGGATCAGTATCCCCTGTTTTAGATATAGTTTTAGATAATAGATTTTGTCCATTTCTAAGAATTAATATTGGATCTCCTTGAGTACCAGCTGATGACCAAAGATTAGGATACATGGTGAACTGGCTTTTAACAGTTGAGCCTAGTCTGATTGAATTACCAAATCTTCCTTCATATATGATATCACCCTCATATGGGTATAAAGGATGATTATTCATAGAATTTTCTTCATTAAAAGAATTCCCTAATTTAATATCAGAAGAATTATTAACTATTCTTTTAGGGGATCCTAACTCAGCTTCATTAACTGAATTTATATAATTATCATCATTAACTGTTGGAATCTCTTGGGCTGGGATAGCGTTTTGAACTTGAGTATTCCAAATATTAACTGTAGGTAAATAATAAAGAGAAACAGCTGATGAATCTTCATCAACTACTGAGTTAGCTAAATATAATACAGGTACTATTTCGTTTATTAAAGGATAATGTTTTATATTAGAAAAATAAGGAATAACAGCTGTGAGATTCTCATTTAATGAAGACTCAGCAGATGATGGTGATACAGTATTTTCAATAAATGCTGTTCCTATACTATTCCAACCACCATATTCATTAAATTTAGGATGTTTCTCATCTAAAATAATGTCTTTAACTCGCCCAGAAAATATACCAACAGGTGAGGATATATTTTGAGACCTATCAGAATTTGGGGCTATTGTGAAGGATAGTCCAGATGCACCGTATTTTACAGATTTGGACATTACTTATCTTCTTTAAACTTATCTATTTCAGCTAATAATTGAGCTTTTTCTTCTTCAGAAATACCAAAACCATTCTCAGCGGTCCCATTATTACTCATGGCACGCTGGATAATAGTAGCCATTTTGATTAATTGTTCATCATTTTTAACACCTATTTCTAAGTATTCTTTAATTAATGGGACAATTAAAGTGGCGTCTCCTATTTCATTCACTAGTGGTTTTAACTCTGATATTAGAGCAGAGATTTGTTTTTCTTTTTTCTTTTGATTGTTATATATCTCTTCTAATATATCAGAAAATTTTTTACCACCAAACACTACGTTATCTAATCCATTCATGGTATAGTTGTTTAGTAATAAATATAAATATTAGAAATTTGTATACCCGTTTTCTAAATAAAAATAATAATGTTCTTTAAATACATCATATAACTTGTTAGCTATCTTAGTGATTTTAGGGGTTTTAACATCAATTATCTCCCTAATATAAATGTATAGTGCCTTTTTATTAAATACGTCTATACTCTCTCTTTTACGGAATAATTCTAAAATAGCGTCAGCTATCTTAGCATCATTATCTTTAGGAAATAGTTTATAGATATTATTAGTACAATGATTAACATACTCATCAATAAACAATATTAATTTTTGATTAGCGGGAGTGTCATCAATATTGTAACTATATTTCTCATCAGATTCTAATTCTTCAATAGGAGCTTTATCTACACGTTTTTTATAATTTTTAGTGTTAGAAATAATCAAATAACGTTTAGCAATAGTTCCAAAATATGAATATGCTTTAGCTCCTTTTTCTGGGTTGAATAAATGGATTTTAGATAATAAAAATGAAATTACTTCATGTTGTAAGTCTTCAATATTATCAACCTCAGTATAATAGAATTTAAAAGTATGGATTATATTCTCTGTTAATTTAAAGAACGCGTAATGAATACGCTCACGATATATTTTACTTCTTAAATCAGTATCAGCTGTATTGTTATATTCAATAATAGCATTCTCTGTTTCTTGAGTAAAATACATTGTATTTGTTTTTGGTTTACTCACAGTTAGCACAGTCTTATTTTATTTTAAATTGGTTAAGAGTATTTTGAATTTGTTTTACCGCTTCAAAAAAGAAACCAATTTCATCATCAGATTTAAATGTTTCTCTAGCGTCTATTTCTCTTATACGTTTATCCGTATGATCAATAATACCTGAAATTTGATTCAAGTAGGTTAAGTAACTAGCAAGAATTTCCTCTTGTTTACTTAGAGCATCTTCTTGTTTTTCATTCTTTCTAAGGAGGTTAAAGGTCGTGTATCCTAAGATCACGACCGATATACCTAAAATAATAATTAATGTTATCATAAACTATCTAACATGTTTTTTAAACTATCACTTTTAATGTTACTTAAAGCTTTAGTTTTAACAGGTGATTTCTTTTCTGTTTTAGAAATATTAAAATTATTTTCTTTCTTAACTTCACCTCTTAATTTAGGATTCCACTCACCTTCAAATTCAATTCTAGCAGCCATTAAGTCTGCTTGATGAACAATATAAATTAAAGCAGTACGAGGTTTAGTTTCGGGAGACCAACTCATTAAATATGGTTTGTTAGCTTCATCATATAAACCATCATGTAATTTAATTGCTAACCATTCATTACGAGACATTTGAATTCCATGACTCATTAATAAATGTAGACCACGGTCTGGTACTGACATAAATTCTAAACGATCATTGAATTTATAGTCTTCACCTAATTTATCTCGTCTCCATTGGTCATCCTGAGGAATATATGCTTCGTGATGCTCATCTCCCATTTTACCTAAGTCGTGGTTTAAAGCAGCAAATACTAACTCTTCTTTAGTGTAAGTAGAAGTATCTACTCCCATTTCAACCCAAACTTCATTTAATTTAAGAGCACAATCAACAACACGAAGAACGTGATCAATGTAACCACCTGGGAAAGCATTATGATATTCTTTCTTATGGGCGGCAGGCATTAACATAAGACGTTCTGAATATTTAGAGTAAAAATCTAATAATTGAGAACGACGAGGTTCATCAATATATGATTTAATAGTTTCCTCTAAATCTATCCAGTTTTGTTGAATTTGTTCTGCTGTTAATTTCATCGTGCTTCAAGATTTAATTCGTAACCACTAATAGGTTCACTTTCAACATAAGCTCTAGCTTGTTCAACAGATTCTCTAATACGCTCTAGGGCTGCTTTATATTCTTCAATCGGCTGTTGTTGGTTAACAATAAAGTTAAGTTGATTTGTCATTCCCTCAATCTTATTGAGTTCATGTAAAATACTGTTTCTATGTTTCATACTATTTATTATTTAATAACTGTAGTTACGTTACTACGTTTTCTTTAAAACCCGTATCTATATTATACTAATAGTAAAATCGGGGGCCAAATTACTTTTAAGAAAAGTCACTTATGTCTAATATTTGTTTTATAAAAGCACATTTTTCATACTCTTCTTGAGTCTCATAATAATTTAAAGCACTATGTAAAGCATATTTAAAATCATCATCTGAGTGAAGATAAATACAATCTAAATGGGTTTTGTTTTGTAAATCTAATTTTATTAACTGTTCATAAGCTCTTTCATAAACCATGTAACTACTAACCCTTTCAATTTCATCAGTGTCCAAAGGTGGGTCTGATAATTTAAAGAAATGAATCATTTGTTTTGAAAACGTTTCATAATTCATGATTAGTTTTTTAAACATTTTAACCCAAATTACAGGATTATCTGATAACTGTACCTCAGTAGCTTTCTTTTCAGGCTCTTCAGAAGAACTAAATAAACTAAATATTTTGTTTATATTCATATATATAAATATATGGATAAGTGGGGTTAAGTTGGGGTTATAACACTTATTATTATCTCATATATATTATAATATAACAAGAAAAAAAGCGGCTTAAAGCCGCTCTAAAAAGTAAGTTGAAATTGTTATTATCCTTTAATTAATTGTTTAGCACTGGCTGTACCTAATGCTTTATCTATACGTGAGTCGATATATGAAGTAGTTTCATCTATACGTCTGTGAAGATAATTATTGCGATCATCTATGTCACGATATACATGATTGAATCTTTCATTTAATTCTCGAGGTGCCTCATCTATAATACGTTGCATATAATTGAGACTTTGTTGTTGTTGTTTAATCTTAACTACACCCCAAACAACTACAGCTACAAAAGCAGCTGCAATAATCGAGAGCATACCTAAAACGAAATACATTGTTTCCATAATTTGTTTCTCCTTTATTTTAATAACTTACTTTTTAGTGCACCCACCTGGGCTCGAACCAGGGACCTACTGATTATGAGTCAGTTGCTCTAACCTACTGAGCTATAGGTGCTAATATAGAATGAATATAATGAATGAATTCTTGGTTACCAAGTTTTATCTAAAGAATATATTCTAAAGAAGTAATAAGTGGTTTTAGCTGAGGGAATTTCAATAACAAAAAAACTATAACAATCCCAAAATCTGATGTTATAAGTAGTCTCATATTGGTTATCAAAATAAAACTCAGCAGTGTTTGTTTTCAAATCACAAACAAACTTCATAGCATTACTTTCAATAACATATACCTTATCAACTAAATCAACTGTGTATATTTGGTCTGTTTGATTATTATTCAAGCCTATATCAGACAGAAATAGTCTATATTCTTCACCTAAGAATCTTTTGGAAGAGGGAATTGTTTGAGAATATAATGAAACCTGAATTAAAATTGCTAGTGATGCAACTAATGTTTTCATTACTGTTGTGTTTACAATAAATATTATAAACAGTAGTACTCCCATCAGGATTCGAACCTGAGACCGACAGATTAGAAATCTGTTGCTCTATCCAACTGAGCTATGGGAGCATTTGTAGTCAAGGAAGGATTCGAACCTTCACGGGCTGCCATTATAGTGACCATCCTGTCTTGCATAGACTTTTTTACCCCTAGTGCTATAACCATCTAGCGCGTCTTTCCAAAAGCATTCCATGGAATAACTTTCTTCCGCCACTTGACTATCTGGATTAATCTTTTAGGCTATCGTACCTAACACAAGTTAGATAATACTCGATAATGTTTTCCTTAGTTACATTAATCCCCCTACCTAATGTTCTAGAAACAACCACCCAGAGCTCATCTAGGTGGTGTGTTTCGGGAACTATATCTAAATTTTCAGTTATAAATTTCTCTAATTTAGCTTTACTATTAAGCTGCGTACTCAACGGCAAGTTCATATAATTTAGCATTTAAATCAAGGTCTTGTTTAAAATTCTTAATTTTACGTGCTTTACGCAACTTATTACCTGATGTGTATTCAAACATACCATGTACTAGTTTTTCTTGAACTACATTAAATACACTCCACAAATCACTACCCTGATCTTCAGGACGTGTTGGTTCAACTAATTTATCATAATCAATTTGAATGTTTCGAATTTGTTCTGCTCCAAAACGAATCTCAGCTGCTTTTCTAGCAAACTCAGCAATTTGTTCTTGATGAAGTGTCTTTCTCTTAAACGCATTCATTGATTCAACAGTCAATGGAAGTGACTTAACCATAGTATTGATTACTTTTTGTAGTTCATCAAAATCATATCCATAGTGACGAATCTTAAGATTCTCAAATTCCTTAGAGCAAATAACCAAACCATTCTCACATACTAAACGGAACAAACCAGCTGTGAAAGTAAATGCGTTTTTACCATCATGGCTATTAGTTAGTAGAATCTGTGGGAAAGCATTATCGTTATCATCTCCATTAATAACAATATCATTATTACGGAATACAACTAGGTGTTTTTGATAACCATCACCTTTACGGGCGCGTACTTGTTTTGCGTCAACTACTCCCCAACCTAACTTAGCCATATCTTCAACAATTTGTTTAGTTGAGATGTGAGCATATTTTTCACTAGTACCTGGAGCACCAGTGGTTGTGAAGATTGAACTTGCTTTTTCTTTAATTTCTGACTCTGTCAAAAAAACGTTTGATTGAATGTTTAATGCCATAACCTTTTATTTTTTAATTTATATCTAAATATAATATCCTTTTCCTGTAAAGCCAAGCTTCCTGTTAAAGACTTTCAATTAAGTAACAAATCCTTTGAATAGTTTCACTTTTCTTCATACGGATATCCATTCGGTACGGTTCCATATCTAATGTCTTATCCATTTGTTTTAATTGAATAGCCATGAACTTCAGCTTTTCCTCAGTAGTTCCTTCAATTTCTCCTTCCATAACTGAATCAGGAGTAATAATGTTTGGTTTCTCTACTGCTTTTCTACCACGTTTCTTTGGTTCAGTAGTAGTTGTGTTTAATTCAACTTTGACTTCTTTTTTTACCCCAGGTGGGCGACCGCGACGTTTCTGTTCCATAACCTTTATTGTGTTTAATTATTAAGCAATGATAGCAATGATGAACATGA
>Ga0315903_10004692_pt1 | contig 18164 bp, 10 predicted proteins | sample LakEriMetagenome_7_FD_203524 | JGI IMG/M metagenome (GOLD analysis project Ga0315903, IMG submission 203524) | Freshwater fungal communities from buoy surface, Lake Erie, Ohio, United States - Buoy 2 MA119 | ecosystem: Environmental > Aquatic > Freshwater > Lake | place: USA: Lake Erie, Ohio...
ACATGCGCGGCGGCCGCTCGACCCTCGCGGCCCTCGCGCTGGCGCAGCGCTGCCGTGACGTCGTGTTCGAGCACGGCGCGGCCGCACTCGTAGCCTGCCGCAACGGCGTCGTCGACGACCCGCTCGAGCAGGTCGTCGAGGCCGCAACGCTGCTCTCCGGCCTCGGCTTCGAATCGGCGGGGCTCGCCGCGGCCCATGCCGTGCACAACGGCCTCACCGCCGTCTCCGCATCGCACGGCATGCTGCACGGCGAGAAGGTGGCCTTCGGCACGCTGGTGCACCTGCTGCTCGAGGCGGGGCGGTCGCCGGACGAGGCGACACGAGCCGACGCCCGCGCGGAGGCTCAACGCGTGGCGGCGTTCCTCGTCGGTGTCGGCCTGCCCGTCACGCTCGGGGAGCTCGGCATCGACGCCGCGGACACTCGTACCGTCGCGGCGATCGCCGACCGGTCCACGGCCCTGGGCGAGACGATCCATGCGATGCCGTTTCCGGTCGATGCCGCAGCGGTCGTCACCGCAATCGCGGCCGCCGACGCCGTGGGACGCGCCGCCCGCGAAACCCCGCCCGCGTAAGGCAGGCGCCCGACCATGGAATCCGGGCCTCCGCCGCGGATAAACTCCACGCTCGTTGCCGCGTCATTTCGGAGCCATCATGTCGACCTTCCGCCACGCTCACCGTCTCCTGCTCTGTCTCGTCGCGCTTCCGCTGGCCGGAATTGCCCTTGCCGACGAATCGTCGATTCCCGCGGCACCCGACCGCGACGATCCGCCGCGTGTGTTCGTCAGCGGCGTGAAAGATGATTTCACGGAGACCCGCGCCGCCATCGCCGCGGCCAAGCAGCGGACCGGTCGTGATTATCGGGTGGTGGTGGTCGATTCGGCGGCGAGTGCCGACGACGCCGCGGCGCTCCTCGAGAAGGTCGTGGCCCGATGGCGGCAGGAGTCGGCCAGCACCGAGGGCGGGTTCAATCCCGCCGGCGACGTCACGATCGTGCTCGACGTGGGCGATCGGCAGATCGCGATGGACGTGCCCTGGGCGCTCGAGGCGTCGGCCGGCCTCGACCGCGCGACGCTCGAGCGGGAGCTGATCAGGAACACCTTCGTGCCCCGGGCCAAAGACGGACTCTTCGACGCCGGAATCGCCGAACTCGTCAATGCGACCGAACGCTGGGTTCAAGACACGGCCGACGAGAAGCGCCGCAAGGCCGAGGCGACGCGGGTGTTTACCACGCGAACGCTCCCCCTCGGCCTCGCCGGACTCGGCGCCGCAGGCTTGCTCGGGGGCCTGGCCGTGCAGTGGGCGCGACACGGCAGCCGGGTGCGGGCCGCCCGCGAGAAGCTCGCCACCTTCAAGGAGGAGGTCGTCTCCCTCTCCGATCTGCTCGATGGCCAGCAGGAGCGGCACCGGATGCTGCCCCACTCCGACCCCGACTTCGTGACGCCCATGCAGGGCATGACCCGATCCACCTACGACAACGTGCAGGGGGCGATCCGCCGCTACCGCGAGCGCTGGCTCGGCCTGATGGAGGTTTGGGAGAAGGCGGAGCAGAAGATCGGCACCGAGTGGTTCCTCGGCACCCGCGCGGCCGAGGAGACGATCGCGCTGCTCGACTCGGCCGAGGCCCGTCCGCCGCTGGCCGACGTGGCCGCCGAGTGCAAGGCCCCGCTCGACGCGCTCGAGGTCGCGCACGAGAAGGCCCGCGAGTCGGCCGCGACGCTCGACGCCGAAATCGCCGAGGCCACGGGTCGACTCGACGCGGTCGCCCGCCGCGGCCGATCCGCGGCGGTGTTCCAGGCGGTGCTCGCCGAAGTCACCCGGGGCCGGTCCCAGGCCGGCACGAACGTCGAGAGCGATCCGGTTGCGGCCCGCGGTGGCCTCGAGGACGCCCGCGGCGTTCTCGAAGCGATGCTCGGCCGGCTCGACGCGCTCGAGGCCGCCGATGACCGGCGACAGCGGACGGTCGCGCAGACCACCGACCTTCGCAAGAAGGTGGCCGACCGCCGTGCGGAGGGCTGGCTGCTCGCCGAGCCGGGCGCAGACCCCGACGACAGGCTCGACGCCGCGGCGAAGCAGGCCGAAATCGCCACCCAGCTGCTCGACGCGGGCGAGACCGACGCGGCGCTCGTGCACGTCGAGCGCGCCGAGAAGTCGAACGCGGAGGCTGCGGCGCTGATCGAAAGCATCGCCGCCGCCCGCGCCAAGGCGGAGGAACTCCTCCCCGCGTGCGCCGCACGGGTGGAGGCCCTCGTCGCCCGACGGCAGGCGGCACTCGCGGCGACCGAGCGGCTCGCCTCGCTCTACGCAGAGAGTTCCTGGTCCGACGTCGCCGAGAACGTGGCCCGCGCGGACGACGGCCTGGGCCGTGTGCGGACGTTGCTCGAGGAGGCCCGCACCGCGGCCGACCCCGGCGTGCAGCACTACTTCAGGGCGGTGGCGCTGCTGGAAGAGACGGTCCGCCAGGAAGACTGGGTGGAGGGCTGCCTTGCCGCCATCACCGACCGGCTCGCCGAACTCGAGGAGCTCCGGGGCGTGTTGCCGGGCAAGCGCGACAAGGCGGCCCAACGGGTGGCGACGCTCGAGCACCAACTTCGGCGGCAGCGGACCGACCGCGTCAGCGCCAACGAGCGGTGCCGCGAGGCGGCGCGGATCATCGAGGTGGCCGACGGCACGATGCGGGTGGCCCGGCCCGACCTCCGCCAGTCTGCCCAGCTGATCGACGCGGCCGACACCGCGGCAGCCCGTGGCGAGGCGCTCGCGGCCGAGGACGACCGGCTCGCGAGGCAGGCCGCGAACGACATCGACGAGACCGATTCGCTGGTCCGGCGGGTCGCGGCCTGGTACGCGGAGGGCGTTCAGGCCGACGTCCGCTCGGCGGCTTCCGCAGTCGACGCCGCGCGGTCGCTCTTGGAGCGGCAGCGATACGAGGATGCGATCCGCACCGCAACCGAGGCATCGCAGCAGGCGAGGATCGCCTACGCGACGGCGACCGCCGAGGCGGACCGCCGGCGCATCCGCCGCCAGCAGGAGATCCAGCGGCGGCAGCTCGAGGAGTCGTTCGCGCGGATGTCGCGGGGTGCCGGCCCATGGGTGGTCCGCCTGCCCGGCGGCACGTTCACGGGACCCGATCCGTGGAAGACCATGACGTCCCCGCCACGGTCGTCGACCTCCGCCGGAGGGAGCTGGTCCCGCGACATTGCCCAGGTGGGCTGGTAGGGCCCGTCGTCAGCGGAGTTCGATCGGAGTGACGTCGAGGCGACCGATCTCGGCCTTCGGCTTGGCGGCGTCCGTCGCCACGCTCGACTGGCGACCCTCGAGCATCCGCTCCATATCGATGACCCGTTCCCGCACCGACACGGGCATCCGGCTGCGTCCCTCGGGCGTGTCGATGGTGTCGTTGAAGACGACCCGGCCCTGCGGATCGGAGACGACGAGCCGCGTCTCGTCACCGCTCGTCAGCCTGATCTGGAAGTCGGGGTCCTGCCGCACGAGCGTCTCGTCGGCGAGCCGCCGCAGCCGCGTCGCGTCGATCGGCCCCTGTTTGGGCAGGGATTCCGCCACGAGTGCCAGGCTCGAGGCGGTGGGCCGCAGGCCGCCATTGGCTGCGGTGCCCCGCTGCGGTCGGGCGGCGACCGGAGCGCCGTTGGCGATCGGGATCACCACCTCGCGGCCGCCCCGCAGCACCGTGCAGTCGAGTGGTGCGTCGGGCTCGGCTGATGCCAGCAGCGCGTCGAGTTGCTCGGGCAGGAGCAGCAGCTGATCATCGAGCTTCACGAGCACGTCGTGCTGCGCGAAACCCGCGCGGGCGGCGCGCGATCCCACCGTGACGCCTTCGACCACGAGCCCTGCCCCGCGCCTGATCGCCAACTGCTGCCGTAGCACGGCCGAGGCTCGCGTCAGCGTCAGCCCCAGGCTCGCGAACGTCGGCGGACCGCTGGCGACGCCGCCAGCCGGCTCGAGGTGTGATCGGGGATGCTCGGCGGCGGCACCGCCGCAGGCGATCGCGCAGGCGAAGGCGATGCAGAGGCCGGGATGCGGCCATCGCGTCGGACGAAGTGGTCTGCTCATGCTGCTCACGGTTGCACGACACGCAGGGGGACGCGGACCGGCGGCAGGCATCCTCCTGCCCGTGGCCGAGGCGGGGTATGTGACGGTTTTGCCCGCCGCACGCCAGACGACTCTCGCCAGCGCCGGAAGCGACGGCCCTGAGGCCCGGAAGTTGGGCAAGCCGGGCGGCGCAGGCAGAACGCGGGCGTGTCGGACGGTGGCATGGCCGGCGGCTGATCGACCCGTACATCCGGACCCGATACGAGAAGCATGGGCGCGGTGCCGCGCCCGGTCCCCGGGGAGCCTCGCCATCATGTCGCGTTCGTTCGCTTCGACCATCTGCCGCACGGCCGTCATCGCCCTCGCCGCCGGGGTCTCCCACGCTGCCGACACGGCCGTCCGCACGACCACGGCGAAGCCCGCCGTCGCCGCCGCGGCGGTCGCCACGAAGCCTCCCGTGCCGAAGAAGCCGGTCCTCCTGCCGGGGACGGGATCACTCGTCAAGAACGTCGTCGATGACTTCGAGGATGAGAAGTGGACCTGGCGCTACAACCATCCGAAGAGCTCCGAGGAGCAGGACAAGCGGATGCGCGGGCCACTTGGAAAGAGCACCAACAATCGCTGGTTCGAGGGCCCGAAGCGAGGCACGCCCGACGTGGTCAAGCGGGTCGACCTGCCCGCACCGGGCCTCGAGGGAAGCGAGCACGGCCTGCTCGTGGCCACGCTCCACGGCGGCATCCCAGGCCGCGTCACCTACACGATGCAGCAGGACGACCTGATCTACAACCTCTCGAAGTTCACCGGCCGGAGCATGTCGGTGGCCGACAGCCCGAGCATCACGGTCCGCGTGTACATGCCGCCGTTCGAGCAGTGGGAGAACCGCTCCGGCCCGAGCTTCGGCTTCCGCGCCGGCTGCTTCACCCATGCGATCATCACGGGCGACGATCATCCCGACGAGGGTCGGTTCGGCCTCGAGGAATACTGGCCGGGCATGTTCGTCTGCTTCGAGAGCAGTCACTCCGGCAAGTTCAAGGAGGACGGCGCCTACATCCGCGTCCGCAGCGGCCGCAATGGCGGCGAGATCCGTGGCCCGCGAGTCGAGCAGCTCGGCTGGTGGACGCTCGGCATGTCGTTCACGCCCGATGGCATGGTGCATTACTTCGCGAGTCCCGGCGTCGACGAGCTCACCATGGACGACCACATCACGTCGCAGTACCCGTACGGCTACCGGACGGAAATGGTGAAGACGTTTTTCTTCAACGTCTGCACGCAGGACGACGGTCGCACCTGGAGCACGCCCTGGGTGATCGACGACCCGAAGGTCTACTTCGTGAAGCGTCCGCAGATGGCGACCTCGAAGGCCACCCGCCGCTGACGCGTCCACGGGAACCTCGCGCCTTGGAGCGCCACCGCAGCCGGCCGGAGACATGCTCGGCGCCGGCGGGACTTGTGATACGGTTCACACTTGATCCTCGCGCTCGAGCGCACGGGCACGTGAAAGCCGATCGGCCGTGAGGCCGCGGGCGAGCCACGCTGGATGCGGCATCATTTGGCGGTTCGCCCCACGCCTCACGGCGTTGGGCTTGGACGGCAGATGCTCCCCATTCCGGAATCACATGCGAGGGATGATGGTGCGAGGGGCTGCCTGTGCCCGGGAAGTCTCCCCCAAGAAGCCCCGAGCGGAAGCGAGCGGATGACGCTTCGCGACCGACAAGGCCCTCGCAGTTCGACCACGTATCCCCATCGCTCACGCGCTTGGGCTGCCCGGGAGCCGGACTGCGTCCGGCGACCATAAGCCGGAGCCGACGCCGGGACGGCGGCGGCGGCGCGAAAGCCGCACGCCCGCGATCGAGCGTCAGTGACCGACGCGAACGACGTCGCACACGGGAACCAGATCGGCGGCGAGCCCCTCGCGGGCACCTCGGACCGACACCGCGTCGGGGCCGCAGCGAGTGACCAGCCACTCGCAGGCCCGACCCACGTCGGCACCTCGGCCTTCCAGTCGTACCCGCCAGTCGTCGCCCGCCCGGCTCCACGTGCCCTCGGCGAACCTTCCGGCCGACGTGAACACCCACGAGCGAAAGAGGTGGCTGTCAGGATCCCAGCCGATGATCTCGGTCACCTCACGGTCCGCGACCTCCGTCTCAGCCAGGAGGGCGGGGATGCCCTCCGCAACCTCTCCAGCCGCGGCCTGACCTGAGACCTCGTGGGTGCGAATCAGGAACGCCCCGCCCGCGCTCCAGAAACACCGCGTGCTCGAACTCGTGCCCGGCCGCGGGTCCTCCCAGACTCCGACGAGCCAGGCCAGTTGGTCGAGCGGCCGGCCATCGTGACTCGCCTCACGATCCGCCGACTCGCGGACGCTGTCGAGCATCCAGCGGCCGTCCTGCCTGACCACGACGGCCGAAAACCGGCTGCCGGCCCGGGCTCCGTCGCCGAAGCGGACCGTCGAGGTGCCGTCGACGACCGCGACGTCGCGGCGCACCGGCCGGACCGACTGCACGTCGATGTCGATGGCCGCGGCGGCGTCCTCGTCGAAGAGTGCCGCGAACACTTCCCGCACTGCGGTGCGGCCGGCGGTGGTCTCACCCGTATCGAGATCGAGATTCTCACCCTGCTCGGTCCAGTGCGAAGCGACCGCCACGGTGTCGTGGCGGTTGAAGTCGCGAAGATAGTCGCCGAGCATCGTCTCCACTTCGGCCTGCAGCCCGTCCTGGGCCGTTCCGGCGCGCGGCAACCGCCGCGGCGCGGCGGGTCGCGGGACGACGCCTCGCGAGGTGTGATACGGACGCGCGGCATCGATGACCACGGGCACCGGGCCGACGTGTCGCACCGGACGCGGGATCAGTTCCGGCTCGACTCGCGCGGCACCGATACGGGCCTCGTCGGAGCCGGTCGAACAGCCGGCGACCACGACGCACACCATCCCGATCACAACGCCCGTCAACGCCCGGTCGATCACGATGCAACCTCCCTGTGCGCGAACCCGACCACTCCGACGCCGTGCGGCACCGAACGCCAGTGGGCAGAGTACCCGTTTCTCGATGCAACGGACAGTCACTTCGCTTCGACGGTCACGCCGGGAAAGTCGTCCGTGCGGAACGGAGTCAGGGGCAGGCCGGCCGTCGAGTACATGTTGCACACCGGGTTGTCGGCCCAGGCGTACCGGACCGCCACGGGCTCGGCCACCGCATCGCTCCAGACCTCGATCCGGCCGTCGTCGCGAATCGTCGCTTTCGCCGGCATGAACTGCCGGTCGGCACCGGCGATGGTGAACCCGATCGGTTCGCTCACGTCGAACGGCCGCCAGGCCTTGCCGCCGTTGGCGACGTGGTCGAATGCGAGCACGATCTTCGCACCGTCCTTCTCCATGCCCTTGTAGAGCGGGCTCCGGCAGGCGATGCCGGGCCGCTTGTACGTGTCGGCGAGGGCCCAACGGGCCAACCGCTTGGCGACGTCCTGCTTGTTCATGGGATGGATGTCCTTGCCCTCGCCCAGATCGATGATCACCGCCTCGCCGGTGGCGGGCAGGGCCTTCATCGTCATCGTCTGCGCCTCGCGGAGCTCGGCCCAATCGCTCTCGCCCGGCTCCGCCTTCTCGGCTTTGAAGTCGGCCAGCTGGACCCAATAGAAGGGAAAGTCGCCGAGGCCCCACTCCTCCCGCCACGACTTGATCATGAAGGGGAAGAGTTCGCGATACTGATAGGCCCGGCCGGCGTTCGATTCGCCCTGATACCAGATCGCCCCCTTGATTCCGTAGCCGATTGAGGGCGTGAGCACTCCGGAGTGGATGTTGCCGGGGCGGGCATTGCCCTTCATCCGTCCGGCGGGATCCTGCTTGGGATCTGGTTTGCCCTTCGGCTCGCTCTTTCCCGCGGCCTTTGCCCGTTCGACTTCCTGCTTCCATTCGGCCAACTTCTTCTCGAACTCCGCTTTGGCAGTCTCGTAGTTGGCCTCTTCCTTCTCCCAGCGTTCATGGATCGTCTTGAGGGTCGGGTGGGCTGCGAGCTTGTCGCGCTTCACCCAGGCCTCGGCAGAACTCCCTCCCCACGCATTGTCGATGAGCCCCACTGGCACGCCGAGCGTCTGCTGCAGCTGGCGGCCGAAGAAGTAGCCGACCGCGGAGAAGTCGCCGACCGTGTCGGGGGAGCAGACCTGCCACTTCCCTTCGAAGTTCCACTTCGGCTCCTGCGTGCCCACCTGCGGCACCGACACGAAGCGGATGGTGGGAAACGTCGCCGCAGCCTTCTCGAGGTCGGGGTCGTTGGCCTGGTTGACGGCCCACTGCATGTTGGACTGACCGGAGCAGACCCAGACCTCGCCGACGAGCACGTCGTCGAAGGTCACGCTGTTCTTGCCCTTGATCGCCAGCGTGTGCGGGCCGCCGTACTCCTGAACCGGATCAAGAAACACGTTCCACGACCCGTCGGCGGCGGCCGCCGCCGACTTCGTCTGCCCGGCGAAGGTCACCGTCACCGCCTCGCCCGGGTCGGCCTTGCCCCAGACTTTGTTCCTGATGCCCTGCTGCAGGACCATGTGGTCGCCGAACATGTTGTTGAGCGACACGTCACCCCGGGCGGCGGCGGCGGCGGCGACGGAGAACAGGAGAGCGACGAGCGTGAAGCGGACGCTGGACATGGGCGAGTCTCTCTGGAGTGATGGTGGACCGGTTCCTCCCGAACCGGAGGATATCGCCGCGGGAAGACGGCGGAAACCCTCGAACGGATCGTGGCGGTTGCGGATGCCCCGGAGCAGCGGGCGGGTCGTGGACCCGCGGCACGGGCTTCTCGCATCACGGTTCGGCGCAAGGTATGGTGTGGTCCGGCTGCGCCGGAGATCAGGAGCTGTGCCATGACGGACGAGATGCATCGCGACGACGAGCGGACCCCTCACCATGACGACGATGACGCCCACAGGGATAACGCACGCGGGGATGACGCCCGCGGCGGCGAGAAGTCGTCGGCCACGTCCGCGGTGGCGATTCCGCTGGTCGCCCTCGGGCTCCTGGCGGCTGCCGTCTGGCTGGGTACCAAGCCCGCCCCGCAGCCAGAGCAGGCACCTTCGGCCCCGGCCCAGCCCGTGGCCACCGTCTCCGACCCGCTGCCCTCGTGGCGGGAGGGGACGGCCAAGAAGGCGATCCTCGACTTCATCGCGGCCGTGACCACCGAGTCGGCTTCGACGTTCGTGCCGCGACCCGAACGGATCGCGGTCTTCGACCACGACGGCACGCTCGTCTGCGAGAAGCCGGTGATGCACGGCATGTTCCTGGTGGATCGCGTCAAGGCGCTGGTGGAGCGGCGGCCAGAGCTGGCCCACGAGGAGCCCTATGCCACGCTGCTCACCGGCGACCTCGAGTTCATCCGCCGCCTCGGCAAAAAATTCTTCACCGACCTGACCTTCTCGACACTCGCGGGAGTGCCCGAGGAGAAGCTCGAGGCCGAGGCCCGCGACTTCATCCGTACCGCCCGCCACCCGGTCTTCGACGTGCCCCTCGGCGACGTTGCCTACCAGCCGATGAAAGAGCTGTTGTCCCTGCTCAAGGGCAAGGGCTTCGACGTCTGGATCTGCTCGGGCAGCGGTGTGCATTTCATGCGGCCGGCTGCCGAAACCTGGTACGGCATCGGCCCCGACCACGTGATCGCCTCCCGGCCCCTGACCGAGCTCCGGGAGGTGGAGGAGCCGTCGCCCGCAAACGAAAAGCACCCCAACCGCCGACTCGACCTGGTGGTGCTCCCCCAGATGCACGTGCTCAACGACGAGGAACGCAAGCCCGTCAGCATCGGCGAGCAGATCGGCCGGCGTCCGATCCTGGCCGTCGGCAACGTGGGTACCACGGGTGACATTGAAATGCTGCGGTGGTCGCAGTCTGGCGACCGACCCAGCCTCCAGCTCCTTGTTCTGCACGACGACGCAGACCGGGAGATGGCCTACGGCGAGCCGCTGAACGAGTCGCTCGACGCTGCGAAGAAATACGGCTGGCAGGTGGTGCGGATTGCCGAGGACTGGAGCCGAGTGTTCGCGAAGCCCCTGACCAAGAAGCTGCCCGCGGCCGCTCCCGTAGTGCCGACGAACGCCGTCGCGACACCGCCGCAGTATGCGGCCCCGGCGTCCGCGATCACGGCACCGGCCGAGTTGTCGCTGGCTCCGGCGGCGTCGCCATCTGCAGCGGCTCCGGCGGTGACGAAGTGGGAAAACGAAATCGCCGCCTATGAGAGACTCGAACGGGAATCCCCCGTGGAGCCGGGCGGCATCGTGCTGCTGGGGTCGTCGAACATCCGGATGTGGAACACCCTTGCCGAGGACTTTCCCGGCATGAACGTGATCAATCGCGGTGTCGGCGGCTGCCGGCTGGTGGAGTTGGTCGAGTTTGCGCCGCGGCTCGTCGCCGCCGCGAAACCGCGGGTGATCGTCGTCGCCGCCGGGACGAACGACGTCAATGCCGGCGCCGGCACCGCCGACATCCTGGCCGCCTTCGAACGACTCGTCGCCACGCTCCGCCGCGACCATCCCGACGTGACGATCGCGTTCCTCGCCATCTCGCCCACCGTGAAGCGGTGGGAGCAGTTGGAGCGTCAGGTGGAAGCCAACACTGCGATCAAGGGCTTCATCGACGCGCGGAGTGACTCGAAGCTCGTCTACCTCGATGCCAACGCGGCGTTTCTCGGTGACGACGGCAAGCCCGCGCCGGAGTGCTTTCTCGACGACATGCAGCACCCCAGCACGATCGGCAACGCCCGCCGGGCGGAGCTGATGCGGCCCGTGCTCAAGGACCTGCTCACCGCGCCCTGAACGAGAAAAGGGGGCGTCGTGGGGGCGGTGTCCGGCAGAGCAACCCGGTTGTGCGGGTCGTGACGGCCCTGTGGTCGCGAAAACCCATTCTCGCGAAATCCCAGGAAAACCCTCGAATTTCTGGGTCTTTGTGGGCTGACCCCCAGTTTCAGGGAACCCGTCACCACGGGTTTCCGCGAAAAATCGGTTTTGTCCGTTCCGGTCCCTTGAAAGCCGGATTAGTCAACGTAATCTATCCAACTTATCAGGCGGCCGAGCTGTTCGGTCGTCGGAAGAGAAGGGTCTCTTCGACCGACCGAAGTTCGGGCGCGTGCGAAAAACCTGCTCGATTTTCCCCTGTTCGTTTCCTTTTTCCTGGAGGTTTGCGTGGTTCGCAAAGTTCTTTCTGGCCTCCTGACCGCGTTCGCCGTCGTCGCCTCGTGCACCAGCACGTGGGCCGCCGACTGCGCCTGCGGCAGTGGCAGCGAGGGCGTCGTTGAAAGCGGCGCTGTCGTCAGCGGTGGTGAGTGTGGTGGTTGTGCCGCCTCGTGCGGCACGAAGACGGTGTACCAGAAGCAGTACGTGACCGAGATGAAGACGGTCACGAGCACGGAGTACACCACCGAGACTCGCGAGCGGACCTACACGGTCAACAAGCGCGTCCCGCGGACCGAGACGAAGAGCCGCACGGTCACCGTGCAGGTTCCCGAGACTCGTTCCAAGACCGTGAACTACACGGTCAACAAGAACGTGACCGAGACCAAGACGGCTGAGTACACCGTCCAGGTCCCGTACACCGAGTCGGTCGAGCAGACCTACACGGTGAACGTGCCGGTGAGCGAGGAGAAGACCTCCACCTACACGGTCATGGTTCCCAAGCAGGAAGAGAAGACTTCGACCTACACGGTCCAGGTCCCTTACACCGAGCAGGTCGAGCAGACCTACACGGTGATGACCTCCGTGCCGGAAGAGAAGACCTCGACCTACACGGTCCAGGTCCCCTACACCGAGTCGGTCGAGCAGACCTACACGGTGAACGTGCCGGTCCAGGAAGAGAAGACCTCGACCTACACGGTCCAGGTCCCCTACACCGAGTCGGTCGAGCAGACCTACACGGTGATGGTGCCCGTTTCGGAAGAGAAGACCTCGACCTACACGGTCCAGGTCCCCTACACCGAAGAGAAGGTCTCGACCTACTCGGTCAGCGTTCCCTACACCGAGCAGGTCGAGCAGACCTACACGGTGAACGTGCCCTACACCGAAGAGATGACCGGCAGCCGGACCGTGCAGAAGCGCGTCCCGGTCCAGTCGTCGAAGACGGTGCAGGTCCGCGGTGGCCACTGGACGACGGAGCAGGTCGAGGTTGCCTCGACCGGCACCGACGCCTGCGGCTGCCCGTGCCCCCCGAAGACGTGCTGCAAGCGTGTCTGGGTTCCGACGTGCGAGACGAAGGAAGTCCCGGTCACGACCTACCAGTGCACGACTGAAGAGGTCCCCTACTCCTACACGGTCACCAAGTGCCGTCAGGAGCAGCGGAGCCGGATGGTGACGGTCAACAAGTGCCGCACCGAGGAGCGCACCCGGACCTACACGGTCACGAAGTGCCGCCCCGAGGAGCGGACCCGCACCTACACCGTCACCAAGATGGTGCCGGAGCAGAAGAGCCGTTCGGTGAACGTCACCAAGTACCGCTCGGAAGAGCGGACTCGGAACTACACCGTGACCAAGATGGTTCCGGAGACGAAGACCCGCTCGGTCAACGTCACCAAGTACCGCTCGGAAGAGCGGACCCGGACCTACACGGTCACCAAGTGCGTTCCGGAGACGAAGACCCGTTCGGTCAGCGTCACCAAGTACCGTCCGGAAGAGCGGACCCGCTCCTACACGGTCACCACCATGGTGCCGGAAGAGCGGACCCGCACCTACACCGTCACCAAGATGGTGCCGGAGCAGAAGAGCCGTTCGGTCAACGTCACCAAGTACCGCACCGAGACCAAGACTCGGGAGTACACCGTGACGAAGTGCGTGCCGGAGACGATGACCAAGGAAGTTTCCTACACGGTCATGGTTCCCCAGCAGAAGGAAGAGTCGTACACCGTGACGGTGTATGACTGCGTGCCCGAGACGAAGACGCAGAGCTACACGGTTCGCGTCCCGCACACGGTCACGAAGGAAGTGCCGGTGCAGAAGTGCGTGACGGTCGCCGTCGAGGTGCCCGTCGAGAACGCCTGCGGTGGCTGTGGTGACGCCGGCTCGGCCGGCGGCTGCGGTGCTGCCGGTGGTTGCGGCGGTGACGCCGGTGCCTGCGGCGGCTGTGGCGAGGCTTCGGCCAGCGACAGCTGCGGTAGTGCCTCGGCCGCTGCCTGCGGCGAGTGCGGTGGCCGCCGTCGCGGCTGCGGCTGCCGTCGCTGCAAGTAAGCACTGACTGCATCGGGGCGACCCGATGACGATGTGCCCACAGGTTGGAAAGGGGGGCCGGACGTGAAAACGCCCGGCCCCCCGCTTTTTGCTTACCAGAGTTGCCGGTCGGCCTTGTTTCTGGTCGATTGCTTCTCGCCTTGATTCCGGGACCAGGCGGGTTCCGGACGATGGCCGCAGGGAGGCTGGCAGATGCTCGAGGCCTGCTCGGACGATTTGGACTGTGCCACGGCCGCTGGACCTGGCGTCGGCGACAGTTGGATCCACGACGTCCGTCGGGCGATCCGCACGGGTGAGGTCGACTTCTTTCGCCCCTCGCCGCTTCGATACTGGACCGACTTCCTCGTCAGCCTCGTCGCCGCCTACGTGTCGGCGGGCGTCTACCTGACATCGCCGCTGGGTTCATGGCCGCAGTTCGTGGCCTTCCCGATCGCGGCCTTCTGGCTCTACCGCATGGGTTCACTCGTCCACGAGGTGTGCCATCTCGGGGAGCGCGAGATGCCGTTCTTCAAGGCTGCCTGGAACGTGCTCGGGGGGGTCATCATCCTGATGCCGAGCCCCTTCTTCACCCGGCACCACCGCGACCACCACAGCCAGCGGTACTACGGAACGCCGCAGGATCCCGAATATGCCGCCAACATGGTGAAGGCCGGTGACGCCGCAAGCGTGCTCGCCTACACCTTCAAGATCATGGCAATGCCGATCCTCGTGTTCCTGCGGTTCCTGTTCGTGCCGCTTACCTTCATCACCCCCGGCGTCCGCGAGTGGACGCTTCGCCATGCGTCGGCCCTGACCTTCAATCGAAGCTACGAGAGGCGGCTCACCGCCGCCGACCGCCGCGCGATCCTCGCCGCCGAGATCCCCTGCTTCCTGCGGGCCCTCCTGATCCCATTGCTCGTGATCCTTGGCCTCAATCCGTGGACGCGGATTCCCTTGCTCTATGCCCTCGCCGTCGTCACCGTGGCCCTCAACCACATGCGGTTCCTCGCCGACCACCACTGCGAGGGCGACGGCTCCCGCTCCGACATGGAATCCCACATCACCGATTCCTGCAACTTCACCGCCAATGATCCGCTGACGCTGCTCTTCTTCCCGTTTTCGATCCGCTACCACGCGCTCCATCACCTCTTCCCGTCGCTGCCTTACCACAACCTGAAGCCGGCGCACGAACATCTGATGGCGACTCTGCCCGCCGATTCCCCCTACCGTTCGCTCGAGCGGCCGGGATGGTGGAGCGTGGCCAGGCGGGCGATCTTCGGCGGCAGCCCCTCGGCCTGCTGACGGCGCACCGGCCGCTTGCATCGGCCACGGCGAGATGCTCTTTTATTTTTTCGATCCCATGTGGGCCGGAGTCGGCTCGCCCAGCCAAGCACGGAGCAACGAGTCATGACGGTGTTTTCGACGCGAGAAGCGGTGGTTCGCGGAGTCTGCCTGGTGGCGGCCATGATGCTCGCGGCTTCGGGCTCAGCCCGGGCTCAGACGACCGCGGCACCCGTCACCCCGACCGTGGCGGCCGTCGTGAAGGCCGTCGCCGCCGAGGCCGAGGCGACCGTGAAGGCTTTCAACGCGGGTGATGCCGCGGCCCTCGCGGCGATGTTCATCGACGACGGCGAACTCGTCGACGAGAACGGCACCGTGACGGAGTCGCGGGCCGAGATCGCGGCGCTCTTCAAGCGGTTCTTCGAGCGGTTCCCCAAGGCGACGCTCGAGATGGAGGTGACCGACGCCCGCGAGGTCGGTGACGAGGTGGTGATCGAAGAGGGCGTTCGCCGGATTACGACCGACCAGGGCGCGGCGGCGGCGCAGGTGCGGTACGTGGCAGTTCGCACGAAGGAGGGCGACCGCTGGCCGCTCGCCTCCTACCGGGAGTTCTCGGATGACCCGCTGCCAACACCGACGGAGATGCTCGCAACGCTCGACTGGATCGTCGGCGACTGGGTCGACGAAAGCCCGGAGGGCAAGACCCAGATCAGCTATCGCTGGAGCGAGGATGGCAACTTTCTGATCGGTGAATACAACCTTTCGGTGGGCGGCCAGCCGGCTTCGAAGAGCGTGCAGCGGATCGGCTGGGATCCGGTCGAGGGCACGCTCCGGTCATGGACGTTCGACTCCGATGGTGGCTTCAGCGAGGGCGAGTGGCTGGGCACCGACGACGGCTGGGTGGTGAAGTCGGAGGCGACGCTGCCAGACGGCACGATCGGCTCGGCTACCGTCACGATCCGCCCCTCCGATGCCGACCACTTCGTCGTCGAGAGCACGGATCGGATCGTCGGAGGATCCGAGGAGCCAGACTTCAAGCTCACGATCGCCCGCAAGCCCCCGCAGCCGGCCAACTGATCCGAACCAAGCACCGGCAACGATCGTAGACCGTTGGTCCCCGGTGAACCCTGCTCTCACCCTCCTTGAGGAGATTCAACCGATGCGGCTCCCGGCTGCATGTGCTTTGATCGCGATCATGGTCCTGCTGTCGACAGCGGCGGCTGACGCGCGGCCCGGCGGTGGTGGCGGCGCCGGTGGCGGCCGACCCTCGATGGGCCGAGTCGGCGGCGGCGCGGCCCGGCCGGCGATGCCCGCGGCGCGGCCGGCGATGCCCACGGCCCGCCCTCAGATGGCAACTCCGCGCCCGCAGATGCCGATGGCACGGCCCAGCATGCCCACCACGCGACCCAGCATGCCGAATATGCAGCGGCCCGCGGGGATTCCCGGCGGTGGCGCGGGTGGCATGAACCGGCCGCAGGTGCCGAACTTCCAGCGGCCGAGCGTCGGAACGATGCAGCGGCCGAATCCTGCCCGCCCTTCGTTGCCCAACGCTGCAACACGTCCCCAGCCCTCGGGACCGGCACCCGGCATCGGATCGCGTCCTGGTCTTGGTTCGATCCGTCCGGGCACCGGGCCTCAGACGCTGCCAGGCAATCTTGGCCGGCCGGGCATGGGCATGACGAAGCCGGCACCCCAACCCGGCCAGGCGGGGCTCGGCGGCTTGGGGGTTGGACCGGGCGCCGCCAGTCGTCCCGGAGGCGGGTTCACGACGCGGCCTTCGCCGTCGCTGCGACCCGGACAGATCGGCGGCGGTGGGCCGGGGCGACCCGGCGGTGTGAGCACGCTTCCTGGCCAATCGGGACTGACCGGCCCAACGACGCTTCCCGGTCAGGTGGGTGGCAATCGACCCGGTATCCCGACCACAAAGCCCTCCTTCCCGAGCCCGAACTTCCCTGGTGGCGGTGGTGCTGGCGGGAATCGCCCCGGCCTGGGCAACGTCAACCGGCCAATGCCGCTGCCGGGCGACCTCGGCGGCAATCGCCCCGGCGGCAATAGGCCCGGTGGCGGCGGAGACCGTCCGAACATCGGGGGTAACCGCCCAACACCGCTGCCCGGTGATCTGGGCGGCAATCGGCCCGGTGGCAACCGGCCCGGTGGCGGCGGAGACCGTCCTAACATCGGGAATAACCGCCCGACGCCGCTGCCTGGTGATCTCGGTGGCAATCGCCCTGGTGGCAATCGACCGGGTGGCAACCGACCTGGCATCGGAGGGAATCGCCCCGGCTTCGGGGGCAACCGTCCCACGCCCCTGCCCGGCGACCTCGGCCACGGGGGCCACTGGAACGATGGTCACCGGCCCAATCGCCCCGGCATCGGCGGCAACCGCCCTGGTATCGGCCACGGCAATACCATCTGGAACAACGGCAACTGGAACAGCGGCAACTTCAACAACAACAACTTCAACAACGTCCACGTCGGCGGTGGGTATGGCGGCTGGGGTTGGAACGGCGGTGGTGGCTGGGGCTATCCCGGTTACGGCGGCGGTTACGGCGGTGGGTATGGCTGGAACCACGGGTGGAACAACGGCTGGGTCAATCCTCACTACGGCAACTGGTACAACGGCGGGTGGGGAAACAACTGGGGCTACAACGGCGGTTGGTGGGCGCCGTTCGTGACCGGTGCGGCGACCTGGGGCCTGCTCTCGAGCATCGGCAGTTGGGGCCTCGGCTACAACTCGCTGGGCTACGGGTCGGCTGGCTATGTCAATCCGTACTACTCGGCGATGCCGGCGGCCGTCGTGGCTTCGTCCCCTTACGACTATTCGCAACCGGTGATCATCAACAACTACATCCCGGCCGACACCGCGGTCTCCGATGCCGACGCGGCCTCCGCCCAGCAGCCCGCGGCTCAGGAGGCTGTTTCGCCATCGTCACCGGCCGATGCCGCCGTCGATGCCGCGCTCGGCAAGTTCAAGGCCGGGGACTACGCCGGAGCGCTCGCGGGTTTTGATCAGGCGCTGAAGATCTCGCCCAAGGACTCGGTCATTCACGAGGTGCGGGCGTTGTCGCTCTTTGCGCTCGGCCGCTACACCGAGGCGGCTGCGGCGCTCAACGCGGTGCTCGCCACCGCGCCGGGCATGGACTGGACGACGATGAGCAACGTCTATGGCTCGGTGGACTCCTACACAGGCCACCTCCGCACGCTCGAGGAGTTCTGCCGGACGCATCCCGACGATGCTGCAGCCCATTTCGTGCTCGGCTACCACTACCTCGTGGGCGGCCACACCGACATGGCCGCGGCGGCCCTGCGGGTAGTGGTCGCCAAGCAGCCGGGCGACGTGGTCGCCAAGCGGCTGCTCGACGCGGTTGCGCCCCCCGCCGAGGAGACGGCGGCGCCAGCCGCTGCTTCCGGGGCCGCGCCGGAAAACTCCGACGTCGCGGCGACGGCCGAGAAGCCTCTCCCCGAGATCGATCTCGTCGGCACCTGGAAGGCGGCGAGTGACCAAGACACGGTGATGCTCACCGTGACGCCGGAATCGGCATTCACATGGAAGGCGCAGCCCAATGGCAAGCCGGCGGTCGAGCTGAAGGGCACGATCGAAACCTCGGCTGATGCCATCGCCCTGGTGAGCGAGTCGGCCGGCACGATGGTGGCCAAGGTCACGCCGAAGTCGG
>Ga0315903_10004693_pt1 | contig 18164 bp, 11 predicted proteins | sample LakEriMetagenome_7_FD_203524 | JGI IMG/M metagenome (GOLD analysis project Ga0315903, IMG submission 203524) | Freshwater fungal communities from buoy surface, Lake Erie, Ohio, United States - Buoy 2 MA119 | ecosystem: Environmental > Aquatic > Freshwater > Lake | place: USA: Lake Erie, Ohio...
GAGGGTGTCCTCTTAACTGAGGCTCAGAAGCCTTGCTGCAACTGCCTTTGCGGCGGGGGGCTAACTCTCCTACACCAACATTTACACCAACATTTTTTCGATGCTGGCTGCCGTGCGGAAGGGCTTCAGTCAAGGCCCGTTGTAGTGATGAGTCCTATGACATTCATGTCAATCAGTGGAGAAGAAAAGCAGCTAAAGATAACGGTATGTTCTTGTATTTTCATTATTCTGAACTGCTTGAGCACACCAGGCTCGGCGCAGGACACCCGACCGACTGCTCTGGACCAATACGTCCGACCGATCAGCTGATGAAAGTGCATCAATTGGTGGAAATGCTCTCGGGTTTGCCGTACTTCCTGGAGGGGACTGGCGGATCTATTAATTGATCAGAGGCCAAGACCAGGGCGGCGCGAGCCCCATCCCTACAACAGGCCCAAGGGCGCTCCTTGCGGGGCGCCCTTCCCATGGGAAAGCAAGCGTCCAAGAGGAAACCGGCCGGGAACCCCCGGCCGGCCGAGGCCCAAGGCCTCAAAGCACCGACACGGTGGTGCCAAACCGCCCCTGCAGCTTGCGTGCCAGGGCATGGGCCCGCTCGGCGGGGATGAAGCGCACCTTTTTGACGGGCTTACCTCGACGACCAAGGGGAACAGTGTGGCGCTCATGGCCATAGGCCTTGATGCCATCGGGATAGACATGCATCACCAGAACACGGATCTGGCAGCAGGGACCGGAGGGGATCGCCATGGAAGGAACGGCGTGGGAGGCCCGCCAATCGCCTCCCGCCCGAGTGTCAGCAAGGACTGCGCAGCAGCCCGGCCTGATCCTTGCTGCCGCTTGGGTGGGGGGCATGGTGGTGGGGTGCCCATGGCTTTTTTTTGGCGGTCACCGATCGGCAGCATGCGGAGTCCGGGCTTGTGAGCATGGTGCCAGTGGCTGGGGGATGGCCAGGGGCGTCAGGTCCCCTTGGTTCGAGGCGAGAGCGTTGATGTGTGCTTTCCGGTGTGTGGGAGCCCTGGGTGCGACCCAAGCCTTGCGGGCGGGTTGGTCACCAGGGGTGGTGCATCGTCCCGAGGGCCTAAGCAGAGCGGGGGAGTCCGGCCAGTGCTCCTGCCGCCACACCACTGCTCCGCGCCGGCCCCCTCCAGAATCGCCCCTGGTCAAGGGCTGACGCGAGGCGACGGCTTTGGACGATGGGGCGATCGCCCCTGCGGGGCTCACCGCGCATCAGCTGAGGTCTTGCCCCTTGACTGGCGGGGCGCTCCTTGCGGTGTCCCGTCGCTCCGCCGTTTGGCGGCTGCTCTCATGGTCAGCGTGGCTCCGGTTGGGTGCAGGAAGATCCGTTCGCGGTGATGGAAGCGTGTCGGAAGGCGATCGAGGAAGTGCTCAAGCGGTCAGTGGCTGAGGGGAGGTTCATTCCTCGGGGGTGGATTGATGTGACTTATGGGGAGGAGGAGATGGCGCTGCTGGAGGAGGAGGTGTTGCCGGTGTTGGCTGGGGTGCTCCAGCGGGTGGAAGAGATCGATGCCAAGGTCAGAAGGTATCGGCGGCTGATTCAGGCCGAGGGTTGAGGGTTTGCTGGGATTGGGGGCAGCGGGTAAGCGATCGTTGCTGTTTGCGGTGACTCCGAGGGGGAGGAAAAGGGCTGGCGGGCTTCAGGGTGGTGGCTGGAGGCTCTGAATCTTTGCCTGGATCTCAGATTCGGAGAGGTCGAGATCCAGGAGAAGTGTTCTGTAATTGGAGAGTCCAGTCTCCAGGTTCGGATGCCGAAATCCCTGCTGCGAAAACGCGATCAGGATCTCTACACTTCGCCGCATAAGCGCCTCCGCCTCCGCCAGGCGGTTGGTGGCCTTCAGCAGCTGCGCCAGGTTGTTGAGATCAATTGCCACTTTGGGATGGTCGTTGCCGTAGCTGGCTTCATCAATCGCCAGGGCACGGCGCATCAGCGGCTCCGCCTCCGCCAGCCGGTTGGTAGCCTGCAGCAGCTGCGCCAGGTTGTTGAGATCAATGACAACCCTTAGATGATCGTTGCCGTAGCTGCCCTGTTCGTTCGCCAGGCCTCGGCGCATCAGCGGCTACGCCTCCGAGAGAGTTACAGCCATAGCCATGGCGCCAGCCATCAGCTGATCGAGCCCACGCTAGTCGTTGATCACCAAGAATCCGTGATCGCTGAGTTGCGCATTCAGCGATCAGGGTGCATAGTGGATAACGGAGTTGCACAGTCAGCTTCCAAGCAGTCATCCCCTGACTGCCCGTGTTCACCGTCCGGGGATGGTTACAGGACCTCCTGAGTTACACCACTCGGAGGGGCGCAACCCATGCTTGTTGCTAAGAAGCAGGCAATCATCGCGCCAGCATGTGACCGAGAAGGGCTACCGCCGCAGGGAAAATCTCGTGTATATTTTAACTCTACTCTTGAGCGGAAGGCACGAAGATTTGGGCGACTCAGCTGGCAACTGACGGGAGCCTATCCACTCAAGGAGCTTGTTCGAAATCTGTTTTTACAAATACAACCATGTTGAAGCTATCCCATGTGCAAGAAATGTAGCGATTTTATAATGGACTGCACTGATGCGGCAGTGCTAACTTCAGAAAATTCCATGTGCTGCCGAAAGTATCATCAGCCTCAGCCAGCTATTTGTACTTAATTGCTAGGCGAGAGAATTGACAAATTCATTCATCTCGGAAACCCTTATTTTCATTTCTAGAGCGCAAAATTCGCTGATTGCACTTTTCGCTAGTATCTTGGCATCAGAATAATTTCCAAGTCTATAAGAAAGCAAAGCTTCGTCCTTCAATAAGAAAGCGAATTCGCGTTTGTAGCCTTTTTGCTTAGCTATTTTTTTCCAATGTCGTATTGTCTCTATGGCTCTCTCTGGGTTTCTCGAATCTCTACTCATAATCTTCAGGGAAATGATCCTCTGGTTGGCTTTGACAATAACTCTAGCCCATTTGATCTTCCGAGAAAGAATATCAACAAGATGGTAGTATCGCTCTGCCCTACAAGGCAAGTTGCTTAGATAAAAGTACTCGGCCCGATAAAACAAGTATCTTATATATAAGTGGCTGTGGATGTGGTTTTTATTACAAATTCTTCTTAGTTCAGGCGAGGTCGTTTGACGCCATAGCGACAGAAACTTCCGAGACATTTCCTTTACATTTGGGAACTCACGTTGCTGGATTTTTGCCGCAACTAAGTCTAGAATTATACTTAGAGACACATGATCATATAGATCTTTGTTGGTATCATGCACTTTTGTCCCTCTTAACAATGTTAAAGCCTTTTCAAAAGTTTTGCAGGCAATATCAGCATTAGCCATGCCTTCTCTCGCCAGGAATATCTTTCCATTTGCAGCCATGAGCTCAGCACAGAAAATATTATCGCCTTGCACATGTGCCTTCTCGATTAATGCGCTAGTCCATTTTTCTCTATCTGACCAATAACCATAGAGATATGCAAAGTCATGCAGCATTTTCCATAACTTCTTTGCATCTGAATAGGAAAGTGAAAGTCCAATCATACTCAATGCATTTAGCGAAGAAAACAACTCCCTTATGTTGTCCCAATAAGTATCGATTACTTTGTGCTGAGCACTATCCAAGCCCCAGTCATCGCCCTGCCGAGATACATCCATCACAGCCATCGCAAGTTGCCCCCGCCAGGCGGTCGCCACCGACACCTGATCTCGGCTCTGCAGCCGAATGAACTGCCGCACCAGCGGATGGAGCCGATACATCCCCTCTCCCACTCGCTCCAACAGTTGCGCCCGCCTCAGTTCGCTCTGTTGCTCCCCAAAGGCGCTGCCCTCCTCCACCTCCTGCTCCGGCAAGCGGCAGGCCTCCACCAACTCCCAGGGGATCACTGCCGGGGCCATCACGCCCAGCAAGGTCCCCAGGCTCTTGGCTGCCTCGGAAAGGGGCTCCCAGCTGATCAGCAGCGCTTCCACCACTCCCCGCTGGGCGCCGAGTTCGGGATGGGCCTGCTGGAGCGCCTTGGCCTCCGCCCCCTTGGCCTTCAGATCGGCTAGAAGCTGGCTCAGCTTCATGTCAGGCCGTTCCGCCAGGCGAGCACCGAGGAGCACCAGAACCAGTGGCAGATCGCCCACCTCTGCGCAGAGAGCATCGGCGGCCTGCACCTCCGCCTCGATCCGTGATGGGCCGCCCTCGCCAGCCTGTAGGGTCAACAGCTTCAGGGAGGCCTCGCGTTGCAGCAGCGGCAATTCGATCGCCCTGGTGCCGGTGGGGGCCGGTTCCCGCTGGCTGATCAGCCGCCGGAAGCGGTGCGGCAGGCCCGCAAACAGCTGCCGCTCGGCGGCGTAGCCGCGTATGTCTACCGAGTCGTCCGGCAGGTTCTCGCCCCGTTGGTCATCGAGGATCAACAGCACCGGCTCCGGGGAGTCGCTACCGGCCGGCCACTGGCTCCAACACACTGGAAGCAGTTCGGTGGGGCTCATGTCGTCGGGCAAGGCCACCTTCGGAAAGGCCGCCCGGAAGAAGGTGACCAGTTGGCTGGCCATCGCCGCCAGGCCCTGGCGGGCATCGAGGCGCACGATCCCGCCCCGATAGCGATCAAGATTGTCGTATGCGTGTTGCAGGGCCAGCTCGCTCTTACCCACGCCCCCCATGCCGGTGAGGTAGACACGGCTTCCTTCTGGGCTCAGCAGCTCCGCCAGGCGCTGGAGTTCAGCCTCCCGCCCCACGAAGCGCTCGGCGCGGGTGGCGCGATCAGGGAGGTTGTGGGGGGTGTAGGGATTGGGATTGAGCCCAGCCTTCACCAGCAGGTCGAGCACAAACGAAACGGACACCTCCGCCACCAGCTCCTCCTGGCTGGCGAACTTGCAGCCCGGATAGCGGCCTATCCCTCGCAAGCGGGCCAGGTGGGCCTGCTGGATTGCCTGCTGCTCCTGCGCAATCCGGTAGTCCCCATCCCGTTGGGCCCCGGGCTGGGGTGTGGCGATGAACAGCTTCTTGCCATGCCAGAGCGTCAGCCAGGCTTCCCACTGGGTGTAGGAGAGCGAGGGGCCATTGGGCTGCAGAAAATCCGCCAGCGGCAAGCGACTGCCCAGCTCGGGGTACCGAGAGGCGATGGCCGCCACCGACTGCGGCTTGGCCATCGCCCCGGTCATGCTCCCCACCAGGTGGATCACGCCATCACAGCCCTGGATGTAGGTGTCGAGCATCTCCAGGGTTTCATCGCCGCTGACGATGAAGTCCTCCTGCACCTTCACCTCCACATCGGGGCGGGTGAGCAGGTGACGCAGCCGATCGCGGTAGCTGCGGAACTCAGCCGAGACGGTGGAGAGGAACAACTGAACCCTCGCCACACACCGCCAGCCAGTTGGGGCGATGCTACCGAGATCCGGCGGGTTTCTCTCGCCGCTGCCTGAGATCCGGGCAGGAGGCTGCTGGCCGAAGAGTCCTCCAGGGATTCACGCCATTCCCGCAGGCCCGGCCGCGAGTCCTGACGCCCCTCAGTAATCGTCTGGGAAAAGCACCGTAGTCATCGGCCCCTTCCCCTCCCTGCGGATGTCGTTCGTGATGATCCAGATCTTGCCGTAGTCGGGTGTGTCGTAGCTGGAGAAAAGGCGGCCGTCGCCAGTGCGGGCTGCTTCATCGTTGGCGGCCTTGTCGTCTTCGTCCAGGTCCCCCCAATCGCCTGAGGCATGGCGATCGAGGAGGGCGGTGATCTGGTGGTGGGGAACGGCGGCGGCGAGGGCAGCGGTGGCGACGACGCGGCCAAGGTTGTGGAGCATGGATTCGAGTCTTGCAGGTTTGGAAGGAAAAGCCAGGACCCAGCGCGAGGGCCCCGGCGGATTGGCATCAGCCCCGTGTGGCCTTGGCCAGAAACTCCTGGATCCAAATGCGGTGACGCTCCTGGCGGATCAGTCCCGCCACCGATGGGGTGGAGTCGGGCACCTGGAAGGCGGCGCGAAAGGCACGGGAGAAGGCGTCGCGGTGGCGGGGGGATAGGGCCTTGAGTTGCTCCTGGAGCTGGAGCGCGATGGCGGGATCCAGCAGGGCATCAGGGCTGGCCGACTGAGGCTGGTGGCCATTGGCGGTTTGCGCAGGCCTGGTGGCTGGCGGCTGGGGCCGATCCTGAGCCTGAGCCTGGGGCCGTGCGCTGGCCTGGGGCCGTGCGGTGGCCTGGGGCCGTGCGGTGGCCTGGGACGCTGGCCGCTGAGTGGCTTGGCTGCCGCTGGCCTGGGGCCGCTGAATTGCCTGGCGGCTGTTGGTTTGGGGATGATGCGAACCGCTGGCTTGCTGGCCATGCCGCGGCTGAACACCCCTGCCCTGTGGCGGCTGCGCCCCCCTCCCCTGGGCTGGTGCTGGTGCCCCGCTCACCTGCCGCTGGCTTTTGTCGTAGAGGGCCAAGCCAAAGGGATTGCCAAAGGTGACGAGTGCCCGCTTCATGGCATCGGTTTCGGCCTCCTTGATGGCGGATTCATGGGCCAGGCCGAGATCGGTGTCGATGCCATGGCCGGCGCCAGTGCCCTCGCGGATGAGGGGGCCATGGGCCCCGGCGGTAACGGTGATGCGCACGCGGGCGATGTAGGTGACGCCCCAGCCGGGCCGCTTGCTTTCGCCGATGAGGCGCTCGGCCTGGCAGACGCAGCGGCAGGAGAGGGTTTGGCGCTGCCAGCCATCAAAGCCAAAGATGCGGTTGGCCTCCTGGAGCACCACAAAGCTCTTGAGGTAACCGACGCTGCCCTTGCCCTGCTCACGGGAGGAGATGTGGGCGCGGTTAAGGGGAGCGGAAAGGGCCTCGATCTGCTGGGGAGAGAAGCCCAAAGCCGGGGGCTGTTGGCTGCGATCTACGGAATCGGCCTCGCGGAGCATCTGGATCACCGTGGGCCGAGGGCTGGTAGCTGGCGCTTGGCCTTGTTGGGCGGGCCGGTGGCCGTTGCCGGTGGAGTTGTGGTGGCCGTTGGCGGAAAGCAATTGAGCAGTCATGGCAGAAAGCGTGTAAGTGAGCTGTGAAAAGAAGCAATCGCAAGGGATGCAACCCAACAGAGCGCAGGCAACACCCCATTTGCAAAGGGGATCTGCCCCTAGTGGATGGACCAGGAGCGGCGGGAGAGGAGGCGGGCGCCGGAGATGATCTGGCCGGCTTTGAGGGCCTCTTTGATGGCGGCCTTATCGGGTTGGCTGGTGGTTTTGACGGATAGCCACTGGGCAGGGAGGGCAGCTTCGTCGTCGATGGCGACGGCTTGGGATTTGCGGGAGGTGATGGTGTGATCGGCGAATTGGAAGCGGGTGGCCTGGGGGAAGAGGCGGGTGAGCAGGCGGATGAGGGCGGCCTCTAATGAATCGGCGCGGGAGGTTTCGGTGGCGGCGAGGGCGGCGAAGCGTTTGACCTGGGCCTGGTGGTAGGCGGCCTCGGATCGGAGGCGATCGATCACCCAGCAGGTGGCATCGGCCTTTTGGTGCAGGGCCTGGCGGTGGGATTCCTCGGCGGCGAGGGCTTCTTCCAGATCGGATATGGCCTGGATGTGATCGGCTTCATCACCGGCATGGAGGCGATCGGCGAGCTGGACGATCCAGCGGGTTTCGGTTGCGAGCTCGATGCCCAGCTCTCAGAGGGAGGGTGTGTGGGGCATGGGGGCAGGGGATGGCGTGAGGGGAAGGGCGACAGCCATGGCGGTGTGATGGGTGGAGGTGAAAAGGAGCACGAGGGGCCCTCAGCCGCTGATCTGGGTGATTTCGAGGGGCAGGGAGGTGCGGGCCTGGAGCTGCTTGGCTTTGGCCAGGAGCGATGCGGTGCCCTGGGCACCGGGAAAGGCGATGACGGCCACGGCGGTGGGGGTGGCCTGGGGCTGGGCGGCGGCGAGCTCGATGGCGCGGCGGAGCATCTGGCCATTGCGGATGGGGCCGGCGGCCGGGCCATAGCGGGCCCATTCGGCCGGCATTGCCTCAATGGACCAGCCGAGCTGGGCGGCGGCGGCGGCGATGGCTTGATCCGCCCCCCGGGCACCGCCATGGAAGAGGCGATGCACAAGACGGCCAGCGGCCTGGGCCTGCAGGGCAGATGCGATGCGCAGGGGCGACCAATCAAGGGCACGGCCGCCACCGGCGACGATGAACAAGGCGCGCCCAATTGTGGGCGATGAGCTACTACGGGGGGAGCCTGCCGGCAGCAAGCAAAGCGGCGGCTGGGGGCCGCAAGCTGCGGCGCCTGAATTGAGAGAAACCATGGGGATGAACGAAAGACGATGAGGGAGAGAATGCGCGGGGCCGAGGCCCTCTTCCCGTGGTGTTATCTTAGCAGTACGGGCGTACTAATGAGCGGACCAGGGCCTCCTTTGGGCCAAAAATTCTGGAGAAAAAATCGAGCCAAAGACCAGGCCAGAGACGAGCAATGGGCCGGCCGATGAGCAGCAGGAGAAGCAGCTAAAGACACAGCAGGCTGCGCCCCCAATACCTCAGAAACCTGAGCAGAAAGAGCACGCCCATAGCAACAGCCGGCCCACCCCAATCCCCTTGGCTAAGACCACCAAACGGCGCCAGGAGCAAAACCAGCGGGCCTACAAGTGCCATGCCACCGCAGCCGCGGGAGAGCAGACCCGCCCCCGTGACCCCCCCCAGCCACCCCGGCGGCGGCAAGGCAGAACAAATCACGCGAGCGCAAGGGTGCGGCCTGGCGTCCAGACGCCCCAACGCCAGCCACCACCTCCAGCAACCAAGAGCCGCCGCACTTGCGAAGCCCTTGCGCCGCGTGACACACTAAAAGCCAAGCCGCTGGGTGCGGGCTGCTCCTGTGGTTGGGGCGTCAAGGATTGGATTAAATCAGTCGATGCATTGCTGATCCATCGGCGCTAACGAATCAGACGTGACTTTCTTGCAGGTCGTGCTGACTAGATCACAAAAGATGAGCAACCGCTCCCGCTGCTCCATCGGCAAACCGGGGGGTTTGGCCAGCAGGGCAAGCAGATCATCCTGGGCCCGCAGCACATCATCGAGGAGCCAGCGCAATCTTTGGACTTCTGCCACAGTCGGTAACGCTTGGGTTGAGATTACTGAGGATGAGGATCTGGTGGTCATCGGAGCTCAAGCAGCGCTTGCAGAAAGGTACAAAGAAATTTTGCTTTGTAAGTGCTGTGAGCGAGCCCTTAGTTGATGTTTAAAATCAGATCAGAATCTCAGGAGGGAGATTATTGCTGCTTGAACCTACGGAAAGAAATTCCTGAGGTGTCCCTTGATTCTTGAGTGCCTGTATGATCTGTGACAACCGGAAAGTGAAGGCGAGGTTGCAGCTTAGATTTTGGAACTGCTCACAGGCAGGAACCTTATCAGTTAGCACCACCTTCCAGCGCCTCGATTAGCAGAAGCACTTCGGCAGCTTGGGTGGAGTGTAGGCCGGATCCTCAACGAGGGAGCGGTTAAGGTTACCAGTGATAATCCCCTGTAGGACGTTTAGAAATGGAAGAAACTCCACCCAGCCGGGATTGGCTGCGCGTTGGTGCGGTGATGAGGCAGCATCTGCGGGAGATCCGGTGGTGAGGGTCTGTCGGATGGCCAGGGCCAGGCGGCCTGATCAGCTTTGATTTGCGCCGCCGTCGCGGCGGTAGGCGAGCAAGGAGGTGTTTGCCTGACGCAGTGCGTCGGCGGCGGCGGCGTTATTGCCAGCCGCAAATTCGATAATGGCGAGAATGTTAAAGAGTTTCCAGGGCTGAGCCGCAAGGCCAAAAGGTGCTTTGCAATCTCTCCCGCGGCGAATGGCCTGCCTGGCCTCCTCAAAGCGCTGGAGTTTACAGAGAGTACTTGCTAGGTTGGCCTGAGCATCGCCCTCCGAGTCGGTATCGCCAAGGGTACAAAAGATTATCGACGCCTTTCTGTAAAAGTCCTCAGCCTCCTCCAGCCGTTGCAGATCACATTCGTAGAGAAGACCCAAGTGCATCATGTTAGCCGCCTGCATGCGCTGATTGCCGAGTCGGACTTCGATCGCCAGAGATTGATGAAAGGCCTCCTCAGCAGCCTCAGGCTGGCCTGCCTCCCTCTGCAGACAGCCGATCTGATGCAAGGCAGAAGAAACACCGCTCGGATTGTTGAGGATTGAGAAGATGTCGCGAGCTTTCTGGAATGCTTCCAGGGCTTCATTATAGCATGATAGGTTCATTAGCGCTATACCCAAATTTTGCATGCTCGATGAAACATTGTGTAGGCATCCCTGTTTGTTGGCTTTGCGGATCGATTCCAGGAAGGCAGCAGCCGCAGCCTCGTAGCGGCCCAGGTTGAGCAGACAGTTGCCTTGTTCCATGAGACAGGTAATTGCCATAGTTTCTGCATCCACGCCAGGGCGCTGACTGGCTAAGACTTCAAAACGTAGGTCGGCTTCTTGCACCAATGGTAGGGCCTGTTGGGGGTCTCCGGATAGATTCAAAACCCAACCACGGTAGAAGTAAGCTAAAGCCAGATCATACTCAGCCTCTGCATACGCCTCTTCCCCGGCAGCCTGGGCCTGATGGAGCAACCGCTCAGATCCTTCTAGCCCTTCCCGCAGCTGCCCAGCCGCCAGCTGCTGCTCAATGCGCATGCGGCTGGCCTCAAAGCTCCCGTGCAGCCAACCCTCACCCAATGCATCAGTAGGGTCATCGCACAAGTGAAGAATCCGATTAAGCAGCCGTGGTTTGCCCAAATTTATCAGCAAATCGTAGATCATGCTGGCCAGCTTGATTGTAGCTGCGGGATGTGCGATTGTTCGGTAGCAATCGAGCAGGGCAATGAGATTTGACAGTTCTAGATGCGTAAGAGTCGCAACTAATTCCGAATTTGACGACTGATGCTGGCGTAAATAGCATAAGAAGTGTATCATTGCTTCCATCCACTTAGATTTTAGTATACGCTGCTCTTCCTGGCTGAGGCTGGCCTTGAGGAAGGGGCAAAGGGCCGGATTGAGCGACAGATGGTTGTAGCGATTGGCTGTGGCCAGGCCGGTGCCTACCAGCTCAACCGCCAGTCTCTCCACCTCCGACTGTTCCAAGTCGGTCATCATCCGCAGCACATCCAGATCCACCCCGTCGTGAAACACCCCCAGCACCCGCACCCGCTCCCGGTTTGCCGCCGAAAGGCGCCGCAGGGAGAGCTCGACGCTGGCAAAGAGCGATTGCTCTCGACGGCGAGGATCATTCGCCGGCAAATGGGCCACCTGCCGCTCCATCTGCTCCATCAGCTCCACCAGCGCCTCCCGGGTGGCCGCCACACCGCGGCGGCGCAGCTCCGGCCCCAGCAGCGCCAGGGTTCGGGCATGGCCTTGCACGGCCTCGGCCAGCTCCTCGATCGCTTCCCGCCGGGCTTCCAACGTTTGCTCACCCACAGTCGCCCCATCTCCAGCGGCGAGAGCCCGCTCAATTAACGCCACCGCATCGCTGCGTCCCAGCTGGTGCAACTCCCGTAGCTGTCGGGTTGCCACAAATGGTGCCGGCAGCGCCTCGCGGCTGGTGAACACGATCCGCGTGTCACCCGCCCGCAGCAGCCGCTCCGCAAGCTTCAGGATCTCCTCCAGCTCCTCTTTGGCCTCCTCACTCAGCAGCTCGGGAGCCTCCAGATAGGGCGGCAGAAGCACACTTTCCATGTTGTCAATTACCAGCAACGTGGGCTGCTCCTTCAGTGCCCGCTCGATCGGCTGCAATGCCTGCTCGGTGTTCTCAAACTTGGCTGTGGAGTAGTCAGGCCCCACCAGCTGGCGACCGAGGGCATCAAGCACGGCGCCCTCATGGCTGCAGAGCTCCACACTTACAAAGGCGGCACGGCGCACCTGTTGGGAGCGCACCAGCCAGCGGGCCAGTTCACTCGCCAGTGCCGTTTTGCCCTCACCCCCTTGGCCGCGCAGCACCGCCCAGCGCTCCTGACGCAGCAAGCGCTCCAGGGCGAGTAGATCGCGGCTGCGACCCACAAAGCCGGTATCCACCGGCTCAGGAGGCACCGCTCCCATCCTTGCCCGCAGCCGCTCCCTGATGTCCTCTCTGGTCTGTGGGGCAGGGGTGGCCTCAAACAGCTGGGGATCCTGTTTCTCCTGGTAAAGCACGGGCACAAACCAGTCCTCCAGGGTCAGTTCGCCGATGCCATAGCGCTGGCCACGGCTGTGGTCACTGTGGAGCGCCAGCTGGCCGGCAAGCATCGCCTGGCCCACCCGCTGGCCCTTGGCCAAATCGCCATAGAAGGCGGCCACAAACCTTCGGGCTGTTTCCACCAGCACGCTGTGGCTCATCGCGACCACCGAGGCCACACCTCTTTGCAGCAGCTCGCTGGCCACTGATTGCCCGCTTTGCTCCGCCTTGGCGCTCTGGCAGGCCTCGAGGAACACCAACGGGATGCGGTAGTCGGTGAGCAGCGGCCCCAGCCGGTCGGTAAGAACAGTTTGGTGGCTGCGGCGGGTGAGTTTCTGGGTGTCATTTGGCTCCTCAAAGCAGAGGCCCCCCAGGCCCACGCGACGGTCGTAGATGCCATGCCCGTTGAAATGCACCACGTGATAAGGCTCTCCCGCTTGCTGGGCCCGCGCCAGCTCGGCCTCCAGGGCGGGATAGGTGGGTGGGTGCAACTGGGTGAGGCGCAGCAGATCCCCCAGCTCTTCTGTGGCGGCCACCAGCGGCAGGGAGCTGGCCCGATGGTCGATGTAGCCGCAGGCCTCGTCTTCCGGCCGAGCGGTGATCAGCAGCACCCGGATCGGTGGCGCCACCACGGGAATCGGCAGGTGGTCCTTGATGGGCAGGCGGCGGCGCACCCGCACTGGCCGCGCGCCTTGAAACAGGAAGCCCTTGCCGTTGTGGAGCAACTCCCAGGGCAGTCCGAGCAGGGCAGTTGCGGCCTCCTGGGCGGCGTTCTGTTCCTCCTCCTTACTGGCTCCACTCACCAGGGAGGCATCCACGGTCACGGAGAAACGACGGCTTGCTCCCTCGCCCACACCAGCCCAACCCTGGAGCACCTTTGCCGTGTGCTCCAGCGGCAGGGCCGCGTCATGGAGGGCCTGGCCCCAGGCGATCAAGTTCGCCTCCACCTTGCGGGCCCGATCGGCAAGTACCGGATTGGGCCAGATGGGCCAGCGCTCCAGATACCAGCCCAACTCCTCCGCCTCGATCGGCCCCAACGGGGCGATCAGGCGCCACCGGTCACTCTCCACCCTGACCTGGCCGCTGGAATTTTCGTATGTCAGCTGGGCGTTGGCAGCGGGGCGGCGCACACCGTCCTGCTCATGGAAGTGAGGGTCACTGAGCTTGAGCACCAGCTCCTCCACCGGCTCCGGCCGCGGCTGGGCCACAGGTGGCCGATCCGTGGGCAGACGCCGTCCAAGGGCGACGAGGATGTCATGTATGGCTGCTGTGGCCCCACCGGCGCCGCTGCTCACTGGGATAAGGGCCGGTTCTTCATCGAAATATCCCGCCAGCGAAGCGGGTTTTGTGCCATCAAGCGCCAGCAGGATCACGGGGAAGGCGTCCCGCCCCCGCTCGGCCTGCACCTTGAGCCCATGCTTCAGCTCGTTTATCACCCAATCCGATTGGAAGGCTGCGGGACTCACCAGCACCACCAACCCCTCGCCGATCTCGATCGCGGCAGCCACCTCGCTCCAAAGCGGATCGCCCCCCTTCAACTGGCGGGAATCGATCCAAACCTCAAGCCCGAAATCCGCCAGGGCTTCCCGCAACTCCCGCACAAAACCGTCATCGGCCGTGCTGTGGGAGAGAAAGAGGTGGGCCAACAGCCGGTGATCAGGTTGGGCTCAGGGTAGCCAGGGCAGTTGGCAGTGGCTGAAGGGGCAAGCCAAATCAGATGGGCGACGATATGGAACCGGCCGCTGTTGTTTGCCCATACCGCCCCAGCAAAAGCCAACCTTCTTCACGCCCCTCTCTGCTGCAGGCCGCTGCCTCCTAAGGCTCAAGCCCATCACAAGCAAGGCCATGTCACTCTCCCCCATATCGGTACCCACCCCCAAACAGGTAACGGCCTGACCAGGTGATCCCCCACCACCGCTGATCCCCCATTGCGGGCCATGGCAATGGCTGATGTCCTTTGCCGGGCTATCACGCCCCGCCTGCCATGCTCACCGGAACCGAACTGCTCGCCAAGGTCAAGGAACTGGGCGAGGCCTCCCGCACCGAACTCGTACGCGCCACGGGCTATGTGAGCCCGAAAAAAGGCGGTGGTGAACGGCTGCTGTTCTCCGCCTTCTATGACGCCGTGCTGGAGGCCAAGGGCCTCACCCTGGGGCGCAGCCCTGGCGAGGACAAGGGCAAGCGGCGCCTGTCCTATGCCACCAGGGTGCAATTCAACGGCAACTTGATGGTGGGCAAGGCCTACACCGCCCTGCTGGACCTCAAGCCCGGCGATGCCTTCCAAATCCAGCTGGGCCGCCGCCAGATCAAGCTCATTCCCATGGAGGCATCGCACGATCCTGAAGACGGCTCCAGCCTGGATCCGGCGGATCAGCAGGACCAGCAGCAGGGGCAGGAGCAACCACCAGAGGAGGGGGCTGGCCAGGCGATCGCCACGCCCGAGTGATTGTTGGCGCTGCTTGGCAGCGTTGCTGCTGACTGCAGTGTGGGCCCGTCACCGGCGGGCCTTTTTCATGATCTGCGGGCGTAATCGCAGGGGCTGAACACCTTGCGGGCGGGGTTGGCACAGCGGCGCCGAAGCCACGAATAGCAGGGTTCCAGTCCCGCACCCCCTCCCCTGCCAAGTGGAGCTTCCACCGGCAGACTGCTGAGGCAATCCACGCCCCTCAAGCTGCCTGCGGTGCCGAAATCCAAGGGACAGCCGACGGTCTACGTCTCTTCCACGTCCATCGACCTGGAGGGCCACCGCGCCGCGATCAAGACCGCGCTGGAGAAGGCGCGTTACGACGTGGAGTGCATGGAGAAATACACGGCGTTCGATGAGCGGCCGCTGGATCGCTGCCTGGCGGATGTGGCGGCAACGGATGTGTATGTGCTGCTGATCGCCCACCGCTATGGCTACCGGCCACAGGAGAACAATCCCCAGCGGCGCTCGATCACTCACCTGGAATACGAGGAGGCGAGCCGCCACAACAAGCCTCGCCTAGTCTTCACGGTAGATCGCAAGCAACTGTGGCTACCAGATTGGATCGACGGCGGTGATGACGCTGCGGATCTGGCGGCCTTCCGGGCTGAGGTGGAAGCTTCCCATGGGGTTGAGCGTTTCACCACAGCCGATCAGCTCGCGAGCCTGGTGCTACAGGCCCTGCAGGCGCTCGGGCCGTCCTCCATCGAGGTCACCTCTGCTCGACCCCGCACCTACACCCCCACCGACCTGCAGCGCTGGGTAGAGCGCCACCAGCCCCAGCTCTCAGCCGCCTTCCTGGGCCTTCCCTCGGTGCAAGCCCGCCAGGTGCACGTGCCGCTGGATGTGTGCCTCACCCCAGCGGGGGCGGTGTCTACCGAGGGCCCACGGCTCCTGCGGCCGGAGGATCTGGAACCCCTGCTGGCGGCGGCCGGCAGCCATCTGCTGCTGCTCAGCGGCGACGGTGGCGCGGGCAAGACGAGCCTGGCCTTTGCGATCAGCCGCTGGTGGCTGGAGGGTGAACCCGGCGGTGTGGTGCGGTTGCCGGTGCTGATCGAAACCGCTCTGGGGCCCGAGGAGAGCGTTGCCGATCGGGTGCGGGACTGGCTGCGCAACCAGCTGCCCACTGCACCGAACGAGGACCTGTCAGCGGAGCTGATCGACGCCCTGCTGGCGGCCAAGCGCCTGATCCCGATCGTGGATCACCTCTCGGAGCTGACCCCCGCCGTCCGCGTGCACCTGCTGAACGCTTTGCCTGCGGGCCTGGTGCTGGTCACAAGCCGCAGCGACGACGACGGGTTCCGTGAGCGCCCCTTGAGCCGGATCGTGCCGCAGCGCATTGGGGTGGAGCGCCTGCAGGCCTTCTTCTTGGATTACCTGCGCCGCAAGGGCCAGGGGGAAGCGTTGAGCGACGACGACCTGATGCCGGCCCAGGCGCAGCTCAAGCGGATCGTGGGCGACAAGCCGATCACTGTGCTGCTGGCCCAGATGTTCATCGACGACGTGATCGACAAGCGGGAGCAGGGCCTGCTGGCGGGATCGGTGCCGGAGCTGATGCTCAGCTACGTGCGGCGCCTCGACACCCCCGCTGATCCAGCCCTGCGGCGCCGGGCGGGGCTGGATATCAGCGAGGCGCTGGTGCAGCGGGCCCTGCGGGCGGTGGCCTTGGCAAGCCACCGCCAGGGTCCCGGCGGCCAGCCCCTCCTCCAGCCTCTGGAGTTCAGCGACGCCCTGGCCCGCAGCGCCCTGATGGCCGTGGCACCTGCGGGCCTGGGGCTGAGCCGCGAGCAAGCCGAGGCCCTGCTGGGGTACTTGATCGAGCTGCGGCTGCTGCTGCAGCCCGGCGCGGCGGTGGGCCGCCTGCGCTTTCCGCTGGATCCGCTGGCCGATCACCTGGCGGCGGCGGAGCAGTTCGAGCGGCTGGAGCAGCAGGCGTTGGAGCCAGCGACCCTGGAGCCGGCGGCGCCGGAGCAGGGTGCGGCGGGGTGGGAGGCGTTCCTGGCGGCCCTGGAGCCACGGCCGGCAGCCGAACGCGAGCGGATGCGGGGCTTCCTGCTGGCCCTGCGCGATGGGGTGATGGAAGCCCAGGGGAGGCGTGCCCTGGCGATGCCACAGGAGGTACCCGACCGGCTCGCTGCCCTCGGTTTTCTGGATCCGGAAGGAGAGCGCTATCGGCTGGCATTGCAGCGGGCCCGCAAGTGGATGTGGGAGCTGGGGGTGCCGGTGGCCAGTGAGCGGCGCGATGCGATCAGCAAGCTGGCGGCGATGGCCGCAGCCCCGCAGGACTCGGAGCGGCGAGCAGCGCGGGATGTGGCGAGCCGGCGGCTGGCGCGGGTGTTGGCGGAGGTTCTGCCCGCTCATCAGAAGGAGCGGCGGGAGGAGCAGCAGGAGGCCGCAGTGGTGCTGGGGTTAATCGGCACGGAGGCGGCGATCAGGGCGTTGGAGGGCTTGGCGAGGGATGTGGAGCAGCCTGTGGAGCTGCGCCGTGTGGCGCTGGAGGCGCTGGGGCTGGCGGGGAGGAACCTGCCGGCTGGGGAGATCTCAAGGTTGCGCACCCGCCTTGAGTCGTTTCTGGAGGAGCGATTGCGGGCCGATGCCCTGGATCTGCTGGTGGAGGGCTACGAGGGCTGGGCGGAACACGACCGGCGGTTGCCTCTGCTGCAGGGAGCCTCGCGGGGTCTGCAAATGGCGGCGTCGGCGGATCTGCCCCTGCTGGGCAGCGGCCCTGGCCGCAAGGTGCCGATGCTCACGCTCACTGCCCTGCAGGAGGGCGAGGGCCTGCGCATCCGCACGGAGGTGGTGACCCCACCGGTGTGGCGTCTGCCGCTGCCGGAGTGGCCAGGCGAGGCGCCGCAACAACTGGAGCTGGTGGTGGTGCCTGGGGCCGAGTACAAAATCGGCTCTCCCCAGAAGGAAGCCGGCCGTGATGGGTACACCCGGTTCCGGCAGAAATGCGAAGAGATGAATGTGGAGGCCGAGCTCAAGGTGACCTTGAAGCCATATGCGTTGGTGCGCTATCCGCTCAGCCAGGCGCAGTGGCGTGCGGTGGCGGCTTTACCAAGGCTGGAGAGCGACATGAGCCTCACCCCAGGCACCTACGAAGCCAAGGGGCTGTGGGAAAGTTATGCCCAGCCAGGTGGCCTGGCGGTGGACGGCGTGAGTTGGCACGACGGCCAGGAGTGGCTGCAGCGCCTGAACCTTTGGCTGAAGGAGCGATGGCCGGAGCTGGGCGGCAAGGGAGAGGCCCCTCTGTTCGGGTTGCCGAGCGAAAGCCAGTGGGAGGCGTCCTGCCGGGCTGGAAGCGGCACGGTGTTTCACTTTGGTGACACGTTGGATACGAGCTGGGCGAACTACAACGGGGACTTCACCTATGGCCAGGGTCGCAAGGGGGAATACCGCCAGCGTCCTGTGGCGATGGGAGGGTTTGGGTTGGTGAACCGTTGGGGTCTGGCGGAGATGCACGGCCAAATGATGGAGTGGTGCGCGGATCAATGGCATCGAGATCCCGTGGCTGGTTCATCAGGGGATGGGAGCCCCTTGGAGGGCCCAGATCCGGAGCTGGAGGGCAATCAGGAGCAGGCCTACAGGCTGCTGCGCGGGGGCTCGTGGTTCGACCAACCGTGGAACGCCCGCGCCTCCTTCAGGTTCAGCTACCCGCC
>Ga0315903_10004694_pt1 | contig 18163 bp, 12 predicted proteins | sample LakEriMetagenome_7_FD_203524 | JGI IMG/M metagenome (GOLD analysis project Ga0315903, IMG submission 203524) | Freshwater fungal communities from buoy surface, Lake Erie, Ohio, United States - Buoy 2 MA119 | ecosystem: Environmental > Aquatic > Freshwater > Lake | place: USA: Lake Erie, Ohio...
ACTCCCTGTGCTCCAAACACGATGACCTTTCCGTCATGCACGACCGGCGCACAGAGCGGTCCATCGCTGCCGCCCACCTGCGGCACGAACGAGGTCGCGTGGCCATCCCGCCAGAGCGTCTCGCCCGTGGTCGCGTCGATCGCCTCGACCACCTCGCGGTCGGCGACGCGATGAAAGAGGAACATGCGACTCCCGACGACGGCTACGCCCGCCACCCCGGCGCCGACATCCCGCTTCCAGACCTGCCGCGGCCCGGTCGCCGGCCAGGCATCGGCCAGTCGCTCATCGGCGGCCGCCGCGTTAGTCCGCAAAGGCCCCAGGATCTGCGGCCAGTCGCCGGCGGTGGCGACCGCACAGGAAGCGAGCCAGAGGAACGCGGTGATTGTCGCGCATCGCGAGAACCTCGCTGGCAGCAAGGCTCCTTCTGACAGCAGGGCGTGATCCCCTCGCTGGCGCTCAGGGCCTACTGGGTGAAACGCCGGCGGGCTGCTCACTGTGGCCGGTTCCGCTGGCGGAAATATTTGAGACCCGGCACGAAGAAGCAGGCGCCGCTCACGAGCCCGAAAAGAACGTGCTGCCACTCGGGCACGAGGCACATCACGAGTGCCGTGGCGAACAGCGCGGCAGCCTGCGCGTAGAAGGCGCCGGAGAGAATGCCCGCCTTCACGAAGAACACGAGCCCGGCGAAGAGGGCGAGCACCGGGGAGAGCGTGAGCACGGGCAGCCCGAGGAGCTGCTCGATCGCAAACAAAAGCGAGCTGGCGATCATGCTGCCGCCCCAGACGTGCGCGACCTGCCGCTCGACCGCCGTGACCGGTCCGTTGCGATGCCGCAGGGCCCAGAAGATCGGCGCCCAGAGCGCAAGCCCGCCCCCCCAGAGCACGACATACGGCCAGCGGCTGGAGAGCCCCTGCCAGGCGAGCACGTCGGTGATGCAGCACAGTGCCAGCACCACCACCGAGTGCCACATCCAGAGCAGACCCCAGTTTTCGAGGACGACCGCGTGGTGTGTCTCGCGAAACAGCCGCGCCACCACGTCGGCCAGCCCGCCGGTGCGAGCGGCGATCGGCTCGCCGGCGAGCGCGGCCCGCAGGTCGGCAGCGAGGGCGGCGGCGGAAACGTAGCGGAGGTCTTGCGGCTTCTGCAGGCTCTTGAGCGCGATCATCTCGAGATCGCGGTCGGCTGCCGGGCTGACCGAACGCGGGGCGGGCGGGTCGGCCTCGAGCACCGCCAGCAGCGTATCCATCGGCGTGGACGCCTGAAACGGCGGTCGCCCGCAGATCGTCTGATACAGGATGGCTCCGAGGCTCCACACGTCAGTTGCCGGCCCCACGTCACCGCGGCTGCCGGCGGCCTGCTCGGGCGACATGTAACACGGCGTGCCGAGAATGGCGCCGGTGTGCGTGACCGAATCGGAATCCTCGAGCCGCTTCGCGAGGCCAAAGTCGGAGACGAGCGGCTCCCCAGCCGTGTCGATCAGGATGTTCGATGGTTTCAAATCGCGGTGGAGCACCCCGCGGTCATGCGCGGCCTGCATCGCGTCGGCCACCTTCGCGAGCAGGGCCGCCGACTCGCGCGGTGGCAGCGGCCCGGCGGCAAGCCGCTTGGCGAGCGTCGTGCCCTCGATCAGACGCATGCTGTAGAAGGGCAGGCCGTCGTGCTCACCGACCTCGAAGATCGGCACGATGCCCGGGTGGTCGAGCCGCGCGGCAGCCTCGGCCTCACTTCGAAACCGGGCGAGGTCGGCGGGGCTGGCGAGGTCGCGACGGAGCAGCATCTTCACCGCCACCGTACGGCCGAGGCTCCGCTGCACAGCACGGTAGACGATGCCCATGCCGCCGCGGCCGATCTCCTCCTCCAGTTCATAGTCGCCGAACAGGGCAGGAAGCGGCGTGGCTCCGGGCACGAACATGCCGGGCCGCGACACCGGCGCAGCCAGGTCGCTCAGACCACCTGCCAGCGTCGCCCGCGGATCGCCATGCCGGAGTCTCGCGGCCATGCCGGGCGGCAGCATGATCGTAGACTCGTCGGCCACTGCATCGGCCATCGACATTGTTGCGAACAGTTCACGGAGCTGGCCGGCAAGGTCGGGGTGCTCGGCCACCATGGCATCGAGTCGGCGCTGGGCTTCGGCGCCGGCGCATTCGGAGAGTTCCTCGACGAGCAGCGCGAGAACCTCCTCCCGCTCGGGAACGAGTTGGGCGTCGATGGCGCGGGATCGGGTCGGCATGGGATGGCGGTGAAACGCGGAACGAAACCCCAGAGGATGATAGGCACGGCCCGACGACCGATGAGGTCTCAGGACCCGTCCGGCCCCCCGTCGAGCAGGCTGCGGAGCCGCCGCATGGCCCGGAGATACCGCATCCCGGCGGCGGGCTTCGACAGGCCGAGCACCTCGGCCGCCTCGGCCGTGGAGAGATGCTCGAAGTGCCGCAGCAGCACGATCTGGCGATCGCCGTCGTCGAGCAGATCGACCGCCGCCGCGAACCGCCGTTCCAACTCGTGCCACGTCGCCGCCGCGGCCGGAGTCAGTTCCCGGTCGGCGATGCCGACGAGCCCGTCGGCCGAGGAGCCCTCGCCGTCGCGAGCCACCAGCGGCACCTCGCGATCGAGGCTGCGTGTGGCCGCCACTCGATGGCGCCGGTGCGCATCGATGAGCCGATCGCGGGCCATGTGCCGCAGCCACAGTCGAAACGGCATCGTGGGGTTGGCGAGGTAGTCGGTCAGCCGCCTGTTCGCCTCGATCATCACGTCTTGCACGATGTCACTGGCGTCGACCCGCCGCTCGATCACGCGATCCATCCGAGTGTCGATCATCCGGCGGATGGCGGCGCGATGTCGCTCGAGGAGCCGGTTGACCGCATCGGCGTCGCCATCGCGAACGCGATCGAGCAGCACCAGCGTGACCGGGGGGAGGTCGCCGGCCGGCGGCGATCCACCTTCATGGCCATCCGAGCCGGACGTAGGGGGCTGGTGTGTCACGCTTCCTATCCTACCAACGTGTCGGCCCTGCCGGCGGTGACGGTCGTAGCAGCTGCGGAGGCTTTTTCGGGCAGCGATTGTGGGATTTCGGGCATCCCGATTTTTTGCCCCGCCCCTTTTTGTGATCCATAATCGCGAGCGGTCAATGGATCGACCGCCGGCCGCCGCGACCATTCGCGGCATTTGCGAACGGATGCCCACGTGCCAGTCGCCCGCCCCCTGCCGTCGCGCGGTTTCGGTCGGCTCATCCGCGCCGGCTGGCTGACCGCAGCGACGCTCGTCGCCTGGGGCATCGGCTCATGGTCCACCGCCGCCGACCCGGCCTCCCGGGCGCCGGTCGCGCCCGAGCCGGCCGATCTGACGATCGCGGCCGCCATCCCCCATGAGGATCTCGCGGCCCGCACCACGGCGCTCGTCCACGAGGGACGCTGGTCCGACGTCGTGAGCATCTGCGAGACCGCCGCCCGCAAGGGCACGCTCGCCGCGGCGCTCCGCCACCAATACGACCTCGCCAAGCTCCACTGCGACGTCGCCCGGCGGCATGCCGAGCCGGCCTTCCGCAACCAGCTCGCCGGCCTCTCCGAAACCGACGCGCGGCGAGTCTACGGCGAGGTGCTCGCCCGGATCGGCTCGCATCATGTTGACGCACCCGACTACGCACGACTCGTGAACCGCGGGATCAGGGCCGTTGACGTCGCCCTCGAAGAGCCGGCCTTCGCGGCAGCTCACGCCGCCCAGGCCACGCCGGAGCGAACTGCCGTCTACCGCGAGCAGGTGACGCGGATCGTTTCGGGCCGCAGCGTCGGATCCCAGGAGGATGCCGAGGCGGTGGCGGCTTGGGTCGCCCGTGCCGGCCACTCGATCCTCGGTGTCGCCCCGGCCGTGACGCTCATGGAGATGAGCGCCGCCGCGGTCGGCGGGCTCGACGAGTATTCGGCCTTCCTCACCAACGGCCAGCTCGATGACCTCTACGCCCAGATCGAGGGCAACTTCGTCGGTCTCGGCGTGGAGCTCAAGAGCGCCGCCGACGGCCTGCTCGTGGTGCACGTGATCCCCGGCAGCCCCGCGGAACGGTCGGGCATTCGTGCGGGCGACCACCTCGTGGGTGTGGGCGGACGGTCACTCGCCGGCATGGGAGTGGACGAGGCCGCGCACCTGCTGCAGGGCCCCGAGGGCTCGCTCGTCACGCTGGCCATCCTGCGGGCGCCGGCACCGGCTCGTGCCGTGACGGTGCGCCGCGAGCACGTCGAGGTGCCGAGCATCGAGGACGTGCGGATGGTCGACGCCACGGCCGGCATCGCCGCGCTCAAGCTCACTTCCTTCCAGAAGACGACCGCAGCCGAACTCGAGGCCACCCTGCGGCGGCTCGATGCGGCGGGCATGCGGTCGCTCGTGATCGACCTTCGCGGCAACCCGGGCGGCCTGCTGTCGGCGGCGGTGGACGTGGCCGACCTGTTCCTGGAACGGGGCCTGGTGGTGGCCACGCGGGGCCGCAGCCCTGACGAAGACTTCAACTACTCGGCCGGCCGCCCTGGCACTTGGCGGATGCCGCTGGTGGTGCTGATCGACGGCGACTCGGCGAGTTCGAGCGAGATCTTCGCCGGCGCGATCCGGGACCACGGCCGTGGCACGATCGTCGGATCGCGAAGCTACGGCAAGGGTTCGATCCAGGGCATCTTCCCGCTCGACGCCGCTGGCGTGGGGATGCGGCTGACGACGGCGAAGTTCTTCTCGCCGCGAGGCCTCCCGTACAGCGGAGTGGGCGTCGAGCCGGACGTTGCGGTCCATGCGACGGCCCGCCCCGTGGAGGGCCAGATGCCCGTCGCTTCCGGGGACGCGGCCTTGGCGGCGGCCACCGACGTCGCCCGCCGCGCGGTTCCGCGGCCGGCCGCCCGGCCGTCGGGCCGGTCCACCGCCGCCCGCTGAACCAGTCCCGGCTGCCGGTGGCCGCGACTTGAACACGTCTCGCTCGGCCGATAGTCTGGCAGCTGGCTTGAAACGTGGTCCCTCGCTGATCTTCTTCTGGCTGCGAAGGACCGGACCTGATCCTGAGGTTTCGCGTGTGAGCGGACACGCGTGACCCCGATCCTCTATTGTGTTTCGGCGTCGCCAGAACCCCAGCGAGATCCTCGGCCAGATTCCAGCTCACCATTCCTCACCTTTCCCCTCAGCACCTTTCCCCTCAGAAGGACTTCTCATGACCACCGCCCGCTCGAGCGCCATCGCCGCCATCAACAACTACAAGGCCAACGGCCAGGCCTGGAACTTTCGCGAGACACCGACCAGCGAAATCTTCGGCGCCAACGTGTTCAGTGACGCGGTGATGAAGGACCGGCTGCCGAAGAGCGTCTACAAGGCGCTCCAGGCCACGATCAAGCAGGGCAAGCCGATCGATCCGGGCATCGCCGACGCCGTCGCCCTGGCGATGAAGGACTGGGCGATCGAGAAGGGCGCCACGCACTACGCCCACGTCTTCTATCCGCTCACCGGCCTCACCGCCGAGAAGCACGACAGCTTCCTCACGCCGACCGGCGACGGTGACGCGATCGCCGAGTTCTCCGGCAAGGAACTGATCCAGGGCGAGCCCGATGCATCGAGCTTCCCTTCCGGTGGCCTCCGCGCCACGTTCGAGGCCCGCGGCTACACCGCCTGGGATCCCACGAGCCCGGCCTACATTCTCGACAACCCCAACGGCACCACCCTCTGCATCCCGACCGCCTTCTGCTCGTGGACGGGCGAGGCGCTCGACAAAAAGACGCCGCTGCTCCGCTCGATGCAGGCGGTCGACAAGCAGGCCCGTCGCGTGCTGGCCCTCTTCGGCCACAAGGACGTGGGCCAGGTCACCGCCTCCGCCGGCCCCGAGCAGGAGTACTTCCTGATCGATCGCAACTTCTTCTTCGCCCGCCCCGACCTCACGATGACCGGCCGCACGCTGTTTGGCGCCAAGCCCCCGAAGGGCCAGGAGTTCGAAGACCAGTACTTCGGTGCGATCCCCGAGCGGGTGCTCGCCTGCATGATGGACGGCGAGCGGGAGCTCTACAAGCTCGGCGTGCCGGTGAAGACCCGGCACAACGAGGTGGCCCCCAGCCAGTACGAGATCGCTCCGATCTACGAGAACGCCAACATCGCCACCGACCACCAGCAGGCGATCATGCAGACGCTGACGCGGGTCGCCCAGAAGTACGGCATGGCCTGCCTGCTGCACGAGAAGCCCTTCGCCGGCATCAACGGCTCGGGCAAGCACGTCAACTGGTCGCTCGGCTGCAAGCTCGGCAACCTTCTGGAGCCGGGCGAGACGCCGCACGCCAACATGCAGTTCCTGGTGTTCTGTGCCGCGGTGATCCGGGCCGTCCACAAGCACGGCGACATGCTTCGCGCCGTGGTGGCCTCCAGCGGCAACGACCACCGGCTCGGCGCCAACGAGGCTCCCCCGGCGATCATCTCGATCTTCCTCGGTGAACAGCTCGCCGACGTGTTCGAACAGATCGAAAAGGGCAAGGCGACGAGTTCGAAGAGCACCGGCACGCTCACGGTCGGAGTCGACACACTGCCGCCGCTTCCCAAGCACGCCGGTGACCGCAACCGCACGAGCCCGTTCGCCTTCACCGGCAACAAGTTCGAGTTCCGGGCGGTCGGTTCGAGCCAGTCGATCGCGGGTCCGCTCGTGGCGTTGAACACGATCATGGCCGAGAGCCTCGACTACATCGCCACCGAGCTCGAAAAGGCCACGGGCGGCGACCAGGCGAAGCTTGCCGGCGCCGTCGAGAAGCTGCTCCAGAAGATCATCTCGGAGCACAAGGCGGTGATCTTCAACGGCAACGGCTACTCGCAGGAATGGCACGAGGAGGCCGCGAAGCGGGGCCTGCCGAATCACCGGGCGACCCCCGAGGCCCTCGACCAGCTCGTGGCCCCGAAGAACCTCGACATGTTCGAGAAGTACGGCGTGCTCTCCAAGCGGGAGATGCAGAGCCGCTACGAGATCTACATGGAGCGGTACTGCAAGGACATCAACACCGAAGCGCAGGCCGCCCTGCAGATCGCCAAGACGATGATCCTGCCGGCAGGGTACCGCTACCAGGGCGAACTGGTGGACATTGCCACCAAGCTCAAGGGTCTGGGCAACACGCCCCACATGGGCACGCTCGACAAGCTCACCAAGCTCGTCGGCGAGTTCGAGGGGCGGATCGAGTCGCTCGAGAAGGCGCTCGGCCACCACGGCGGCGGCGACCTGCGGGCGGAGGTGCAGCACTTCTATGGAAGCGTGATCCCGGCGATGGTGTCGCTGCGGGAGACCGCCGATCAGATCGAGGTCTTGCTGCCAGACGACCTCTGGCCGCTGCCGACCTACCGCGAGATGCTGTTCATCAAGTGATCAGCGACGACCTCGTGCAGGCGATCGCGGCGGAGTGCGATCGACTCGGGATCGTCGTTCCGCCTGAAGCCATGCAGAGGCTGGCCGCGTATGCGGCCAGCCTCTGGTCATGGAATGAGCGGCTGAATCTCACGCGACACGTCGATGCCGAGGCGTTTGTCTCCCGCGACGTGGCCGACGCTGCGGCGATCGCCCCGCACCTGGCCCACGGCGAGCGGCTGCTCGACGTCGGCACGGGGGGCGGCGTGCCGGGTGTGATCCTGGCGATCCTCCGCCCTGATCTGCGGGTCGAACTCTGCGACAGCGTGGCGAAGAAGGCCCGGGCGGTGGGCGAGATCGTCCGCGAGGCGGGCCTCTCGATCCCGGTGCATGCAGCCGCCGCGCAGTCGCTCGTCGCCACGCGGCCGTCGGGGCCCGACCGCTTCGACACGCTCGTCGTCCGCGCCGTGGCGCCGCTCGGCAAACTCCTCGGCTGGTTCGAGCCGATCGCCGGCAGCTACGGCCGCCTGCTCGTGGTGAAGGGACCACGGTGGGAAGAGGAGCGAGACGACGCCCGCTTCCGCGGTCTGACGAAGCGGGTGACGATTCGCCGCCTCGCCTCGTGGCCGATCCGCGGCCGCGACCACGAAAGCGTCTTGCTCGAAATCGGCCCCCGCGCGACCTGAGCCGACGTCATCCGGTTCGCACGCTGACCTCGCGTTCGCGAGGCTCGGGGCTGCATCTCGTAGCACAGGTTTTCAACCTGTGTGTGTTCTCAATTCGCATTGGGATCTCATGCGATTCCGGAAAGGGGAGCAGCCGGATCGGAGGCACGCGCAGAAGCCGGTGAGACTTGTGCCACGAGGCGGTCGCTCCGAAGCGTTTGAGCAGAGAACTCACAAGTCCCGCCGGCGCCGAGCATGTCTCCGGCCGGCTGCGGGGCGTGCCGTGACGACCCACGAGGATCACGTGTGAACCCGATCAGAGGTTCATGCCGAGGTAGCCGCCGGCGGCGTCGCTGGCGGCCTGCTCGCGGGCAAGTCGCTCCAGAGCCCGGGAGAGATCGCCCGCGGCGATGTAGCGGTCGAACTCGATCTCCACGGCGTGCTTTGCGGCCAGCTTGAGCCACTCGACCGCCGGCTGCGTGAGCCAGTCGCAGGTTTCCTGGTCGAGGGCGACATCGAGATCGCTGCCGATCGTCCGGGCATCGGCATCATCGGTGAGCAGCGTTCCCTCAAACCGAAACCGCACCCAGCCGAGGGCGGGATCGTTGGTGAACCGGAAGGTGCATCCACCGTCGCTCAGGTAGTAGGCGTTGCGAGTGCCGTGGGAGGCCACGGCCCGCTGCATCCGCTCAAGCCTGGCCCGGTAGACCGGCGAGGCGTCGAACGGGATGTCGAACCGGGGTACGCTCCGGAGCGGCGTACACTCAAATGTGATCGCGACGGCGGGAAACGAGGAAGTGTCGCCCATGGGACTCGCAGTGTATCGCGGACTGGCTGCGGTGGCAGCAGCCCTGGCCTGCGCGGGCTGCGGTCGCGGCACCGCCATGCCCGGTCCACCGGCCGCCAAGGCTGCCCCGCTGGTGCGGGTCGCCGAGACCACGCCGCTGATGGGCGTGGCCTGGACGATCACGGTCCACGCCCGCGACCGGGACCACGGCAAGCGGGCGATCGCCGCAGGCTTCGCGGAGGCTGGGCGGCTTGAACGAATCCTTTCCGACTACGACCCGGAGAGCGAACTCTCGCGGCTCTCGGCCGCTGCGCCGACGCCAAAACCCGTCGGAGTGAGCGACGACCTCTGGAACGTGCTCGCCCGGGCCGACGAGATTCGCGAACTCACCAACGGGGCTTTCGACATCACGGTCGGCCCGCTCACCACGCTCTGGCGGCAGTCGCGGCGGTCAGGCCACCTGCCCCGGCCCGACAAACTCGCGGCTGCCCAGTCCGCTGTCGGCGTGGAAGCCATCGTCCTCGACCGCGAGGCCCGCACGGTGGCGTTGACGCGGCCCGGCATGCGGCTCGACCCGGGGGGCATCGGCATGGGCCACGCTGCCGACCGCGTGCTCGCGGTGCTCGCCGGCTGCGGCATCGAATCGGCCATGGTGGATGCATCCGGTGATGTGGTCGTGTCCGCCGCGCCCCCCGGAACCGCCGGCTGGCGGATCGAGGTGGCCCCGATGCCGGGCGACCGGTCCGGGGCGGTGGTCATGCTCGAGAACGCCGCGATCACCACCTCCGGAGACGCACGGCAGTTCGTTGAGATCGAAGGCCGTCGCTTCAGCCACATCGTTGATCCTGCCAGGGGCCTCGGAGTCACCGGGCCGGCGGCGGTGACGGTGATCGCCCCCGACTGCACGACGGCCGACGCGGTCGCGACGGCCGCGAGCGTGCTGGGTCACGAACGCGGTCCGGCCATGATCGCCCGGTTTCCGGGCGTCTCCGCGCGGTTCGTCTGGTGGAATGGGGAATCCGTCACCACATCCGTCACGCCGAATTGGCCTGGCCACGGAGCAGCAGCTACCCAGGCTTTCCCAAACCCCCGCGACCCAAGCCGACTTTGACGATTGTTCCAAGTTTGCGGGTTCTTTCGTCCGATACCTGACGTGCTGCCGCTGCGCCTTGGTGCACGCGGTGCGGACACGGAGTCGGGGGGCGACGTGTCGGGAAGCCGCCGCTTTCACCAGCGGCGAAATCCCCCCGGGCGCAGCGGCGGCATTTCGAGCCAGGTTTCGACCACGAGACCGCCGGCACCCGCCGGCGCCCGCCGTGCAACGACTCGCCAAACAGCTCTGGGTGGCCATGACGAGCCTCACGCTCGTGGCGAGCGGCTGTGCGCCGCGGCAGCCATTCTACTTCTTTGAAGACGGCGACCTGTCGCACTATGTGGGTTCGATTCAGAAACTCGAGTATCCCGACAGCGACCAGCCGCCGCTCGACGAAGCAGCCGGAGCCGTCGAACCGCTGACGCTCTCGAACCCAAGCTTCGACAACGTCTGGGAACTATCGCTCGAAGAGGCGATCCGCACCTCGCTCGAAAACGGCAAGGTGCTCCGGAATCTCGGCGGCCGGTTCGCGAGCTTCGGTGGCCCCCGCCCGCAGACCGGCGAGCCGGCCGTGTCGCTGCTCACGGCGCCCGGGCAGACGCCGACCATCTACGACCCGGCGATCACCGAGACCGAGCCGTTCCGGGGCGTCGAGGCCGCTCTGGCGCTGTTCGACGCCCAGCTCACCAGTTCGCTCACCTGGGAGCGACAGAACCGGCCGCAGAACGTCAATCCGACAGGGGCACTGATCTTCCAGCAGAAGTTGCTGGGCGACCAAGGCAACTGGACTTCGGGCATCCAGAAACGAACCGCGACCGGTGCCACGTGGGGTTTTGCAAACTCCACCATCTACGACAACAACAACTCACCGATTCGTGAAGTCCCTGCAACCTGGACGACCAACTATGATTTCACGTTCAACCAGCCGCTGCTCCAGGGCGCCGGTGTCACCTATAACCGGATCGCCGGCCCAGACCCGTTCGATAACCTCTACGGCCGGCCCTTGTTCCGCGGCGTGCTCCTCGCCCGGATCAACGCCGACATCTCGCTCGCCGACTTCGAGGCCGGTGTCCGCAACCTCATCAGCGACACCGAACAGTCGTACTGGGAGCTCTACTTCGCCTACCGCAACCTCGAGGCCCGCAAGGCCGGCCGCGACAGTTCGCTGGAGGCGTGGCGGAAGGTCCACGCCCTCTACGTCGAGCAGTCACGCGGCGGCGAGGCCGACAAGGAGGCCCAGGCCCGCGAGCAGTACTTCTTCTTCCGCAGTGAGGTGGAGCAGGCCCTCACCGACGTCTACCGCTGCGAGAACCGGCTGCGCTACATGATGGGGATCTCGGCCAGCGACGGCCGGCTGATCCGCCCCGCCGACGAACCGACGACGGCCCGGATCTCCTTCGACTGGCAGCAGTCGCTCGTCGAAGCACTCTCTCGGTCGGCGGAGCTCCGCAAGCAGAAGTGGGTGATCAAGGAGCGGGAACTGGAGCTCGTGGCTGCGAAGAACCTGATCCTGCCGCGGCTCGACATGGTGGGCCGCTGGCGGTTCCTCGGTATGGGTGAGCAGCTGATCAACCAGAACTACGACCCTTACAACGCCGAAGGCGGAGCCAATCCTGATCCACTCGTCGGCACCGATGCCTACTCGACCCTCTTCAGCGGCCAGTTCCAGGAGTGGCAGGCCGGGGCCCAGTTCCAGATGCCGCTTGGCTTCCGCCGCGAACTGGCGACGGTTCGGCACTTCCAACTGCAACTCGCCCGCGAACGGGCCCGGCTCCAGGACGAAGAACTCGAGGCCTCGCACGCCCTCGTCGAGGCGGTCCGCAACGTCGACACCAACTTCGCCCTCGCCCAGACCAACTTCAACCGGCGCGTTGCCGCCGAGCGACAGGTGGAGGCGGTGCAGGCCGCCTACGACGCCAACACCGTCACCCTCGACCAGCTGCTCGACGCCCAGCGGCGGCGTGCCGAGGCAGAGAGCTCCTACTATCGATCGCTCGTCGACTACAACCGTTCGATCTCGCAGCTCCACTTCCGCAAGGGATCGTTGCTCGAATACAACGGCGTGTTCCTCGCGGAGGGACCGTGGCCGGGGAAGGCCTACTTCGACGCCCACCGCCGGGCCCGCCAGCGGGATGCGAGCCTCTACCTCGATTACGGTCACTCGCGTCCCGGCGTCTTCAGCCGCGGAGCGATCTCGCAGAACTTCGCCGAACTCGGGGCCGACGCGCCCGCCCAGCAGCTCCCGGCCCGCGACCCCGCGACGCGACCCGAGTCGGTGCCGGCCAACGCCCCCGCCGCCCCGGGCACGAAGCCCGAGCCGAAGGCCCCCGAACTCCTGCCCACGCCCTCGGCCTGATGACTTACGGGCCTCGTTCGCCGGTGGTCGCCCGGGCTGACGGCGACGGCCGGAGCACCCACTGGGCATAGGGCAGCTCCGCCGCCGACACTTCGTCGATCTCGCTGCCGAGAAGCACCTTCGCCGCGCCGCCAAGCGGAACGGCCGTCGGTCCGAAAGCTGGGCTGTCGCCCACGAGGGCGTCGTTTCTCAAACCCATGGCGGCCACTGCCTGCAGCCGACCGTCGCCACCCACAATGACGAGGGGCAGGCCGCCGCGGCCGGCCAGCGCGGCATGAAGTCGGGGTGCGGACTCGTCGGGATTCGCGGGGCGGATGATCCGGGCGACGTCGCGGCGGGGAAGCAGCTTGACCTCGCCGGCCACATCGAACCGCACCGTGTCGGCATCGATGCCGACGAGCCTGCCGCGGACATAATCGCCTCCCGCCATCCGCATGACGTGGGTGGGGGGAGAGGCCTGCTGCAGTCGCGGGACGGTCAGGAGTCGCGCGAGCTTCTGCTTGAGGATCGGCCGTCCGCCCGCCGTCGAGAGTTCGAGGGCTCTGATGCTTTCGCCTGGGATCGACAGTTCGCCACGTTCGCCAAGTCCTATGCGGACGGTATGTGCATCCGCACCGAGGATCGTGCAGCCGAACGACTCGCCGGTGACGAGGTGCACCGTCGCCGGTCCGCCCGCCGCCATTCCGCCGAGCGACTGCTGCAGCGCCAAGGCGCGATCGAGCACATCCTTGGCGGCGGCGCCAGCGAGGTCGTCACGCCCCCGTGCATCGCGGACCAACGAAATCTCCTCGATGCCCGCCTCCCGCCGCACTCCCAGCCGCACCGTCGAACCGATCGGGCCGACGAGCAAAAGCTTGACGGCGTCGGCCTGCGCCGCCGCGAGAGCCACCGGCCTGCCGAAGGCCCCCTCCGCGATCGTCGCCACCGTGTCATCGACGCGGAGCCGACCGTCGCGGGCCGCCGGCCCGTCCGCAACCACATCAACGACGTTCCGGTCGCCAGAGCGGACCTGACGAGTCAGCGTCACACCCGGGCCGCCAATGACATCAATCCCCCGGTAGTCGATCGATGCGGCATGATCCTGGTCGGCGAAGGCCACCGCTCGCGTGCCACCGAGCGGCTGCCAGCCCACCCGGCCGTCGCCGCAGACGGCCAGGCAGCCGAGCAGCCGCGCCTCACCCCACGTCAGCACTCCGACGCGTCCGGGCAGGGCAGGAAGGGGTGGCGGTTCGTCGACGGACTCGCCATTCCGCACCACTGCCGCAGCCACAAACTCCACCGGTTCGGCAAACAACTCCGCCGCGACGCGAACCACCGCCGGATCGTCCGCCTCGATGATGCGGCCGGGCAGTCGCCCGCCGTGCACCAGCTCGATCGGGGGCGAGCCTCCGACGGCCAGGCTGGTCAACCCGACGACGATGGTCAGGCACGCCCACGCGTCGCGGCAGCCACCGAGCGTCATGGCCGAACGGGCCTCCGTCCGCCCGGGGCGCGCGGCAAGGCAGCCGCCTCTCCGGTCTCGAGGATCCCCTGCTGTTCGATCCACGATCGCATCGATTTTCCCTGATTCATCAACAGCGCGAGCGTCCGCCACTGCCGCTCGCTCATCGCCTTCTGAAACGGCACCGGATCGACTCCGGACAGGACCATGTAGACCAGGTTCAGCTGCAGATGGGCGTTTTCCTGCTCGGGAGTGAGTTCGTCGATCCGCAGCGGCGGCTCGTTCGCCAGCAGCGCTGCGGCGAGGAGTTCGTGCTGGGCCTGGGTCATGCCGAGCATGTCATCCATCTTGGAGAGCGTCGATACGACCATCGTCCGCCAGCGGAACGACCGCCGGGCCCTGATCTCAGCGTCGATGCCTTCGACCTGCGCGGGATCGAGCGTCGAGGGCAGCACGGCGGCGAACAGGGATCCCGGATCGAACAGCCGCCGCAGGAGCTGCCGGCACTCCTGCACGTCCTGCTGAAACTGATGCCACTTCTTCTGGCCTTCCGGGTCGTTGAGGTTGACCCGGGTGCCGGCATACTTCGCCCGCGTCGCATCGACGGCGGCCGCAAACCGCCGGATGTCCGACTCCATCGCAAGGCGGAGCTTGCGCCGCTGGGAGTCGGTCAGTTCGCAGGATGCGGCGATCCGCTCCAGCCGCTTCTCGCCGAGGCTCCGAGCGCGGGAAAAGGTCGGCGATTCCGGCGGCGGCTCCTCGGCGGCGGCGACACCGCCCGGGAGGATCAGGCGGCGTCCATTGAGAATCAACTGGCCCTGGGGGGCCACCACGACGTTCGCGTTGCCGCGGAGCACCCAGCCGTTGCCTCCCTGCTCGAAGAGGTTGGCGTCGAAGTTGGCGCCGAGGTCGATGAGATGCTGCTGTTCCGCCTGAGCCTGCGGTGCGGGCGGCTCCTCGACCACACGATCGTCCTCGGCCCACGCCGGCACACCGAAGAGCACCAGCGCCGCGCACTCCCACACCGGCCACGCACGTCTCATGGCGCTGCTCCCTGCGTCCACCATTCGTCCTCCTGATGGAGCCCCTGACCGTCGAAGTTCCAGCCGACGTGCATGCCGACCACCGCCATCCCGGCCGCCTTCCGCCACTGCGTCCATTCGTCTCGCTGAACCTCGTCGAGGTGCGGCTCGATGCAGGCGTTGGCATAGTCTGGTGCGGGCCGGAAGTTGTTGATCACCATGCCCGTGTCGTCGAGCTCCCTGAGCCATGCATCTTCCCAGCGGGCCTCGAGGTCGTCCTCGATCGCCTGCCGCTGCGCGGCCGAGAGGTCGAGCTGCCGATCGAGCTTGGCGACAATCGCCACCCGGGCCGCCTCGCCGCGACGGGCCATCCGCGCCGCCTGCTCGCGGCCGTAAGCCGCCAGTTGGTCGGCCGAAGCGTGCGGTGCGAGCGTCTTCGCGACCGGATTCTGGATGCTCCGCCGCGCGTCAAAGGCTCGTCGCGGCTGGCCGCCGAGCATCTGCCGGGTCGCAAACTCCAGCGCCGTCTTCGTCACGGCCGCCCGACCGGCTGCGAGCACCTCCTGCCGCGCCGCAACGGGGAGATTCGGACAAGCCTGGCGAACCATCTCCAGTTCGGTCCGCAGCACCGGCTGGAAGAGCTGCTCCATGTGCTTGGCCTGCTGACGGATCTGCTTCCGCTGCTGCCACCGCTGCGCCTGCGCCGGGTCCTTGGGCATCTCTCCGTCCTCGGCTTCGTTGTCGGGGATTGACGGCTGCGCCGGTTGGGGCACCGGCGCGATCGCGTTGAACATCGCCCGCAGGCCAAACCCCAGAAACCCGCCGCCGTTGCCCGCGGGAGCGGGACGGCTCTCGGCCTCGAAGAGCGGCTCGGTCTCCACGTCGAGCTCCACCTCGGCGGGCTCGAACACCTCCATCACCGCTTCGACTGGCGGATCCGCCGGCTCGACGACAAGCGGCGCCTCGGCCCAGGCAGCCCCCGCGGCGACGCACGCCGCCACCCATCCAGCGATCCACCGGCACGCCACGGCACGTTTCATCGTTCGTACACCGGGAGGAACTTGTAGTTGACCGCGAGCGACAACAGCGCCAGCGACGTGTCGACGGTTCCGCCAAATCCGCCACCTCGTCCGGCGAACCCCGCGAAGCTGCCATCCTTGGCCTGCATCGCCTTCATCTCCTTCACGAGGCCTGCATTCCACTTTTCCCACACGGCGACATCGGCCTGGAAGAGCGCCTGGGCCCGATAGTAGCGGGTATACGTGGGATAGCCCTCCGCTCCCGCCTGCTCGTTGCCAAGCGACCGACCCTTGAGATAGCTCGAAGCCTTGACGTACTGGGGAAGCGCTTTCTGCCGCGCGATCGCCAACACCAGCACACCGATGCTCGTCACCGCATCACTGCCGCCGCCGGGGCCGCCTGAGTAGCCGAGTTGGCCGTTGGGGCCGGTCATCGAGGCGTAGTACTTGACCGCCTTGTCGATCGTCTCGTCGGGAACCTCGATACCGGCATTTCGCGCCCCGAGCAGGCCCATCAAGACGGCACCGCTGACCGAGGTGTCGGCATCCTTGGCGTCGGGCGAATACCGCCAGGCGCCGTGCGGATTGTTCTTCGCGCTGGTCACGGCGCACCGCACGGCGAGTTCGAGAGCCTGCCCGATCGGCCGACCCTTCTGACCGCCGGCCGCGGCTTCCGTCCAGAGCGTGCGGTCGTCGACGGTGCCATAGGCCTCCGAAAGCGCCAGCATGCCGAGGCCGTGCTGGTACATGCTGTCGTGTCCCTGGCCCGAGCCGAGAAAGCCCGTGTCGGCGTTCTGCGACAGGATCATGCTTCGCAGCGCCTTGCGGATCGGCACCCGGTAGGGGCCGTGGTTGGGATCCTCGCCCGACGCGAGTAGCGCCATGACGGCCATCCCGGTCACGCCGGGACCGGCCTGACCGTCCTTCCACGCGCCGCTGTCGTCCTGCGTCTTGATGAGATACCGTAGCCCAGCGTCGTACATCTCGCGGACGTCGCGGGGCACCGGGTCGCCGTAGCGGACGACCGGGCCCTGCGCCTGCACCGCAGTGGTGGCGAGAAACAGCAGGGACATGCCGGAAAGGATCAAACGCTCGAGCATCAACGCCGCTCCTTCTCGAACTTGTTGAAGTAGGCGTCGAGTCCGGCGCGAAACTCCTCGGGCAGCACGCGGCCGCTCGTCCCGGTGGCCTGCTCCTTCTCACCTCCCTCGCCGCGGCCGCTGCGGTTGCCGCGGCCGGCGAGCGCGAGCGCCGCGCTCGTGGCCGTGCCGGTGCCGCCGCCACCGGGCGTCGCACTGCCACCACCACCGCCGCCGCCACCACCACCGCCGCCATTCGAGGCCGCGGCCTGGGCGGCAAGCAGCAGTTCGATCGCCTCCGTCTCGGCGCCGATCGCCTTTGGCCCCGTGTCGGGCGTGCCGAGCAGGTCGGTCGCCTCGGCCATCACCTCTTCCACCTTCTCGAAGAGCTGGATCTCCTGCCCGAACGACTGCTCGCCGTCGGGCTCCTCGAGGAGCCGATCGACGAGATCGACGACCCGGTCGGCGAGCGCGTCCTGTCGGTCGGCGAGCTTCTCGGCCTGGGCTGCATGGTCGTCGGGGGCCACCGCCGGCTTCGCCTGCTGGGCCACGCGGGTTTCCTCGCGGAGGTTCACCTCCTCCTCGAGGATCTTCATCGCCTCGAGCACCACCTCCGGCGGCACGCTCTCGCGCGGCGGACCGCCTCCCTCGCCGCTGCCGCCCTGCGGCGGCGGCACGAGATCGTCGGCGAGCCGATCGAACGTGTCCGACCAAAACTCCGCCTGCGCGATCGACATGCCCGCCTCCTTGAGGACGTCGTCGGAGAGTTGGCGGAGGCTGCCGAGCGTGTCGAGTTCCTTCATTTCCTCGAGCACGGTGTGAAAGGCGGGCAGCTGCCGACGGTCGAAGTAGGCCTGCAGATCGTCCATCAGCGCCGACATCCGGTCGGTCTCGCGGAGCGACTGTTCGCGTACGTCGCCGAGCGCCCGCTTCACCGGATCGGGCTGTCGGTCGGCCTTGCCGAAGGCCTCGGCCGCCATCGCCGCGATCCGGCTGCCGATCTCGCCCTGCTCCCGCGAGGCGAGCTTGAGCCGCTTCACGAACGTGCTCCCCTCGAGCCGAGCCATCACCGCGGCGAGTTCGTCGGCCACCTTCGCAAACTCGGCGAGCAGTTCCTCCTGCTTCGCGATCGCCTCGTCGAGCGCCTCGTCGGCGGCAGGCTCGCTCTCCTCGCCCGGCTCCTGGGGCGGTGCCACACCGGCCTGCGTGGAGGGAAGGCCGAACCGGCCCGGTCCACCGGGCTTCCCGCCCCCTTGCTCCTCCCCCTTCGGCTGCTGCGACGACTCGGTGTCGACGACCTGTGGGATCGACGGTTTTTCCTGAGGGTCATCCTCGCCACCGTCGGGTGCGCCGCCGCCAGCCTGCTCC
>Ga0315903_10004695_pt1 | contig 18157 bp, 6 predicted proteins | sample LakEriMetagenome_7_FD_203524 | JGI IMG/M metagenome (GOLD analysis project Ga0315903, IMG submission 203524) | Freshwater fungal communities from buoy surface, Lake Erie, Ohio, United States - Buoy 2 MA119 | ecosystem: Environmental > Aquatic > Freshwater > Lake | place: USA: Lake Erie, Ohio...
AAATTTAACATACCCCCCCCCCCCCCCCCCAAGTCAACAATTTAAATTTAAAAATCCCCCCCTCAATTCGCCTCCCTATCCCTCGCCAGCCTGATAGCCTCTTTCCACGCGTCCAGCCAGCCGGCCATGTCTCGTGCCGGGCTCTGCTGAGGAAGGAGCGTGGCAGTGGAACTGAGCCGGTGCCCCGGCACGAGCAGGCTGATGGTTTCGCGTCTGGCGGCCAGCAGGCTGCGGGCTTCCTCCGTGAGTTCGTCGTATGTTGGTTCGTCCGAAAGCCGCCAAGAGGTCTGGGCATTTATCGGGAATCCAGCGAGCTATCGTGCGCCTCTTGCGCCCCTTCAGGGCGCCTTGAATGGGTGGGGGCGGGTACCTGGGGCATCGCGTTGCTCAGCCCCAGGCTGTCCTCTCGGTCCCCGCATGGGGACGCGCTGGATCGGAGGTGGCGGGCGGGAACGTAGCGCGGGTTTTCCAACCCGCGTCGCATCATGCCGGCTGTGACACGAGGGCCAACGGCCCGGAGTCATACCAGCCTGGGCCAACGGCCCAGGTATCCGGATTGATTGATTTCAGAAGGGCTGAAGGCCCGTCCCATCGATTGGGGAGAAAGCCGCCAAGAGGTCTGGGCATTTATCGGGAATCAGCCGGGGATTGTGCGGCTCTCTCGCCGCTTCAGGGTGCCTCGATGAGGTTGTGGGTTTGGCTGGGATCGTGGTGTGTGGGTGGGGGAATCCGGGCTTGCGCGGGTGCGGAGGCGGGGCATGCGGGGAGGGATTATTATGCTGCCGAAGCTGATTGAGATTATTCCGCCTGTTGTGCCACCGGTGCAGCGGATTGTGATTCCTGGATCGAAGAGCATCACGAACCGTGCGTTGGTGCTGGCCGCGCTGGCGGATGGTCCGGTGGAATTGCGCGGGGCACTTTGGAGCGAAGACACGCAGGTCATGACTGACTGCCTGCGGCGGCTTGGGTATAAGGTGGCGGTGGCACCGGATCCGGGTGAACCTGCCAACCGGACGCTCCGCGTGGTGGGGTTGGGTGGTCGGGTGCCGGCTGGCGGGACGGAGGAAGCGCCGCTTTCTCTTGAAGTGGCGAATGCGGGGACAGCGGCCCGGTTTCTTACCGCGATGGTATGTCTGGGATCTGGCTGCTACCGGCTCAGCGGCATTCCGCGGATGCATGAACGCCCGCAGGCCGCCCTGCTGGTGGCCCTGCGTGGGCTTGGCTACCGGATTGATGCGGAAGGCGATCATCTTCCGGCGGTGGTGCATGGCGGCGGGCCGAAGCCGGGCGCGGCGGCGCGGGTCAGTGTGGCTGAGAGTTCCCAGTTTGCGTCGGCTCTGCTGTTGGCGTCGGGGGTGGGGGGATGGGAGATCGGCATTGAGGGAGCCAATCCCGACGAACTTCCGTACGTCGAAATGACCCGGCGCATGGTCGCCGATTTCCCGTGGCGGGGCGGGGTATATCAGATTGAGCCCGATGCCTCCAGTGCCAGCTACTTCTGGGGAGCCCAGCACCTGCTGGCTCCGCTGGGCGCAGGAATCACGGTGGCCGACCCACCCGTGTCGGGCATGCAGGCCGATGCCGCCTTTGCCGGACTGTTTCTTGGAGAATCGTGGCGTCGTCAGTATTCGCGGCAGAGCGACCTCGCGGACAGCATCATGACGGCGATTGCGCTCGCTCCGTTCGCGCCTGCTCCCGTGGATTTCACCGACCTTGGACGGCTCCGGGTGCAGGAATGCGAACGCGTGCTCGCTCTGCGCACGGAACTCGGCAAATGCGGGGCCGACGTCCGCGAGCTGGGCGACACCCTGACAATTCATCCCGGTCCGCTGCATGGTGCGGAGATTGCGACGTGGAATGATCACCGCATGGCGATGTGCTTCGGGATGCTTGGCCTGCGCGTTCCTGGCATCCGGCTCCAGCATCCCGGGTGTGTCCGCAAAACCTTTCCGAACTTCTTTGCCAAACTCTCCCAGCTTGGAGCGGAAATCCGCGGAGCCGATGGTCAGGTGCTTTCCGGCGACGATCTGCTGGCGGATTGAGTCGGGGAGATGAAATCTGGCGGGGTGGGGCGCAGGGGAATCGGATTGCGCAGCTCTGGGGATGAGTGGATGGCTTTGGGATGAATCGCCGGCAAATCACGGGACTGCTGGGAATGGGCGTGCTGGGAGTGCCCATCGCGGGCTGTCGGGACACGGGAGAATCAGCACCGGGCCTGCTGGTGGCCACGACGACCATGGTTGGGGATCTTCTGCGCAGTCTTGCGGGGGGATTGGACGAGGAAGTGGCTGTGCTCATGGGGGCGCAGGTCGATCCTCATCTGTTCAAGCCTGGTCAGAGCGATGTCCGCAAACTGCGCCGGGCCACCGTGGTGCTCTACAGCGGACTGCATCTGGAAGGCCGCATGGCCGAGATCCTCGAACGCATGGCAAGGCATGGACGCCAGGTGGTGGCCGTGACCGATGGCATTGCGCCCGACCGCCTCATGGAAGCCGAGGGAGCCATTGATCCGCATGTCTGGGGCGATGCCTCGGTCTGGGCCGAAGCCGTCCAGTTTGCCGGGGATCGCCTGGGCGCATTCCTGCCGGAGCACCGGGAAGCGATTGCGGCGCGGACCACAGAACAAGTGGCTGCCCTGAGGGCATGTCACGATCGCCTGCGGGCGAGGGCGCAGGAGATTCCGGAAGCGCAGCGGGTTCTTGTGACCAGTCACGATGCCTTTCAGTATTTCGGGAGGGCGTATGGATTTGCAGTGATGTCGGTGCAGGGGATTGCGACCGTGAGCGAGGCTGCCCTTGCGGACATGGCGAGAATTTCGGCAGCGATCCGGCAGCGGAAAGTGCCAGCCGTCTTTGTGGAGAGCAGCATTTCGCCGGCCACCATCCGGAGGATCAGTGAAGAAACCGGAGCCGTGCTCGGCGGTGAACTCTGTTCCGACGCCCTCGGGATTCCCGGTGAAATGGCGAGCATCGCCGGTGGGCGCAGCGTCGACCGCGGCACCGTAGCCGGCATGCTCGAATCGAACATGGACATCATCGTCCGAGCCCTTGGCGGAAGCGCAGCCGTACTCCCTCCCTGAATCCCCATGGAACCGATCGCTCTCGAATGTCATGACCTCAGTGTCGCCTACGACCGGAAGCCCGTGCTCTATGGGATCGATGTCTCCGTGCCCTCCGGGAGCCTCTGCGGAATCGTGGGACCGAACGGAGCCGGGAAATCGACATTGATCCGGGCCGCCATGGGCCTGCTGCCGCACGACGGGGGCTGGGTCCGGATTTTCGGCCATGCGGTCGATGCCGTGCGGCGGCGGATTGCCTATGTACCGCAGCGGAGTTCCGTCGACTGGGATTTTCCGGTGAGTGTCATGGATGTCGTGCTCATGGGGCGGAGCACGCGGAGCAGTCTGTGGGTGCGGCCGTCTGCGGCTGACCGGGCCAAGGCGCGGGAATGCCTCGATATGGTGCAGATGCTGCCGTTTGCGGACCGCCGCATCTCGCAGTTGTCCGGGGGCCAGCAGCAACGGGTTTTTCTGGCACGTGCCCTCGCCCAGGAAGCCGACCTGTATTTCATGGACGAACCCTTCACGGGCGTCGATGCCGCCACCGAACGGGCCATTGTCTCCCTGCTCCAGGAACTGCGGTCGCGCGGAGCCACCATCATTGCCGTGCATCACGACCTCACCACGGCTCCCGAATACTTCGATTTCATGCTGCTGCTCAATCTCAGGCTCGTGGCGGCTGGTCCGACCTCCGAAGTATTCACTACGGAACTGCTGCAGAAAACGTATGGCGGACGCCTCACTGTGCTCAGCGAGCTGGCCCTGCGGGCGCAGGCGGCGCGGGCCCCCATGACGCGATGATGAACGTGCGGCTGACCAGAACCCTTGTGCTTGCGGCGCTGGTGCTGTTCCTTGCCGGGTGCAGCGGGGAATCGCGCGACCGCGCCCTCACCTTTGTGACCCTGCAGGATGGACTCGTGCGGGCCGCCCTGCCTGGCATTCTGCTGCTGGGTCTGAACTGCGGTGTTCTCGGGACCCTGCTCATTGCACGGCGCATGACCATGCTCGGCGATACGCTGTCGCATGCCGTGCTGCCCGGCATTGCCGGCGGCTTTCTCTGGACCATGACCAAGAATCCTGTCGCCTTGCTTGCCGGTGCCCTCCTCACTGGAATTCTCAGCAGCCTCGTGGCCGGATGGATCATGAATGGCACGAAACTGAAGCCCGATGCGGCGCAGAGTGTCGTGCTCACGGTTTTCTTTGCGGCCGGCATTCTGCTCATCAAGCTTCTGCCCGACGGCAACAAGGCAGGCATCGACCGCTTTCTGTACGGTCAGGCTGCAGCGCTTGATGCGGGCGAAACTGTGATGCTGGCGGTGGCCGCCGGGGCGACTCTGCTGACGGTGGGTCTGGGCTACCGGGGATTTCTGCTGATGTCCTTTGATCCAGGGTTCGGGCGGTCCGCGGGGCTGCCGGTGCGTGGATTTCATCTGCTCCAGATGTTCCTGACCACACTTGCGGTGGTGGTGTCGATGCAGGCGGTCGGGGTGATTCTGGTGGCGGGTTTGCTGGTGATTCCCGGGGCGACTGCGTGGCTCTTTTCCGGGCGGCTGCACCGGGTCCTTGTGCTTGCGGCCATCTTCGGCATGGCGGCTGGGCTGGCCGGAGCCTTTCTATCGTATGCGGGCGACGGCATGGCCATGGGACCGACGCTGGTGCTCTGTGCCGGCATCATGTTCGCCGGGGCTTTCCTGCTCAGTCCGCGCTATGGGATGGCCCGGAGATTCGTGAGCGGATGGCTCGACCGCCGCCGGATTCAGCGCGAAGACGCCCTCAAGTCCGTCTACCGATTGCTCGAGCGCAGGGATTTCCGCGAGGCCGCCTTTCTTCCCGATGACGCCGGACAGGACCGCGGCATGATGGAATCGCTGGCGCGTCACGGGCTCGCGGAATCGCTTTCCGCCGGGACATGGAAGCTGACCGGGCGTGGGTTCCGCCATGCCTCGCGGGTGGTGCGGAATCATCGACTATGGGAACTCTATCTGACGCGCCGCGCTGGCTATGCCGAAGACCATGTGCATGACGACGCCGAGGAAATGGAACATCTGCTCGCCGAAGAAAACATTGCGCACCTGATGGGCGTGCTTGGCCATCCGGTCGCCGATCCGCATGGCCGGCGCATTCCCACAGAAGCCGACACCATGGAGGACCTTGCGTCGCGTCATGAATGAACTGCTGGCATCGCTGGTGATTCCGCCCTTCGATTTCCGGACGGTCTTCATGGAACCATGGACCCGCTGGGCTGATGCGACCGTGTGGATGCTGCTCATGGCCGTGCTGCTGGCCCTTCCCTGTGCCATCCTTGGCAACTACCTGCTGCTGCGGAGAATGGCCCTCGCGGGCGATGCCATCAGTCACAGCGTCCTGCCTGGTCTCGTGGTTTCGTATCTCATCTTCCGCGATCTCGGGACCGTGCCGATGATGGCCGGGGCCATGGTGGCCGGACTGGTGACGACTGTGCTCATTGAATTCATCACGCAGCGCAGCCGCCTGAAGAGCGACGCCGCGACCGGCATCACCTACACCACACTGTTCGCGCTCGGGATGTTTCTGGTGAACCGCTATGCGGGCAAAGTGCATCTCGATGCCGACTGCGTGCTCTTCGGGGAACTCGAGTACGTGCCGCTGGCCGAGCCGACCCGCTGGGTCTGGGGATCGCTCGGGGCTGTGCCCGTGCCCGTCGCCGTGGGGGCACTGCTTGCGGTGGGTACGCTTGGTCTGCTCTGGGCGGCGTCGCGCTGGCTGCTCGTGACATCATTCGATGCCGGCTTCGCGAAGGCCGCCGGATTGCCCGCAGGCTGGGTCCATTACGGACTGATGGCCCTGCTTTCCGTGGTGGTCGTGGTGGCGCTCGAGAGCGTTGGTCTGCTTGTGGTCGCACTGCTCGTGCTGCCCGGGGCGACCGCTCAGTTCTTTGCCGATGGCATGCGGAAGCTGCATGCGTGGGCGGCGGTCTTCGGAGTGACCGCCTGCGTGGCCGGTATCCATCTCGGGGCATGGCTCAACTGCCCCAGTTCCGCCGCCATTGCCCTCGCGGGAGGCGTGCAGTTCGGCTTGGCATGGGGCGTCTCGGCCGCCGCGGCAAGGATGCGGAAATGGTCGCCCGCCTCCGGGCAGGCTTGAATTCCCGATCCTTGCGGCAGGCCGAGTGCGGGGCCGACTACTGTTTCTTCTGCGCCTGTTCGCGGGCGAGTTGCTGCAGGTAATCGAGGAGGCTGGCGAAATCCTTGACCGTGAGCTGATTCATGAGGCCTGGAGGCATGAGGCTGGTCGGGAGTTTCTGGCGTTCCTTGATGTTGGCCGTGGCGATTTTCTGTTCAGCGCCCGCCTGATTGCGGATGGTGACTTCGTTGGCGCCTTCCTGGACGACGAAGCCCATGACGGGGTCGCCTTTTTCGAGGATGAAGAAATTGGTGACGAAGCCCTGGGCGAGCGTTTTGTTGGGATTGAGGATGGCTTCGGCCAGTTCCGCGCGGGGGTAGGTATCCGCGATGGTGCCGAGGTACGGACCCTTCTGGGGAACGTCCTTGGCGACGGTGTGGCAGTTGTGGCAGGTCGCCTGCGTGAAGATCTGCGCCCCGATGGCCGGGTCGCCCTTCAGCTTCACGACCGCAGCGATGACTTCCTCCGGCTTCATCGATTCAATCTTCGGAAGGTCCGCGTCCGCCGGGTCGAGCTTGAGGGCTTTGACCGCGCGGCGGGCGGCTGCCACGACGGCGGGATCGGCGTCCTTGAGGGCAGCGAGGACGCGGGGGGCGAGCGGGCGGTGCTGGATTTCCGCGGTCGCCGTCAGGATCTGGGCGCGGCGCTTCGGTTCGGTCCAGCCGGCTTCGAGCGACTTTCCGGTTTGTTCGCGTGATTCCGGGGCACCGCTGGTGCGGCTGCTGAGAGCGAGGACGGCGGCTTCCGCCCAGAGGCTGGCGGGGCCTTCGGTTTTGGCTGCGAGGGTTTCGAAGAACGTGTGGAAGTTTTCCAGTTTCGGGGCTCCGAGGAAGGCTTGTTCCGCGCGCTGCGCGTCCTTGCGGGATCCCGGGCCGCGGAACTGGGCAAGGGCTGCTGGCAGCGACTGCCATGCTTCCGCATTGTCCGTCCGGGTCAGAATGGCGATGGCATTGGCGCGTTCCGCAGGGGCCGTGTCCTCCTCCGTGGCTGCCTTCGTGATGACCGCGATCGCTTCCTGCGGAACCGCGTCCTTTTTCACGAGCTGGCTGATGAGCGACGAACGAACCGTGCGGTCCGTGGCGGCGAGCGTCACCATCTGACGGGCGGCTGACGAATCCTCGATGCGGTTGCGGGTCATTTCCGTGGCCAGCCATGCGGCGTCGTCGCCCTGTGCCTTGCCGAGCGCGGACTGGAGGGCTGCGAGGATGCGGTCGGACGCTTCCCATTTCTCCGGCTGGTAATACGGACCGCGGGTGTCCGGACGCGTGCCCCACGAATCACCCTTCCATGGACCTTCCTTGAAGTGGAGGCGGGCCAGCGCCCCCAGCAGCCCACGGAGGCGGGCCGAATCTTTCTCTTTTTCCGCACGGGCGATCAGGCCGTCGACGACCGCAGGTTCGTGCATGCGCATGAGCGCGAAGAGCGCCCCTTTCCGTTGGTCATAGGAAGCGTCCGTGGCATCGACCACAGCGAAGCAGGCGTCCGCTCCCTTCATTTCCGCGAGGGCGCGGAAGGCCGTGTGGGCAATCACGGGATCCGGATGGCCAAGCGAAGCCGCGGCGTCTCCTGCGAGGGAGAGGTCGCCGAGCCGGGCCGCCGCCACGAGGGCTTCGAGGCGGGTGCGTGGAAGTTCCTCATGAAGGGCCGTCTTGAGGTCGCCCGTGAAGGCGAGCGATTTGTCACGGTCCGCCATCGCCCGGATCGTGAACGGGCGCAGGGTTTTGGCAAAGCGGGTGCTCAGAGTCTGGGAAACGACAGACTTTGCGAAGGCACCGCCGGATTGCGTGGCTGTGAAAAGGGCAGCGACTGCGGCAGGCAGGGAAGGGGTCGTGTCGATGAGCGTGACGATTTCCTTCTGGGCTTCCGGGCTGAGCCCGCGGCGGAGGAGGGTGCGCTGCGCTTCAAGGCGGCGGCGGGCACTCGGGCTGGCCAGCAGGCCCACCAGTTCGCGGTCGCTCGCCTTTCCGAAATCCGGCAGGGGATCCGGCGTGTAGTCCTTTGGTTTGACCGTGACCACATAGCCTACGTTCTCGCCACTGTAATTGAAGGAAGCACCGCGCCAGCTGGCGGCATAGATCCGGCTCATGGCATCGGGGTCGACGTCCGTGACACGGGTCATGCCGATGAATTCGCGGACGTCGTCCTTGAAGGTGGAGCCGCTGGGAGTGACGTGGTGGCTGTAGGTGAAGCTGCGGCCCCAGTCGCAGGTGAGCGGGATATTGCGGTATGGTTCCGGGAAGCCTGGTTCGTCGAGCCATGCGCCACCGCAGCCCGAGCCACCGCCGTATTCCGCGAGCGGTTTGATGTGTTCGTCCGGGAAGTTCATGTAGAGCCTCGGGTAGCCATGGTCCTCGAGGCCTGTGAAGTGGTGGAAGCGCATGTCCCAGCCACCGCCGTCATTGGTGTTGTCGCGGCAGAATCCATCGAGCAGCGGGCTCAGAGCGACATCGAGGATGTTGCGCGTTCCGGTCGTGTAGATCTGGAGGCCGGAACCATCCGGACGGACACGCACAATGCCGCCGTGCCGGAATCCGAGCTTCGTGCCATCCGCTCCCTCCGCTTCCACGAATCCGAAATCGCCGACCGCCACGTAGAGCCAGCCATCGATGCCGAGCGTGAGACCGTTCGTGGTATGGTCCGCCGGGCGGTCCTTGAATCCGAACGCGATATTCTTCACGAGGATCTTCTGTTCATCGCTGACGCCATCGCCATTGTGGTCAATGAAGGCGCTCAGGTGCGGCGGGTGGACAAGGTAGAGGCGGTCGTGATCCCAGACTGCGCCGCGCGGGCTGTCGACATCGGGCACGAAGAGATTCGATTGGTCGGCGCGGCCATCGCCGTCCGTGTCGCGCAGGCGCACCACCGAACCCCGGAGGGGATTGCGGTCGAGCGAACCATTCTTGTCGCAGGAAACAAAGAGCGTGCCGTCCGGGGCCGCCGTCACATAAACCGGGTAGTTGGCAGCCGGCGGCGTGGCGAAGACATTGACATCGAAGCCCGCCGGAACCTTCACATCCGAAAGCACGGGCGCATCGTCCGGGGCAGAGTTGGCCGGGGTGACGACTTCCGTTTCCGTGCCATGGATCGCCATTTCCCAGAGGCTGGCCCAGCCACCGGCGTCGGTGCCGAGGAAGGTGACGCGGACGAAGCGGATGCCGTCTGCCTTGCAGCTCAGTTCATTGGGGCTCTTGAGGGGATTGCTGGAAGCATCGTGCAGAACCTGCCATGCCTTGCCGTCGGCCGAACCTTCCAGTTTGAACTGGTAGGAAGCGTGCGATCCTTCCCATGCGAGGCGGGCTCCGGTGATGCTCTGCGCTTTGCCGAGATCGACCTCGAGCCATTCGCCCTTCTGCGGGCCACTGGCGCACCAGCGGGTGGCGGCATTGCCATCGAAGGCATTGGCTGCCAGATTATTTTTGTCGCTTTCCTCCGACGACGCCTTGGCCGGCTTGCCTTTCGCGAGATCGATTGGGACGCGCTTCGGTTCTGCCTTGCGGAGGTAGTCGTCCGTTTCCTTTCCGGCGGCCCAGACGATGCCGCGGGCGAGCAGGTCGAGGAATCTGCCATCGTTCACGGTTTCGTTGTGATGGCCGAGGGTGGTTCCGAAGACGCGGGTTTTGCCGAGGTAATTGCTGGTCCAGACGCAGGGTTCCGCCTTGCCGTTTTCCTGGTTCTTGGCTTCGCCGAGGATGGTGGTGTCGGGCCAGACCTTTTCGATCCAGTACAGTTCCCCGGCTGGGTTGGCCCATGCGGGGCCCCAGCCCTTCATGATCGGATGAAGGGCATTGGTATTGCGGACTTCGTGAGGGTAATGCGCTCCGTGACGGTGCGAGGTGACCCCGCAGAAACGGAACCATTCGTCCGTGCCGTCCCGGTAGCAATGCATGGCGCAATGGATGACCACGCCCGGCTTGCCTTCCTTGTGCGGCTTCAGAATCCGCTGCGTCCACGCCGGATCCTTCACGTCCGCGTAGCATTCGTTGTGAATGATCACATCGTAGGGAGCCGCCCACTCCGGATTCTCGTAGATCTTCATCTTCGAAGCCGTCGAGGTATTCGGATCAAGGAAGACCGTGAATTTCACGTTCGCCCGTTCTTCCACGCCCTGGGGAATGAGGTCCGCCTGCGCCGGGTAGTCGTGACAGCATCCTCCCGTGATGTAGAGCACCTTGAGAGGGTCGGCAGCCGACGCCGCAAGCGCCGTACCAGCGAGAAACAGAGAGATGAGTCGGGCAGTCATGGAGAATGGAGTCCGGAAAGTGAAATCGTACAGGCTGGCACGGTGAGCAGATTGTCAAGCCCGAGGCTGCCCCGCGGGAGTGGACGTGCTTCAATGAAATCGCTCTGAAATCGGATTGTGCGGGGGGGCGAACCGCAGAGAATCAGGCGACTGCCTCTTTTCTCCGCCCATGCGTACGCATTCATTCCCGTTCCCCCGGAAACCATTCTGGCTCCTGCTGCTGGCCCTGTGGCTGCCGCTGCTTCACGGTTGGTCGCAGACCCCGTGGGTGCAGGCCATCCAAGTCGGCGACGAGATGCGGTTTCTTTATGGAAACACGGTGCGGCGGTACAATCTGACGACGAGGCAATGGCTTCTCAGTGTCACCTTGCCGCGCAGCGGGGCGACCGCCTTCGCCGGCGATGGATCCATCAATGTGGTGGCCTACGGAACGAATCTGTACCGTTACGGAGCCGGCTGGAGCGGAGAGCAGGCGTCCGGGGTCGCCAGTTCCGCGGTCGACCGGGTTTTCCTTGATGGATCCCTCATCATTGCGACGCATTCCTCCGGGCTCTACGCAAGAATCACCACGTTCAGCCGTGCGAGCGGGGCGCAGCTTAATTCACGCGAGGTGTATGTCGATTCGATCTACGGGGCGTCTTACGCGCCGGGGATCAACCGGCTCTTCGGGCGGACTTCGGGAATTTCCCCGTCAGACATTGTGAGTGCGAGCTACACCGATGCCGGCATCATTTCTGGTCCGTGGGGAAGCCGTTACCATGGCAATTACCCGGGAGCGAGCCGCACCTTTGTGTTTCCCGATGAACGCCGGGTCGTGGATACCAGCGGGACCGTCTACACCACCGGATCGCTCACGTATGCGGGATCGTTCGGCGGGGCTGTCGATGACGTGGTCTGGAATGGCGACGTGCCGATTGTACTGCGCAGCGGAGCGCTCATTGCCTTCCGGAACAGCCTGACGGAAGCCGGGCGCACGACCCTTGCGGGGGCTGGTGAAAAGCTTGCCGTGGCCGGTGGCAATGTCTTCGTGTTCCGCTCGACAGCGGGACAGCCGAACGTGGAGATCGTTCCGCTGGGCGCACTCAATGCGCCCGATCCCGGGGACGGCACCATTGATCCAACCGGCCTGCCGTTCACGGTCGACGATGCCTTCATCGACAAGCGGAATGTGGTGCATCTGCTGAGCAAGGGAAATGGGGCAATGTTCCGCTGGTCAACGGATGCGCGTTCGTACCGGCCGACTCTGATGCTGCCGACCGAAGCGTCCGTTGTTTCGTACAGTGCGCCACTCGACCGCGTTTACCTGCTCGATTGGCTGACGCCGTCGGTCGTACGGAAGATGGAGTTGTCGGTCGATCCACCGGTGGATAGTCTCTTTGTGAATCTCGGGGGCGATGGCGACGGGATGGCGGCAGCTGATGACATGCTCTACAGCACGCGCGGCGGACGTCTGCTGGTGCATTCGAAGGATGGAGCCCTCCTCAACGACACGGTGGGAAGCTACAATGGAGCCTACAAGCGCTGGGACCCCGTGAGGCGCCGCCTCTATCACTACCGCGATGGAATTTCGCCGAATGACCTCATGTACGAAGTCATCGGAACCGATGGCAAGATCGGGGAAATCGCGGAATCACCGTATCACGGGACTTACTCGTTTTATGGACTCATTCTGGTGAGCCCCGATGGCAACCGCGTCATCACAGGAGCCGGCGACGTCTTCAATGCCACGGGCCTGACATGGATCAAGTCGCTCGGAGCCACTCCCACCGACGGGGCATGGAAGGGCACGACCCTTGTGACCATTCAGAAGAATGGCACGCTGACATCACTGCAGAATTGGACCGGCAGCAATCTGACGAGCGGTGGCATCACGCGGCAGTATACTGGATTGCCTTTGAGGATTTTCGCCCTGCCCACAGGCTACGTCGTGGTGACCTCAGTCGATGGTGTTCCGCAGTACCGTCTGCTCGATGATGCGCTCAACACGGTCTATCAGTCTGCCCTCAAGCCTGTCGCACCGGGGACTCCGGTTCTCACCGCAAGGATGGTGGATTCCATTTCGTTCCAATGGGCAGACCAGTCGGACAATGAAGAGAAGTTCCGCATCGAGTACCGCGTCGCACGATCCGGTTCCGCATGGACCACTGGCCTTGAGCTTCCGGCTGGATCGACTTCCGCCACGCAAGGCGGCCTCAGCGCGGGAGTGGAATATGAATTCCGCGTGCTCGCCATCGTGGAAACGATTTCATCGGATCCCTCGGCTGTGCTGACGGCACGGACGCTCATTTCCGCCGATGAACCAGTGGGTGCTCCCTACAATCTTGCGGTCACGAGGGTGTACGCAACCAGCGTGACCATCAACTGGACCGACAATGCGAATAACGAGACCGGCTTCCGGATTCTGCGGTCGCTGACTCCGACGGGTACGGAAACGGTACGGACGGTGGGCGCCGGCGTGACCAATTTCACTGACAGCGGGCTCACTGCCAACACGACGTATTATTACCGCGTGCAGGTTTTCAATGGAGCGATACTCGGCGACATCTCGCCGCAGATCGAACTGAGGACGCTGTCTGCGAATGGGACGCCTTCGGCTCCCACGGGCGTGACGGTTTCCGAGATCACGGCGAATTCCGTGCGCCTTACGTGGACGGATAATTCGCTAAACGAAGACAGCTTTCTGATCGATCGTTCGGCGAATCCTGTGACGACGTGGTCGAACGTGGGCACGGTTGGCTTCAATGTGCGGACGTATGTGGTGACGGGGCTTACGGCGAATACGGGGTACAGCTTCCGGGTGAGGGCGGGGAATACGAGCGGCAGTGTGGCGTCGGCCACCGTGACCACGATGACGCTGCCTCAGGGGGGCGAATTCCTCGAAATGGCGATGCGCCACGGCAATGTCTACTACCTTGCCTTCAATGGTCCGAACCGGATCGAGCGGTACGATCTGGAAGCGAAGGTTTCCATGCCGCTGATTCCGCTGGAAGGCACGGTCACAGCCCTGTGGGTTGATGATGGTGGCATCTTTGTGGCGGAGGGCCGCAAGGTGGTGCGCTACGGGCTTGATGGCACGGGTCGCCAGACGCTCATGGAAATGCCGGGGACGGTCACGCTCATGTATGCGACCGATACGGTCCTCGTGAGCCGCAGTACGGGGACGGGATGGGCGACGAACCGGAAGACGACGGGCGCTCCCTTGAGCACGTTCTCGATCTCCACCAACCTGCGGGGGTTGAGCTACGATCCCATGCTCAAGCGTGCCTTTGCACGGAACGAGGGCGTTTCCCCATCGGACATTCTCTACCTTGATGTGAGAGATGACGGACAATTGGCCGGAGGGAACGACAGCGCTTATCATGGCAACTACCCATCGGCCTCGCGCACTTTTGTTCCGCCCGGGGGAGGCCGGGTCTTCGATGATGCGGGCACGATCTATTCGACGGATGGATTGCTGTATCTTGGAACGGTGGGATCGGCCTTCAAGGACATGGCCTTCCGTGGTCCTGACGTGCCGGTCGTGCTCCGGGGCACCCGGCTCCATGGATACAGCCGGACCATGCAGGAAATGGGATCCGTCGCCCTCACCAGTGCCGAACCGGTGCGGGTCGCCGTGCAGGGGAACCAGGCCACCGTCTTTGCCAAGGATGGAGTTTCCTCCACCGGCTACCGTATTGAAACCGTCGCTCTCACGGCCATCGGAGCCGGCGATCCCGCGGTCCCCATCGAGCCACGCGGACTGCCGTACACGGCTGATGAAATTGTGCGGACCGACGACGGCGTCCTCTGGATTCTGAGCCGCTCGAATCTTTGTCTGTTCCGCTGGTCTCTGACGGACCGGGACTACCTCGCCACCGTTCCGCTGCTGGGCGCGCCCAACCGCATCGCTTATTCACCGCTCAATCAGCGGCTCTATCTCGGCTATGGGAGCAGCAGAATCCGCATGATCGACACGAAAGCGGATAATCCTGCGGAAGTGGATTTTGCGTCCTTCGAGGGACCAGTCACTGGCCTTGCCGCAGCGGGCACCTCGGTCTTTGCGAGTGGCGGCAGCCTGAACGGCTACACTTCCTACAATGCCAATGGAGCCGTGGTGACTGAATTCACCCGCGCCAACATCGGTACGGAAATCACATGGGACCCCGTGCGGCGCCGCGTTTACAACCTCACGGAGGGAGTTTCGCCCTATGATATCGAGTGGAGGTCCGTCAGTGCGGCGGGTGTGGTACAAGGTGGCGGGGAATCCCCGTATCATGGCAATTACCAGTGGGCGACTCCCATCCGGGTGCGCAATGATGGCGAGCGCGTGGCGGTGGCGAGCGGCCAGGTTCTCAAGGCCACCGATCTCACGGTGGCTACCACCCTGAGCAATGCCGTCCGCGACCTCGACTGGTCGGGCAATGAACTGGTGAGCATCCGTCTGCTCAATGGCAGCACGCAGATCCAGCGCTGGCTCGGACCGTCCCTCAATCTCGGTCCCACCACCCGCCAGCTTAGCGGAACACCCGTCCGCGTCATGACCGCAGGAACCGGCTTCCTCGTGGTCACTCAGCTCGATGGAGCCCCGCGCTTCATCATCACCGATGCCGACCTCGTGCCGACCTTCCTTTCCCCGGTGAAGCCGACCCCTCCAGGCTCCCTCACCAGTGGCGCACGGACGGATAAATCGGTCGCTTTGGAATGGGTCGACCTCTCGGACAACGAAACCAGCTTCCGGGCTGAATACCGTGTCTCGGGATCCGGTGGCGCATGGCTGACCGGGGCCACGGCTGCCGCGGGCGCGACCAAGGTCACCGTGACGGGCCTGACGCACAGCACCCTTTATGACTTCCGCGTCCTGGCGCTGGCCGATTCACTCGTTTCCGATCCGAGCGCCGTCTGGACGGTACGGACGCTTGATGTGCCGGATCAACCGATCGGTGAACCATACAATCTGGTGGCGACGCGTGTTTCGCACAATTCCATCACGATTTCATGGAAGGATAACGCGAACAATGAAACTGGGTTCCGGGTGCTGCGCAGGACGACGCCCACGGGCACGGATACCGTGTTCCCGGTCGGCCCGAACACGACCAGCTACACCAGCAGCGGTCTCACAGCCAATTCGCAGTATTTCTTCCGTGTGCAGGTAAACCGCGGTCTCACGCTTGGGGATATGTCGGCCCAGATCGGGGTGGCGACGATGTCCGTTGCTTCGGTTCCGGCAGCCCCGACTTTGCTCACGGCCACGGAGCTGAGCAGCGAGCGGGTGCGGCTATCATGGCGGGATAACTCGACCAACGAAGACAGCTTCGTGCTCGAACGCCTCAGCGGAGGAACATGGACGACGCTGCAGACCTTGCCGTTCAACACGACGACGGCGACCGTCACGACCCTTGAACCAGGGATTGATCACACCCTGCGGATCCGTGCAATCAACACCACCGGGAGCACGGAATCGAATTCCCTCACCGTGAAGCCTCCGGCGCTCGGCGGGGTGTTTGTGGATCTGGCGCACCGCTCTGGGAATGTGCAGTACTTTGCGTTCAATGGTCCGTTCCGGATTGAACGCTACGATCTGTCGACGCGGCAATGGCTGACGCCGGTGCCCATGCAGGGAGCGGCGGTCGCCCTCTGGGCCGACGATTTTGGAATCTATGCGGCGGAAGACCGTGATCTCGTGCGCTGGAACCTTGATGGCAGCGGCCGTCAGATCATCACATCGCGCGCCGTGCAGATCAGCAGCATCTTCACGACCGGCGAAGTGCTCGGGATCTACGACGGCACGGTGCGCACGTACAACCGCCGCACGGGAGTCGCCCTCAGCAGCTTTTCGGTGAATACGGGATTTTCGGGCCCGAGTGTGAATCCCCTCACTGGCCGGGTTTTCTACCGCGGCCCGGGCAGCAGTGCCGCCACGGTGCACTTCTTCGACCTCGCTCCCGATGGCACGCAGCGGGCCAGCGGATCGGGCCCGGCCTTCGGTGGATTCGCCAATGCCTTCTTCACATGGACCTTCCCGGACGGGACCCGGGTCATTGATGAATCAGGTACCATGTACGGCGCACGGTCGCTTAGCTATGTGAACCGGCTTTCGGGCAATGGCTTCACGGATGTGACCTTCCGCGGTGGCGACCTGCCGATTGTGCTGCGCGGCGGGCAGGTTGTGTCGTTCCGCAACAACATGATCCAGAATGGCGCGGTCACTCTCGCGGCCACGCAGCCACGCAGACTCGCGGTGAGCGGCAGTGATGTCCTCGTATTTGCCGCATCGGGATCGTCGCCGAATGGCATGGTCATCGAAGTCGTTCCCTTCACCCAGTTGTTTGTGCCGGAGCCCGGTCAGCCCGTCGATCCGGTGGGTCTGCCGTACGATCCGCATGATGTTTTTGTCGACCGTGACGGGGCACTGCGGATGGTCAGCCGGGCGCATCTCAGTCTCTTCCGCTGGTCGCCCACGGAACGGAAGTATACGGGATCGCAGTTGCTGGGAACTGTGCCGAACTGGCTCGCGTATGACGCTGCCAATGACCGGCTGCATTTCAGCGACGGTGGGCGTGACATCTGGAAATTCCCGCTGACATCGGCGGCTCCGGAACCATTTGTTTCACTGCCTGGCCAGGTACTGGGGCTTGCCACCGCCGGCGAGTTCCTCTTTGGGGTAGATCCGACGTCTCCATGGGTCACGCACTACGTGTACAATGCGGCGGGCGAGAAAGTGTCGTCGCGCGACTGGAATTACCGATCGGATGAATACACATGGGATCCGGTCCGGCGCAGAATGTATTTCTACCGCGACCAGAGTCCGAGCGACCTGCATTTCGAAACGATCGGCAGCGATGGCAAGATCGGGGCGGTGGGAGAGACTCCGTATCATGGCGGCTACGATTTCTCTGGTCCCATCCGGGTTAGTGAGGACGGAGCCCTTGTGATGATGGGCAGTGGCACCGTTTTCCGCAGCAGTGACATGGTGGCGGTGCGGGAACTGGGTACGCGTGCCGTCGATATGCGCTGGCAGGGCGGGCAGTTGATCACCCTTGAAAACTCCGAGATACAGGAAGTAACGCGCGTGCAGCGGTGGTCGGCTTCGTGGGTCCGCGAGGCGGCCGTGACGGTTTCGGGAGCGCCATGGCGCATTCTGCCAGGACCGGATGGCGGCTTTGTGGTCGTCACCAAACAGACCGCGGGTGCGCCGCGGTTCCATGTGCTGAGCGCCGGACTGGAGGTGCTCTCGGATTCCGAGACGGCTCAGCTCCGGGTGGTGCGGGCTCCGGTTTCGCAGCGGGTGGATTTCGGTGGCGACGCCGTCATGGAAGTGCAGGCGCTCGGGAAGGCCCCGCTGCAGTACCGCTGGTTCCGCGATGGCAAGGAAATCACGGGGGCCACCGGCAGCCGCCTCCGCATTGCCCGCGCCGGATCACTCGCCGCCGGAACCTATGAAGTCCGCATCTCCGATGGGACTTCGCAGCTCACCGCCGGAAACATCCAATTGGCGGTCGGCCCCATCGCGCAGCCGCTCTTCGCTCCGGGGAGCGCGCTGCTCAGTGGTGCGGGCGTGATCCGTGAATACGCCGACCCCGCTTCCGCAGCCGTCCGCCAGACCATTACGGTGGAACGCACCCTTGGCACGCCATTCAATGCCACCGCGCGCATCGCCGGCGTCACCACGGACCGTCTCGGACGGCTCCATGTGCTCAATCACGACTACAATAATGGCA
>Ga0315903_10004698_pt1 | contig 18147 bp, 33 predicted proteins | sample LakEriMetagenome_7_FD_203524 | JGI IMG/M metagenome (GOLD analysis project Ga0315903, IMG submission 203524) | Freshwater fungal communities from buoy surface, Lake Erie, Ohio, United States - Buoy 2 MA119 | ecosystem: Environmental > Aquatic > Freshwater > Lake | place: USA: Lake Erie, Ohio...
GCCTATACCAGTTCGATCAGTCTTCTGTTTTCCGTTTTCTAGTATGTGTTCTAGTGCTTGATGATATTGTTTCATTATTATATTCCTCTACGATACACGAACCAAGATTTATGGTGTTTACTAATGTCATGCCTTGTAAAAACTCGTCTACATTGATGTATGTGTCGTGAATAAATTCGCCTTTGATTCTTGTAACAAACACTTTTTCTAAAACAGGTTTGCTTTGTAGTAGTAAATTTGGACCACCAATAACAAATATTTTTTTCTTTTTATGATGATGTTTCAAAGCCTTGAGTGCTTCGCATACATCTCCTCTTACTTGTTCTACAGTTTCAGAGTCAAAAAAATTGTTAGTGAATATTACATTGAATCTTCCAGGCAATGGTTTTGGCATATCGGGGCTATCCCAAGTTTTACGTCCCATGACTACAATTTCGTTCTGTGTCTGGGTCTTAAACCATGTCATATCATCTTTATTATGAGGCCAAGATAACTGTCCCTTGAACCCCATTCCACCGATATTGTCTACTGCAAACAATGCTGTTATCATTCGTTTTTCTTAGGTCGTTTTTTTTTAAGAAAGCGAGTTGTTTCTTTAATAACATCCTTCTTAACCTTTTCAACATCTAATCGAAAATCGATATGTTCGATTTCGTCTTCGTAGTTTGATAAAAGTTCTCTTAAATGTTCTTCAAGATTATCTGCGCCATGTGCCCGCGCCTGTCCAGCAATATTAACATCCCATATTTTTCCACCTTTAAAGATGATTCTTAATGAATGCAAATATGCTAACGGCACTGCCTCAACATTGATTTCTCCAAAGACTTCAGGCCACTGGTCTATGACATCTTTGGGAAAAGGTTTTCCTTTAGTCACTCTTCTTTAACAGTTGCCTTCTTTTTAGAAGGTGCAAGTTCTTCTGCTTGAGCACGTAGTTTAGCGGCTTCTTTATACATAGCGTCTGCTTGGCTACGAAGTTGTCTTGCAATGTCGGCATCGCTAAGAGGTTCTTTTGATTCAGCCACAGGCGCTTTAACTTCAAAGGGCTCTGCTTTACCAGCAGGAACTTCGTTGACAGTGCCAACAGTCTTACTTTCAAAACTGTTACCTAGTGCAAGATCGTTTACACTGATGCCTTTTTGTTCTGCAATTATCTGATTAAGTTGTGCCAAGTCAATCGATGCTTGAATATTAGGAATCATTTCAACTTCGGAAGTTTTGACCTTTGTTAATTTGCCAGCGAAGTGCAAATGGTTAAGCATGACTCTACCATCTGGAAAATGTGACCTGCCCAGAACTTCTGCAAATTCGTAGGCGCTTTGTCCTGCATTTCCTTCAACTAACTTGATTAATGAATCGTGTTGTTCAGGAGTTAGGCTTTCTGTAAAAATTACAAGTGCAGAGTCGCTTTCTCCAGGTAGTGTTCTATATGCGACCACTACCTTTCTACCGGTAGATTTCATTCTACCAATATGCTTAATATCAGCCATTTGTCTTACTCCCTTGTTTACTTACAGCATCCAAGAATCCTGAAAGTTTGTTATATACTGTACCGACTGCCTGCATTTCGGCTGGCTTAAATGCACCACGTTGTGCCGCAACATCGATAATGTTTTTAATAGCACTCAGATCTTGTACAGTTAGATCATAATTTTGTTCAGTTGCTTGTGCTTCTTGAGCGGGTACTTCTGTTGCTGATGTTTCTACGTTTTGGTCTTCGGCCATAATATTACTCCTTCTGATGTATAGGCACAACTATATATCAGACTAAACCGAAGAGTATTTTAAATGTGGACAAGCAATTAGGAAGAAACTGGCTTCTTTAGGCTCTTCAAAGCCAATTCTAAGTTTAGAAATAAACTGATTGTTTTCTAAGACTAGGCTTTCACCAATATAGAATCGATTTTTAAGATTTAAGTTAATCCACTCGTGTATATGCTTTTGGGTATTGTATTTCAAATCTAAATAAAGATAATGAAAATGTACCGGCGGGTCTCTCAATTCCCTACAATCCAAAACATTGAGTGGATTAACTTTATCTGCTAAACTCATTTTTGACTAGGTGGTTCGTAGTAAGCGTGAGTTCCAAACGGAGGAACAATAGTATCGTTACCGTGGATGATAAAGATAGTATCGCAATAATCTTCGTCACCCCAACTGTCCCAAGGATATCCGTCTGTAAACATGATAAACTTCTTAGGGTTAATATCATGCTCTTTCATGTAATCCCAGTTACAGGTAAAGTCAGTACCACCACCGCCCATAATTTCGTATTCAGAAATCTCTTCTGCGGTGTAACTATTAAAATCTTGCTCGTTATACACGCGAGTATCAAAACACCAAATCTTAATGTTAAAGTCTTTGAACTCTTCCATAATGCCTTTGACTTCACCAAGGAAGTCTGCACCCATTGCATCAGTAATACTACCTGACATGTCCAAAGACACACAGATATCAATACTAGTATCAAAGTTACAGCCTGGCAAAATTGCACCGGTCATTTGACCTTTGCGACTAGGACGTGAGAATGAAAAATCATTTTTAACAGTACTTTGAATTTGTTGACGCAACAGTTCGCGCCAATTCATTTTAGGCTCTGTCATTTCTTTGATCATACGACCAATTTCTCCAGGCACGTTGCCAGCACCTGCGGCTTGTGCGGCCTGAATCATTGCTTCTTTGATCTCGTCGCGAATCTTTTTCAATTCTTCTTGACTGTGCTTTGGCTGTCCATCTTTACCGTCACCTTCGCCGTCCAAATGTTGATCTAACATTTCACCCAACTGTTTAAGTTGTTCTTCGTCATACTTGTTGAAGATTTCGTCGTATACTTGTTCAGCACTCCAGCCGTCATACTTGCGATCATGGAAGAATTTAACAGGAGGATCGTCACCGATACGTTCGCGCTTTAGCAAACCGTTAACACAATAGTCAGCGGCAATATTCCAAATTTGACGATCACGTCCTTCCACACGCAACATGTGATCAAAGACGCAGTGCAAAATTTCGTGAGCAACAACAAACTCTACTTGACGTGGAGTCATCTTTTCAAAGAACTCGCGATTGTAATAAAAGTTACGGAAGTCAGTAGCGGCAGTGGGCAACCAATCACTAGCATCAACTAGTTTCATACGGGTAGCCATATTACCAAAAAATGGATGACGTAGCAGTAAGCCTACTCGGGCTACAACAATTTTATCGACGATGGGATCTAGATAACTCATAAATGCTCCTGTTTACAATGTATATATTATACTGTCTTTTGACTACTTAGTCAAGAAAAAAGGTGCATTTCTGCACCCTTTCTTTTTTGGATTAACGACCTTTGTCTTGTGCGGCCGCAATGTACTTGCCGTACTTGTCGTGGAACTCGTCAAAGCAGTCGATCTCGTCTGGATCCAACGGCAGTTGATATTGGGTAAGAGCAACTTTGGTACCCATAACCACCAACTCAGTTTCAAAATTATCCATCATGAAACGGAAGAAATGGTTGACCATATCGTTGAACTTTTTATCGTTCTTATCAGCCGCATCTTTCAATTCATAGCACAAGGATACAGTCAAAGAGTACATGGCCGAAATCTCTTTCGAATCCATTTTCTTAACCTTGCCTGCCAAAATATCTTCAGGCTTAGGCATCTTACTTGAAATCTTGCGATGAGCCATGAACTTGATAGCCAACCCTTCGCCAACAGCACCGCTGACAAGATCCATCATTGTGGTATCGTCAGTGTCGTCTTCTTCCAACAACTCGCTGACAAAACTCCAACTACGGGGAGTAGCAAAACTACGGCTTGCTGACTTTGGATCAAAGTCGTACAAGTCTTTCTTAGCGAAAGTGCAGTAACCCACTACGTCTTTGTGAATACGGTTGTTAGTAGCCCACTGACTCCAGTCGTCAAAATCTACACGCATTTCCAAATGTAGGAAACGGTTAGCCAACGGAGCAGGCATACGATAAGTAACACCCTTATCTGCTTCACGGTTACCAGCGGCAACGATTAGAACGTTGTCTGGCAGTTTGTATTGACCGACACGGCGATTCAAAATCAACTGATAGGCCGCCGCTTGTACGCTAGGAGCCGCACTGTTCATTTCATCAAGGAACAAAATTACATGCGGATGTTTACTAGCCAATTCTTGGTCAGGCAGTTCGCTCGGACTACCCCAAACCATTTTACCTTGATTAGGATCAAAATATGGAATACCTTTGATGTCTGTAGGTTCCCACAAACTCAAACGGATATCAATTACGTGGGCAGACATCTCTCCACCAATTTGGTGAATGATATCAGACTTACCAATTCCTGGAGGACCCCACAGGAAGATTGGACGCTTCTTTTTGAACGCTTTGCGGATTGCGTTCTTAGCACCATTTGGGCTAACTTGACGGTTGATGATTTCTACTTTTGCCATTAAATGCTCCTGTTAAGGGTGTGTTAAAACTGTTTCGCAGTACCACTATTATATGGCAAAACGGCACTAATGTCAACTACTTTTAGGAGATTTGGGCAGACTTTTTTCGAGTCATGGCTTTGTTTAAGCCGTATTGGCGAACATCACCTGAAAATAAGTGTAGTTCAAATGCTTTTCGCTCTGCCAAAACCGTAATGGTTTCAGGAGTAAGGAAGTATGGACAGTCAATGAACTTGTCCAAAAAAAGAATAACTTGAGGTTTTAAATCCAAACTGGCAGGAAACGGTATTTCGTAAACTCTAAGATCCAAGTTTGTCTTTAGAAAATCAAAACCGTCTTCTGTTAATCGTAAGCCGCCCTCTTCTTTTTTACGATTATTCATAAACCATTTTCTAGAATACGTTAAGATATTTTCTTCAGTCACGGCCAAATTGCCTGCCTTCAAAAAAATCTTAGTATAGGTTTCCTGATTCATTAAATTTCTTCGCCGTGCGTTAACTTAACAACTTTGAAATCTGTTGAATCAAACAATGAGTTTAGTTTTTTAGCCAAATTAAGTGCATGTCCAGGATTTGAAAAACTAACTTTTTTATATTTGCTTCCAGAATAGCCGCTTAGACTATCTTGACTTTTCAAATTAAAAGGCTGTCCTTTATAAAAGACAGCCCAAATGGCCTCGGCCTCGAGGATTTGATTACTTTTAAAAGTATTCTTGTTGATGTTTTCTAAAATTATTTTGGGTCTAGGTCTGCTCATATTATGCGTATCCAAATTATGTACGCATATATTTATTACTTTTCGTCCCAATTTCCCCCGTCCATTTTTACTTGAACTTCTGGCTCTACACGTTGCACAGACTGTATTAGACCTTCGTAATTTCCTGCTAACCTTGTCATAACTAGGGACAATGTATGACTAAGTGTTTTTGCAGTGGCTATGTCTAACCGTATTTCCCTTTGATTACCAAGTTCTGCTCCTCGAACTTGATTAATAAAGGTTTGCAATGCTATCGTGTTTATATTATCTTTTTGCATTAGAAAGCCTTTGTTTCATCTCAATGTCTGTTTTAAAAGGCCCTTCATAGGGATATCTCTCAATGGTGATTAATTTAGGACAAAAACTCTTGACCCACCCTTTTTCAAATTTGATAATGTAATAGCCAGCACAATATACGCTTTTACTTTTTTCACTCTTTGTAAACAATGGTAAATTTTTTCGCACATCGAACATTGGATTGTGCGGAGTTGAACTTGTAGAGTATCCATGTACTTCTGTGTCGATTTCTTTTTCAGATGAGAACCCTCTCGAAATAAAAAAGTCTTTGCCAAATGTCTCGAACAATTTCTTTTTATTATCAAAAGTTGCAACTTTGTCTTTGCTACTGAACACATATTTCTTTTGTTCGGTGACTTTCAAAATACCAACTTTATTTCCTTGATCTTCTACGATCCAAAACTTTCCGTCTATCACGGGTTTAGCATGTAATTCAGTCATTGATGATACCTCGCATTAAGTGGTTCTGCATATTGCTGTGCTTGATCTGAAATCTTTTTCAAATCATATAATTGACAAAATTTTAAAAGTCTAATTCCGACTTGGCTGACATTCTTTTCTTTTTCAATATTGTCTTTGATAGTTGCAAAGATTTTTTCTTTAATATCAGCAGGCTGTTCAGACAAGTCTATGAGTCGGCGATTGCGTTCGTAGTCTTCTAGTACACGATGTTCGTCACCGTTATGATCGACCCAACGCTGAAGCATGAGATTGTTCCAAGCAAATCCGCGATTATCTTTGTCTTTAAATGCATCTTCTAATTTGTTTTTACGCACCTTAGGATAGGCACTAAACACATTATCGCTACTGTCGCCACGAATACATTTTTCAAAAAGCAGCCATTTAGGATCGGGAATAGCCTTAGGTTCTTTTGTTTTATTGTCTATGACCATTTTGCCTTTTTTATCAAAAACACCTTCGTAGGTAATATGATGTTCTTGTACACCGTTATACTGACTTACGTTGGGAGATATCAGTTGATAAAAATCGCTATCTGTCGAAATGATCACATGTTTGTCACTAGGATGACTTTGAATCCATCCTGCAATCAAATCATCTGCTTCTAATTCTTTATGTTGCAATACAGTGCAGTTGGTCTTTTCTTCGATGAAAGTTTTAAACATATCAAAACTTTCCCAGAACAGTTGATCTTCTTCTTGTTCTTTTACAGTAAGTGCCGCACGGGCATCACTTCGATTACGCTTATATGGCTCGTAGTAATCCTTACGCCACGAACGACCTTCGAGACAGAACACCACATGGCTACCACCAAAGTCTTGCCATGCCTTTTTGATACTGTTTAAAGTAATATGAAAGGCCATGCCCAACTTAATGTCAGCATCGCCTTTAATGACGTGTCTAGCACGAAAGAATGTGTTAGCAGTATCAACTATAATATATGTCATGAAACTTCCGATTTACCTTCAGCAATTTTCTTAACGTTGATATAACCAGCGCCTCTCTCGGTCATATCAACACCTTCTTCTCCGGCAATGTCTCTGCACAATGTTCTGAACCAACGATCTACAATCTCTTCGTCTGGATCACCATCGAAACCGTAACCTTGTTGTTTCAATTGTAACACAAACTCATCGTTCCAGTCAAGTTCCAAAAAGCCGTTACGCAGATTTTCTTTATTAACATGTGTCTCCAAAACAGCAATATACGGTTCGCCTTTGGCAGTGGCACGTTGTTTAGGAGTTTGTTTAGCAGTTTCTTCTGCTTGTTTAGCACGTTCGGCGGCTTTAGTTGCTTTGGTTGCAGTTTCAGCAGCCTCTGCGGCAATAGCCAACGATCTTTCGGCTTGCGCTTCGATCTTATCTATTCCAAATAACTTTTTAATAATTTTCTTCATTAGGTCCCCCACTCATTTTTAAATAACGGTACTTGTAAACGGTCACTGTAACGCAGTCCGTTTTTCATTGCCAAGTCTGCCACTGTGCGGTTGTTTAGTGCATAGACACTTTCAACACCGCCCACTGGCATTAGATAAACATGTCCTTTGAATCCTGCTTTACGATAAGCGGCAATAGCACACTCAGCATCAGCAAAGTCTTGTTCAGTAGCAATAACAAATTTCAAATATGCTGTACCAAACTCTTCGTACTCACATACTACTTCTGGAAGGATTGCTTCCTCCCACTTCTCACCACTACATGGAAGTTTAGCACTTACGCTAAATGTAACTTCTCTAGAAAAATCCATGTTAGGCATTTGCCATTCTACTAGATATTCTTTAAACTCTTCTGTAAGTTTTTGAGTACCGTTTGTTTCAAAAGTAATTTCTCTAAGACGCCACATACTAGGATGATCTAGTAAGTCTGGATAAGCACGTTGCCAACCTAGCAAAGGTTCACCACCTGTAATAACTAGATGCTCATCTTCCCAACGCTTGTGAGGAAGTATCTCCATAATACGATTTACAATAGCGTTACTTTCTAACATTGGACTTAGATCTTTAAACTCTGGCATCCAACTAGCATAACTGTCACAGCCTGTACTAACTAGTGGAAGATCTTCATATTTCATAAATGACTCAATCATTGTATGTGTTGCCGCAATGTCTGTTGCTTCGTGACTTACTTCGCCACGTGGCATTCCAAATCCAGCACACTTAAAGTTACAGCCAAATGTGCGTAGAAACACAGACGGGACACCCATGTAGCGTCCTTCTCCTTGGATACTGTAAAACAGTTCCGCAATTTTAATTTTACTCATTGTTTAAATAATTCCAGGTTAATAATCTTTGCTACACGTTCTCCAACATCTTCTCCGTTGGGTATAACGTATGTCTGACTATCATGTCTGTCTTTACGATCATCGTAATGACGTACATTAAGAATCTTACCGCCTACTGCGGTGCTTAGTTCAAATGTAATGCGACCTTCGCCTTCTGCACGGCCACGTTCCACCATTGCTGTTCCCATACCAATTGCCATTTTATGTTTATCCTGTAACCATTTGTTTGATGAATCTTGTTCGTACTTGTCTCGATTATCCCACATATCTCGAGTCTTTTTGTAAAGCCATTTGTCAAACCAGTTCATACAGGGTCACCTTTTGTGTCTGTTTGATTTGTCATGTACTTTTCAAGCGCATCTTTGTATTGTTCTTCCGTCAAGCCATGCCATCCGATACACTTACCGTTTGGACTACGACCGCATCCACACTTACCAAATTCTTCTAGATTTTCTTTTACTCTAATTTGCATATTATTCCTTATCGTGGAGCGAAATCTTGTTGGAGTTTAATGTTGTCAAAAAACTCTTTCTTAGTACCCATGTCATCTTTGAACGCACCTTTGAGTACAGTAGTTTGTGTCAACGAACTATGTGCCATAATGCCACGATTTTCACAACATCCATGTACAGCCTGTACATAAACTCCTACATCTGTAGCATCAGTGGCCTTTTGAATTTCACGTGCGATGTCGTTGGCAAGTTCTTCTTGTAGTGTGCCACGTCTAGCACACCATTGTGCAATGCGTGTATACTTTGAAAGACCAATTAGTTTTTGTGCCGCAATAATGCCAATATAAGCAACCCCAGTAACGGGTTGGTGATGATGACTACACATACTGCGAAGTTCACTGCGAACCACGAGCATGCCTTCGTAACGGTCTGCCGAATCATTTGGAAACGCTGTAGCGTCTGGTGCTGGTTCATATCTTCCTGCCATTATTTCATTAAAATACATTTTAGCAAGGCGTCTTGCTGTGCCTTTACTATTGGGATCGTTCTCTCGATCAATCAACAAACGATCCAGCACTTGTTCAAATGCCGGCGTTGCTTCGTCAATTAGTTTTTCTATGTCGCCTTCATGCAAGTAATCGCTGATGTTATCACCTGCCCAGAAACGTTTTTGATCACGTTTCATTTTAAAGCGAATATGATCGCCTAGGTATGCTTCTTGATATCCGCCATCACCTGCCATTGCGTCAAGTCCTGTTTCTTTTTTAACATAAACCGGTTTACCTAACGGTTCATATTTGTCCTCAACAAACTCCTTATTATAGGGACCGTTCATTGTTGGATCTGGTTTAAATTCTTGTGTCAATTTGTTCTCCGAGTTAACGAGGTGGTTCTCGTGTTTGTATTATAATACATTCTTATTTAGGTTTTGTCAACAAAACACCAAAATTATTTGCCGTATGCTTGCCAATCTTCTACTTCACTGTCCCAGTGACGATTGTCGTAAAATTGTAAATTGACAGCATATCCAAAAACGCCTAACCACAACTCTGCTCCGGCATGATCTTGCCTTGCAGTCACACGTAGATCAATAGTTAATAGATCGTCGCTTTTCATAATCTGCACTTCCCAAAACTTATTTTTAAACGGTGTCTTACCTGCCCAGCATTTGATATTGGCAAATCTATTCCACCAGGGATTGGTTACACTAAATTTTAGAGTTATCATGTTCTTATAATTTTCTTATCTAGTTCTTCTTGTTCAATTCTGCGCCGTTCTTGTCGATACAAATCAAGACATTGTTCTTTAACACCAACAGGATAATCTGGATGCCAGTGCGCTTCCCTACAGTCGTAATATCTTCCAGATTCTCCAAAATCTGAATTTATCAAAATCAATACAGCAACAAATACTGTAAAAATAATTAGAAAATTACGCCAGTGCTCCATGCAACTATTCCTATATATGTGAGGTAATGTAAATATTGATCTAAACCTAGCAACCACCAAAATTGTTCATGAGTGTTGGGCGTCCATTTTAGTTTTGCATTTAAATTCATTTTGGCCCAGTCAATGTGATAATGTATTACACCGTCAGCAAAGCCTAATAGTATGGCCATGTAAGGCGGGACAAAGAAAACCAACACTAGAAATGTACCAATATAGTGCAATAAGGCGTGAAGTACACCGCCAGGGTGCCCGTAAGTTCCTTTATTGCTCCACTGAAACTTTGTTTGTAAAGGAAAGTCTACAATAAAGTGTTTGGTTACAAGTAACGTCAAGATAATTAATATTTCCATTATAGTCTTTCACTTAATAAAATGCGACACAAGTCTGCATCTCGTTTGTTTTTAAAAGTAAATGACATATAATCAGTCTCGGGCCTTGACTCGTATCTGCCGCCCGGTAAACCAAATACTTCTAGTACCATAGCACAAGTTTCATTCCACCAGAATCCAGTCTGACGTTCATTCCATGCTACAGTAACAGTATTATCTGTCATTTCTTGTAGTTTCCTTTTTCTGGAATAACGTGTCTAACACCGCCGCGGGGATCAGCCATGTCACCTTTACGTCTTGGAATCATATGAATGTGTGGATACATCACAGTTTGCCCAGCACTTTCTCCAAAGTTTTGTCCAACGTTAAATCCATCCCACTGTTCAGCAATCACACCTTCCATGCCCATACTGTATGCGGCTTCATAGCATTTCATAACACAGGCATAATTTTCGTGTGCTGGAACAAACAGTAAGTGACCCTCAGTCACAGGATATTTGTCATAGAATACCCATACACTGTCAGTCTTGTGTGCAAGGTCAGTCCATACTGCACGACCTTCGTTCATTGCTTGTTCAATATCAGTCATGATGTTGCTCCTCTGGATTCCATTTACGCCACCATTCTTCCCACGGAAATACAATCCATTGTGGGTCTTCGTATTTGTTAATATTTTCAGCAGAATAATCTACTTCTAATGTGCTTTCACTTACTGCGTTGTCGTACAGTACAGCAACACGTACATTTTTGTTCCAAACATCTTTCCATTTGTCGTCGTTGGGAAAACATCCGCTAGGCCAATCGGACTTAATCCAACTCAATGTTGCACCGCTGTCGTTGATATCGTCGACGATTAGAATTTTCTTGCCGTTGAATGCATCCTCGGCCATCCATAGATTACTTTCACACTGACTGCCGTCTCTAAGACTGACCTTAAGTGTTTCCATAGGACGTCCAAGGTATTGACTAACGAGATTGGCTGGAGTTAACCCGCCTCTGGTAATGCCTACGACATAGTCAGGAGTCCATCCATCGATCCACATTTGTCGAATTAATTCTTGAACTTGACGTTGTACGTCATTCCAACTAACGTAGACTTTTTTCATAGTGTAAGAGCGTATGCTAAACGTTGAAGTTCTTCTTTGGTCATGAAGTAATTGTAAGTACTTGCATCTCTTACAAGACCGTCTTGGTCCAGTGATTCGTTAATCAACTCAATACTAAACAAGCCTTTTGGGTTCAGCACTTCGTGCTTGACCAACCGTACTCGAAAACCTCCACTTTCTTTAACAGTTGATTCGATTCGTGTGCTACGCACTGATTCATGTAGTTCCATCATTCATCTCCTTTAATTGCTTCGAATGTTCTATACTTTGCCAAAGCCTTGATGTAGTCGTCGTACATCTTTTTAAGTTTTGGATGTTTAGACTCTAGTTTAACATCTCTTTCAGGAATTTGCAATACCTTTTCAATTGTATCTAACCGTTCTTCTAAGTCTCTACCATTAACGATCATCTTACCTTTAACTTCTAAACTAGCAGGATTATCTTTAGCAGTTAGTATATTAGAATTACTGATACCATTATTAGCCCAATTGAAACTGGATCCGGTATTATTAGTAGTATAAACTTGTCCAACTATTAGAGGCGCAGTAGACACAGAAGGTACTGCACCGTACCCAGGTTGCTTAATCCCCAAAGTAACTCTCCAAACTGCCTTTGCGCTTGACGTCTAATGTTTGGCAATGAAAACCACCGCTCATTGTACGTGCTTGGCGCTGTGGCAAGCCGATAGATTCGATACCGTGCTTCTCTAATACTCTGCGCATTACATCTTGATCCTTGTCAATAATAACCAAGTTTGGATTAACACTTAGCATGTTCATACCAATCCAAGGACTACAAGGAGGAATACCGCCAGGTAATTGTGTCGGCGCAGTATACATCATTTCTGGAGTAATCCAAATCTTATCCCAGTCTTTAAAGATTTGTGGGTAATGGTCTTCACGCAGACGAGCACCATTAAACATAACCAGGCCTGGACGCAATGGAATAACTGTTGAATCAAAGTGTGCAAAGAAGTAAAAGCCTTCTGCCAAATGTAGTTTGTAACCACGCTTTTCAACAATGTTCTTCATCCACTGGTAACCTTTAAGTGTACCTGTGTTAGAAACTTGATACAATAAATCCTTACCAAGGCGCACAACGTTAGGCGCTTCCCAGATAATTTCGTGATTGTTAACTGTGGGCTTGCTTAGGTCTTCTACTTGATATAAGTCATCTAGCAAAATAGGCTTGGGTGCTGAAATCCATTCTACACCTTCTTCCACTTGCTGTGTTAGGTAGTCGTAGTAAGCACGACTTTCATATTGCCGGCAACGTCCTGGACTTGCGGCCTCTAGTACTAGATTATCTAATGGCAATAACAAGTCACGTGGACAGAATGTATACCAACCAGTTGTAGTCCAGTCAGGACTACTAAACTCTTTACTGTGGTCAACACTTCGAGGACGATGCACTTTAACACCTAATCCACGAAGTGTGTCAGCAAGTATTTCTAAGTCTTCGTTGGCTTCGTCACGGATGCGTTGATCGTGCGGGCCTTGCAATACTTGTAGTTCTTCCAAGCCATATTCTGCGTAACTAAACGCTTGTACTGCTTTACTCATTGTTGGTAACATTGAGTGGTCTGCGGTGCCTACAATGATCTCCTCTAATGGATCCCAATCGTTATGTGAGCAAATTGCCATATTTTTCCTTTATTATTGTTATGAATTCATCTTTATCTAGATGCAGATACTTGTGGAAACTCAATCGATTCATCGAGCCTCCGCGATTATATTCCTGCCATTTACCATCGCCCAGTGCAAACATAACAGTATTAGATGGTTCAACATTTAAAATGTCTGCAAATTCTAATTGCTTGTTTTTGTAGTTGACTGTAATATAGTCTGGCGAAAATTGTTGTAAAAAATAACTACCTAGTTTTGCACCGTACTTGTTATTGTAACTTCTATACTGGTAAACAAACAATGGGTCGTCATCATTTATTCTTGTCAAACGCATACCTACTCTTGCATGTGCAATAGGAAAGTATTTGCTAACACTGAATGCAATGTCTGTGATGCATGGGTATGTAAAGTCGTAGATCATATTTGAACTAATGCCATAGTAGGCACAGTCTATGAGAACAGGAATTTTTAACTCTGTACATTTATTCATGAGCCATTCATATGACTCGTGTTTGTTACCTGTATCTGCGAATGGAAAACTAATGACAACTGCATCGTTGACATGCAGTAAATCGTCTTCCAAATATTTCCAATCGGGCCAACTGTTGCGCCATGCCAATTGGTGATACATGTATTCGCCTTTGAAACAACGGAATCTACGTGTGTGATTCTTCATGTAAAATTTATCAAAGGCTTCTGTAGTGCCTGCACTGAATACAGAATGTTTAAAATCTTCCAAGCCAACAAATCTACTTAGGCTTGTGCTTTTAATCCATGCTAGGTATTGTTCACAAAATTCGTCAGTGGTATACTTGCCAAAGAATGTGTGTTCATTATAAGCATCATAGGAGATCAGTGCATTTATAAAATTAGGATCCTCTATGGCAAATGCACCACCTAGAGGCTTGTCGCGATGATCGTAGGTAATCTTAGTCATTTAAATGAGTTACCTGCATGACTGTAAAATCTTGAATACCAAAGTTTGCGGCACCGTGCCAAGTGTCGCCGTACCAAGTATAAACATCACCGGCATTCCACTCACTGATGACATTGCGTCCAATTTGTAGTACTTGCCCAAAACTCCAATCAGTCAGCATAACTGCCGAACGACCTATTTTCTTTTGATGCTCTGGTCCTAAATTATGCTCTTTGATAAATGTAGCATAACTGTCAAAATGCCAAAAACTTAGATAACCTGGCGTGATTTTTAAAAAGTTATAGTGCTTCTTACCGTAGTCAAATTTATCATAGGCCTGTTTCAGACCTTTAGATAGTTCAGGACTAAGACACATATAATGTAGTGTAGGTTCTTTGGGAACTTGCCACTCTGCGTATAAATCTTCTAATTGGAGTTTGAGATCAGTGGCATGCGTATTCCACTTGTCCTCTTTGGGAACTTCATGTGTTTGATAAGTTTCTAACCATGTAAAGTTAGAAAGGTCTGCGGGCAACCAAGTTACCGGCAGACTACTTTTAATTGCTCCAGTTTTAAACCAATTTTTAAATCCCAGAGATTCCAGCAACGGATTTTTCATTGTTATTTTTCCTGCTTTCCAAATATTGTTCATTGTGTATCCACCGGTTATTTACTAGGAACCCCCACTCTCTGCGTTGTGGTCCAGGCATAAACATTGTCCAACATTCTACACTTGGATCTAATTCAATACGATGATAACTGTTGGCACTGCAAAATCTAAAATGACCGGGACCACGCCAATGCTGTGTTTCTCCAATCTTGGAACCTTTGCTATCGAATACAGGAGTCCATTCGTAATAGCCGCCTTTTAAAATTAAAGTAGCGTAAGGCCATGGATGATCATGCACATCATCGGGGTCTGATTTAAGAAACTTGTGTATAAACACATTAAATGGAAATTTTCTTCGTTCTTTAAGAAAAACATAATACCTTTCTAGATATGGTTCGTTGGATTCTCGATCCATTATAATACGTTTACGACCGATGTTGTTGAGCCAGTTTAAAAATGCTTTAATCATACGTGCCTTTTTTGATGTGATTCAAAATGTAGTCTTTGTTGGGTACATTTATTTGTTCGAGTATTGCCTGAAGTTCAATTTTATCTTCTGCCGATAGGTTCATTATATCTAATTTTTTAGGATAAGTCAAGACATTAGTTGTCCAAGTGAGTTTCATTCTTTCCACGAACTTTGACAAGTCTACAATTCCAAACCAGTTGTTGACGTGTATAGTGGTATGAATAGAAATATCAAAGTCTAAATCATCAATTTGATCGATAAATTTAATAATATCGGCCCATTTACTACCTGAACGAACTCTTTCATTGAGTGCTCCAAATCCGTCTATGCTAACAATGAAATTTACATTTTTAAATTCATCTAATAACTCTATTGTTTCGCTGTCAAGATCAAATGTGCCGTTGGTATTATAAGTCACTGTGACCAAGTGTTTGTTCTTGATCTTTTTAAGAAACTTTTTATGACGATTAGTCATCAAAGGTTCACCTCCCAAGAACATTACTTTTTTTATAGATCTTGGAACAGAAGTTATTTCTTTGGTTTTAGTAATCAATAATTTTTTAGGAGTATCGGGGTTGTTCTTTTCAGCCCATGCTGAACTAAATTCATCAAAGCACCCGTCACAGGTTAGATTACAGATATTATCAAAGCCAACTTCGAAATATTCTAACTTAATGGAGTCTCTATTGTATTCTTTGTTAAATTGTTGACGTAGGCTTTCTTTACCTAGACTTTCTTCGTGATAGCATTTTTCACATCCTGTAATAGGAATACCGGCTGTGCTTTGTTCCCTTAATAATTTGTATTCGTCTGACGAAAGTATTTTGACTAACGAGCCCGTGAAAACACCTGCCGGCGTTTTAAAACGACAGCAGGGAAAAATCCTGTCATCACCTCTTAGATTAGCGTGTCGCCAGAATGCAGAACAAACAACTCCATTATCCTTCATCATCCTTTTTCTTTGATTCCCAGTCGTCCTTGCACATATTGTAGTATGCCTTCATATGTTCGTAGACTTTTTCTAATCCAGGATATTCTTTACACATATTATTAAATTCTTCCCAGTCGGGAAATCCATTAACAAATGGTTCTGGAGGTCTCCACAATCCACTAGGATGACCAAACGGTATATCGTTACCGGTTATAGTTATAGTATCAATGACACCGTTGACTATAGTATACATGGACTGTGCGGCACTGTAGTCACTCACATCAATAGTAATTGATCCAAAATCCAAGTCTGCAGGACTACTTGAGATTGTTATACAGTCCGTTGGCACTAAAGAACTGCTCTGTAAGGTCTCTGGTTTGTTTTCTGAGTTGTGGTAAGAATTTGTCATAGTTTTCCATATACTGTATAATTTTTCCACACAGTTCTGGACGATGAGCATTGTACGCTTCAAAACTTTCAGTCCAATGTGACGGATACTTGAATGTATCGTAGGCCATTTCGCTGTAACTTAAACGATCCGGAACCATAGGAATAGCATCTACTACTGCACCTTCGTACCAACTGATGCCAAGTGTTTCCTGCAAGTTGGCACTGAACACTAGTTTAGCCTCACCTAACAAATTATGATATTCATTTTTTGTCAGTTGTTGATCCTGACACACAACAAATTCATATTGTGGCAAGTGTTCTTTTAAGTCGCGGAAGATTTCAACTTGCTTCTCTGGAGCAATACGATGCGGGAATAAAATTAAATTCCGCTTGGTCATTCCTTTGTAAGGAACTAAGATATCATCCATATACTCCATGGGCCAGCCTGTGCGTACAACCTTGTTGTTGAACAACGTATCGTCAAATACAGTCTTATACATACTTACTTTACGATCCGGATCAGGTTGGATCAAGTTTTTGTAAAACATGTGAATGTGAAAGTCTGTGGCAAAGTAGTTGTGATCAAACGCATGGTAAAAACTTTTCTCTGCATGCCTTACCCAAGGTTTATCTCCAACTAAGCGTCCGAGAAAGTCTTGAGGATCATAACTGCCAGCATGCCATAAGCCATGTATGGTTACTGGAATGCCCAGCAACTCACTCATATACTTTAAGTTGACGACACCAGGATGCCAAGCATCTGTAAAGATAAAATGGTCACCAGCAAGTACTTTACCCCCAGTGAAGAGTCTACCCATTTCTTCAACTTGTGCAGACTTGTAAATGTTGGTGCCACCAAAATTGAGAAAAGCACCAGGAGTAGTAGCACTTGGGATATCAGTAGGACCTGAAATAATGTGGACATTATGTCCTGCCTTTCGTAAGATAGCAGGTAAGTGAGTCTTCCACTCGCCTGTGTAGCGAGTGGAAACTGCTTCGAGATCTACTAAGTAGATGGTCACTGACGACCATTCCTGTAGTTATTGTTATAACCGTTGTTGTGACGAGGCTTGTCGCTGTTAAAGCGAGGCTTGTCGTTATTCCAAGCACGTTTAGGCTTCTTGGAATACTCAAAGTCACGATAGACCTTAGAGTTACGGTTGTACAAATCTGCCGGATTAAACGGCAGGAGTTCGAATCTGCAAAAATCTAGCAGTGCGTCGAGATCGTCAAATACTTGAGCGACTTCTTTTTTCATCATTGTTTCCTTTAATATTTGATGAATGAACCATTTTCTCCGTCTTCGGAGACCTCAATCCAAACCTCGCGGTCTGGATACTTTGCATGAATCTGAGCGTATAAATCATCGCTCATCATCTCACAACTTTTGTAGTCTAGCGACAATACACCTTGGTTGCTAGAATACAGTTTTTCGAGCCATCGCTTGAATTGTATAAATTCCACATCTCTGTCATTGTGGGTGACACTAAGCCAAACCCTAAAATGGAAAATATGGCGATGAGGATTAGCCAAAAACGAAACATCATATTCATCTCCTGTTGCTAAGTTAGGGTCAGTTGCGGCCGCGGGATATTTGTGAATACCTTCTTTACGGAAGGTAACCCAAATCATTTTATGTGGACGAATGTCCTGTCGGATTGTT
>Ga0315903_10004700_pt1 | contig 18138 bp, 21 predicted proteins | sample LakEriMetagenome_7_FD_203524 | JGI IMG/M metagenome (GOLD analysis project Ga0315903, IMG submission 203524) | Freshwater fungal communities from buoy surface, Lake Erie, Ohio, United States - Buoy 2 MA119 | ecosystem: Environmental > Aquatic > Freshwater > Lake | place: USA: Lake Erie, Ohio...
ATTATGTCTACGTGATTTTAATAATTCTATAGACCATGCTACTAAATGGATTTTATTACATGATATGATTCCTCCTTCTAGAAAATACACGCAATCTAGTCGGTGTTCGGATTCTTTTAAGTTGTTACATTATATGTTACAAGAAACATCATTTGAAATATATCCAATGAGTACTAATTTTGGATTCACATTGATTAAACTTCCGGCTACTAAGATCGATCCACCTAAGTCGTATAAATCTGTGTCCTATGATGAATTCATGCAGTTTATAAGTCACAAAAAATTGTATTCAGACGAAGAAATTATTACTATGTTAAGGAATCAAAATGTTTAACGGAACTAGAATTTTTGTAAGCGGTGCAACTGGGTCTTGGGGTCAGACCTTAATCACCATGCTATTAAAGAATTATGATGTGGAAGAAATTATCTGTTTTTCTCGAGGGGAGTTACAGCAGGTATTAATGAAACGTAAGTTTAATAATTCTAAACTTAAATTTATAATCGGTGACATCAGAGACTATGATGCAGTTAAACAAGCAACTAGAGACGTCGATTATATTTTTCACCTTGCAGCTCTTAAGCACGTTCCAGTCTGCGAAGAAAATGTCCAAGAAACAATTAAAACAAACATCAACGGCACTACTAACATTGTTAATGCTGCTATTGAAAATCGTGTAAAGAAAGTCATAGACGTTTCGTCAGATAAGGCAGTTGAGCCAATAAATCTGTACGGCATGACTAAAGCAGTAGGCGAAAAGATCATTGTTCAAGCAAACGATTTAAGTGATTACACTAAATTTGTGTGTATCCGCGGCGGGAATGTTATGGGGTCAAGCGGATCTGTCATTCCGTTCTTCATTGAACAAATTAAAGCTGGCGGGCCGATCACAATCACTGACGTAAAAATGACACGTTTCTTTTTAACATTAGAAGAAGCTATTCTATTGCTGTTCAAAGCAAGCATTGACAGCATAGGTGGAGAAACGTTTGTGATGAATATGCCTGCATGTTACATCAAAGACCTAGCAGAGGTGTTAATGGACGAATACGGAGTTGTTGAAGTTAAAGAAACTGGAATGCGCCCCGGTGAAAAACTAGACGAAATGTTAATTTCGCATCACGAATCGCAGTTGTCTTTTTGCTACGACAGCAATTACTTTTTAACACTTCCAGCAGGATACAATCAGGCACTGGCCACTCGTTATCAAGATCATGCACCATTTCCGTATGCAGAGTTTTCATCTGTGACTAAAATAATGAACAAACAAGAAATTAAAGAAATGCTTAAGAAAGGTAAGTTTATATGAAAGTTTTAGTAATCGGTGCCAATGGGATGGCAGGCCATGTTATTACACGATATCTTAAACAACAGGGTCATACTGTAAATACCATGGCAAGATCTAACGCAGATATTGTTGTGGACATTGAGAACTTTGCAGAAGTACAAGGACTTAGAGAAGCTGTAGATACGTTTGATTTTGTAATCAATTGTATAGGGTTGTTAGTCAAAGACAGTAACGATCGTCCGGACCGTGCTGCATTAATCAATGGATGGTTTCCGCATTTTTTAGAACATATTTTTTCAAACAGCAAAACACGAGTAGTTCACTTATCAACTGATTGTGTGTTTGACGGCAAGAAAGGAAACTATATTGAATCAGATACGCACACCGAAACCAACTCATACGGCAAGTCAAAATCACTAGGTGAAATTAATAATGCTAAAGATATCACATTTAGAATGAGCATCATAGGACCGGAGATTAAATCAAACGGCACCGGTCTTTTTCAATGGATTACAACTAATCCACAACAGGAATTACAAGGATGGGATAATGCTTGGTGGAATGGTATTACCACATTAGAACTTGCAAAGTGTATTGAAAAATATATGCTTAACCCTACAATAACAGGCGTATATCATGTAGTTAATAATGAAAACAAAATTAACAAGTACGACCTGGTGTCAAAAATAAACGACATATATCAGTTAGGTAAAACGATATTGAGAACACAAGGCCCAAAGCCAGTCAATAAAATTCTAATAGATACTAGAAATGAGTTTGACTTTGATATTGTTGATTATGCTACCATGATAGCTGAGATGAAAGATTTTAGTTAAAATCTTCTACTAGATTATAAGAATAATTAGATTTATAATCCATAACAGGACCTAAGTATTTTTCAATAAGATCGAAGGCAATTCCAGTTTCCCATTCGTTTCTAGAAAACTGACTCCATGCTAGGTGCTCGTGCCATTGTTCTCTTCCTGCTGGTTCTGTAGGGTCCTGCCAATTATCTAGAAAGGTTCTTCCAGCTGCCCATGTCGGACACGGTTCTAAGCTGATAACTTTCTTTCCATACCAAAATGCTTCGCAGGTTATTGCAGATGATTGAGCGATTACAAGATCTGCCCAATCTAGATCGCTCCATAGTGTTGCCCATCGTAATTTGGATTTTCTTTCCTTTGCCCTGATCCTAATAGTTGCTCCTGGAAATTTATCCATCAGTTGATCGGTCCAATTACCGTTTTGATTAGAACCCCATACGTGCCCTGTCATTTTACTAGGACACAACAAAATATTTTTAATTGTTTTAACTTTCCACGGATGCTTAGGGAGTTCGGTTAATTTCCATCTAGAATACGGTATTGGCATTAATTGTGTATTGGCCCAACTGTTTATACTATACCGCCACCACCAACGCCCTTTGCCTATATGATTACCTAGGTATCCTCGACCTATGTAAATTGCAGGTTGAGAAGTTTTTAACCACTGGCGTACTTGATATTTTAATAAATCAGATCCAATAATTACTGGAAGATCGCTAGAAACATCTTTCCAGGTATCTACCACCTTTATGTTTTTCCAATTTTGAAACCACGGATTCTCTGACCAATCTAGCTGTGTTACTTGAAATTTATACATCAACTTATTTAATGAACTTGCGTATATGCTGCCAACACTCACCGGAGGTGAGCTCTTGGAAATTCCAATGAAACATGCCGAGTCGTTCGACCCAAGATTGCCGATCTAGCATAGTTGGTGTTTCTATTTTTGATAAATCAGTGTTGGCAATTTCAGCACATTGACTATTGATCGAATCCATGACAAATATCGGTATGCCTTCTATAGCTGCTCCTACCACTGGACTGGAGTTGTAATTCACTGCGGCCCAACAATTACGCAGGTCGTCTACTAAATTTGTGTTGGTACTGAGTCTAACTGCTTTAGAAAATTTTATTTTACATTTAGGACTTTTAGGATCGAGGTATTCACGTGCTGCTTTATCACCCGGATGAGCTCTAATAACGATAGGGCGGTCAGTGTATTGTCTTAAAATATTAACAGTGTTTATAGCCCAATCTTGTACATCAAGTCCAGCCATACTCCACCCACCGTTACGCTGTAGACATATTAATATGTGTTCGCCGTGACTTCGATAATCTTTTAAACTTAAATTTAAATGTTTGCTGATTTTTTGCCAGCGGCTAGGATCAATTTCAGTATCAAAGTAAAATCCTGTTGTTGGAAATACTCCATCAAAACTATATCTAAGGTAGTGTAACGGATTTTCTTTATTAGCATATAAGAACAAATTACTATCAACAATCAACGATCGTTTATTATTTCTTCTTTGCAGATCAATAGCAGCTCTTCTTAATCTAAGGTGGGGCGAGTCTTTGCCATGCTCGTGTACAAATCCCTGAATTAACGCCACATCACATGGAATCGCATCCATTCCCTTGTGTAATATCGCAGTGTCGCCGGCGGCTGTTACCCCCTGACAGAAATTAGTCAAGATTAACGGTTTTTCTGTATTGGTGTTATTAGGAGGAATTCCTCCGAAGTATGCAACCGCAGTATATTTAGACATGATAGTTTTTTATTATTGCTGATGCAGTGCCGTTTATTAATTCATTGTAGGTGAATTGACTGTAACTGAGCATGCACAGCCAATTAGCTAAATGCGGCCTCGCGAGATCATTTATTTCTGAAATCTTTGATCGACTAATCGAATTGGTTATATGTCTGTCAAGTGTAATTATAGGTATTCCTGCCCACACTGCTTCAGTGGCAGCGTTTGAATTGATGTTTATCACACAATAATAATCTTCATTTAATAATTCTTGGTATAATGATTGTCTATTCTTTTTATCTATTTTCGGTCTAAATTTAATCGGTTTATCGGTGTATTTTCTCAATTCTGATTCAATGGCATTCCTCCATTGTTGTACATCTACATGAAAGATTGCCGCAGAAAATGGGCCGGGTTCAATTATCAATATATCGCTGCCACCAGTACGCCACGGCTTTGGAAATTCTTTAAATATCGACAATCTGTCAACCGGCGGTTGAAATGTTGGCAATTGATGGATGTGATTTCTAGTTAGTCGATGCCATTTTTTCTGCTTGCCTTCTAAAAAATTAGTGTATCCGGAATCAATAAACCAAAACGGAAGAGCATTATCTATCTTGTCAACCAAGATATTTTCGTTGCCTGTGGTGTTTCTTAAAATGCAGTCGTCTAACGAATTTTGATATGTCGATCGTCTAACTAACTGGGTGTTTTCATCAATTTGTAATCCCACTGACTTAACAAACCCGTGTTCATCGCTGAGTTTATACAAGTCTAGGATATTCTCAACACCTAACTTTTCCACAATTTTTGAAAAGTTTTGTCGAATAACATATTCTTTTCTTTTTCTTGTGTTGTTTAAAAAGTTTTGAAGTTTTTCGATATGAGCTCGTAAATCTCTATCTACTGCTAACCTCAGTTTTCCTTTTAACTTATCCTTAAACTTATCTATTTTACCTGCATCTCTCTTTTCAATAATATTTAAAATTTCGTTGCCTGTTTCTTGTTCGTTATATTCGAGAGACAGTGCAGTTTCTATGTCAGCATCACTGAAACTGTTAGCAATCGTTGTGACTAAAAAATTTGCTATCTCTTTGTCGCTTATAAGTGCTTTCATATTTTAAAAATTCTCTTGTAGTAATTCTAATGCACGTCCGGAAGATAACTCACTGTTGTGAAACTGTCCGTAGGCCAAATGACATGCCCACTGATATCTCTCGTCAGTGTCTGGATATCGAGGCGTTTCTATTAGACTGAGATCCTGTAATCCCATAGGCGCTGCTGCGTTCGAAGGAGCTAAAGTAAAGACTGGCACCCCATAAAACACAGCCTCAGTGGCTGCTACACTGTTAAAAGTTACCAGGGCAAATACATCATCGTCCAAGGCTTCTTGTAGTGTATTGGTCACCATGCGATCTAATCTTTTAGCCGCACGATCACGAATTTCAATCGGACGATCAGTATGTTGTCTAATAGTCGCTACTACGTGATCCAGCCATGTCTTCATGTCATAGTCATAGAACTTCATAGGTTTTTCGTCAGGCTTGGCAATCAATATTTTTCTGCCAGGTGTTTTCCATGCGTGTATTTTTTTGTTAAAATGTCGAAATCTATCATCCGGACGTTTTATTACTGTGTTGTGCTGCAAATCATTTTTTACTATACGATGCCAATACTTCCATCCATTAGGATTAGAATTTGTAATTTCATTGCCAAAATAGCCCGTGTCTACATAATAGAAATCGCGACGATCTTCCCAGCACTTGTGAATTATTTTCTTTTTAAGAATACCTCTCAGCACAATAGGATCCTGACTGCTGCTGTATTGAAAATCTTCAGTGGCTGTGAATTTAGTTTTGCAGCCTTGTGCAAACATATTGATGTAGGGATCTTCTCCGTTTTTGCTGAGAAATATCATAGGCCGTGTTGTAGACAATAATCTACATAAATTTTTTCTCTATGCCACTCGTTGGCAAAATCGCCTTGGTCGGCGAACTCATGGAAACAAGGAGTACCTAATGTATAATGAACTAATTTTGCTTGGGGGTTCCATTCATATTCAATATCTAACCAATTCCATTCAGCTGGTAATTCGCCAACCAGCTCATCAGCGAGCCATGTAAATCTATGTACCTGTGCCCCTGTGGCGTTTTGTATAAATTCCGGAGTAACTACAGCATTGGCAGGATGGCCACAGTTCCAAAGGATCACGCTTGACCAATTTTTACAAGGATAATCTTCATTTTTAGAACCAAGATATTTTTCAGTCATTTTAGTTTTATAGTCATGTTTAACAACCATTACTGCTTTTGACTCATCTCTCAATGCCCATAGCTTTTCAATATCGTCTCGTAACAACATGTCGCCGTCCATGAATATTGCCCAACCTTTATATTGCATTAAGTGAGGTACTAGGAAACGACTATAGATAAAATGATTACTACCGTCTGTGTGTTTTTCTTCGTAGTCTTTTAGTATATTCAATGCCAAGGGATTAATACTCACCGGATGACTAGAATGTCTAATAATACTATTTGTGCATACATGGTATGCTATAGCTTCTCGGGGGTCGTATCCGATAAAAATTGGAATCATTTTCTTTCTATGTCCTCTTCAATGCATTGTTCGCCGTATTGTATTTCGACTACTTTTACTGGGACATCGAACGGATTAGTTAACTGATGCCATTCTTTTACAGGCACTTTATATTCTATATGTTTTCTTAAATGAACAGATGGTAAGGAATACCCGCTTTCCATTTGTCTATTAACTATTGCTTCACCTTCGCTGACAATCCAGTACTCGGCACGTAGGCTGTGTCGTTGCATACTTAAACTTTTTCCAGGTTCAACGGTTAATTCTTTTACCTTCATTCCCGAAACTTCATGCAACACTCTATAATATCCCCAAGGCCGTTCTGTCTTAGGTGCTTTCCATTCTTGTAGGATCCAACTGCTTGAGTTCTTTTTATCATCGCCGCCGACAGCAAATACAAAATCTAAATGAAGCATCTCTTGAAGTAGATCCATCTCTGGGATGTTTTCTTTGGTTCTGTCTCCACCGTTGGCAAAGACTATTTGTGCAGTCGGGTAGATTGATCGAACTTTTCTAATAGCATCCTTGGCGCTGTTATCGCTGTCATCAAAGTTAATAACCCGATCAACATAGTGAAGTGCTGAAATAATAGTTGCACGTTCTTCCCAGGGCATAAATTCTTGCCCCTTCTTTCTGCGTAACCATTCGTCAGAATTAACTCCAACGATTAACGAATCGCCGAGTTCTCGTGCTGAGTTGATGTAGGCAATATGCCCAGAGTGAAGAGGATCAAATCCTCCGGTGATTAATACAATGCGTTTCATGCAGATATTTATCTGCGTATATTATCCAGTATTTAAAGACTGGCGTCTTCTAGACCAGATACTCGTAGTTTAACAATGTTACTTAGATGCCATTGTTTTTGATCAAGTGCTTTGATAATACCTAACCATTTATTTCGAAGCAAGGCAAAATCGTTGATGATCTTTTCAAAATCTACAACGTCAGCTTCACCTTCTACAAACTTTTCACAGTCCCTAGAAGATAAAGCTCGTTGATAGTTTTCTAAATATTTGCGAAAATGCTGACTACGAAGCCTTCGAAGTTCAATGTTTAAGTACTCAAGGATACCTTCAATTTCTTGAAGTTGATTAAAACGTTCTTCCACGATGCCAGGCATTTGCGAACTTGCCTTCTCGATGTTTCCCGCTATGCGGACATCTTGTTTTGCTTCGATTAACTCAGCTTCATAATAGGCCGCAGCATCGGGAATGTTGCTTATATCTTTACTGACCTTGTCGTACCAATTCATTTATTCCTCTTCGTCGTAGCTGTCTGTGTCATCATCGATCTCTTCGCCGTCGATAGCGTATGTAATAGCTTCGTCGAGAAAAGGATCTACTCCTTGCAGACTGTCTAACACACTTTCTTTAATACCATAGTCCAACAATGTGTTTACAAAATCAGTGGCCACATCTGGTCTTTGTTTTTCAGGAATATGTCCAATCACCACATGCCACAGGTCAGCAATTAAATCTTCTTTCATTCAGTAATCTCCGTTTCAGGTTCAACAATAGTAGTTATCTCTGAAGCGGAAATTTCGCCATGTTTTGAAATGTCCTCCATGGCGATGTCAAGCCCATCTTTCTCATTGCGTTCCCATGCCTTACGGAACTGTTTGATGATCTCACCGTCTTTGGTGGTGTAGACAAGGCTGTTACCTTCTTTTTTGAGCATGCCTTTGGCTTCAAACAAGTCGACCAATCCACTATATGGACTCATACCTGTTTCATAAGGAATCTCGACCTGTACACTTTCAAAGGGCTTTGCATAACGTGTTTTCATGATCTTACAGGCTGCACGAATACCTTGTACAGTTGTAGTCTTGTTACCGTCTGCATCAAGTTTCAGTTTTAGTTTACGCATAGCAACAACGATACTAGATGCGTAAATGAAACCTTGACCGCCTGAGATCTTATCATCTGGATCAAACATATCCTGACTTGCGTATGTGTGATTAGTTGCTACTAGACCAATACCTAAACTACCAAACATGTTCACACAGTTACGAACCAGTGCTGTTAGTGCTTTAGGCTTACGACCCATGTCGCCTTTGAGATCCCCGGCTTGAAACTGGTTAACATCCGTGGGAGTCAGTAACATTCCCAACGAGTCGATGATGAACAACACCTTAGGACGCTCGTCTTCGGGCATTGTTTTGTATTCTGCAACAAATTCTGTAATAGTCTTTGCCACATCGTCAATCATGGCCATGTTAAGTTTCAACAACTTATCTGGGCTTGTATCAACGTCAAGTGCGTGTAACCACTTTTCGTCTAGTGCGTTTTCTGTATCGATCAGGATAGGAAAGATACCTTGTGCTTGTGCGTTCTTAACTAGGTTACCTGAACAGATAAAACTCTTACCTGCACCACTTTCACCTGCGAACACAGTTACCTTACCTAACGGAATACCACGTTTAAAGTCGCCGCTGATTAGATAATTTAATGCGTAGTTGTTTGTACTGACCCAATCTGTTGGGTCGTTAAAGCCAATACTTAAACCGTCGATAGATTTAGTAATTGACTTTCTAAATTTAGAAATATCAAATGCTTTTGCCATATTATTTTTGCCCTGTTGAGAAATAGAGTGTGAGTTACCTCACACTCTATGTTTAGCTATTACTGCTTCTGACGATTGCGAATCATGGCAAGGATATCTTGCGCACGACTGTTATCACCTGCCGAAGCTGCTGGTGCCGCTGCCGGAACGGCCTTAGCTACAGGAGCGGGTTCGTCGTCTGCATCTGCTGCAGGAGCCGACGCTGCTGGACGATTAGGATCACCAGTGGCCTGACTCATACCTGCTGGCTTGAAGTATTGACCCCAACGATCCATGTCATAGGCTTCACCATCTACAGAAGCTTCAAACATTTCTTTCATTACTTTCAACTCAACATCTGTGGGTTTCTTTGGCAGGAATCCGCTGAGATCAAAAAGACCGTGTGCTTCTACTGCTGCTGATTCAACATCTGTTAGTGAACGTTCACGACGGCTCCACTTTGATGTAGAGTAATCAGCAAAGCCACCTTTGGATGTCTTGGCAATACGGAAGTCAAGACCTTTCAGAAAGTCTGTTGGCAACTCATCCAATTCTGGATCCATCAATGCTGAACGGATAATAGCGTAGATCTGAGGACCAATGATAAATCTACGGATAGGGTTGTCTGGAAGTTTATCTTCCTTGAGCGGATCTTCAACCACGAAGCCTTGGAAAATGTATGAACGCTTTTTCCAATACTTACGACCCATTTCTTCAAGACTCTTGTCTTTGAACCATCCACGCACTTCTGATAGGATCGGGCAAACTGTACCGTCATTGTACATTTCAACGCAAGGAACTTGCACTTGAACTGACCTGCTGTCTGTTTCACCTTTGATACCTGCAAACGGCAATTTGATCATTGCACGTTCTACCCAGAAGAATGTGTTGTTTGGATTACCGTCAGGTAAGAAACGTACGACAGCTTCTTTGCCTTCTTGCATGTTCCAGTGTGGGTAAATTGCGTTGTCTCCACCGCCGGTGGATTGTCCTGTGGACTTTGATTGTGCTTCTTGAAGTTTAGCACGGATTTCTGCGAGTGATGCCATTTTAAATGCCTCCTTGTGTTATGCCTAAAATGTTTATATGCCTTATGCACATGTTTTATTATGCGCTTTTTATTTATCAAGGTCAATGATTATCTGCTGTTTTTTTGACTTTGTTTACCAAAAGAAAAAAGTGGGTCAAGCCCACTTTTTCCTATATGCTGCCATTGCTCGTTGTCTAGCTAACCATAATCTAAATTTTACATACTCTGATAATTCATCTTCATCGACTACCTTGCCAAAGTCTCGAGCCTTTAAATTACGGCCAAATGTGATCTCATCATCAATAATGAGATCACTATCGTCTAACCCAAAATTACTTCGCTGGAGTAGCGGCTTTTGCGTCTGCTTTAGCTGGCTCTTTCTTAGCAGGTTCGCTTTTTGCAGGCTTTTTCTCGTCTTTCTTGGCTTCTGCCTTAGCTGGTGCTGGAGCACTTGCTGCTGCGGCCGGTGCTGCTGGCTTGGCTTCTTCTTTCTTAGCAGGTGCTTGTGCAAATGCTGATACTGCGAACAATGATGCTACTACGATTGCGATTGATTTCATTTTAAAGTTTCCTTTATGTTGTTTACGTAAAGAATATTCCCTACGTATATATATAACGCTTTAGTAGGACTAAACGTTTACATAAAAGTTTGATTTCATTTAGCCAAAAGAAAGGGCACCGAAGTGCCCGATCTAACTGCGACGAAACTGTTACATTCCAATGCCTTGTGATATTCCAGATAATTCTCTGATACGCGATAGTTCTGGATTTTGTTCAGTAGTTTGTTGAGGAGCCATACGCTCTACAAATCTTCGAGCTACTGATTCTGCCTGTTCACCAAACTTCTTACCTACCATGATTGCAACGCCTTCTGGGCCTTTAGGGAATGTGCCTGTGTCACGATCATAAAATGATGTGATAAACTCTGCTAATTCTTCGGTGTTAAGCCTTTGCTTTCTCTTTTCAAAATCTCGCTTGGGCTTGTCATCCTTGTATTCCACGTCTTTCATAGTCAGTGGAGATTGACCTGATTTCTTTCTATCCACTGCTGGTCTTTCGTAGTCTCTAGGATTATCGGGATCCACAGCTTCTTGCGGTACTGGTTCCTCTGCAGGTACAGCCGCTGCTGCTGGATCAACTGGTGCTGGTTCCGCTTCCGGGGCAGTTTGGTCACCTCCTTGGGCTGCTTCCGGGTCATCCACCATGTCGCCAAAATCTAACTGTTCTAGTGCTTCAGGTGCATTGAATTCCAACCAATCTTTAACCAATGGTCTCACACATGCATCTGGATCTTCTGCTGCCTGTTCTTTAATTCGTTTGTATAGTTCTGGATCTTCGATTAGGCCTTTGAGGCTTTCGATAGCATTAGTGCCGTCAACTCCTGCTGGGAAGTGTTGGCCTACCAATTCTTGTAGGCTTTGTAGTGCTGCTGCCTGTTCTTCAGGATCTTCGCTGGTCACTGAGCTTTCTTCGCCTAGCCCCATAACCCAGTTTTCAAATTGCACGAATGGATCGTTATCTTCTGTTTCAACCGTTAGGTCTTCGTTGTTGATTTCTTGTTGTGTCATAGCGACTATGTCGTCATAGCCTATGGTGTTTCCTTCTTTCATCAGTCTATACAAGACTGGAAACACTGTTGCGATATCTTCTTTAAAAGATCTCACAGTGAATTTTTGTTTGAAATCTTCTACTACGTCTTGAGGTATTTCTTCGCTGTCATAGGCCTGGAAGTTTTCTTTGTATGCCTCGTAGTGGCTTTGTTTGCTTAATGCTTTGATCTGTTCTCTTAGATGATTTAGATACTCTGTGCTTCTTTCAACCACTGAGTTAGTGTCTGAATTCATTAGATCGTTGCGTACTACATAGTTGCCGAAACTCTTGAGTTGAGCAATTTCTTCACTCATTTGTGTAATGCTCTTGCCTAGATCATCGTAGGGCAAGCCGCCATTGGCCACGTGACGCTGCATGGCACGAGCGCCTGCTAGATGAATAAACGGATATTTAAAACGTTCACCGTCTTGATTCTCTACAAACAATGCATTGATGTTTCTAGTTCTGGCACCCGGTTGTGTGTCATCCATCACTGCATGGCTGTGTTTGATAATTAGACGTGTGTCCATTAATTTTTGATAGCTCATTGTTTTGCTACCATACATTGTGCTTTCACTCATTAGGCTTTCTCCGACTGATTTCTGTATCATATTTGTCTGTGGTTTAGGTTGTGCATTTTGACTTAGGAACTCGTAATCTCTTTTATCTAAATTGTCTTTAGCAATATCACGTGTGTCAAAACTTAATAATCTTCGTTTAGCAAATTGACGCAGTTCTTTCAAGAAGCCGTACCAGTTTGTTTTCTGCCCGTCATCCATGCCTTCTGTAATTCCATTAGAAAAATACACTTTCATAGAGTTGGGTTCTGCAAGGCTGATACTAACATGTCCTATGGGATTTTGCCCTTCTGTGTAGTCAAAATCAAAGAACCTAGCCTGTTCTGGATTGATAGTGATCTCACCCGAACCTGCACCTAGTTTCAAGCCGGAGAACCGGCTGCGTACCTTGTAGAATAAATCTGTAGCTATGTTATTTGTTGCGTCCATAAGTATATTTATCAAAGACCCATGCTTACAAAGATCGGCATAGGCATGGCATCGTCGTTGATTTTCTCCGTCATTTTGTCATAGATCTGTGGATCCCAGTCCGCTAACACATCGGCCATGCGCATGATCAGCAGTGTCGAGCTGACTAGATCGTCGTGCTCGCCGCTCTTAGCTTTAAAGCCCAATCCAGACGCCACGTATGTTTTCAGCTCGGATATCAGCGGTTTACTGTGGATAGTCATCTTGTGATTTTCAATCATGTTTTTCAACTGGCTACAAGCATTAATCTTGCTTCTATGTGTGGTGTTGAAACCTTTACGGAACTTGCGTATATGCCCTTTGCGTATAGGTTCTGAAAGAAACAGCCCGTGAAAGTTTTCTTCGCCTATATCATTGATTACAACCAGTGCCGATTCACCAAGACTGTTGTTTTCAACTGAATAGTAGATGATAGGAGCACCGCCCTTTTCTTCGCCACGTTCGTGAATATATTTTAATATTTCTCTCATGACCCTGACCTGTTGCTGTACAGGAGTGGTATTGTGATGCCATTCTGCTACCTGTACCATTTCAGGCATTTCGTAGACCTGTATGGCACCGTAGTCTCCGCCTGTGCCTAAACTAGGATCTAACGCAACAAGGTATGTGGCCTTGGGACTGATATCTTTGTACCATCGTGTTTGCCCCATGTTCATAATAGGGTCTGATCCCGCAAGTTCGACTAACTTCACAGAGTTGATCAGTGTTTCGTCATAGATCAAGAACTCACATTCAAACTCTCTACGGAACCGTTCTTCTCCAATTTTAGCACGTTCTAATCTGGCCCACTCGTCATCGCGGTCTGGATGTTCCTGCCACGGTGCAAAAAACGGATAGAAGCCGTTAACTCCTAATTTAGTTTCATTGCCGAAATCGTCAAATCGCTTGTTGGCTTCTAACCAAATCATAGCAAATTGGTCTTCGTCACTGTTGGGCGTTGATGTGATAATTGCTTTACCGCCTGTGGCCAATGTTGGTGATAGTGCAGTCCAGAACTCTTTGGCTTTTTCAGGAGGTTGCACAAACGCAAACTCATCACAATAGATCAATGACAGAGATTTACCACGGCCTGTGTTTTCAGTTGTGGTAGTTGCCTGTATACGTGATCCATTATCATATTCGATGGTATTTCTATTATACGAATACACCCCGGCACGGATAAAGTCGGGTAAATTTTCATAGGCGTACCTATAACGATCCATGATGTCTCGAGCACCTTCGTACTTGTGCGCAGCAATCAATACCTGTACGTCCGGCATAAACTGGGTATACCATAATAGGTATGCCACAGCACATGTGGTCTTGCCCATCTGACGTGGCAACATGGCTATGCATTCTTTGTTGGTGTGGTATGCTTCAATTAACAGTTCTTGAAACCCGTAAGGTTCAAATGGAATTGACCCTCTAGTAGGGTGCTGTATTTTTATAAAGTTTTTAGCAAAATATAAAGGGCCAGTAACTGGATCCATACAAGCTTCTAGATGTTTAACCTCATCTAAATTGTAACGGATCTGTGCATGGGCTTTCTTAATTAGATTGCCGTCTAAGGATTTTGACATATGTTTATTTAATGAAAAAAATAGGCTCCGGAGAGCCTATTTGATTATGTATAAATTGATTAAGAATCAATAGTTTCTGCTGCATCAACTAATGTTACAGCTACATCTTTGTAAATGTCAGCAAGTGTATCAGGTAATGTAACAGTTAGTGATTCTTGGATTTCAGCACCTTGCGCACCATCCCACACTCTCATGCTTTTAACGTGGTTAGTTCTGCCAATCGCCTGACCAATTTGATAGCGTAGAGCTTTAGCTGTTGTATCGACAGTGATTGTACCGTCTGTGGTAGCTGTAAATTGGAATGGAGTTCCAATTTCTGCTCTTGTACCGCCCAACACCCCCTCAGTTACTCCTGCACCTGCTGCACCTGCACGATCATATCTCACTGTGAATGTCACTGCTGTTGCTTGATTATCTGCTGCTGTTGCACCAGCACTGGTAAACTGTACATCTTGGATCTGTGCATCTGCGTATTTTTGTAGATTTTCAACAATGGCTAAAAAACGTTGATGACCTCTTGCCACTCGACGACCGATTGCCAATGTAGTTGGCTTAGTAGCAAATTGACTGTGATCTTGTGGGCATACAGCACCGTTGTCATTACCGTCTGCTGTAGGATATGTTCCTGCACCACCAGTTAGTGTAATTACAACTTGATAAAATTCTGGTCTTAGTGACTCAGTTGAAATTTTAAATCCTGACATTATTTCGCTCCTTTAGCTTCTGCCAATCTCTGTAGAAGTTCTTCTCTTATACTGGCACGTAGTTGTTCTTTGCTTTCGTATGCTCCAGCTGCCATAGGATTGTCGCCACGATATGGTTTACCACTAAAACTTTTCTTAGGCTTGTTTAGGTCGTCGCCGTCTGGAAAAGCAGCATCTATCCCTGCATATTCTGAATCTGAGCCGTTCAGTGAATTGCCAAATGCTTCGTCTTTGTTTTTCTTTTCAGCATCGTGATCGTCCATGTCGTGATCGCCGTCGTCATCACGGTCTAGGGTTTTGATCAATGGTTTTTCGTCTGCGTGATCTTTTTCATGTGCATCTAGATCTCCACTGTCATCATAATCGCTGTCCATTTCTCCACCCGGCATATCATCGTTGTCTGAGTCCATATCTGGCAACATCTTCAATGGAGGTAGCCCGCCCATTGGCTTGTCCATTGGCTCGATGCTGATAGAGCTCATTGGTGCTGGCTGATTAATCATATCTGGATTAACTTTAGTCATCAGCTTCATTAGTTCTTCAATGTTGTCCATGCCTTGTGCATTGAGATTTAAACTCATACTTGGAGGTGGAGTATCTGGTTTTTCTGGCATTGGCGGCATGCTCATTGGCATGCTAGGTGACATCGGTGAATCACCACAGGCTTCTGTGGCTGGCCTATCCAACTCCTGCATTTTGGCCAATAGGTCTTGAAAGTTCATAGTTAATTTCCTTTGTGTGGATCTGGTTTGCCAGCGTTTGACATTGGACTCATTGATCCAGCTTTGTCTATTTTTTGCTTGGGTATTTTGTATTCAGCAGCGAATCCATCTTTGGTTCTCTGCTTGGCTGTTTTGCTTAGATCTTTCAAGAATCCCTTATTGAAGTCATCACCAAAATAGTCTTTGTGTTTGATTTTTCCTGTGCCTTTGTCCATGTCTTGTTCGTCTAACATAGCTTCGCCATTGGGTTCGTTATCTAACAACACCTGATCTGCTTCTGTAGGTTCGCCACTGTTTCTTACACGGAAACAATCTTCATCAATGCCTATAGCTTTGACATGAGTTTCTATTTCAGGCGGAGTAATTGGGTATTCGCAAATCACTTCATATATAGTAACCTGCATGTTTTCTTTGCCTGGAAAATCCAACGGTAATTTTTGTATAGGCGTAGTCGACAACTTTTCGAAAGTCATGACCTTGCAGCTGTCTAGACGTGATTTTAATGCTTCTTGAAATTTTTCAGGAACATCGCCCGCAACTTTGATCTTAAAGCTGTAGACTTTTTTGTTTTCGACGAGATATTCTTTAAAAGTTTTCATATGAGTATTTATGCTTTTCCGCTTAATTTTTTCAGCAGTTCGTTGCGATCTGTTATCACATAACCCTGCCCGTTTATTACGTTGTTGGGATCTACTCCAGCATCGTTGTCTATTTTTAGCTTTTTCAGCTGTAGATCTACTGCTTTGAGTTTCTTTTCTATCTTGTTGCTTTTGGCAGTAATAGCGTTGCCCATCATAGAACTTGCTACTTCAAATATCCTACCTGAATATCTCACTTCTACATTCATGCCTAAATCCATGAGATCATCGTAGGCCTGTTCGGCTTTCTTGGCAAGATTATCTAGTTCTTGCTCATCAAGATTTTCTAGTTCTTGTATATGTGGCAGTGTTTGTACTATCTTTTGCACTGCTTGATATTGATCATCAAGACTATTGATTTCTTCATGTACAGGCGGAGGCGGTGCTGCTGGCTCAGCTTGAGATTCTAAATCAAATAGTTCTTCTAATTTTTTAGTCATATCATACTTATCTGCGTTTAGTGCCTTGATGGAAAATATCACCCTCGTTCACTACCCGAAACCTAATTCCCTGCTGTTTACACCAAGCAGTAGCAGCTTCCCATTTGGCCATGTTTTTAATATACTGTTCTTGATTATATCGGCTTTTGCCTACAGATTCTCGCAGAGTCTGACTCTGTGGTTTTACTTCTACCACTTCTGCATGTTTTTTTCCTGATTTATCTTTGTAGACCACAAAGAAATCAGGCACATATATTGTGTATCTGCCTGTCATGGGATCTCTATAGGGTATCTGTATGCTTTCGCTGGCCCAATTTTCAACGCCCTGATGCTCGTCTAGCATACGCATGAATACAAACTCCCACGAGCTGCGGGCCAGAGGGGTTTTCTTCCCTATGTACTTGTCGGGATTTTTCATTTCAAACCGACCTTGTGCAAATTTAGACATTAGGCAGCTATGTTTCTGGTTTGATTAGGTTTTACATCACTGGATCTATAGCCTAGCAGCGATGTGGGCACACGATTGTTATTGAGTATTTCTGCTACTATCTGCCCCAGCGAAACTCCAGAAAAACTTTTTAATGTGTCTAATATTTGAGAAATGGGTGTGCCGTCAATTTTTGCCTGTCTTAGAATCACAGACGCAGAAGTTGCAGAAGCATCTAAATCGAATCCTGCCTGTTGGAAAAAACTTATTGCGGCAGTGACATCATTGGCTGGAAACTCTAAAGCAGCTTCGCCGTAGTTTTCAAAATACAGTTTTGTAGTAGCTGCACTGTCTTCGATGATTTGTGCTGGTAAGTTAGTGGTCATAATTTAATCTGGACCTCCTACCAAGTTACGTTGACTGGCACTGGTTGTGGTTTCTGTGCTGGCGCTCTTGGGAAAAATAGCACCTACCACACCGCCTATGCTCTGTGCTGCTGCTGTGATATTTCCAGGATTGCTAAGTATGCCGATAGCTTCACTGGCTAATTGGTCTTTGCTCAGACTCTTGAAATTCTTATAGGTGTTAAAGGTCTTGGCCAAGGTGCCTATAAACCCACCCGGGGTGTTAAACGCAGCGCCTGACCCAACATCGCCGAAGATCTGTTCAAGGCCGTCTAACACTCCGCCTTCGCCTGTGAGTGTAGCAACACCGCCGCCTGCTACGCTCAATGGACTTGGCACAGTGTCATAATGTAGTGTAGCAAATCCCTTTGGCGTACCAACACTTACATTGCCAGTTGTATATCTCACTGCTTCGTACTCTAGAGTCATTTGGCTTTCGTTGAATTCGCTGGCTCCGTAGTCCATGCCGCCATGATTCCAAGTTTTAATTCTTGGATTAACCAAAGTGTATCCAACGAATCGTCTGCGACTCATAGTATAGATAGTCACTGATTTAAAGAAATCCGCTTCTTTTTTATCATTGT
>Ga0315903_10004701_pt1 | contig 18133 bp, 13 predicted proteins | sample LakEriMetagenome_7_FD_203524 | JGI IMG/M metagenome (GOLD analysis project Ga0315903, IMG submission 203524) | Freshwater fungal communities from buoy surface, Lake Erie, Ohio, United States - Buoy 2 MA119 | ecosystem: Environmental > Aquatic > Freshwater > Lake | place: USA: Lake Erie, Ohio...
CCCCGTTACTGGTTATACATCTTTACCCAATCAAGTATTTAGTGGTAGACCAAAAAATGTTATTTACAACATTGATTCTGAGTATAGTGATTTTGTTGGATATTACGAAGAACTTTATGGTGGTTTTTATCAAGGGTTTTACAAATTATTTGGTTTTGACTATGAGGTTTTCCCTGAAAGGGTCAACAAGGGTTGGACGGTAGAAACGTTAATAAGACCAAGAAACATAGACCAACATTCGATATTGAGTGGTCAGACATACTTAAATAATATTTACAGTGGAAACTCTGGTACTTTTTTCTATTTTGGTACCCGAGCAGAAAATAAATATTATCATTTTGCCACAGGTACTCCTGTGTCAGATTCAGGATACACTAGAACATTTACATCTGGTTTGACGGAAATTTCAACATGTGCTTGTGGTAATACAGGTGTTACAAATTCGGAGTGTCATTATGTATACCCAAAAAGTGCAACTACAGCATATCACAACACAGGTTGTGGGTGTGGTGCGTGTACCGAAATAATTCCTGTAGAACCATTAGACCCTAAATTTGATGTTGTATCAAACGCATTATCTTTAAGATTAAGTGGTTGCCCCGCAAATCCAAGAATTTGTGTAAAATACATCAAGATTACAGGTGACTGTATAACTACAGGGTCTTGTGAAACAACAGGTGTGACTTTCCAAACCGGATATACTATCACAGAGGTTTGTACTGAACCAATATATGATGTGTGTGATTATATTTGTACTGCAATCACAGAAGATAGATGGGTAATGGTAAGTACTGTATTTGAGAGGTACACATCTATGGAGGATTGTGATTTACTAAATTTAGGGGGGTTAAACGATTTAAGGGTTGAAACTTACCAGTCTTCTATAAATGGTACGACATATAATTTGATTATGCCTCCTGAGACTCACTCTGGCGGAACAAAAGAAAATAAAGTATTCAAAGTAAGATTCGATAATAAATGGTTTGATGAAACATGGTATAGATTAGGTAGACTAAAAATTTATGCTAATGGTTATTTATTTTTAATAATTGAGAATTTTGAGGAGATAATTCCAAGAGAGCTTAATACCGAAAAAGAAAAACAAATAGGTGTACCTTTTAACATTTCATTTGGTGGAGGTACTCAAGGATTACATGACCATTTGATTTTTTCTTCAAGTACTTTACCATACGGTCCGTATCAACAAGATCCCGAGCTGTTCCCAAATAATATTTTATCCGCAACAACATACAGCGGATTAAGTACTGACATACTTTTGGAACAAAATTTTGGCGGAACTTTTATGGGTGGAATTTCACAATTTAGAATGTATACGGAACCATTAGGTTCACCTTCAATTCAACATAACTTCAGAATTTTAGAACAACAATATCAACTTTTTAATTACTGGTGTCCAAATTGTTTAACTCCAACAACTCCGACACCAACACCAACACCGAGTAGTACTCCATCGGCAACGCCAACCCCAACACCAACATTAGTACCAGGGCTTTATAATTACCGTTTAGTAAATAATACATTAAACCCAATAACGGTCCAATTTTGGAATTCATCTAATACTTTAATATCCTTTACCGTATCTCCCAACACTTTGACAGAAATACAGGCAATTAGTTTGGATCTTCCAACCTTTGATGGTATCACACTTACTAATCAAGGTTTGGCTCCTTGTATAGAGATATATTATGAAAATACATACCCTACTAATTCATCTGTCGGTACTTTCTATATTGGGAGTAGTGAGTACCCTTTAGTTTTTGTTCAACCTGGTTGGTATGTGAGTGGTATTGGTAATCTTTATAATGGAGTCGTTGGGTCTATTAGTAGTACTAATGTTGGTGGTAATTACACATATACAGTAACTCTTTCTAGTGGTCAGTTCATTACAGGGCAACTATATAAATTTTGTCTACAACCAGTAACCCCAACAATGACACCGACCCCAACAATGACGCCTACACCATCTTCTACACCAACATCAACTCCGACTGCAACACCAATACCTCCGACGCCTACACCATCTTCTACACCAACATCAACTCCGACTGCAACACCAATACCTCCGACACCTACACCAACACCTACACCAACAGAACCACCATCATCAACTTTTACTATGCGTTTGTTTGAACTTGGGGAAGATGTTATACTTTCAGGTACTGGTACTTTTGATATAACTAATTTAACTTCCTCATTTTCTGGTGCTTTACTTGGTTCGGTTAGACCTAATAACTCCAATTTCTTTTGTGGGGAAGGTAATGTTACACAACTTTCTTCAAGTGCATATGGAGGACCAACATTAACTATACCTAGTAATTTTGGTTTAGGAGCATTGACACAGGCAAACACAGGAAATGGTGTTGCGGTGGGTATCCAAACTATTGCAGCAAGTAATTATTTAATATTACCAACTGGTTACGTTTCAAATTCAACATTAACAACACAGTCGACTTTCACATCTAAAACATTATCACTTTTGGGTGCTACCGTAGGGACATATACTTACAGTTGGGGAAGTGGTGCGAATGTCGGGATTCTAACCTTGATTGTTGGACCATAACTAATTTATTAAAAATAATAAACATGGAATTTTTTATTAATAAAGACTCATTATTACCAATACTAAAAATGGATGTAGTTTTTGACGGTAGGACTGATTCTGCAAAAGAATTTTACTCAATCCTTGACAATGCAAGAATTAGATTTTCAATGACTTTGGAAAGTAATGGTGCTCAAAAAATATCCATGAAAAATGCATATTTAGTTGAAAAAGATAAGTCAAATCCAGATTCACCTCAAGAATATTACATTTACTACAAATGGGTGCCAAATGACACTAATAGGGTTGGTAGGTATAAAGGTGAGTTTTCTATTACTTTGGACAACGGTGAATTAATCACACCAATCAGAGAAAATCTTTATATCAACATTATTTGACATTAACACAACTCATTTTTATATTTATCAAAGAAGGGAAACCACGACTTAGTTCGTGAGAACAATAACCCAAAATTAAAAATATAAAATATGGTTCCACAAGAAGAAATTGAACGCTTCCTATTAGGTGAAGACGAAGAAAAATATATCGTATCACTCGAGTACGATTACAAATCCTCAAAGATTTATAAAGTAATCCAAGACCCAGTTAAGGGTAAATTGTTACGCCCCGACACATTCATTCCATTTGCTTGGGTTGGTGACTTGAAAGGTAAAAACTTTTACAAGAACGACAAACATGCACAAAAACGTGCGATGAGTGAAAATGGTATTATCATAGAAAAACTCGATACTCACGATGATGAACGTTTAGAAAACGGATTGAAGTATTTGGTTAAAACAACAAAGTCATATTCCAACCTTGTAAACTTCTTTAAGGGTGGTGGATTAGACCCATGGGGTAGAGACAACACAGACTCAATTCAAATATTATCGCCAGTAGAGCAATACTTAATTCAAAAAAGTAAAAGACTATTTAAAGGTTTTGACGAATACGATGAAATCCACAGGTTTGTATTCGATATCGAGACCACAGGTTTAGACCCCAAAACAAGTAAGATATTCTTGATAGGGATGAAAGACAATCGTGGTTTTCTAAAATTATTATCAGCACAAAATGAAGATGAAGAACGACAAATGATTGTCGACTTCTTTAAGACTATTGATGAGTTAAAACCATCTTTGATTGGAGGTTATAACTCAGCATTCTTTGACTTCCCGTTTATTTTGAAAAGAGCTGAGATATTAAAAGTTAATATCAAAAAAATCTGCAAGACCTTACATCCTGATTACACGTTGAAGCAAAAAGATGGTATCCTAAAGTTAGCAAACGAAATGGAACCATACGTTCAGACTCAGATGTGGGGATATAATATTGTGGATATTGCACATGCTGTTCGTAGAGCACAAGCAATCAACTCAGATATCAAGAGTTGGTCTTTGAAGTATATTACCAAATTTATTGAAGCGGAAAAACCAAATCGTGTTTATGTTGAAGGTGATAAGATTGGTAAAATCTATTTCGATAATTTTGAATATTGGATGAACAAAGAAAACGGAGCTTACAAAAAAGTTGGGTTCGATTCAAAAATAGATGAGGTATGTAAAAGAAGAGATGATGTTTATAAATTAGTTACAGGTTCAAAGATTATCGAAGACTACTTGGATGATGACCTTTATGAAACAATGGTGGTTGACGAACAATTCAACCAAGCAAACTTCTTATTGTCTAAACTTGTACCTACAACATATGAAAGGCTTTCAACGATGGGAACCGCAACGTTATGGAAAATGATTATGTCTGCATGGTCATATAAACATAATTTAGCATTACCAAGAAAATTAGAGAAAAGAAAGTTCACAGGAGGTCTTTCTCGTTTGGTTCAGGTTGGGTTCTCTAAGAACGTATTGAAACTTGACTACTCTTCACTATACCCGTCTATTCAGTTGGTTCACGACGTATTCCCTAAATGTGACGTAACAGGAGCAATGAAGAGTATGTTAAAGTATTTCCGTGATACTCGTATCAAATACAAGAACTTAGCTAGTGAATATAAGTCTATTGACCCCAAACTTGCGATTTCTTATGACCGTAAACAATTACCAATCAAAATCTTTATCAACGCATTCTTTGGTTCATTATCAGCACCACAAGTATTTCCGTGGGGTGATATTGATATGGGTGAACAAATTACTTGTACAGGTAGACAATATCTAAGACAGATGATTATGTTCTTTATGAAAAGAGGATACGTTCCACTTGTAATGGATACGGATGGTGTAAACTTCGAAACCCCACAAGATAGGGAGACATATAAGTATATTGGAAAGGGGTTGAATGGATTGGTTAAAGAAGGTAAAGAATATGTTGGCGCCGAAGCAGATGTTGCCGAATACAACGATTTATTTTTACGAGGTGAAATGGGATTAGATATCGACGGTGTTTGGCCTTCAACTATAAACGTAGCTCGTAAGAACTATGCACTTCTTACAGACAAGGGTAAAGTAAAACTTACAGGTAATACAATTAAATCTAAAAAACTTCAAACGTATGTTGCTGAGTTTTTGGATACAGGTCTTCGAATGTTATTAGATGGTAAGGGTGGTGAGTTCTTGGATTTCTACTACGAATATGTAGACAAACTTTATAACAGACAAATTCCTTTAGCTAAGATTGCAAACAAAGCTCGTGTTAAACAATCAATAGATGATTATAAAGTTCACATTACTAAAACCACAAAGGCCGGTAATATGATGTCCCGTCAAGCACATATGGAACTTTTAATTAAAGAAGGTAAAAATCCTGGTCTTGGTGATACAATCTTTTATGTTAATAATGGTGAAAAGAAATCTCATGGGGACGTTCAAAAGAAAAAAGATGAATTAGTTTTGAATTGTTATTTGATTGATGAACGTGACATTGAATTGAATCCCGATTTATTAGGTGAGTATAATGTTCCGAGATATTTGGCGGCATTTAATAAAAGAATCGAACCGTTACTTGTTGTTTATAAACCTGAAATTAGAGAAGACATTTTAATTGAAAACCCAAAAGATAGACCTATCTTTACTAAAACCCAAACTGAATTAGTACGTGGTTATCCTATGAAAGAGGCTCACCAAGATACGTTAGAGGAAGTATTAACATTATCTGATACAGAATTAACGTTTTGGAAAAATGTAGGTATTGACCCTTACTATATGTATTTGGAAGGAACTTTAGATTTAGTTGACACTGAGTGGGTTGAAAATAACCGAAGTCTAATGGAACAATATGTCCAACAACAAAAGAAAGTAGATGCCGATGAGTATTATGAATTTGATGTTGATGGTGATTTGATGGCTCTTAGTTTCGACTAAGAGTTTTTCAATCCATCAGAAGATAAGATATACCAAAAACCATTAATATATTTAAACTCAACACAAGACCCTTTGTCTAATTCTACCTCATTAAATTCTTCGTCAATCAAATTTTCAGAATAGACTAAAACGTTAGTAAGAGACTTAACAACAACATGGTCTGTGTTATTATGATTCAAAGTTAATTTATGATTTTCATCACCCTTATAAATTATAACATATTCACCATTTGTTTCATAATCTTGATTGATTACTACCGCAGAATCAGAGGTTTCTATAGGAGTTCCATTAATAACCCTTAAGGATGGTATCGATCTAAATACAGGCATAAATAAATTATATAACAGTATATGGACTTGTAAATGGTCTAAATTTCAAAGACTTGTTCATGTTTTCAGCTTGAATGCCTTTTATTTCCCATTGTTTTTCAGGTCTTAATCTTTCGAGTCTAGCCTTTAATTCTTCCCATAACATAGCCTTTTCATCTTTGGCTTCAGTTTGTAAACTTTGGTACTCAAGTGTAAGTTCAGAATCAGGTGTTTTAAGATTACCACTGTACTTACCTCTAACTCTTGCTAAAGTTTCTTTACAATATGCGGTAAACCATCTTCTAACCCAAGTTTGAGCAGGTGAATTAAGTTCATCCCATCTCATTTCATCAATAGGGACATCAGAAGGTAACTTAACAATATCAGGATTTGCCTTCAAACAATTATCTCTGTCAAAAGTATCATAATACCAATACCAAACTTTATACTCTTGGAAATTAATATTTCCAAAATCAAATCTTCCACCCGGTACATTCATAAGATGAAGAGCCTTTTTTCCTTCAGGTAACGCAGTAATTCTATAAGTAAGGTCACCTGTAATAATTCTTCTTTTGATATTAATGTCCGACATTCTTAAAAGGATATCGAATGCGGGTGTAATGAAATAGTTACCTGTTGTCCCCATCTGTGAAAATCCGGCACCACCACCTAATCCAATACCACCAAATCCACCAAAACCTCCCATGAATGGGTCAAAATAAGCAGCATCTAATTCTGATCTTGTGAACCATAATAATTCATTTACTTCTCTACCTGCGGGAATTTCATATATTTGTTGACCTGCAACTAAATCTATATAGTCTTTTTTTAATACCCAATCACCGCCAGCTTGTAAACCTACAATTTTAGAATAAGCGTAAGTATATTGTGTTTCCCAATCTAACGATCTAGTTGTGAATGCTCTTGTAAGGGATTGTTCATCTAAATTAAGACCGTATAGTGAGGACCACTGACTTTCAATCAACCAATCATTAACATGTTGTGCGTAATCTTGAATAGAAAGTTCCAACAATGAATCCATCATTTCATCCTCCAATTCAACAGAACGTAAAGGGGCTCCTAAAAGATTTTTAATCCTTTTGTAAAGTTTACTTCTTTCAGGCTCTGTGATTATTACTGTGGACATAAGAATATTTTTTATATAAATATCTTATAAATAAAAATCAATTATGATTTTCTTTTTATTTGTGTCGTATACAAATCATTAACGAATCCCCAATTCACTACTTTCCAAAAATTATTGATGTATTTATCTCTTTCATTTTTGTACTTCAGGTAGTATGCATGCTCCCATAAATCTAAACCTAAAAGGGGGTAACCTCCGTTTTTTTCAATGTCCATCAATGGGTTGTCTTGATTTGGTGTTGTGGTTATTTTTAACCCGTTTGTTTTAGTTAAAACTAACCAAACCCAACCAGATCCGAATCTGCTTTTTGCTTCTGATTCAAATTTTTCTTTAAACTTTTCGAATGATCCGAAATGTTTATCAATTTTACTTTTTATTGGGTCAGAAATTTCTTGATTTTTAGGTGATAACATTTTCCAAAATAGTGCGTGGTTGAATGCACCACCACCGTTATTACGAACCTTTGTGTTGAATTTAGAAATTTTTATTATTATTTCTTCTAAATCTAAATCTTTACCTGAAACTTTATCTAACTCTGCATTTAATTTTTCAACATAACCCTTGTAGTGTTTATTGTAATGAGTTTTCATAGTCTCAGTATCAATAAACTTATTTAAAGAATCGAATTGGTAAGGTAATTTATCAACACTGATATGTTTAATTTCGTTGATTATTTTTTGTTTGACAGTGGATATTAAATCTAATTTAGATTCTATCTCATTTATTTTTCTTTCAAACTTAGTGTATATAATATCTTCTAACTTTTTGTTATTTTTTTCAAAATTTTTTACATCTTTACCTGAGGCTGCATTAGCATCATCTTCATTTTTACCTCCTATATCTTTTCCTTTTTTTCTGTTCAACACAGTTCTTTGATATTCGTGTTGCCATTCATGGGATAAAGTTCTTAATATATCTCTGTTGAGCCTATCTTTTACTAATACCTTTAAAGTGCTTTTGTCGGTTCTAGACCCCGTTGTCATAGTTCCATATCTTTTATTAGTAAAGACAATATTAACATCACCCTTTAATGGGTATTCTTTTTTTAAAAAATTTATAAACCTTTTAATAAGAAGTTCTTGGTCTGTCTTAGGGGTAATTCCTCTATAAGATATTTCTACATTCATATGTATAAATATCACCTTCTTTTAGAAATCATATTTAACATTTCTTCGATTACTGATGCCTCGTCAAAAGTATCGTCACCCATTACCGTTGAAATGATTTTCTTTTTCCTATTTAATATGTCGTAAATTGCTCCTTCTATTGTGTTTTCAAATAAAGGGTAATAAACCGACGTTGAATTTTTTTGTCCGATTCGGTGTGACCTGTCTTCTGCTTGTGAATGTTCTGCCGGTACAAAAGATAAATCATTCATGATTACGGCTTCCGCTGAGGTTAAAGTAATCCCAACACCGGCAGCTTTCAAGTTCCCAACAAATACTTTGATTTTATCGTTTGTTTGAAATTCATCGACCGCATTTTGTCTGTGGAACTTAGAACAACTACCATCTAAATAAACCGCAGATTTACCAAAGTGGTTATAGATTTGATTTAGCGTGTCGGTAAAGTTTGTAAATATAATAACCTTTTTACCTTGTTCTATAATGTTTTCCGCTAACTCAATTGTGTTATTAATTTTTTCTTGTGCAATAACTTTCCTTACCTTCATCAATTTTGAAAACTGAATTGTAAGTGAAGAAGACTCTTCAGGGTTTTGGTCATACCAATTAAAATACTCACCCATTAATTCTTCGTAGTCTTTTGATTTGAGTCTTAAATAAACAGGTGTGATAATTTTTTCAGGTAAATCTAAAACATCTTCTTTTAATCTTCTTAAGATATGAGTTGAGGTTCTTTCTCTTAATTCATCAAGATTGGATGCCCCTGTAACATTCCACACTTTTCTTTTCCCAACACTAAATTGAAATCCATTACAATATCTTTTAGCATATGCCATCCAATTCATAGCGACAGGACTATCAACAAGATTTAATAAATTATAATAATTCATAGGTCGGGATGTCATAGGTGTTCCTGATAACAACCAAACTCTATTTGATTTACTTGCGATGTCGTTAGCTATTTTTGTTCTTTGGGCTTGTGGATTAGAAATCATATGCGCTTCATCCATAATTACCAAATCAAAATTAATCTTCATTATCTCTGATTTTTCTTTGTCTTTGGTGTCGTGGAAATTTTTTAAGATATCATAGTTCACAATAACAAAATCATGTTCATCTGAAAATTTCTTACCTTCTGCAATATATACGGTTCTATCTGAATAATTTGCAATCTCCCTCTGCCAATTTATTTTCAAAGACGCAGGACACACAATTAAAACTTTCTTAGCTCCCGTTTCTAAAGCGGCAATGATAGTTGATGTTGTTTTACCAAGTCCCATGTCATCAGCCAGAATAAACTTTTTATTTTTTACAAGTTTTTCAATAGCTTCTTTTTGATGTTCCATAGGAGGTCTATGGGTATATTTGTCGTAATCAATAGAAATGTTTTTAACTTCATTATCTTTTAATAAAGCCGATTTTGGCATCCAAAAATCGTGTAAAGTTTCACCTGAAAAGATTTTACCCCAAATATGATAAGCTTTATCTTTTTCAACCAACAACTTCTCAACATAAATTTCTGAAGGTTCTTTGGTATACATTTTATCCTCCATAAGTTTTTTACCAAAATATGAATCTAATTTGACCCATTTTTTTGCAACTTTTGGTTGTATCGTGTTATAGTTATTGATATAATCGGCCTGAGGTCGTGTAGGAACAAAAGACTTACTATTTTGTTTTTTGTGTTTTAAATTAAGGATATAGTTATTTGACCCTTCATAATCGTCTAAAATTAAAAGGGCTTTTGATTCGGGTGTTTTAGGCACAAAATCTTCCATTATATATTAAAATATAATAAACAACCATAAAAAATCAATCAAAGTATTTATAGGTATGGCAGATAATAGAGTTCCAATTACTAGACTGAATAAGTTTTTTTCTGAACAAGACTTTGACTTAGACCTTTCTATGGGTGAAGAATGGTTACTTGGTGATATGAATTTTTCATTGGTTTTGTATAGAGTTGACAGACAAAGAACCGATACGGACGATGTTTATGGTGAAGCTATTTCAGACACTATACAGTTTCTACCGCCTGTAGAATTTAAAGGTTATGTAAAAATTGACGCACCAACAAATACCGATTTAGGGTCTTCAAAACTCTATCAATCTGAACCGGGTAATTTGACAGTAAGCGTTTATCAAAAAACACTCGTTGAGTTGGGTATAGAAATATCTTTGGGGGATTACATAGGTTATTATGAAACAGAAAATAGAGTAAGGTATTATAGTGTGGTTGACGATGGAAGGGTAGTTTCAGATTTAAAACATTCCTATGGTGGATATAAACCTTTTTACAGGACAATAAAAGCGGCACCTGTAACCGATAATGAATTTAGAGGTATATAAAAATGGCACTACCAAAGCAATTTATTAAAAAATTACCTTTAGTTCCTGAAAAAGTAGGAAAAGAAAGAAGGCAAGAACTTTTGGATGAAATAACCGATAAAGGTACATTTTTACCAAAAGGAGTTTTACATGCAGATTTAGATAGGGGAATGTTAGATTTTGTAAAAAATCAATTGGAACTATCAGTTGACGAGAAAAAAGTTCCAACAATCGATAGGATTATAACAAATCAAAGTTGGATACAGTTTACCGAAACTTGGGATTTTAAAGATTTAGATAGTAATGTAACATTGCCATTTATTTCAACTGTTAGAATGCCTGAAGTAAAATACGGAACAAATAATGCAGGAAGAGCCAATATCCCCGAAAGAAGACAATTTTTTTATTACAGTGTCCCAACTTGGGACGGTCAAAGAAAGGGTGCCGATGTATATAAAATACCTCAACCAATACCTGTCGACATTACATACAATGTTAGAATATTTTGTAATAGAATGAGAGAGGTAAATGACTTCAACAAAATAATGATGAGAACATTTACTTCTAAACAAGCATATACCCAAATAAAAGGTCACTATATCCCTTTAAAATTAGAAGACGTTAGTGACGAGTCCGTAAAAGACTTAGAAAAAAGAAAATATTATGTTTCAACATATAAAATTGTAATGATGGGTCTTTTAATTGATGAAGAAGAATTTGAAGTTACACCTGCTATTTCAAGACAGTTAACTTTATTTGAGTTTGATACAAGAAGAAAAACTAAAAAGGTCGTAATCGAACCACCAAACCCAACTGATTTTACGTTAGATTTTTTATTTGTTGCAGGTAATACCTCGTTGACTGAGGTTTTTAGGTATAATGCAGACATCAAAATTTTAAGAACTTCTAATGTTGAGAACTGTTATGACTTAACTTACAGTTCAACAACTAATAACACCTTAAACTATACCAATTGTAATGGGTCGAGTACTACGGTTTCTTTATCACCCGGTAGTAATGGTAATGTGTGTGCGTTAGGTGGATCAACACCAACATTAACGAATACCACAGGAGGTACATTAAATTATGGTTCTTCATGTACACCAGGTTATTCTGTTTACATAACAAGAAATAATGTAACATATTATTTGGGTGATGATATAGAGACTATACAGGTAAATGAAGGCGATACTTTAAACATACAAGTCAACAAAATAAATGTATCCGAATCGGCAACTCTTTATACTAATGTTACGCTAGTTTAATCATTCACCATAGATATCTTTTACTTCTTTGCAGTTTTCCATTATTAAGTTTTCTAAAAACTTATATATCTTCAAACCCTTTTTGTCACAATACTTTTTTAGTGTTTCATGACTTTGTATGGATATCTTAATATTTTTAATTTTTTTCATTAAGAATAAATATTTGTTTGGGTAGAAAAAAGGCAGAAAAAAAACATACTATCTTTAAAATATTAGTTTAAGGGTCAGATTTTTACTTTTTGATGATGTATTTATAGATAAAATAAATCATTTATTAATAACTAAAAATGGCTTCATCAACAAAAGTATTTGTGTCTCCCGGTGTGTATACATCAGAAAGAGATTTAACATTTGTTGCACAAAGTGTGGGTGTAACAACTCTTGGTTTAGTTGGTGAGACTCTTCAGGGTCCCGCTTTTGAACCAATTTTTATAACAAATTTTGATGAGTACCAAGTATATTTTGGCGGTACTTCTCCTGAGAAATTTGTTAACACACAGATTCCTAAATATGAAACATCATATATTGCAAAATCTTACTTACAACAATCAAATCAGTTGTTTGTTACGAGAGTTTTAGGTTTGTCAGGATATGATGCGGGACCGTCATGGTCAATTACTACGATTGGTAATATTGACCCGTCTACACTTTCTGCTACGACAAATACGGGAGCTCAGACAATTCAGTTTACAGGTACAACAGGTTCAAGTTCTAATATTACTATAACTTCAGTACCTGCTGGATTATCTTCGGATTTTTATAGTACCTATACACAATATGATGGAGGGACTTCATCTTTAAACGCTGACTTCCAATCATATATCTCAACGCAACTTGGGTACTACACAACGTCTTCACCTTTAAGTGGTACATCTTCTCAATTTTGGGGGTCTGTAAGTCAATCGACATTCAATTCAGTAACCGGTGTTACGTTGAATGGTATTGGTTCTGTTTCCGCAAATACAGAAACGTTTGGAGTACCAAATGTACTATTCTCCTTAACGAATGTTTCTGCTTCTACAAACGACGCATGGTATTACGCTTTGTTTGATTATACATCAGCAAATCCTGTCGGAACATATGCCGGTTATGGATTTGGTGCGACAATTGCAACAATTGCAGGTACTCCTGTTTCAGGTGTATACTCAGGTACGGTATCAGTTTACTACAGTAACTATGTTGCAACTGCAAATACTACTTGGGATAATCTTGTTGTAACAACTTTAAGATCTAGAGGGATTACTAATTACTCTTCTTCACAAAATGGACCACTTTATCAAGTAACAGGTACAACTGATGTTAACATGATTTGTACAGGCTCATATTCTGGAGTTTCTACAGACCCATATGCGACATTTGTAATATCTGGAATAACTAAAGACTCCGATACTTTTAGTTTTGAAACGTCCATGCTCACTTCAGATTCTGAATATATTTCGAAAGTTTTCGGTAGAAGTAATTTTGGTAAAGATAGAACGGAAGTACCTTTATTTGTTGAGGAAGTTTATAGTAGTTTACTTTTGAATGGTTATAGACAAGGTTACGTAAGAGGATTAAATTGTGACTTAGTTGCATTACCAAATGCCAGACAACAACTTAATACTGACTCAATTGGATTCTATTTAGAGCAATACCAAACACCTGAAACGCCTTATGTTGTTTCAGAATTAAGAGGGAATAAAGTTTATAAATTATTCAAATTTAAATTAATTTCCGATGGTAATGCTGCTAACCGATTAGTAAAAATTTCATTAGCAAACATGTCATTTAATAATAGAACATTTGATGTCTTTGTACGAGATTTTTACGATAACGATCAAAATGTTAGAGTAATTGAAAGTTTCACAAACTGTTCATTAGACCCAACACAAAATAACTTTATCGCTAACAAAATTGGTACTGCAAATGGTGAGTATAACTTAAACTCTAAATATATAATGTTAGAAATGGGTGATGAGGCTCCTGAAGACGCACTACCTTGTGGTTTTGAAGGGTATACTATGAGACTCTATGAAGATGCGACACCGCCGTTCATTGTTTATAAAACTAAATATTTAAAACCAGGTGATGTTATTTACAACCCACCATTTGGTTCTACGTCAGGAGGGGATAATTCCGTAATATCTAATGGAGAAAACCCTAGAAAGGCTTACTTAGGTATCTCTAACATTACAGGTGTTGATTATGATTTCTTCGATTATAAAGGTAAACAACTACCTGCGAACATAGAGACTGATACGACAGGTCCTGTTTGGAATTACCAAGTAAAAGGTTTCCACATGGATAGTGGGGCAACTATAGTAACTATAGCCGCAGGATACTCAACTTCGGGACAGTCAGCATTTGAAGTAGGTGTTGGATCTTTTAACTCAGAACCTACGGATGCAGATAATCCATACTACCGTTTGAATACACGTAAATTTACTTTATACCCTGCAGGTGGATTCGACGGATGGGACATTTACAGAGAATATAGAACAAATTCAGACACATTCGCATTAGGACAGACAGGTTATAAATACGGAGCTGCTCCGTCAGCAACATACCCTACTGCTACAGGATGGGGGGCGTTCAAGCAAATTTCAGGTCCAAACCAAGAGACTTGGGCTAACACTGACTACTACGCTTACAAATGGGGTCAAACTACATTCAACAATCCCGAGGCAGTTAATATCAATGTATTTACAACACCAGGTATTGATTATGTAAACAACTCTAACTTGGTTGAGGATGCGATTGATTTGATAGAATCAGATAGAGCAGACTCAATTTACATTTGTACTACTCCTGATTTCAATATGTTCCTACCGACATGGAATGATGTTTCTGAAGGACTAATTTACCCTCAAGAGGCTGTAGATAATTTAGAAGAGACAGGTATTGATTCAAATTACACCGCAACTTACTACCCATGGGTATTAACAAGAGACACAGTAAATAATACACAAATTTATTTACCACCAACCGCTGAGGTAGTAAGAAACTTGGCTTTAACTGATAACATTGCATTCCCTTGGTTCGCATCTGCGGGTTACACAAGAGGTTTGGTTAATTCAATTAAGGCGAGAAGAAAATTAACTCAAGAGGATAGAGATACTTTATACAAAGGTAGAATAAATCCAATTGCTACGTTCTCTGATGTTGGTACTGTTATTTGGGGTAATAAAACTTTACAAATTAGAGAGTCTGCACTTGACAGAATCAACGTAAGAAGATTATTACTACAAGCAAGAAAATTAATTTCAGCGGTAGCGATTAGATTATTGTTTGAACAAAATGATGATAAAGTAAGACAAGACTTTTTAGATTCAGTTAACCCAATCTTAGACCAAATTAGAAGAGACCGAGGTTTAATTGACTTTAGAGTGACTGTCTCAAATACTCCTGAAGATTTGGATTCTAACACTTTAACTGGTAAGATATTCTTAAAACCAACAAGAGCATTAGAATACATTGACATCGAGTTTGTAATTACACCAACAGGAGCATCATTTGATGATGTATAATACAAAATAAAAAAAGGGGGATAGAAATGTCCCCCTTATTATATTTATATTAAAAAAACTATGAAAATAGAAAAAAAAATTATCAAAGAAACTTTAGGAGATAAAAAACAAAATGTTGAAACTTTTTCTTCAAAAAAACAAAATGTGATTATCACTGAGTCTCAGTTAGAAAACTTACTTAAAAAATTAAGAAAATAATGGACATTAAAAAATATGTTTACAATTACTTAAAAAAAGTAGTTAATGAAGGTATTGATGAATCAGGTACACCTGACACTAAATATTACGCCTTTGATTGGGATGATAATATCGTTTTTATGTCAACCAAAATTATGGTAATGACTGAAAATGAAGAAGAAGTAGGTATGTCTACTGAAGATTTTGCTGAACACAGACACCAAATAGGTAGTGAACCATTTAGTTATAAGGGTACTACTGTTGTTGGTTATGCAAAAGAACCATTCAGATTCTTTAAAGAAATGGGGGACAAAAGATTTGTCATTGACTCGATGTTAGCAAAACCAGGTCCGTCTTGGAATGATTTTGTTGAATGTATAAACGGTGGTTCAATTTTTGCGATTATAACTGCGAGGGGTCATAATCCATCGGCATTAAGAGAAGCTGTTTATAATTTTATTGTGAGTAACCATAATGGTATTAACAGTAGAACCCTGATAGAAAACCTCAAAAAATATAGAAACTTCTTTTCAGAAGAAGAAAATATAAATGAACAAATAGAGGTAAATTTTTCAGATAAAGAACTTATTGACGAATATTTGGACCTTTGTGTATATGAACCCGTAACTTTTGGACAAGGAAGTGCTGCGAACCCTGAGGAGTTAAAGATTGTTGCAATGAGAAAATTTATTGTTTATTGTCAAGATTTAGCGGCGGAGATTGGGAAAAAGGCTTATTTTAAGAATGATATAAATAACCAAGAGTTCACACCAAAAATAGGGTTTTCAGATGACGACCCAAGAAATATAGAGAAAATGAGGGATTTTTTAAGTCAAGAATATCCAGAAGGACCAGTAAGAACATATTTAACTAAAGGAGGAGAAAAGAAAGAGTATTAATTATTTTCTAGTTCTAGTTAAAGAATATTTCTAAATATAATTAAAGTAAATAGAAAAAATTGTTTCTGAATATATTTATATATAAAAATAAAAGAAAAAACAAAAATTTAGACAATGGCTGATTTGTTAATGAAAATGCCCTTTCAGTATGAACCTAAAAGAGCTAACCGATTTATATTGACTTTCCCTACTTCTTTAGGGATTAACTCTTGGTACGTAGAAAGTACATCAAGACCAAGTATCAAAATTGAATCAAAGGATATTCCATTCTTGAACACTAAAACTTATGTTGCTAGTAAATTCGAGTGGGAAACTATCAGTGTGAAATTCCGTGACCCAATCGGACCTTCAGCTGCACAAGCACTTATGGAGTGGGTAAGATTACACGCAGAGTCCGTTACAGGACGTATGGGTTATGCTGCAGGTTATAAAAAAGATGTTGATTTAGAAATGTTAGACCCAACAGGAGTAGCTGTTGAAAAATGGATTTTACAAGGTTGTTTTTTAACTGACGTTAAATTTGGAGACGTAGGTTACGACAAAGATGATATCATGACTATAGATGCAACATTAAGACCTGATAGATGTATTTTGGTTTACTAAAATAACAAAATTAAAATGTATAAAACCCACTCACAAGGTGGGTTTTTTGTTTACAAAAATATGTTGTAAAGTATATTTAAAATAAAAATATTATGAATAGTGCAGAATCTTACGGTCAAATGGACTTCAACTTACCTCACGATGTTGTGAAGTTACCAACTAAAGGTTTATTTTATAGACCAAAAAAAGAATCTCTAAAAGTTGGGTATTTGACGGCCAACGATGAAAACATGTTGATGTCACCAAATATTAGTTCAGATGGTATTGTTTACAGTTTATTAAAAAATAAAATCTATGAACCGGGATTTGATGTTAATCAGTTATTGAACGTTGATGTTCAGGCTATTTTGATATTTTTGAGGAATACTTCATTTGGATCTGAATATAATTTTTCTGTTACCGATCCTGCAACAAATAAAAAATTCGATATTACTTTACAGTTAGAAGAATTAAATGTTAAAAAAGCAATACACGAACCTAATGAAGATGGTTTCTTTACTTTCCAATTACCTAAGACTAAAAAGAATGTAAAATTTAGGTTATTAAATTTAAAAGACGAAAAAGAAATAGATAGTTTGTCTGATAGTTACCCACAAAATATGGTTGCACCTGTAGTGACTAAAAGATTAGAAAAACATATAGTTGAAATTGACGGGAACACAGACAAGTCTAAAATATCTGAATTTATTTTAAACATGCCAATTTCAGACTCTAAAGACCTTAAAAAATTTATTAAAGAGTGTGAACCACAATTAGATTTAACAAGATATATTACAGCCCCGTCAGGAGAAAAGGTAACAGTTAATCTGTCCTTTGGGGTTGAATTTTTTCGGCCTTTCTTCCAATCATAAAATTAATTTATTAGATGAGTTTTATTATCTAATAAAATACGGTCATTT
>Ga0315903_10004703_pt1 | contig 18131 bp, 18 predicted proteins | sample LakEriMetagenome_7_FD_203524 | JGI IMG/M metagenome (GOLD analysis project Ga0315903, IMG submission 203524) | Freshwater fungal communities from buoy surface, Lake Erie, Ohio, United States - Buoy 2 MA119 | ecosystem: Environmental > Aquatic > Freshwater > Lake | place: USA: Lake Erie, Ohio...
GACGAAGTTTCGCATCGCGTACATCGGCCTGAATGGTTGCAGCTTTCTTCGCAACCTCCGCTTGCTTGCCAAGTGGCTTTAGTTGACGGCGAAGTTCAGTCAGGAGATCTTGAATACGTGCGAAGTTAGCTTGCATTGCCTCTAATTTTCGAAGCGCCTTCTCTTTGCGCTTGCGATGCTTGAGAATTCCAGAAGCTTCTTCAATAAAGGCGCGTCGTTCTTCTGGATTAGCAGAGAGAATGGAATCGAGCTGTCCTTGGCCGACTACGACATGCATTTCACGACCGATGCCGCTATCGCTTAACAACTCTTGGATATCTAGTAAACGAGAGGTCTCACCGTTGATCTGATACTCGCTTGTGCCATTACGAAAGAGAATGCGCGAGATTGTCACTTCAGTGAATTCAATGGGCAGCGCGCCGTCAGTGTTATCGATTGTTACCGAAACTTCTGCGCGACCTAGCGGAGCGCGTCCAGTAGTGCCGGCAAAGATGACATCTTCCATCTTGCCGCCACGAAGGCTCTTAGCTCCCTGTTCACCCATCACCCAGGTGAGGGCATCAATGATGTTTGATTTTCCGGAGCCATTGGGGCCGACAACGCAGGTAATGCCTGGTTCAAAGCGAAGCGTGGTGGCAGATGCGAACGATTTAAACCCTTTTAGGGTTAACGCCTTGAGGTACATCGATCCACCCCCTCTCGCAGCACGGAAACAGGAAAAATCGCGGCCGCACTCCACAGCGACCACCTGCGCTTACCCTAACTAGTGGCTAGCGCTTCTTCTGGCACTTCGGGCAGAGGTGGCTTGAGCGATTCATAAACCTCAACCTTTGGATGAGGGTTCCACAACGCGCGCATGGCTCACCATCCTGGCCATACGCGTTGAGCTCCACGTCAAAGTACCCGCTCTCACCATTGACCCGTTTGTACTGCTCGTCGATGGAGGTGCCACCTGCTTCGATGGCGCGCTTCATCACCTCGCGCAAAGCGACTAGAAGCGCATCGACCTCCCCAGAATGCAACACATTGGCGTGAGTTTCAGGGTGAATCTGTGCTGACCAGAGCCCTTCATCTGCATAAATGTTTCCTACTCCGCTTACTACCTCCTGATTGAGAAGTACCCGTTTAATCTCACTCTTTCGTGAGCGAATTTTCTCGTTCACTCTTGCTCGCGAGTAGCTAGAGGTGTGGTTATCGAAAACTTCCATCAAATCTGGCGCGATGTGAGTGATTGAGCTCGGAATTACTCCCCCGATGCTGGTACTGCCGTGGATATCTTCCGTCAACTCTTCTAATGCGAGATACCCGAAGGTACGTTGATCGACAAAATGAAGCTCTTTTGCACCGTTAGTGAATTCAGCAAATGCGCGAAGATGCGACGATCGTGTTGCAGGGATTTTTGGCAAATGCAGCTGCCCACTCATTCCCAGATGAATCACCAGCGCATAAGGACGATCGAAGGTAAGCCAGAGGAATTTACCGCGCCGATTCACCGCCGCTACTTGTGCGCCAAGTAGGGGGTTCTTTGCACTTCGCAAGGAAGGGCCGGAGCTCCGTCGAACCGCGCGTGGATGGAGAATCTTTATTGAAGAAATGGTTTTTCCTGGAAGCCAGCGAGCGAGCTCGTTTCGAACCGTTTCGACTTCGGGTAACTCAGGCACGGTCGCTTAGGGCAGCAAATGCCATCGTCGCCGCAATCTGTTCTGCTTCACGCTTGCTCTTTCCTGCTCCGTGACCAACTACTGCGCCATGCACGCGTACCTCAGCAACAAAATCCTTGTCGTGATCGGGGCCAGAATCGGTGACTACATATTCAAGAACTCCTAAGTTTCGCTCTGCTACTAACTCTTGCAGCGCAGTTTTGCCATCCAAACCTGCACCTCGCTCGAGAGCATGAGAAATGAGCGGTGCAATCAGCGGCAGGATGATGTTCTTTGTTGCTTCAAACCCTTTATCTATGTAGAGCGCTCCAAATAGCGCCTCTAGCGAGTCAGCGAGAATAGAAGCCTTAGCTCGTCCGCCAGAACTTTCTTCGCCTTTGCCGATCTTGATGTGGTTGCCAAGTCCAAGCGTTCGCGCAACATCGGCGAGCGCAACGGTATTGACGATGCCCGAGCGAAGCGGACTTAATCTGCTCTCTGGAAGATCTGGATAGCGTTGATACAACTCGGCGGTCACGATCAGACCCAAAACGCTATCGCCTAGAAATTCCAAGCGCTCATACGTGGGCAGTCCGCCAGATTCGTACGCGAACGAACGGTGGGTAAGTGCTATTTCAAGTAGATGTTCATCAACCTCAGCACCGAGAGCCTGAGTTAGGTCGCGATGCATAGCGCTACTTAAACCTCTAGAGCGTTACGGTCCCGATAAGTGCCACATGTTGGGCACGCGATATGTTGCAAACGTGGCTGTCGGCACTGCTCACAGAGAACGGTGTTCGCTGCAGTGGTACGCCACATGCTCCGGCGCCAACGAGTCCGGGCACGGGAGAGCTTGCGCTTTGGTACTGGCATGGGAGAACTATCCCGTATCAGCGGGCAATTTCCAAAACGGCCAGAAATCAGCCCTCTTGCCCTGAGCCCCCATCGAGCTGCTCGAGTTTGCCCAAGGCAGCCCAGCGCGGGTCGATGCTCTGATGGACATGGTCCCCTGGGTTCAGCGCCACCTTCTCCCCGCAATCAGGGCAGAGCCCCAGGCACTCCTCGGAACAATGCGGCGTCAGAGGCAGATCGAGAATTACGCCATCACGAATTGGAGCAAGCAGGTCAATGCTTTCATCGGAGATTAACAGCGGCTCATCTTCATCTTCTTCTAAATCTAGAGGAACCGAATAATAAAAAAGCTCTTGAATAAAAGCGTGAATTGGAAGCGTGAGCGGGTCTAAACATCGCACGCACTCCCCTGTGGCGATTGCCTCAACCTGACAACTTGCGAGTACTCCAGTAGATACCGATTCCACCTTTCCGGAAATTGAAATTTCGGTATTCACTTCGATTGCGATGATGTCGATTCCAATTCGCTCTGGCGAAGGGAACGAGCGATTTATCTCCATCATCTCGCCCGGCTGGCGGCGCAAGTCGTGGATTGAAATGGCGAACTCGGAAGCGATTGACCCACTCATCTGCGATCTCTCGAAATCTATTCGTCAGCTAGCTGGGAGAGAACATCTTTCTCGCTAGCGCCAGCAATACGTTCGCGACCTTTTACTACCGCATCCATCGTCTTAGTAAGAATGACTTCAAGGGTGGCCAGTCGAGAATCGATATAAGAATCCACCTCGTCGCGCTGCTCTTGTGCGCTTTGATGAGCCTGGCTCAAAATTCGCTCCGCCTCTGCTCGTGCAGCAATAACAATCTCGGTTTGCTCAACCAAGCGTGCGGCCTCTTCACGCGCCATTGCAACAAGTTGCTCTGCGCTAACGCGACCTTCTTCGACAATGGAATCCCGATCAGCAAGAACCTTCGAAGCTGCATCGAGATCGGAAGGAAGGCTTAAGCGAACTTCATCAAGTATTCCGAGTAATTCCCCGCGGTGCACTACACACGATGCGCTCAACGGAACCGAGCGAGCCTCTTCCACCATCGAGAGCGCAAGTTGCAACTTATCAAGTGACTCCATTTATTGCTTACCTCCTCCGATTCGTTCCACAAGCGAGGCATGAACTGGCGCTGGGACATAGGTCGTGACATCTCCACCATACGTTGCTAATTCTTTCACTAGTGACGAGGAGAGAAATGAGAACTCTGGTCGAGTTGCCATGAACAAGGTCTCAATTCCAGAGAGCTGACGATTCATCTGTGCCATTTGAAGTTCGTAATCAAAATCACTGACTGCGCGAAGGCCTTTAACAATTGCAGGAATTTTTCGCTCTTTGCAGTAATCAATCAGTAGTCCACTCCATGAATCTACTTTGACATTTGCAAAACCCTTCACGGTCTCGCGAATCATCTCCATCCGCTCTTCAACGGTGAAGAGCGAACCCTTTGTCCGATTCACCAGAACTGCAACGACGACCTCGTCAAACTGCTCACTTGCGCGTTCGATGACATCAAGATGCCCAAAGGTGATGGGGTCGAACGAGCCGGGGCAAACCACGCGCATCATGAGGACACGGTAGCAAGCAGAGCCGGTTCAGGGCGAGAAATCAGGAAACCCCGAAGTAAACAGCGCCCTCTCCGTATTTTCGCTCCTTCAAGGCCTTGAGCCCTGCAGGCCAAGTGAAGGGCTTAGTGCGCGAGGATCGCTCGACTATGACGACCGCATCGGCGTGCAGCAACCCTCGATCACAAATCTTGCCGAGAATCTTCTCAATGACTTCATTGGTGACCTCATAGGGAGGGTCAAGATAGACCACATCACAACTAGGAAGTTTCGATGCTTCGAGGTCAAGGTAATTATCAACGCTCATTCTAAGTACAGAAAAGTTTCCCGATGTCGAACGTGAAATCAATTCGTAATTTTCGCGACAAACGTTTGCAGCTTTAACATCTTTTTCCACCACAATCACTTCGCTGGCACCGCGTGAGAGCGCTTCTAATCCCACCGCGCCGGTACCGCCAAAGAGGTCAAGGAAGGTGATTCCCACACAAGTTCCAATTTCAGATTCAAGCGCTGAGAAGATTCCCTCTCGCGTTCGATCTGAAGTTGGTCTTGTCACTCCTGCCGGTTGCGTGAGAGTTCTTCCTTTAGCGCTGCCAGCGATAATTCTCATAGCCGTTTTTAGGCCTTCTCAATGAAATCTGAACGCTCGTCACGTTCTAACATTGCAAGTTCATCGCGGAGCGCACTGTGGTTCACCAATTCCGGATCTGCAGCAATGATACATATTGCTACCTCGCGAGCGCGTTCGATGATCTTCTCATCGCGAAGAACGCGCAAGAGACGTAATTGGGAACGGCTACCTGATTGTGCGGTGCCGAGCACATCACCTTCACGTCGTTGGTCTAAATCAACGCGGGCAAGTTCGAACCCATCAACTGAACGAGCAACTGCTTGCAATCGCTCCATCGCTGCGCTCTGCTCATCCACTGTGGTCAGTAGCAAACACAGGCCAGCTTTGGAACCACGTCCTACTCGCCCTCGAAGCTGATGAAGTTGCGAGATTCCAAAACGATCTGCATCGGCAATCACCATGACAGTGGCATTGGGTACATCAACACCTACTTCGATAACCGTTGTTGCAACTAGACAATCGATATCGCCTTGCGCAAACGATCGCATAATCCGATCCTTCTCGTCACTGGGCAACTTGCCGTGCAGTAAACCTACTCGCAAAGATTTCAGTGGCCCCTGAGTGAGGAATTGATAGAGCGACTCCACTGAGTGTGCTTGCTCACGCGACTCGTCGCCATCTTTTTCGCCGCTTTCAATTCGTGGCGCGACAACGTACGCCTGTGCACCTTTACCCACCTCTTCGAGAATTCGCTCCCACGCGCGCTCAACGTAATGTGGCTTTTCTACTTCGTGGATGACATGTGTTGTGATAGGTGAGCGCCCTTTTGGAAGTTCAGTCAATGTAGAAATATCTAAATCACCAAAGACTGTCATCGCCACAGTCCGCGGGATAGGCGTTGCTGTCATCACCAATAAGTGTGGCGGAAGTTGCGCCTTAAGTTTGAGCGCATCTCGTTGCTCAACACCGAAGCGATGTTGCTCGTCGACGACTATCAATCCAAGGTCTGCAAAATCAACACCCTCACTCAACAACGCGTGCGTGCCGATGACAATTCCGGCAGAACCATCTTTTATCTGTGCCAACACTTCTTTACGTACCGGCGCGGGCGTGGAGCCCGTCAGGAGCACCACTCGAGTGGCGCGATCGCTGCCACCAAGCATTCCTGCAGTTGCTAATTCGCCGAGCGTTGCAGAGATGGAGCGAAAGTGCTGCGCCGCCAACACTTCAGTGGGTGCTAGCAACGCACCCTGACCACCCGTATCAACGACAGCTAGTAACGCGCGTAAGGCAACAATGGTCTTGCCCGAACCAACTTCACCTTGGAGTAATCGATGCATCGGACGTTGTGATTTCATATCCGACTCGATCTCGTTACCTACCTCAATCTGACCTGCAGTTAGTTCGAATGGGAGATTGTTATCGAAGATCTCTAGTAATCCACCGCTGCGAAACAAACGTGGGGTCGTGTGCAGTGATTCAAATTGGTGACGACGGCGCGCAAGAAGTAATTGCAGGGCAAGCGCTTCATCAAAGGTGAGTCGCTCCAGCGATTTTGTTGCTGCTAGATGCGATTCGGGTAGATGAATGTCATGTAGCGCCTGGTGGGCACTTGGTAGATCTCCACGATATTGATCGGGCAAGGTCTCAGGAATCTCATCTATGACATCGAGAATTGTCCGGATGCATTGTCCAATTTTCCATGAGGGAAACTTTGCTGTGGCGGGATAGACCGGAATCAATTTGCCGGCAAACTCCCCTGCTGCTTCATCGCTATCAGTGCCATCTGGAATTAAGAGATATTCAGGATGTGCGAGTTGGCGCGCTCCTTTATACGTTCCAATCTTCCCTGCAAATAAACCAGTGCGCCCTACGCGCATCTCCCGCTCGCGCCACGCTTGATTGAAGAACGTTAGTGAGAGTTTTTTCTTCCCATCGCTAACCCTTACTTCAAGGATCGAGCCTTTCCGTCCACGCATGGGGCGATTGTTGGTATCGACTATCTCAGCCAAAATCGTCACAACATCGCCATCTTTCAATTCATCGATATCAGTGAGTTCGCCACGCGCGACATACCTGCGTGGGTAGTGGCGGAGTAAATCTTCGATTGTGGAGTATCCGAATGCTGTGTTGAGAGCTTTAGCGGTTCTATCACCCAGCGCAGCTGAAAGTTTGGCGTTGAGTGCAACCATTTATTCGATGCCAATCAACAGTGGATACCAGGCTTGCCCGCCTGAGTAGTCGGTTACCTCGAGCGCCGGATATGCGCCCTGCATCCGCGCAATTAGCTCTTGCACAATTGCGCTTTCAACACCTGCACCAGTGACTAACGTGATCAACTCAGCAGTCGGCGTGATTACTTTTGCGATTGCCTCAGTTGCAACATTAATGAGATTGCTGCCGTGAGCAATTACAGCGCGATCTCGCAGAGCGATAACTGCGCCTGATTTCACCACTTCGCCATCGCAGGTCATCTCTCGAGGGGCGTAAGCAATTGTCACTGAGAGCGTTCCCGCTGCGGCCGCTTCCATCGTTTCGACCTCTTGTGCGAAATCGCTCTCTACACCCTCTGAATGGCTTGATATAGCCGCAAGAGCTTGTAAGGGAGAGCGCGAATTGATTACCGCCACGCCTTTCCCTTGCGATGTCATTACTTGCGCTGCATCGAGTGCGCTTTCATAGCCATGGAGATCATGGGGAATGAGGATGATCTCGTTACTTTCGCCTCCTGCGACTACCCATTCCTGTGGAGCAACGCGGCGAGAATCAATCGCGATAATTACGTTGACTCCAGAATCACGCATCAACTCTGCGAATCCGGAACCGTTTGCCACAGTGATGAGGGTTCGCTTGCTCTCACATCCCGAGAGCTCGAGCGCTGTGATGCGGATATTCTCAGGAGTGCCAATCTCTTTTGCGAACTCCACTGACTTTTCGACGTAGTCGGTATGTACATGTACTTTCCAATATTTAGCCTCACCCACGACCAACAAGCTTTGTCCGATACTTGCCAGTTTGGTTCGCAACTGCTCAATCTTCATCTCAGAGATGTTTGAGAGCTCATACATGACTTCATACGCGCCATCACTCTTTGCTAGCGCCTGATTTTGGATAGCGCTTCGAGTTTGCTGTGGAATGTCAGTAATGGCATCTGATGATCCATCAAGTACTGCAACGAGAGAGCGATAGATCAGTTCGATGCCATGCGCACCAGCATCGATAGTGCCACGCGCGGCTTCACTTGGTGGATTGTTAGCGCTATCAAGCGTTGAGGCACGCGCCGCTCTCCATGCGGCGAGCGCAACTTCGCCATCGCGCCGCACCTCACTTCCCCACGCGCTCACATTTGTTACTGCATCACGTGCTGCGCGAGCAACGGAGAGAATTGTTCCTTCTTTTGGATCGGCAACTGCTTTCAATGCGCGCTCATGTGCCAGTGCAAATGCTTTCGGTAAATTTTCGCGCAAACCATCGGCGAAGCCTTGAAAGATTTGACTCAGCAAAACGCCAGAGTTTCCCTGAGCGCCATGGAGCGCACCTTCGGCAGCCGCATCTGCCACTACCTGAAGTTCATCGGAACTTTCACTCTCGACCGCCTCGGCCGCGGCGCGGATAGTGGCCTCAAGATTTGATCCGGTATCGGCATCGGCCACCGGGTAGAGGTTCTCCGCGTTGAGCCGTTCACGCGAGCGGGCAATCTCGTCCCGAGCGCGAGCAAGCCAGGCGCGAAATCGCGCGACATCTAGCTCGGGGTGGACCATAGCCGATGAGGCTACCGGCTGATTAGACCGAAATGGCGGGTCCGCGCTACCCTTCGGTGCTCGATTTCATTAGCGGGCGCAAGTCCTGAGATACCGCGAATACCAACCGGAGGCGAACATGGCAGCCAAGTGCGACATCTGTGGCAAAGGCCCACAGTTTGGAAACAGCATCTCGCACTCACACCGTCGTACCCGCCGACGCTGGAACCCAAATATCCAGCGCATCCGCACTCTCGTCAACGGTGTTACACCAAAGCGTCAAAATGTCTGTGCTGCCTGCCTCAAGGCCGGCAAAGTATCTCGCTAAATTATTTCTTTAGCCGACCTTCACCAAATCAACTACGAAAACTAGCGTCTCATTGGCGCCTATTGGTCCCTGGGCTGTTGCACCATAGCCAAGTGCCGGCGGAACAATCAGCAAACGACGTCCACCTTCGCGCATTCCAGGAATTCCATCCTGCCAACCCTTAATAACGCCACTTAATGGGAAACTCGCAGTCTGTCCAGTAGTCCAGGACGATTCCACGACTTTGCCAGTCGACCATGCCATCAATGTGTAATGAACCGTAACTGAAGCACCTGCGGCAACAGTTGCCCCGCCGCCTTTCACGATATCTGCAGAGAACAGAGCAGTTGGCGGTTGACCCTTTGGCTTACCTAACACAGCGCCAGCGCTCGTATTGCCGGTAACTTTAATGAACTTAGTGTCAAGGTTTGCTGGGATTGTTACTTTTGTGATGACCCAAAGATACTTCTTTCCAAGGCGCCCACAAGTGAGGGTTTGCTGCCCTTCTTTGGAATCTTTGAAAGCAGATTGCACGCCAAGCTCCGAAGATTTACATGCTTTGCCTGGAGTAGCTGCTGCACCTTGAGCAACGGGAGAGAGTAAGAAAATAGAAGCGAGCGAGAAAATTCCAACTACCGAAGCTGTTCGTTTCATTCTGATATCTCCCTAGTCTGCGCTTGTGCGAATCTCTACCAGTGCCATGACGTGCCCTGAAACGGCAATGGTTTACCGAAGTACGTAATCTCATCACCCGTAACAACTGTGCCAAGCATAATCCATGATTCTGGCGTTACGGATTGCCACTTGCTGTCAACTACCACGATAAATGAGTGCTCTTCACCACTGCGCAGGAATAGCTCCAGCGGTGGGATCGCTAACTTCTCGGATAGCGGCTCGAGGAAACTCAGGTCTTTCTCATCAATCGTTAGGTCGATACCAACTCTGGATGCCTTTGCGAGTTTAGGTAAATCTGAGAGCAAGCCATCACTAACATCCATCAGCGCATTAATTTTCTCAAAACCAAATTCAATTAAATCATGCGGATTAAATTCAGGACGTTGGAATGCTCGCACGTCAGGAGAATCTGAGCTCGCTAATCCTTTACTCAGCAGCAACAATCCAGCCAGAGATCTTCCGGTAGCGCGCGTAAGAAATATTTTGTCACCAACTTTTGCACCGGAGCGGAGCACTGGAGCTTTGACAGACCCAAGAGCAGTGATAGCTATGGTCAATGTTTTACCCGCTACCAAATCTCCCCCTACAACGCTGACATCAAAATCTTTGGCAACTGATTCGATACCGCGGGCAATGTCCAATAAGTACGACACCTCTTCGTCACCTGGCGCTGAAATTGCCACGATGAGAAATTTTGGCAAGCCGCCCATTGCGACGATATCTGCAAGGTTTGCAATGGCAATTTTTGCTCCGATATCTGTTGCACTCGACCATGAACGATTGAAATGAATCCCGTCGGTGGCCATATCGGTGCTCACCACTTCGAGGGCAGATGTGGTTTCTACAATCGCCCCGTCATCACCAATCCCGACCGAAACCCCGGCTCGGGAACGGTAGATCTCCGCAAAGGCGGCTATTAACGCCTCCTCGCCCATCTCACGTACCCGCACGGTCTCCTCCAGCTTTGCGCTTGCGCCATAAAACTAACTTTCCGCCCGAGCCTATCCTGCGCTACCTTTGCCTCACATCGGTAAAGCAAAAGGGGCGAAATTACATGTCGATTCAGACCTACATTCTCATCCAAACCGAAGTGGGCAAGGCAGCAGCGGTTGCAAAGGCGGTCGGTTCCATTCCCGGTGTAAATATCGCTCAAGGCGTTGGCGGTCCATACGATGTGATCATGCGCGCTGAAGCAGGTTCAATGGAAGAGTTTGGTCGCACGATTCTTGCAAAAGTGCAGGCAGTGCCAGGGATTACTCGCACGTTAACGTGCCCAGTTGTAAACGACTAGTTGAAACGCTCTTACTTTTTTTGGTAGCCCTTTGGGCAACTCTTCGCCTGAACCTTCTTTACGCTCTTTCCTTTGGTGCAGGTAATCGTCTTGGACGTAACTACTTTGGGCGCTGCCTTCGCTTTCGCCACAGTTGGGCTCTTAAGCGTTATCTTTAAGACTGGATTCGAATAGGTAAATCCATATGCGCGAAGATCAATCCAATCAAACTCGGGAATGTACTTAGCGCTGACTGTGGCGATCTTTGTCGAACCATCGCTGTAGAGAAGTTCCACTCGAGCGTAACCAGTTGCATCCTGAGGCGATATCCCCCACCAATGTTTGACCAACGCACCCTTTAGCTTCAATTCAAGCCAACCATCCACCTCGGTGATGCCATCTTCAAAATAATGTGGCGCAGCAACTTCAACAGTTATCTGTCGCTCTTTCGCATCCCATTTGATGCCGCCCAAACACCACCAACCATTTGTGCCGAGAATTACTTCACCTGGCACTGAGGTGTAATTGGCGCTCTCGTAATCTGATGCTGTGGAGAGATTGACCGCGACAAATGCAGCGGATGAAACGGCCTTTTCCTTATTTCCCAGATTTAATCTCTCGCAGCCCATTTTCCCAGGATTGGGGAACTTGGTAGTGACCCCTCTGATGAGAATTGTTCCATCATCTTTGAAAATGACGCTGGGATTTTTCCCGTTGCTAGTGACCCAGCGGGCATACTTCTTCAAATTCTTTGATTTCAAAACTGCTTCAAAATATACCCCAACAGGCAGGGAAACTCCTTGATCCATATCACGCGGTGAGATGTTCATCTGAACTGCGCTCAACATTCGAGCGACATTGGCGTTCACAAGATTCTTTCCATTAGAGAGCGTTATGCCCTCTGGTAACTGCCACCAACCTTTCGTCCAGATGACCTCTGGATTATTGAAGTCAGGATAGTTATCAATGAGGCCGGCGCTTTGACTATCTATCGCTTGCGACCAGTTTTGTTTTACATCAAAAGGATCAAAACCTGGCTCTTGCACGTAAGTGAGTGCACCAAGTTTTTTTCCTTCTTGGTCGTAGACGTTAATCTCCTGAATGCAATCATTCATTGACCACTCAGGGCGACAAGGCAACCATTGACCAAGGCGCACGTCAGTAAAAGTCTGCGATGAATACCATTTCTGTGGCCAGCTCCACCAATTAGGTAACTTTGGCCAGGGCCAGCCCTCTGAGTACGCCCGAGAGTCTTCGCTCCACGCCTTACCGTTTTGGTTGGCAAATCCTGGGCTGGAGGTAGGCAAGAGCAGTCCAGTTGCCAAAATGATGATGGCAAAAAGAGCCCTTGATTTCGTATCTCGCTTTCGCATGCTCAACTATGCAATTCAATAAGACGGGTAATAACCTCTTTATAACCAACGCCGGTCGCATCCCACAATCGTGGATACATCGATGTAGCAGTGAAACCAGGCATTGTGTTTAGCTCGTTGAGGATGATTTCGCCATTTTCCTGAACGAAGAAATCAACGCGTGCAATACCTCGTCCGTCGATAAGCGAGAAAGCATCGAGAGCTAATTGTTGAATCTCGCGCTCGACCTCAACAGGAATCTTCGCTGGCACAATCAACTCCGTCGAGTTATCAAGGTACTTCGCTTCAAAATCATAGAACTCATGATCGCCCAGAATGCGCACTTCACCAACACGAGATGCCTTATCCCCCAAGATGCCGCATTCGATTTCGCGCCCAGGCGCAAACGCTTCAATCACAATCTTCTCGTCGAAATCTTTCGCAAGAGATACTGCCGCATCTAATTCGCTCCATGACTTCACTTTGCTGATTCCATTGCTGGAACCTGCGCGGGAGGGCTTAACAAAAATAGGTAATGTAAATTCATCCGTTAAACGCGAAGTGATCTCACTTTTATAGCTCTGCCACTCACTCCAAAAGAAGACATCAAAATCGACGGTAGGAATTCCTGCCTCCACAAACAATCTCTTGCAGGTTGCCTTATCCATCCCAATTGCAGATGCCAGGACTCCAGCACCCACATAAGGAATATCGAACATTTCAAGAAGTCCTTGCACTGTGCCATCTTCCCCGTATGGGCCATGGAGAACTGGGAACATCACATCCACATCGAGATTTTTCCCACCCGCGAACACGCCATCGCGATTTACCGTTACTGCAGGCGCTCCATCAGGAATAACCGGGAGCTTTCCATCGACTATCGCAAGCTCTTTCGTTAACCCCTCGAGAGAGACCCATTGACCAGATTGAGTGATACCAAGAGGTACCGGCTCGAACTTTTCACGATCCATCGCTGCCAACAAGCTCGCGCCCGATAAGCACGAGATTGAATGTTCGCTACTTTGACCACCACAGAGCACCCCAACGCGGATTTTCTTGGTTGTATTGGTAGCCACGTTGCACAGGGTACCGGTTACTAATTGCCCAGACTATTGCCGGCGCTAGTGTTCAGAGCGCGTCGTTCTACTCATCAACCTGCGCACAACTTCCTTTGGTGGCATCCCATTTGCCACCACATCAACTACAGCCTCAACTATTGGCATATCGATCCCATATTCCCGTGCAAGATCAAGGACTGCTGCAGCAGACGACACTCCTTCGGCTGTGGTTTTAGTCTCGCTCTGAGCTTGCGAAAGTCCAAGTCCACGACCCAATCGTTCACCAAAAGAACGATTGCGCGAAAGGGGCGACGAACATGTAGCAACCAAATCACCCATTCCCGCAAGACCTGCGAATGTCATGGGGTCTGCACCAAGTGCGACTCCTAATCGCGTTGTCTCAGCCAGACCACGCGTGATAACAGTTGCTTTGGTGTTATCACCCATTCCTAAACCACTAGCCATACCTACCGCGAGCGCCATCACATTTTTAATTGTTCCGGCAACCTCGCAACCGATTACATCAACAGAGGTGTACGGACGAAAATAAGCAGTGGCAATAGCGTCCTGCAGTTCAACAGCGTTCTCTTCTTTCGCACAGGCGATAACTACCGCAGCCGGTTCACGTTTGATGATTTCCCCCGCCAAGTTAGGTCCGGTTACGACGGCAATCTGACTCTCGTCGATAGCAAGCTCCTGACTAATGACTTCACTCATGCGAGCATGAGTGCCGCGCTCAAAACCTTTGAGCAAACTCACCACAATCGCATTTTTCGGAATCAAATTGCCCCAGCTTTTCAAATTCTCACGCAAAGTTTGTGCAGGAACAGCAAGAATCACCACATCAGCGCCTGTCAGTGCAACGGCAGGATTGGTAGTGGCAGTGATTTTTTCCGGAAGCATTAATCCAGGATGGAATTTAGAGTTGATGTGAAAAGCGTTGATTTCAGAAATGACATCAGGATTTCGACCCCAGATGCGCACCGTATGGTTTTGTGAATTATCCGCAAGGATCTGAGCGAAGGCGGTCCCCCATGAGCCTGAGCCCATCACGGCAATCGTTAGCGCCATCACTTTCTCTTCTTTTTCTTCTTGTAATTGCCAATTCGTGGATGCTCGCTGCTGGCAGGATCAAAACGAGTGGCCGGCGCGTGCTCACCGCGAATCTTCTCCAGAAGAGCTGCTAGGGCATCCATGGCGTAATCAGTCGCCTCTCTTATCGCAACAGGATCATCTTCCCTGCCGTACCACCTCGAAAAATCTAGCGGTTCACCTGCCCAAACATGGAATGTTCTCCTGGGAAAGAGCGAAATCTTTCGTCCATACGGTGACAAAACCGCTTGCGCTCCCCACTGTGCACATGGCACCACCTGCGTTTTTGTCATAATCGCCAGTCGAGCAACTCCTGTCTTTGCTTTCATTGGCCAAATTCCCGGGTCGCGAGTAAGCGTTCCTTCTGGGTAGACCCCGAGTAAGTGACCTGCCTTAAGAAATGCAATGGCGTGCTCAAATGCTTGGCGCGCATTTGGGCTCTCTCGTTCTACGGGAACTTGCCCCGCCCCGCGCAAGACAGTTCCAATGAGTGGAATCCGAAAGAGTTCGGCTTTCCCAAGAAATCGCGGCGCTCGTCCGTTGTCATGAAGGAAGTGGGCGAATACCAGCGGATCTAGATACGAGATGTGGTTTGAGATGCAGATAATTGGGCCACTTTTTGGAATGTTCTCAGCGCCACGCCAATCTCGCTTAGCAATTGCAAAGAGGATCGGCCGCATGATTGATGCACCGAATCGAAACCACGGCGTGATGCCCAATGGTTTGCCAGTCGGAGGCGGGTACACAATCTCGCTCACCTCTCCACCCTACTAGGAGTAAGAGAACAACTTCAGATGAAAAAGGAAAAGGGGCCGCGAAACTTCGCGACCCCTTTTCCCGCAATGCGAGAGAAGTGAATTACTTCTTCTTTTTCTTTGCGACCTTCTTAGCAGCTTTCTTTGGCGCCTTTTTAGCAGCCTTTTTAGCAGCCTTCTTTGGTGCAGCTTTCTTAGCGGCCTTCTTTGGCGCAGCCTTTACAACTGGCTTTGGAGCTGGCTTTGGAGCTGCCTCCATCTTGCGGGTACCAGCGACGATCTCCTTGAGAACTTTTGCTGGGGTGAAGCGTGCAACAGTCTTTGCCTTTACCTTTACTGGCTCACCAGTGAATGGGTTGCGAGCAACACGTGCTTTACGCTGAATTTTGCGGAACTTACCGAAGCCAGCGATGCTGACATCTTCGCCTTTTGCCATGTTACGGGTGATTGCATCGATGACGATTTCAACCGCATGGGTAGCTTCTTTCTTGCTGTCGTTGAAGTGTGGCACCAACGACTTGATGAACTGGGCCTTATTCATGAATTCCCCTTTTGTATAAGCGTCGGAGTGAAAACCCCAACATTGAGCGCAAAAATACGTACCTAACCGCGAATCGTCCATTACCGCGTTGGCGTGTCGGAAAAGAAAAAAAGCGAAAATTTCCCACTCTCAACAACAAGTTGAGGGAAGTTATGGTTTTCTAGCTCCGCACAGGAAGCGTTTTCACCTTATAAGAGGGGCGTTTTTCCTCATATCGGGCGATTGATTCCACATTTCGCAAGGTCAATCCGATGTCGTCGAGCCCTTCCATGAGCCGCCAGCGGGTGTAATCGTCGAGCTCAAAAGTAACCTTTTTGTCAGCAAAACGAATCTCACGCGCCTCTAAATCAACAGTTACCGCAAGCGCAGAATCTGCCTCAATGCGGCTCCAAATATCTTCGATGACCTCTTGCGGCAGGATGACGGTGAGCAATCCAGCCTTCAGAGAGTTATTCCGGAAGATATCGCCGAAACGGTGTGAGAGCACGACTTCAAACCCATAGTTTTGCAACGCCCAAACAGCATGCTCGCGAGAAGATCCCGTTCCAAAATCTGGTCCCGCCACCAGAATGGTGGCCCCTTTATATTGGGGTTGATTGAGAACGAATTCAGGGTCTTGGCGCCAAGCGTTAAATAGCCCATCTTCGAAGCCCGAACGAGTCACGCGCTTGAGGTACTGCGCAGGAATAATCTGATCGGTATCCACATTGCTCCGACGAAGAGGAATTGCCGTTCCCGTATGAGAGATAAATGCCTTCATGATCTCGCCTAACCTTCCAAATCATCTGGACTAGAGAGGGTGCCCCGAACTGCAGTTGCCGCTGCAACAAGCGGGCTCACTAAGTGTGTGCGACCGCCCTTGCCTTGACGCCCTTCGAAATTTCGATTGCTCGTGGAGGCGCTGCGCTCTCCTGGTTTGAGTTGGTCCGGATTCATTCCTAAACACATTGAGCAACCGGCTTCACGCCATTCTGCTCCAGCATCAAGGAACACCTTGTTGAGGCCTTCTGCTTGTGCTTGCTGGCGCACTCGAGCCGAGCCAGGAACTACCAGCATGCGCACGCCGGAGGCGACCTTTCTCCCCTTGATCACTTCAGCTGCAGCTCGCAGATCTTCGATGCGTCCATTAGTGCAGGAGCCCAGGAAGACCGTGTCAATCTTCACTGATTTAAGTGGTGTGTGCGCCTGAAGACCCATGTACTCAAGCGCCCGCTCGGCCGCATTGCGTGCGCCTTCTTCGGCGAAATCACTTGGTGCAGGAATTATTGAATCTAATGGCGCACCCTGGCCTGGGTTGGTACCCCAAGTGACAAAAGGCGAGAGTGAGTTGGCATCGAGATCAACTTGAACATCAAATGTCGCATCACTATCAGAGTAAAGGCTCTTCCAATACTCAACTGCGCGGTTCCACTCTTCTCCCTCGGGAGCGTGTGATCGACCTTTGATGTAATCGAAAGTCGTTTGATCGGGAGCAATGAGCCCGGCACGCGCTCCTGCTTCAATTGACATGTTACAAATAGTCATACGAGCTTCCATGGACAGCGCACGTATCGCGCTGCCGCGGTACTCAATGACATAACCCTGTCCACCGCCAGTGCCGATTTTTGCGATGAGCGCGAGGATGATGTCTTTACTCGTAACGCCTTTACGCAAAGTGCCTTCAACATTAACTGCCATCATTTTCGGTTTTGCCTGCGGAAGTGTTTGAGTGGCAAGTACATGCTCTACTTCACTCGTTCCAATACCGAAGGCGAGCGCACCGAATGCGCCGTGAGTTGAGGTATGCGAATCGCCACAAACAATAGTCATCCCAGGCTGCGTGATTCCTAATTGAGGTCCGACAACGTGCACAATTCCCTGCTCGATATCACCCAATGAATGCAGGCGAATTCCGAATTCAGCCGCATTCTTCCGAAGAGTATCGACCTGGAGCTTAGAAATTGGATCCGCAATGGGCTTATCAATGTCGATTGTTGGCGTGTTGTGATCTTCGGTGGCCAAGGTGAGATCTGGTCTACGCACGGTGCGCCCAGAAAGACGCAACCCGTCAAAAGCCTGCGGGCTTGTTACCTCATGAATCAGATGGAGATCGATGTACAACAAATCAGGTTCGCCAGCAGCGCTATGCACAACATGGTCGTTCCAGATTTTCTCGGCTAAGGTCTTTCCCATCGCACCACTCCCGTAACTATCCGGTTTCATTCCATTCAATATAGCCATCTCACCATATGAGATGTTAGTATCATATCATGGAAAGCATAGTAGGCAGTGGGGTCGGCGTACTCGATAAAGCCATTGCGATTCTCAATGCGCTAGAGGCCGGTCCACTCTCACTGGCCGAATTAGTCGCTGCAACAAAGATTGCGCGCCCAACATGTCATCGCCTTGCGGTCGCTTTAGAACATCACCGTTTCATTGCTCGCGACCTCCACGGTCGATTTACTATTGGCGCGCGCGAGGGTGAACTCGCTCAGAGCGCAGGTGAAGATCGGTTGCTGGTCATCGCCGCTCCTGCACTTACCGCGCTCCGCGATGCAACGGGAGAAAGCGCGCAAATTTATCGACGCCAAGGTGACTTGAGATTATGCGTTGCGGTAGCCGATCGACTATCTGGACTTCGCGATAGCGTTCCTGTTGGTTCTGCGCTCACCATGCAGGCTGGTTCAGCG
>Ga0315903_10004704_pt1 | contig 18127 bp, 15 predicted proteins | sample LakEriMetagenome_7_FD_203524 | JGI IMG/M metagenome (GOLD analysis project Ga0315903, IMG submission 203524) | Freshwater fungal communities from buoy surface, Lake Erie, Ohio, United States - Buoy 2 MA119 | ecosystem: Environmental > Aquatic > Freshwater > Lake | place: USA: Lake Erie, Ohio...
ATGCTTGCTGCACTTCGGGCAAATCTGGCGACACCACTACAAATGGAACTCTATCGGTCAACGGCTTGGCAAACCCATTAAACCCATCTGCCCAGAGCGTGCAGTAACTACATTGTTTACCCATGTTGTGTATCACCAACAATTCATTGCGCTCATCAAAAAGTGAGGAGAGTAACACGGAATTTCCTTCTGCGTCTAACAAGGAATAATCTTTCACCTCTTCAAGTTCAAGCTGACTGCGCAGATCAGATATTTCTTTTTGTTTAGCTTTTATTTCGGCTTGTAGCACATCAATTTCTTCTTCTATGCGTTTATTCATTATAGTTGATTTAGTAGAATAAAAATAAACCTTATGCCTTACTTTTTGCTATCGCTCTTACTGCTATTGGTTTCGGATGGTCAAAAATACTTGAGTGAGGTTAGCTTATATCAAAAGGCATCCTCCTTTGAGTCAACTATCTACGACCAGCGAACCCTCAAAGAATTTGTAAAATCTGCGCCTGCAAATTTAGTGCTTGATCCCGTAAACTACGACCTGCACTTACTCAACGCAGCATTACATTTTGCCACCAACGAAAACCGACTGAAACATGGGCGAAGTGAGTTCAAGTTTGTTCCGGCTTTGCGCGATGCCGCGGTGTTGCACACCAACGAAATGATTACACGAAACTTTTTTGACCACTACAACAAGAAAAATAGAAACTACTATTCGCCCGAACAACGATTAAATGCCTTCGACATAAAAAATGTGGCTAGCGCTGAAAATTGTGACTATACATACATTGACTTAAATAAGTCAACCACTTACCTGCAACTAGCTAGAGAAATAGTGAAAGACTTCTACGAATCTTCCGGCCACAAGAAAAACATGCTCAACAAAACATATACTCACCTTGGCTGCGGAGTCATGTTTGAGCCGAAATCAAAAAAAGGAGTTTGGTATGTGAAAGCGACACAAGTGTTTGCCAAATTGTAATATTACTTATCGAGCATTTGCATAGTCATTCTGCCTGTTAGAGCTGCAAAACCCGCCACTAATCCACCGACCAAACCGGTGAATACCAACAACCCCGTTACACCACCTCCGGTAAGCTGTTTAAGCAGTTCGGTAACTTTGCCGGCCAACAAATGGTCGTTGGCAGAAGAAAGCGTGAAGGCATAAACTACCCACAGTAAAAAGATGGCCAAAAAGCCACTAAGAAAAGCAGCAAAGCCGGATTGTTTAAATAATAATGCCACTAAAAAAGCAATCGGAGCCACCACCCACCAAGGTAAGAATAATTGTGTTACAAATGAAAGTAAGGCGATAAGTATAAGGGAGAACAAAAAGTTTTTCATAGCTATTTTTTTCAATGACGATTTTATTTTTTGGGAACAAACTTACTGGTGAACAATTTACTTTTCACAGCATCGGGCGTACCGCCAAACTGAGTGGTGTAATACTCTCCTTTTGCCCATGAGTCGACCATGCTATTATAGAACTTGCTGCCCGGATTGCCGGACTGTCCGCCCGGATAAACTACGTAGCCTTGCATATCGCCAAAGTCTACAATCATTCGCCAAGAAGGGCCATTGGTAGAGTTAGTGGCATTTACCACACCTAAGTTCCCTCCATTGATCACGTGCAAGCTACTGAATGGGTCAAGCCCCGCCAAGTGCGCAATCTTAGTGTCTTTATATTTCCCCCAGTTAGTCGCATCTAAATCATTTTTCACTATTGTTTCATCATTACCATAGGGTTCACTCACCTCGGTAAACGATTTGCGCGCCAAAGTGTCTTTAATGTTTAAGAAAGATTGCAACACAATATGCGCACGAGTTTCTTTGGTCGGAGTAGCTTGAACATCATAAAAAACAGAGGCGCTATCATCTCTCAAAAACTTCACCGTCACATAAAAATTAGGCTGCTTCAATGGATACTGTTTATCTAACATTTCATCCCAAAGCATTTTGCGCAACTCGTTCCACCAAATCTCAAAATAAACAGGCGCTTCAGCATTGGCTTCATTAAAAAAATCCCATGCGCGTAATGCAGTCAACATCTTTTTCTCTTGCCCATTCAGTTTGGTTTCATCCAACAAAGCCAACAACACCGGCAAGGCTTCTTTGGCATGTAAGTTAAAGTTGTCGTTTTGCATCCGCTTCATAAAAGCAACATCAATCTTGTTGGAATCAGAAAGCAATTCATTGATTCTACGGTTGCGGTAGTTTTCATAAACACCAACCCCCGGATAATAGTAAGGGTAAGTAGAATCCGTAGGATGTTGATTAGCAGAACTTACAAATCCCCGCTCCGGATTTTTCAGTGTTGGATTGAATGCAGCAGGAATAAATGTTTGCCAGCTATCGGCATCATTACTACCATCGCTTAAAAATTTACCTTGTTCAGATTGCTTTTCACGAATAGGAAAACGACCTTGTTCTTTGATAGCAATATCTCCGCTGCGCGAGGCAAAAACAAAGTTTTGTGCAGGGCAAGTGTATGTTTCTAAAGCTGCCAAATAGTCATCATAATTCTTCGCACGGTTCATCAAATAAAATGTTTTGAACTCATTGCTCGGTAAGTGTGCCGTCCAACTCATGGCTAAGTTGCGTTTAGAATCGGCAGTTCCAAAGTTGTCATCAAACACCACCGGGCCATATCTGGTATACAAAACAGTGTCGACAATATTGGCTTTACCACGAACGCCATACACTTCTGCTTTCTTAGTGGTTTTTAACCATTGTCCATTCACTTCGTATTCTGATTTTGATTCATCTTTAAACTTAACGGTGTACCAATCGCGCACATCGCGACCGCCATTCGTTACCCCCCAAGCAATAGAATCATTAAACCCGATAATCACAGCAGGGGAGCCGGGCAAAGTGGCGCCATATACATTCATACCCGGAGAAACCAAATGCATCTCATACCAAATCGAAGGCAGTGACAATCGCAAATGCGGATCATTGCATAAAATAGGTTTCCCACTCACTGTTTTACTCCCGCTCACTGCCCAATTGTTGCTCCCTGTTATTTCATCAGGCTTGGTCAAAGCGTTTTTAATTAAATCTTTTGGACGTGTATTTAGCGCTGTTACTTTCATTGTGCTGTCCGAAGGTGAACCATCCAAATTTGTTATTGCTTTTCCATCAAATCCCCAAGAGGTATTTTTCGGGATAATAGGATCTTCATCAGCGATAAAATCAGGATACAATTGACGAAAAGCTTCTTCCCCATATTTTGAAATAAAATTATGGTTCTCGATGTCATACTCAAAAACCGATAACATATTCGCCATGTTCTTCAACAACAAACCAACTTTTATTGGTGTCCACGCTTCAGGGGCATAATCCAGTAACTTATATTCTACAGGATAATCTTTTGGCGACAAAGCACTGATATAAGCATTTACGCCATCACAATAGGCTTTTATCAATTGTTTACTCTGCGGATCTTTAGAAATGTAAGCTTCAGCATTTTCTGCTCCATAACCCATGCCGATTCTGCGCTGTAATCGGTCAACTTCCAAAGCCTTCTCCCCTACTATTTCGCTCACTCGGCCTGCGGCATTATGTGTTTGAATTTCCATTTGCCACAAGCGATACTTGGCCGTCAGATAGCCTTGCATATAATACAAATCATCATCGTTTTTTGCAAAAACGTGGGGCACCAATCGTTCATCAAAATAAACGGTTACTTCTTCTTTCAATCCGGGCAAATTGTATGTTGCATCCGAATAGTTTTTCAAGCTTTCACCATTCTGCCAAAACCCGGTGAATGGATTTAGGAATTTCCCGAAGGGAGGTGCTTGACCTAAATTCGTGTTTAACGCATAAACTAACAACGCAGTAATCGTTAACGAACTGATAAATTTGATATACTTCACAAGAATTGTTTTGTGTGAAAATAGGAATTGATTTATTTAGAGCGGTGGTTGAATACGAAAATAAATTTTGGAAGCGCTTGGTGCTTGTCTTTGGTCTGGTAGCGGTCCTTTGGGTGATGTTTATTTTGCAAGAATATTTTGGTTATGATTTCTCTGCTTACGGCAACCAACCTCAAACTAAATCAGGACTTAAAGGCATACTCTTTTCTCCGTTCATTCATGGTAGCTGGGAGCATTTATTATCCAACACCTTACCGATGATGATTTTACTTACGGTTTTATTCAACGCCTATCCGCGAGTGGCTTTAGTAGTGTTATTGTTTATTCATATCACATCCGGTATGTTGGTTTGGAATTTTGCTCCGCCCACGGGTATCCACATTGGTATCAGCGGCATTATTTATGGCGTAGCTACTTTCTTGTTAGCCGCAGGCATTTTTCGACAAGACAGAACCTCGCTTTTGATAGCTACATTTATCGCTATACTTTATGGCGGCATGGCCACCGGCTTTGTGCCTACGCGAGGTGTGTCCTGGCAGTCGCATTTGTTTGGTGCGGTTTGTGGTCTATTGGCAGCTTACATAGTTCGCAAAGTAGACTTACCGCCAAGCGAACCCAATGAAGAAGACGAACGCTATTTCAACACGGCACACACCTCTGAGAATAAATCGATTGAAGCCACAGAATAATTAGCTTTGCGACTGCGTCTAATTGCTATTTATGTCTATCCAATTTCCCAAAAGTGAATATCCTCGAGTTGTCATTATCAGCTGCGGCTTTGGCGGTCTTCAACTAGCAAAGTCGCTGAATGGTGCACCATTTCAAGTAGTGATGCTGGATAAAAACAATTACCACACTTTTCAACCTTTGCTTTATCAAGTGGCTACGTCCGGCCTAGAAGCCGACAGCATTGCTTATCCTATCCGTAAGATATTTAAAGGACAAAAGAATTTTCACTTCCGTTGGTGCGAAGTAAAAAGCTTAGTGGCGAGCGACAACAAGATAATAACCAACATCGGTGAAGTAGCTTACGATTACTTAGTGATGGCGACAGGTACTACCACCAATTTTTTTGGCAACAGCGAATTTGAACAAAAGGCTATGCCGATGAAAAGCGTGACCGAAGCACTCAATCTTCGCAGCTTGATTTTACAAAACTTTGAAAAAGCTCTACTAGCCAACACAGATGAAGAACGTCAAGCGTTGATGAACTTTGTGGTAGTGGGCGGTGGGCCCACGGGAGTGGAATTAGCCGGAGCACTCAGCGAGTTAAAAAACCATGTGCTACCCAACGATTACCCGGAACTGGACTTAAAGCAAATGCGCGTAATTTTGGTGGAAAGCGGCAATGAACTTTTACAAGCCTTTAATCAAACTAACCAACAACGCGCCAAAACTTATCTTGAAGAACTAGGAGCTGAAGTAAGGTTACAAAAAGGAGTATCAAAGTTTGATGGACGAACCATTGAGTTCAAAGATGGGGAAAAATTACTTTCTAAAAATTTAATTTGGGGAGCAGGCATCAAAGGTGTGTTGATTGATGGATTTGACGAGACAGTGATTAACCCCAGAAAGCGATTGCTGGTAAATGACTATTGCCAGATAAACAACCAAACAAACATTTTCGCCATTGGCGATGTGGCGTGCATGGTGCAGCCAAACTATCCAAACGGTCACCCACAAGTAGCCCCGGTGGCTATTCAAATGGGTGAACTGGTTGCTCAAAATTTAATCCGCCAAAAAGAAGGTAAGTCATTACAAAGTTTTAATTACAACGACAAAGGTAGCATGGCTACTGTAGGTAGAAACAGAGCCGTTGTTGAAGCCGGAAAAATTCATTTTGGTGGCTGGCTAGGTTGGCTCGTTTGGATGAGTCTTCATTTGATGCTGCTCGTGGGATTTAGGAACAGAATAGTAGTATTTATCAATTGGCTGTGGAACTACCTTAGTTACGACAGAAATATTCGTTTAATCATTCGCCCTTTCACCCCGAAAGAAGAAAATTAATAATCGCTTTGAGCGAATTCTAAGATAAAACGGATTACTCTCACGAAACTTGACACTACAAAATAGAAGAGTGTAATAGAGATTAACATCATTCTATATTCCCATAAATCCCAAATACTAATACCGGATAAAAATTTAGCGGAGAGTAAGAGTACTGCTGTCATCACTAAATAGTAACCATAAGAAGGTAGAGTATATTGAGAATAACTAGTATGGGCCAAGCTTAGAACGGTGTTCATCACCGTAAAGAATATAACTCCGATGAAAGCAGCCATATACTCTTGCCCATTCACTAAATTTGCCAATTGGCAAATGGCCATACCTAAATAAGCTACTAATGCAGCTAATATCACTTGCTTTGGAAGTGATAATTGTTGTTGAACTTTAGTGAGGTCTAGGTTGAGCATATTCGAATTTATAGATTAACAGCTATTTACAAACAAAGTTTAAACTACCTAAAAATCAACTAATTATAGGTAAATGTTACTTAAAAAACAAACCGATGCAACTAAAACCAACTTAGTGTGGTCTTAATACTGATTGACCCAATGTTTTTGGTTAGTTAATTGATAGTTTCCCCAAACTAGAAATTCCCTGCATTGTATGCGGGGATTTTTTTTGAACCAAGAAGCAAAAATTATTTGAGCTAAAAATTTGGTGCAATGCTTTTTTGCCCTTATTGTTGCATACGAATGATAAATAATAACCATATCTCTTTTGGAATGCAACAACCCATGTGTTGTTGTATGTGTTGTTGTTGTATGTGCTAATTAGCCATATTTCTCTTTTTATTTTTTCTCTTTTTATTTTTTCGAAACCAATTTTCCATGACTGTGCATATACACATATTTCTACATACAAAAAGCAATCTCCGATGTTGTTGAATATACTTTCTTAAAAGAATCTTCCTTTAAATAATCAGTATAAAACCAACAATAAAAAATATGAGTAATCTTAATTTTTCAATAAACGGAAAGAGCATTCGCCCAACGCTTTACGAAGGCAAGACAAGACAATTTACTATAGCTGTTGATGAACCCGAAACACTAGGTGGAAAAGACAGTTTCCCAAACCCGGTAGAATATATTTTAGCAGGCTATGCCGGCTGTCTCAATGTAGTCTTAAACCTAGTGGCTAAGGAAAAAAACATCCAACTAAATGATATCAAAATCAATATTGAAGGAGATATCAATCCAGCTAAGTTTTTAGGATTTAGTGAGAAAGAAAGAGCAGGCTTCCAGTTCTTAAATGTTTACATCGACATTGATAGTCCATCTTCTGATCAAGAAATTGACGAGTTAATCCATGTAGTAAAAGAAAGATGTCCGGTAAATGACAATCTTAGTCATCCTACACCTATTAACTATTTCATCACCACCAACACTATTTTAAACTAAACAATAAAAACATAAATTATATGAGCAACTATAAATTTGAGACTTTACAATTACATGCCGGTCAAACCGTAGATCCAATTACCAAGTCAAGAGCCGTTCCCATTTATCAAACCAGTTCCTACGTTTTTGACAACACAGAACACGCAGCGAATTTATTTGGGTTAAAAGAATTTGGGAACATTTATACTCGAATAGGCAATCCAACAACTGATGTTTTTGAGAAAAGAATAGCTGCACTCGAGGGCGGAGTGGCTGCATTGGCTGTCTCTTCCGGTCAATCAGCACAATTCATTGCATTAAACAACATTCTGCAAGCCGGAGAAAATTTTGTTTCTACCTCTTTTCTTTATGGCGGTACCTACAATCAATTCAAAGTAGCGTTTAAAAGACTTGGCATTGAAGTTCGTTTTGCAGATGGCGACAATCCTGAAAGCTTTGAAAAACTTATCAATGAAAAAACAAAAGCAATTTATCTAGAAACGATTGGGAACCCGCAGTTGAACATACCAGACTTTGAAGCCATCGCAGCTATTGCCAAAAAACATGACTTGCCATTAATAGTTGACAACACATTTGGTGCTGCCGGATATTTATTTCGTCCGCTTGAGCATGGTGCAAATATTGTTGTTGAATCTGCTACCAAATGGATTGGTGGTCATGGTACAAGCATTGGTGGAGTAATAGTAGATGGTGGAAATTATAATTGGGGTAACGGTAAGTTTCCACAGTTTACAGAACCAAGCGAGGGGTATCATGGATTAAAATTTTGGGAGGTATTTGGCACCAACGGCCCATTTGGTAACATCGCTTTTATCATTCGCGCACGCGTGGAAGGGTTACGTGATTTTGGAACAGCGTTAAGTCCATTCAATTCATTTTTACTTTTGCAAGGCTTAGAAACTCTTTCTCTCCGAGTGGAACGTACAGTTGAAAATGCACTGAAACTAGCTAAATGGTTAGAACAGAATGAATATGTAGAGAAAGTATCGTACTCAGGATTAGAAAGCAATAAATATCACGTTTTAGCGAAAAAATATCTGAAAAATGGATTTGGAGGTGTATTGAATTTTGAGGTAAAAGGAGGAAAAGAAGCAGCTAAGAAATTTATTAATGAGTTAAAACTAGTCAGCTTGTTAGCAAATGTTGGAGATGCAAAAACATTAATCATTCATCCTGCATCAACTACTCACGAACAACTTAGCGAAGCAGAGCAATTGGCTTCGGGAGTAAAACCGGGTGGAGTAAGAGTGTCCCTAGGCATAGAACACATTGATGACATCATCCAAGATTTTACACAAGCTTTTAATGCACTGAAATCTTCGACCGGATCTATTTTAAATAGTCAAAACACAACACCAACTGCGCGTTAAATTAAACTTAGCCACATCGTGCTTCAGCAAAGTATGCACGGTGTGGCTTTAATCAACTATGAAAGAAAATATATTCATCGATAACCAACCACTATTGTTAGAGTCAGGTGCTATTATTCCAGCACTTGAAATTGCATATTGCACTTACGGCAAACTGAATGAAAGTCGAGATAATGTAATTTACGTTTGTCATGCACTCACAGCAAATGCAGATGTAGCTGATTGGTGGCCAAACATGGTCGGTGAAGGATTAATCTTTGATACGAAAAAATATTTCATTGTTTGCGCTAACATTCTCGGTTCTTGCTATGGCACTACAGGACCAACTTCACTAAATCCAATTGATAACTATCCATATGGCGACAAGTTCCCATTGATCACTATTCGTGATATAGTGAAATCTCACCAACGATTAGCAGCTCATCTCGAACTTAAATCAATTTACCTCTTATGTGGGGGCTCACTTGGTGGACAACAAGCACAAGAATGGGCTATCAACTCCCCAACTTTTATAAAACATCTTTTCTTGATCGCTACAAATGCTAAGCACTCTGCTTGGGGTATTGCCTTTAACGAAACACAACGCATGGCCCTCGATTGCGGCCCGGAAGGATTAGCTACTGCTCGAGCAATTGCCATGCTATCCTATAGAAATTACACCATGTATCAAAGAACGCAAATAGATGAAGAGGATAAGGTAGAAGAGTTTAAAGCATCAAGCTATCAGCGCTACCAAGGACAAAAACTAGTTCAACGATTTGACAGTAATAGCTATTACACATTGAGCAAAGCTATGGACTCGCATAATGTAGGTCGTGGTAAAGAAAGTATTGCGGAAGCGTTGAAAGGAATTCGTGCAAAAACATTAGTAATAGGCATATCGTCAGATTTACTTTTCCCTCCAAACGAACAAAAGTTTTTAGCCGAAAATATACCCTATTCACACCTAGAAATAATCGATTCTGATTATGGTCATGATGGCTTTCTCATTGAAACAAAAACTATATCAGATTTAATCAACCAATATTTATTCAACTAAATTTAACTTTAAAAATGAGCAAAAAATTAAGATTAGGCGTATTTGGATTTGGAGTAGTCGGTCAAGGACTCTATGATGTTTTAAACAAGACAAAAGGAATTAATGCTGAGGTAGTTCGTATATGTGTAAAGCACCGTGATAAAACCCGTTCATTAGACTCCAGTTATTTTACCTACGATAAGGATGATATACTCAATGATGAAACCTTAGATGCGGTTGTAGAGTTGATTGATAATGCAGATGAAGCATATACTATAGTTAGTTCTGCTTTAGCTAAAGGTAAAGCGGTTGTCTCTGCAAACAAAAAAATGATTGCAGAGCATTTTAGCGACCTATACGCGCTTCAGCAAAAACATCAGGTGCCATTTCTTTATGAAGCTTCCGTTTGTGGTAGTATCCCCATTATCAGAAATCTTGAAGAGTATTACGACAATGATTTGTTAGACTCTTTAGAAGGCATTTGCAACGGGACTACAAATTTTATTTTAACTAAAACTGCAGAAGAAAACCTCAGTTACCCTGTAGCACTTTCACAGGCGCAACAACTCGGATTTGCCGAAAGCAACCCTACATTGGATGTAAAAGCGTTTGACCCTAAATATAAGCTAACGATACTTTTAGCGCATACGTTTGGTGTATTTATACACCCGGACAATATCTTCAACTTTGGCATACAAAATCTATCGGAAGGCGATAACACTTATGCTCGGGAAAAAGGATATCGCATTAAGTTAATTGCTCACACCTATCGAACGGACAGCAAAGTAGTAGCTTATGTTTTACCCAAATTTGTAGCAAACACTAATCTCTTCTTCAATGTACGAAATGAGTTCAATGCCGTTCAATTAGGTGCAGCTTTTTCTGACAAACAATTCTTTCTTGGCAAGGGTGCCGGAGCTTATCCAACCGGTTCTGCTGTGTTGTCTGATATTGCAGCTCTGAGCCACAACTACCGCTATGAATATAAAAAAGTAACCCAACCCGGTCAATTGCCTTTTAGTAATGACCACGACTTAACTTTGTACATTCGATATGCCCAGGATAATTTATTGGAAGAACTTCAAGTACATGATATTTCTCAACGTTATTGGAGTCCTGAAACAAAGTACGTAATTGGGAAAGTTAAAATCAATAACCTTATCAAAGCCAATCTTAATGACCGAGTAGATGTTTTTGTGGCTAAACTAGAAGAGTAATGAACTAAAGCAATTTAGGTAATCCCCGAAAATCAAAAGTTAAACTAATGATTTTCGGGGATTTTATTTTCGTACAACCTGACTTTCATTTTCACTCTATCATCAATTTTCTTCATATTTACCCCCAATGACCTTAGAAGAAAAAATCCAACAGGAAGCACTCCGTCTTGAAGGACCAATTGTGGTATTTGGTGCAGGTGGTTTTATCGGTGCCAACTTAGTAAGAACCCTTTTGCGCTATCGCAGCGATGTTTTTGCGGTGACCAGCAAACCATTTGTACCCTGGCGATTGGACGATGTTTCGCCCAATCATGTACTACATTGCAACATTATCAAAAAAGATCAAGTAGAAGCCCTTTTTAAAAAGCATCTCTTCCAAACTATTTTCGATTTGGCAGCCTATGGAGCATATAGCAAACAGGCAAACGTAGAGCTTATTTACGAAACCAATTTCTTTGGATTACTTCATTTAGTAGAGATTGCTTCGCAGTTTTCCATTCGTGCGTTTGTACACGCAGGAAGTTCTTCGGAGTATGGGCTTAACGCAGCCGCACCGAAAGAGAATGCTCCACTTGAGCCCAACTCACATTATGCAGTGACTAATCACGAACTTGCGCTATTATTCTATTTATGGACCATACGAAGAACCCGATCGATTAATTCCGCAATTGATTGACAAAGGTATGAAGCAAAGCTATCCTCCTTTGGTACAGCCGGATATTTCACGCGATTTTGTATTTGTAGATGATGCTGTTTATGCCACGCTTTTGAGCGCTAATCGTATTCAGCAAATCAAGGGTGAAAGCCTAAACATTGCCAGCGGCAAAAAAACGACTATTCGCGATATAGCTCAAACTATAAAAGAGTTATTCAACATCAACCAAGAACCTGAGTGGGGAGATTTCCCTAACCGTAAATGGGATTTAAAAGAATGGTATGGTGATGCTACTCGCGCTAAAGAAACGATTGGCTGGAGTAATGAGACTCCGCTTTATCAAGGATTAAAGCAAACCTACGAATGGCAAAAGAACTACTCCATGCCTTTGTATGAGAAAAAGTTGGAGCAAGATAAAATTAGGCATAAACTATCAGCTGTAATTGCGTGCTATAAAGACGGACAAGCTATTCCGTTTATGCATGAAAGATTGACCAAGACATTCCAAAAAATCGGAGTGGATTATGAAATCATTTTTGTGAATGATTGTTCGCCCGATAACACAAACGATGTGTTACAAAAATTAGTGGATGCAGACGACCATGTGATTGCCATAGAACATTCACGCAATTTTGGTTCCCAATCAGCCTTCCTTTCGGGCATGGAAATTTCGACCGGTGACGGAGTAATATTACTCGATGGCGACTTGCAAGACCCACCCGAATTGATTGAAGATTTTTATCAAAAATATTGCGAAGGTTTTGATGTGATATACGGGCGCAGAGTGGCTCGCGAAGGCAACCAAGCCTTAGTTACTTTTTACAAATTGTTCTATCGCTTGTTCCGTCAAGTGAGCTACGTGCCAATTCCGCTCGATGCCGGTGATTTCAGTTTGATGGATAGAAAAGTGGTGAATGAAATCGTAAAACTGCCCGAAACCGACCAGTTTCTACGCGGTCTTCGCGCTTGGGTAGGCTTCAAGCAAACGGGCGTTGATTATGTGCGCCCCGAAAGAATGTTTGGCGTTACGACTAACAACATGCGCAAGAATTTAGCTTGGGCGCGCAAAGCTATTTTTAGCTTTAGTTTTGTTCCGCTAGAGTTGATGACTTACTTGGGTTGGTCATTAACGGTGCTGTCATTCATCGCTATTATTGTTCAAATAGTGTTGTACTTTTTAATGCCGGGCAATCCTCATGGAGTGACGACAATTATTGTTCTCATACTTTTCTTTGGTGGTTTGCAAATGTTAGGCATATCTGTGTTGGGCGAATACCAAGCCAAAATATTGGAAGAAACTAAACGCAGACCTAAGTTTATCCGCAAAAACATCTATCGTAAAATTTATTAAAAATAGCATGGCCAAACAAACCACTTCACCTGCTCCAAAAAAATCAAGTGCAAAAGTACAAACCCCTTTGGTACTTACTCCACTAATTCCAGATGGAATTGCCAAGAAAATATTCATCGGCTTATCATTGCTTATTGTATTGGGCATGGCATTTTTGAGCAAGGACTATGGCATCACAGGAGATGAAAATTTCCACCGTGTGTATGGCCATCACGTAGCTAATTTTTACACCTCGCTAGGCGAGGACATCACTTCTACGCAGCCTTATGGCAATCCGGATTCTTTAATGCGCTACTATGGTGGTTTTTTTGATGGCAGCGCTGCGCTATTGCACAAAGCCGTGCCAACCGTTAACGAATGGACACTTCGCCATTTTTGGAATTCACTATTTGGAGCATCCGCCATTGTACTGGCCGGAGTGGTTGCTGCACAAATTGCGGGTTGGCAAGCCGGTTTAATCACTTTACTTTTTATGCTCTTCTCTCCTCGTTTTTTTGGTGAAGGCATGAACAATCCAAAAGATATAACAATGGCTACAGGCTATTTATTATCTTATGTTTTTATCATTCAGTTTCTAAAAAACCTTGCTCAACCTAGTTTGAAAATTGCACTAGGATTAGCTTTAGCTATTGGCATTGCTTTAGGTATTCGTATTGGTGGTTTATTGCTTATCCCCTACTTCTTACTGTTCTATTTCTTTGCACTGTGGCAGCGCGATGGACTGAGCACGCTTTTTGATTTCAGCAAATTCAAAGACAACATTTGGCCAAGTTTCAAATATGTTTTAGTGGCTTGTATTTTAGGTTATGCTATCGGTATGTTTTTCTGGCCGTATGGCTTATTGTCTCCCATCACTAATCCGCTCGAAACATTGAGCGTTTCCTCCAAGTTTCCGGCTCAAATCAGAATGCTATTTAATGGAGAAATGATTTCATCAACGGACATCAAATGGAATTATATACCAAAATGGCTACTCATCACCACTCCCTTATTTGGATTGATTGGACTAGTAGCTGCTGCATTTATTATTCCGGCTTACAAACGCCAAGGCAAATTACTATTTCTCGGATTCGTAATTTTCACTTTAGTTTTTCCGGTGTTTTATGTGATTTATAAAAAAGCTGTTTTGTATGACGGTATGCGCCACTTATACTTTGTGTATCCATCTATTATCATTTTGGCGGGTTTAGCCTTTGACTATTTCATTAATTCACAAACTAAAAACATAAAGTATGCGGTTGCCGGATTAGCTTTTGTTCTGATGCTTTTGCCGGCTCGATTTATGTTTGCCAATCATCCTAATCAAGCGGTCTACTTCAATGAAATTGTAGGCGGTATCAAAGGTGCTTATGGTAATTTCGAAACAGACTACTATATGAATTCTTTGAAGCAGTGCGCAGATTGGATTAAGCAAAATGAGAATGTAAAACGCTCAGATGGTCGTAAAACATTAATCTATTCCAACGGTGTTTCGCCTATCACCCACTATTTTTCAGACGATACCGCCAATGTAAGCGTGGGCTATGTGAGCTACAGAAACCGGATGAGTGTAAATGGTGATTACCTAATTTTTTATCAACGCTTCGTAGATCGCGAGTTGTTAGTGAACGGTTGTTTCCCACCCGAGCAAGCTATTCACACGGTTTATGCGGATGGAGTGCCCATCGCTTGTGTTATCAAAAAAACTGATAGAAGTGATTTGATGGCCATGGAAGCTATGCAGCGAAATGATTTTGAAACAGCCGTTCAGTTACTCGAACCTTACTGTGCGAAATATCCAAAAGCAGATGCTGCGTTGACCAACTTAGGTTTAGCTTACTTGCAATCTGCCAGACAAGACCCAACTCGCGTACAAAAGGCATTAAACGTACTCACAACAAGCTATAATCTCAACAAGGAAAATCAAAACGCGATTTACTATTTGGCTTATGCTTACGAAATGTCCGGCAACTCTACACAAGCGCAGTACCTGAGAAGTATGTTGCAGCAATAAAACTAGTAGCCTAAAATTTTCATCATACTTTCTGCTGTTTGCTCTTCAGCAAATAGTTTATAGGTGTATTGTCCTTTCGCTTTTTCGTCTATCAATAAATGTGGCGGAGAAGGTAACAGGCAGTGTTTGATGCCGCCATATCCACTCAATGTGTCTTGATAAGCTCCTGTATTAAAGAAACCGATATATAGCTTTTCTCCCGGTTTTATTTTAGGTAAGTAAACCTGATTGATGTGCGCATCACTATTGTAATAATCGCCTACATCACAAGTAATTCCTCCCAAATTTACTGGATGAAACTCTGCTTCCCACTTGTTGACCGGTAACATGATAAAACGCTGCGACAAACCCCAAATATCGGGTAAGTTATTCATCAACGAACCATCCAACATGTACCAGTTCTCACGATCGTTTTGTTGCTTCACGCCCAGCACACTAAAAATAACCGCACCGCTTTCGCCTACCGTGTAACTACCAAACTCGGTAAAAATATCCGGTTCGTCCACCCCTTCGTTGTTGCAAGTTGTTTTTATTTGTGAAACGATTTCATTGATCATGTACTCATAATCAAAATCAAACGCTAGGGATTGTTTGATTGGCATTCCACCACCGAGATTAATAGAATTGAGCTCAGGACAAATTTTTTTCAAATCGCAATAAACATCCAAGGCTTTGTGAAATTCTGTCCAATAGTAATTTACATCCTTAATACCCGTGTCAATAAAAAAGTGAAGCATCTTTAACTTGAAGTTTGGATTGCCCTGCAGCTTTTGTTGATAGAAAGGAACTATGTCATTGTAGCGAACACCTAATCGTGAAGTATAAAACTCATACTTTGGCTCTTCCTCTGCAGCAATACGCACACCGATATTCATAGGTGAGGATGGCGTACCATATTTTTCCAACTCATCTAAATTATCCATCACAGGAATAATGTTTTTATACCCGTTATTATAGGCTTCCAAAATTCTATCAATGTAACGCTGCGGCTTGTAGCCATTACAAACAATGTAGCTGTCCTTGTTAATCTTCTTTTGCTTTTCTAAACTTTTGATAATGTCAAAATCAAAAGCAGAAGATGTTTCTATGTGCGTTTTATTTTTCAATGCTTCCTCTACAACAAACGAGAAATGCGAACTCTTGGTGCAATAGCAGTAATGATAATCGCCATTGTAGTTATTGTTAGCCATGGCAGCATTAAAAAGCCTTCTTGCTTTTTGTATTTGCTGACCAATCTTAGGCAAATAAGTTATCCGCAACGGAGAACCATATTTCGCAACAATTTCGTTTAGCGGCAAGTCGTTCCACTCTAACAACCCTTTCTCTTCTTTAAAATCGCGCTGGGGGAAGTCAAAACTTTGAGCAATGAGGTCGCGGTACTTTTGTTTTTTGTTCATGTTCGATTTTCGGTTGTTAGTTGCCTGTTGTTAGTTGTCAGTTATATGATGTTTAGTTTCTATTTATTCATATCGTAATGCTTCGACCGGGTCTAAATCTGCAGCTTTGATGGCGGGATAAATTCCGGCAGCAAGGCCAACGATGAAGGTAAATACAATGCCCAATAAAACCCACAAGTAAGGGAAGATAAACCCTGTTTTAAGAAATGCGCCAACGCCATTTCCAACTGCTAGTCCCAAAATGATACCAAAGAAACCACCAATTTGACAAATCAAAATAGCTTCCGTTAAAAATTGAATAAGAATAGTTCTGCGCGTGGCGCCCAAAGCTTTGCTGATGCCGATTTCACGAGTGCGCTCGTTTACGCTCACTAGCATGATGTTCATCAAACCAATACCTGCTCCAATCAAGGTCAATATACCAATGACAAACGTAGCCACTTTTACATACTTCAATTGATCAAGAATTTGGTCGGCTAAGCGTTCGCTTTTGGTGATGGCAAAATCATTTTCATAACCCAATCTAAGTTTACGGACAGAGCGAAGTACACCGGTGGCCTCTTCAATGGCCAAATCCAAGTCTTCTGCTTTATCTACCATCACATTGATGATATAGGATTTATCTTCATCCGGAAAACTTCTCCGCGCGCTTTGCAATGGCACAATAGCTTGATTGTCTGTAGAAATTTGGCTCGCTCCTTTTGACCCAAGCAAGCCTACTACTTTAAACTTCTTGGTGCCAATGCTGACCATTTTACCAATTACCGTATCGTAAGGCTGGAAAATTTTAGCAATAACATCTTTCCCAAGCAAAATAACATCACTTCCGTTCTCCACCTCAGATTTGGAGAAATTGCGGCCTTCTGCCACATTTTGCCCACTCACTTTTAGATAATTTTCGTCCACACCAAACACTTTTACATTAGGATTAGTCTTCTGCGATTCGTACTTGATGATGGCAATGTCATCGGCAATCGAAGAAACCGAAACAGTGGCCGGAAATTGGAAACTTTCCTTGAAGGCTAATGCTTGTTGAATAGTGATGTTCGGATTCTCCGCTTTCTTTTTTCTGCGACCGCCACTTCTTCGTATTGCAGCGTCATTTTTAATGCCAAAGGTGTTCGATCCCATTTCAGAAAAACTACTCACCATTTTCATTTTAATGCCTTCGGTAGCCGTGAGAATGCCAATCAACGCCATAATTCCAAAAGTGATAATGAGTAATGTTAAAACCGTACGCAATAAATTGGCACGGATAGCTCGGATGGCAAGTTGAATGTTTTCGGTTAAATTCACTAACCGCAAACATACCTCTTTCTACACTAAATTTTAGCGAAAAAAGATTTAGCGAATTTTCGCTAGCTAAATTTTCGTTTCATCGAAATACTACTACATTTGCACCACCAAATTTGAAAATTATTCATTCATTTGATTTCTAAAACCAAAACAGAAACAACATGGCATTTGACATTGAAATGATTAAGAAAGTGTACGCTGAACTTCCGGGCAAAATCGAAGCCGCTCGAAAATTATTGAACCGTCCACTTACGCTCACTGAAAAGATTTTGTACTCTCATCTTCACAGTTCACAAGCATTGGAAGATTTTAAACGTGGTGGAAGTTATGTTGACTTTGCACCGGATCGCGTAGCCATGCAAGACGCTACGGCTCAAATGGCTTTGTTACAATTTATGCAAGCTGGTCGCCCAACAGTGGCTGTTCCTTCAACCGTGCACTGCGACCACTTGATTACGGCTAAAGACGGTTCTAAAACTGACTTAGCGGCTGCCACTTCAGGCAACAAAGAAGTGTATGATTTCTTAGCTTCCGTATCGAACAAATATGGTATCGGT
>Ga0315903_10004709_pt1 | contig 18115 bp, 16 predicted proteins | sample LakEriMetagenome_7_FD_203524 | JGI IMG/M metagenome (GOLD analysis project Ga0315903, IMG submission 203524) | Freshwater fungal communities from buoy surface, Lake Erie, Ohio, United States - Buoy 2 MA119 | ecosystem: Environmental > Aquatic > Freshwater > Lake | place: USA: Lake Erie, Ohio...
ATCTGTCATCAGGTGATTTGGCAAGTGCATGTAATACAACTGTATCTATCTCATTTGGAATTTGTGAATCCAGACTTGATGGTGGTGCTGCATACTCAGAAACATGTTGATAAGCAACTGAAACTGGTGAATCCCCACTAAATGGCGGCTCACCAGTTAGTAATTCATAAAGTAAGACTCCTGCGGAATAAAGATCACTTCGAGCATCAACACTTTCTCCCCTTGCTTGTTCAGGGGATAAATAATGTGCGGTTCCTAAAACAGTGCTGCCACCGGTCATTGTTGCTTTGGTGTCAGCTAAAGCTCGAGCAATTCCAAAATCCATAACTTTGACATCACCATTTTTGGTAATCATTACGTTGGCAGGTTTAATATCTCTGTGAATAATTCCGTGTGCATGTGAATAGCCAAGTGCATCTAATACACCAATAGAAATTCTTAAAGCACGTTCTGTTTGAAGTTTTCTGCCACTTTTAACAATGTCTCTTAAAGTTGTTCCGTTTACATATTCCATAACAATGTAGGGAACATTGGTGGCATTTCTTCCTTCACCTTCAATTTCTTCCCCAGTGTCATAAACAGCCACAATTGTGGGGTGATTAAGGGCAGCGGCAGCTTGGGCTTCTCTTCTAAAACGTGCAATAAAAGCAGGATCTCTTGCTAAATCATCTCGAAGAATCTTGATGGCAACGGTTCTATTTAGTCTGGTATCAACGGCTTCAAAAACTTCTGCCATGCCACCTCGACCAATTAGATCACCCAATTCATATCTATTGGCAAGTTTTCTTTTATCGTTCAAGTTAATTTCTCCACAACATCAGTTTAGTCAGATTAATCATTTATTGCGGCCTAATTGAACTTACAACGTCAGAACAAAATGAATACGAATAATCTTTTGAACAAAGGGCTCTTTGGTCAAGTCTTCTGACAATAAATCTTGCTTCTGTTACTGAATCAGCTTTTATTCCTTTAAGTAGTACTTCTTGATCATCTTTGGTAAGGACTACAACTTCTAAGTTAAAGCTTTGCACAGGTCGAGAAAATGAGATTGGTCCAATAGAAGAATTTACTCCTTGAAATATGGCTAAATTGTCCCCAAGATTACTTACATAAAATTGTTTTGAAATCCAATTAGTTGCACCCCAAGAAACAATTACTGCTATCAAAGCAAATGACGCAACGTAAGCAAATTTTCGCAACCAGGTAACTGATTTAAGAGCAGGAAATTCACTTGTAATAAATGGGTGAATATCTGTGGGAAATTCTAAACCTGGAAGTTTTATTCTATTTCTTGGTTCCGCTGCTGCTCCTAGAACAATAATCTTGTTTTCATATTTTTCTTTTTGTAAATCGGCGACTATCACTGTGATGTTATCTGGCCCACCGTTTTCTAAAGCTTTTTCAATCAAGGCCGAAACTGCTCCTACGTAATCAAACTGATTAACAATTTCTAAGATTTCTTCATCTGTGACAACATTTGTTAACCCATCACTACACAAAATAATCTTGTCGTTTTCAAGAATGTCTGTGCTTGTGATTACAGGTATTGATTCAGTGATTCCATCTATTGCTTGAAGTAGTAACGATCTTTGTGGATGATTTTTGGATTCAGATTCTGTTATTTCGTTATTGTCTATCAGTGATTGAATATATGTTTGATCTTTAGTGATTCGTGAGATGTTTTTATTTCTAACTAAATAAGCTCTTGAGTCTCCCACATGAGAAACTTTTAGTTGATTTTCTTGAATTACAGCTGCGGTAAGTGTTGTCCCCATGCCTGCTCTTGAAGAATCTTTATTAATGGCATTCTTTAATTCTTTGGTAATTACTTTAGAAATTTCAATTAGTTTGGATTCAAGATCTTCAAGTTTGTCTTTGTTGTTATCTACTTGAGCAACGATTGCAACTGTTGTGGAACTTGCTAATTCACCTGCGGCATGACCGCCCATGCCATCAGCGACTAATAAAAAATGCTTTCCGATAAAACCGGAATCTTCGTTGTTATTTCTAACTAGTCCAACATCAGACCGACCTGCAGCTCTAAAACTTAAACTTTCACTCATCTAGTTTCACTGACAATTTTAATTTCTGTGACACCAACTCGAAAGGTTATTGTATCTTCAACAATTAGTTCTTGCACTCGCTCAGTTCCCAAAAAAGTTCCATTAGTTGAATTCAGATCTGTGACAATAACTTTTTCGTCAACTGTGATTGATAAATGTTTTCTAGAGATTCCTGGATCATGAATTTGAATATCCACTTCTGTTCCTCTACCTAAAGTGTATGTTCCAGGGACTAAGTTTTTCTTAAGACCGTTTACATCAAGAATATAAGTTTTCGTTTGTGTAATAACTTCAGTATATTCTTCTGTAAAAATCTCAAGTGGTGATTCAAAAGAAATTAATGGAACACTTTTTGCTACACCTTGCTCAAGAGTTGAATCTTTGATGATTTCGATTTTTGTTTTTGCTATTGAATCAATTCTTTTAAGCTCTCCCGATTTTCTAAGTAGATCTTCTAACCCATCCTTTAAAAGTGTTTCAAACTTAGAAAGTCTTTTGTAATCATGAGAAGAAAGCGAGATTGAAATCTTTTCAACTTTTTCAGATGGACTGAGATCATTTTGGATTCTCGATATTTCTTGGTTCACAATGCCAGCAAGTTCAACAGGTTGTAATTCAGATAGCTCACCATCAACGATTGCACCGTTGGAGAGTTCATTGAACTGGACTTCAAATTGGTCTAGCAGGCTCACATGAATTCCTAACAGTTATATAAAATAACTTTAGAGGCTCTGTTATCTCTATGATGTATTGACACGAGAAGTAAAGGCAGAAACTATATGGGGGTGCCAAATTCCTGAAATTTTAGTTTTTGTTCCAACATATAACTCCGAAAAATATTTGAGGCAATGTTTAGATTCTGTGGTTAATCAAACATTTCAAGACTGGGAATGTGTTATCTCTGATGATGCATCAACCGATAGAAGTGTAGAAATCGCATATGAATATCAAGCAAAAGACCCTCGGTTCAAAGTTCTAACCCACTCGCAAAATGTGGGCGCTGCAAATAATTGGAATAGGGCAAAAGAGAATAACGAGAGCTTCGCTACAAAAATTTTATGCGCTGATGACTATCTTTATCCAGACGCACTGACTGGGCAACTAAGTATTTTAAAAGGAACTAGTTCAGCTATTATTTTTAGTGAAAGAAAAATAGTTTTTCCAAATGGTAAATCACTTCACCCAAAGCTTCCATTCTATTCAAGAGATATTTCTTTCGAAGAAGCATTTAAACAGTACATAAAATCAGGAAGAAATATTTTTGGTGAACCTGTAGCAGCGTTACTTCGAACGGAAAAATTCAAAAAAGTGAAAGGATTTCTCCCAGAATTTGAGTACACACTTGATACGTCTGGGTTTATGACAATAAGCAAAGGTGACAAAGTTACTTTTGATGACAACACTGTAGGAGTTTTTCGTGTTTCTAAAGACCAGTGGTCACACAGATTGAGGGGAAAACAGTTTTTCCATATCTTCAAATTTATTGATCATTTGGTTAAAAATGAGGGGATACGGGTATCGAGGCTTGAAGTCTTGGTGGGTAAAATAAAGGTGATGGGCGCAAATCTAATCCGAGTTCTAATATATAAATTTTTAAGAGATTCGTAAAATGTCTGGAAGAGTTAATCAACCAGGCCCCTCTGTGACACTTGTGCCTGCCGGAAGAACCTCTGGTGTTTTCAAAGACGTTAGAGACTTACTGGGGACCAGAGAGTTGTTATCTGCTCTTTTAGGTAGAGAACTTGCTGGGAAATACAAAGGAAGTCTCCTTGGAATAGGTTGGACATTAATTCGGCCTCTGATTATGTTATTTATCTACGCCGTTGTAATTGGGGAATTTTTAGGAGCGGCAAGAAGTATTAGTAATTTTGCAATTTTTGTGTTCGTCGGTTTGTTGTTTTGGAATTTAATTTCTGACTCCATCAGTATGGGGGCAGTATCAATGACGTCAAATAGTAGTTTATTAAAAAAAGTATGGTTTCCAAGAGAAGTTCTTCCGCTTACTAGCTTTGCTGTTGCAACCGTGCATTTCCTAGTACAGTTTATTGTTTTAATTTTTGCTTATTTGGTCTTTACCTCGTGGCCACCGGTCGGGAATCTCCTTTATTTATTTCCAGCAATCCTAATTGCATTTCCTGTTGCCTTTGGTTTGAGTTTAATTTTCTCTGTTTTAAACGTTAGATTTAGGGACACGCAATACATAGTAGAAGTTGGACTTGTCTTGAGTTTTTGGTTAAGTCCCGTTGTATACCCATGGACAGCAGCGCATCAATTTTTATCTACACTTCCTTTTGGGAGTTTTTTTCAAGAGCTATACATGGCAAATCCATTTGGCTTAGTAGTGATGAGTGCACAACAAGCGTTGTGGCCTCCAATCAATACACCCGAAGGACAATCCCTTCAATTTTTTGATTCACCTTTTGCGACCAGATTATGGTTGTCAGTTTTAGCGAGTTGGATTTTTTTGTACTTTGCCCAAAGAATTTTTGCCCGAATGGCCGGAACAGTGGTGGTTGATTTATGAGCACAATTGTCAACGTTGAAAACGTAAGCAGGGAATTTAGAAAATACTACCAAAGAACTTTTAAAGAGTTTTTAACTGATCGCAAGGCTAAGAGTTTTAATAAAGTATTTATGGCTTTACAAAATATTTCTTTTGAAGTTAAAGATGGATCAACTTTGGGGCTACTAGGAAGAAACGGTTCAGGAAAAAGTACTTTATTGAAAATAATCAGTGGTGTTCTTACCCCAAGTGAAGGCCAAGTCACAAGACCAGTTTCTACCGCAGCTCTATTAGAACTGGGTGCAGGATTTCAACCAGATATGACAGGTCGAGAAAATATTTATCTGAACTCATCAATTTTAGGAAGATCAAAAAAAGATACAGAATTAGTGATTGATGACATTATTGATTTTTCTGGAATCTCAGAATTCATTGACACACCAGTTAAGTTTTATTCAAGTGGGATGTATGCCAGGTTAGGTTTTGCTATCGCAATTCATACTGATCCTGAATTACTTCTAGTTGATGAAATATTGGCTGTTGGTGACGCTCCGTTTCAAAAGAAATGTTTAGATCGAATTAAACAAATGCAAAATGAAGGAAGAAGCATCATTTTAGTAACACATGACACAAGTACTGTGGAGAATTTTTGCGATGCAGCAGTTGTATTAGACCACGGAAAATTGCTGGCGCAAGGGGATACTAAATCTGTAGTTGCTGCTTACCAAGCCTTACCTTAATTAAGCTCTACCGATTAGTTTCTTTACAACTTTCTTAGCAAAAGCCTTTAAACCTTTATCTTTAAGCAGTTCTGTTGCTGAGATCAAATTAGAACGGGTAAGTCTTGGAAAACTCGCCAAATAAGGATTAGCAAACCTGTTTTCACCTAATAAATCAGGCATTAGTAATCGATCCGCTGCAGGCGTTGCTGTCTTAATGAATTCATAAAGTGGTTTAAGTACTTTGTTCCAAGTGTAATTTTGGCCTAGTTTTAGTGAATTCTCTTTGAAAGTATTTCTTAATTTCTCATCCGAAATCATTTTATTCAACGCATTAACCCATGCATCAACATCTTCAATTGGCACAGTTAAACCAGCGTTATTTGCTTCAATCACTTCAGCTAAAGCATCTCCTCTTGTTGAAATTGTTGGCAATCCTGACCAGAAATGGTCAAGTAATCTTGTTCTAAAACTGAATTGAGTTTCAATATGTTCCTTATGTGCACTTACACCAAAGTCTGCATTTAATAAGAATTGTGAACGATCTTCGTAGTTAACCCAATCTTCAACAAAGAAGATTGAAGAATTTGTCATTGTTAATTCATTACTTAGATCCCTTAATTCTTGCACCGCATTCATGACCGGGATTTCACTATTTGGATGCTTTAAGCCCATGAACACAAGCTTTAGTTTTGGATTATTCAGTTTCTTTACAGCTTTCACAATTACTTGTGGATCTAGCCAGTCATAAACTCCACCAGCCCAAAGTGCGATTACATCATCAGTTTTAATTTGTGGAAATAATTTTCTTATTGGATCAGATTTTTTCTCAGGAGCTTTAGCTGAAACTCCAAATGGAACCACATCAATTAATCTTCTTAAATCAGCGGATGCGTCATAGGTGTAAGGGTTTACTCTTCCCTCTGCAGCAAGTTGACCCAACCACAAACTTCTTTGGCGCTCAGATGCACAAATAAAGTAATCAGCTCGTCTTAATTGTCTGTTAAGAGCATCAGTTGTGTCTCTGCTACCGCGAAGGCGGTTGTTGATTCCTTGTTGTTTTCTTTGTTCAAGAATTTCCAGATGAAATGGATCATAAACATCTGCGATAAGTATCTTTTCAGTATCAGTCAACCAAGGATTTTCTGAAATTAATAATCCTTGGAAGACAACAATGTCTGCCCATTCAACTAATAATTGTAGTTTTCTGTGTCTAGTACTAATTGTGGAAACTGTTTCATGTTTTAAAGTATTGCCTTTAGTAGTAGCGAGTAAAACATCAAAGTCTTGCACAAGAAATTTTGATATCTCTAAAGCTCTAATGGCAGGCCCAGCCAGATTTTCAGAAAGAGGTTCACCTGTTACAACTAATACTCTTTTTCGTTCACGGCTAAATGAAGATTCGATACTAAACACATCCATTAGTTTTTGGTATCCCTCAAGATATCGTGGCCATGGATAAGCAGGCTCTAATGCTTGCCTAAATAAGGCAACCATTTCACCATCTGATCTTTTCCTTGATGCTTGAATCTTGTTTCTTGATTCAGTTAAAGACGGTAAATGTTCCACCAAAGAATCAATTGCTAATAAACCAGTTAGCGCATCTTTCTTGATGGTGACATCATCAGTATCTGATTGCTTTGAATTCTTAATATCTAACAGATCAGGGTTTAGCTCTCCTCTAGTAATGCTTCTTCTTACAGTTAAAGCCATGGCAGCAGGTAAGACTCGATCAAGGGAAGCTGCTTCATAGTTTTTATAAACCGACATTAAAGCGTTTCGTTCTAAAAGAAAATTTTCGTGATATTTGCCGAACTTATCAATTGATGCATGATGTTTGTGATAGGCAATTGATTTTGGTTCATAAATAACTTTGTAACCAAGAAGATTTAGACGCCATCCTAAATCAACGTCTTCATAAAACATAAAGAATCGATCATCAAATCCACCAGCTTCTTCAAAAATATCTTTCTTAAAAAACAACGCTGAACCAGTTCCGAAAAGAACTTCTCGTTTAAAATCAATTACTTCATCAGTTGGCTTTAGAGCTTCACGTTTATAACCCATGCCATACCAAGTTAATGACCCATCAACAAAATCAACAGCGCTTCCATCCCAAGTAAGAACCTTGGAAGCAACAGATGCAACACCTTTATCATTTAAGAAAGTATCAACCGCAGTACTAATCCAGCTAAGATCACATTTAGCATCGTTATTTAATAATCCAATTATTTCACCGGTTGATTTTTTAACGCCAAGATTTACTCCACCTGCAAAGCCAAGATTTTCATTTGATTGAACTAAAACAATTTGATTACTTAATTTTTTAAGTGCTTCAACAGAATTATCACCAGATGCGTTATCAACAACAACAATTTCAGTTAAATCTTTAGGATAATTTGTTTCTTGAATGCTTTTGATTGCATTTAATGTGTCATCAATGCCTCGAAAATTAACGAGGACAACGCTTACTTTGGGTAGACCCATGAATAAGAGTTTACGAGAGACTTGCTACGTAATGCTCTGCGATCTGTAATGTGTTCAAGGCTGCACCTTTTCTCAAGTTATCTCCACAAATAAAGAAATCCAGGGTGTTTGGGGCACTGGGATCTTGTCTTAGTCTTCCCACCCAGGTTGGATCTGTTCCCACAACATCAGCAGGTGTTGGAAAGATCAAATTTTCTGGATCATCAAGAACTTCCACACCGGGTGCATTTCTTAATATTTCTCTTGCTTCTTTTACATCAACTTTGTTGTCAAATGTTGCATGCACAGCTAATGAATGAGTTGTAACCACAGGAACTCGAACACAAGTTGCTGTTACTTTCAAATTCGGTAAACCTAGAATTTTTCTAGATTCATTTTTAACTTTTAATTCTTCGCTAGTAAAACCATCTTCTTTCAAAGATCCAGCCCAAGGAATAACGTTAAGAGCTAATGGTCTTGGGAAAGGAGAATGATCTCCAACTTCGTTAGCAACATCTTTAGCATTTGAACCTAAATTTTTCCCTGCAATTTTGCTGATTTGTTCATGCAACGCATCAACACCAGGTTTTCCAGCACCAGATGCTGCTTGGTAGGAAGCAACTACTAATTCATTTACTTTATATTTTTTATGTAGTGCACCAAGAGCAACAATCATTGACATTGTGGTGCAATTTGGATTTGCAATTATTCCTTTTGGTCGATTATTTATTTGATCATCATTTACTTCTGGCACAACTAAGGGAACATCTTTATCCATACGAAACGCAGCAGAGTTATCTACAACTACTACTCCTTTAGAAGCAGCAATTGGTGCCCATTCTTTACTGATTTCATCGGGTACATCAAAAACTGCAACATCAATTCCGACAAAGGCTTCTGGCGATATTTCTTCAACAGTTAATTCTTGTCCACGAACTTTTAGTTTCTTTCCAGCACTTCTTTTTGAAGCTAGTAATTTGATTTCGCCCCAAATATCGGCACGTTCATCAATTAGTTCAATCATGACAGAGCCAACAGCACCAGTTGCGCCAACTATTGCCAAACTTGGTTTTGCCATTTAATTATCTACCAGTTCCGGCATAAACAACAGCTTCGTTTTCTGAATCTAATTGGAAAGCGGTATGGATGGCTTCTACAGCTTTTGGTGCATCACTTGATCTAGTTACAACTGAAATTCTAATTTCAGAAGTTGAAATCATTTCAATATTTGCCCCGGCTTTTGCCATTGCTCTAAACAATGTTGCTGAGACTCCAGGATGAGATTTCATTCCTGCACCAACAAGAGAAATTTTGGCAATTTGGTCATCGTAATCTAATGATTCAAAACCTATTTGAGATTTAATGCCTTCAAGACATTTCAAGGCTTTTTCACCATCTGCTTTTGGGCAAGTAAAAGTTACATCAGTTTTTCCACTTTTTCCAACTGAAACGTTTTGCACAATCATGTCAATGTTTACTCCAGCTGTAGCAATGTTTTCAAAAATTGAAGCAGCTGTTCCTGGCTTATCGGGAACGCCAATGATTGTTACTTTGGCATCACCTAAGTCTTGGGCGATCCCAGAAATGATTGGTTGTTCCATTCCAGGTTTCCTTTCGTCATCACTAATTAGCCAAGTTCCTTCTTTATTTGAGAAAGAAGATCGAACATGTACTGGTACTTTAAAGCGTCTGGCATATTCCACACATCTTGAGTGCAACACTTTCGCACCATTTGCCGATAACTCCAACACTTCTTCATAAGTTATGTGTTTTAGAGGATGTGCTTTTTTAACAATCCTTGGATCAGCAGTAAAGATGCCATCGACATCTGTGTAGATCTCGCAAATATCTGCTTTTAAAGCTGCAGCTAATGCAACAGCAGTTGTATCTGACCCCCCACGACCAAGTGTGGTGATGTCTTTAGTGCTTTTTGATACACCTTGAAATCCAGCAACAATTGGTATTGCACCTTCATCTAATGCTTGTCTAATTCTTTCCGGTGCAACATCAATAATTCTTGCTTTCCCATGAGTTGCATCAGTAATTAATCCAGCTTGAGAACCTGTGTATGAACGAGCTTCCATTCCAAGATCATGAATTGCCATTGCTAAAACTGCCATCGAAATTCTTTCACCAGCAGTTAGCAACATATCTAACTCTCTTGCTGCTGGTTTTGGTGAAACTTGTTCAGCTAATTCAATAAGTTCATCAGTTGTGTCTCCCATTGCAGAAACCACAACTACTACTTCATTTCCTTGTTTTTTGGTGTCAACAATTCTTTGTGCAACACGTTTAACACTGGCGGCATCAGCAACTGATGATCCACCGTATTTCTGAACAATTAGAGACACAAATCAATAGTAGCATGAGTTTGGTTAAAAATAAATTGACTAATCTTTTCTGAACCCAAGGTTATTAACTAATCGAAATTTAAAATATAATTTCCAAAAAGTGTAAGAATTAGTTTCTACCTAGATTGGCACTCAGATGAACCTATAAGGGAATCAAATACAACTAAATTATTATTAAAGTAGTTGAGATTAAAAAGATTTGCCGTAGCTTTGAATGTTGCAAAAAGAGAACGACCTATGAAGGATAATTGAACTGTTCCATCGGAATCAGACAATGTCTTTAAACTCAATTGTTCTTCAACTCTTTGTTTAAAACCAGATGGAGACTCATCGATTTCTAAGGCCACACAACTCAATAAAGTCTGATCAACAATGACTTCTGATTCGTTAGCTTCAGAAACTAAACCTAAAATTAATACTGACCTTGACCTCTCGACGTTGATAATTAATGCGAAAAAAGTGCTCCAAAAAATGAATGAAACTATGAATACTTTAAATATAATTGTTTTGAACGATTTAACCTTGTGCTTATAAATAAATAATAAACCTGAGACGATAATTGGGAAAAAAACAGTGTGAAGGATTGCAGAAATTAAGGCGTTTGACATTGGGAAAAACGTTCTTATTAGTAGAAAAACTAAGAAATTTGCTAAAATTAAATTTAAGGTTTGATTAGAAAATAGTTTATTCATGTTGTGATAATATGGCAAAATAATGAATTTTGCAAACTTGTATTTAGGAAGCGACCTCAGATTTGTAATAATATCTTTGGCGATAGTCCTATCTTTTATGATTTTAGGTCTGTTAACAAATATAAACCAATTATTTATAGGAAATCTAAATCGTTCTAATCTCGAACTAAATTTCGGTAATTTAATTTTCAGAGGAATTCTTCTAGTATATGTTGAACTAACAATCTTGGGATTAGTAAATTTCTTAAATTTGCAGGGACTAATCGTTATTAGTGTTCTAAATTTAATTGGAGTAATATACTATTTTTACCTCTCATTGCACCATAAAATGTATTTTAAGTATCAAAATAAAAGCGTGTTTGCATTATTAGTAATTTTAAGCATACTATTGGTGCCTAATTCTCTATCTGTGCCACTTGGATGGGACAGTCTAGCATTTCATTTAAATTTACCAAGATTTTATTTTCACAATTCATTTTATGAAATGGATTCCAATGTAACGCACTTAGGATATTTTCTTGGGTCTGACATATTGAACCTAATTCCAGTATTGCTAAATGACTACAGACTTGCGTCTTTTTTAAATATCTTGGTAATGGCCTTAATCTTAAACACACTATTCCAACTGAGAAAATTGATTAATTCTATTTCGATTCCAATTTTACTAATTTTATTCTTTATATTCGACACTACTTTTTTGAAATTCCCAATCACATCATTTAATGTTGATTACTTCTTAATATTAATTGGATTAAATCTGACTTCATTCGTTAAGTATCATTGGGATCTTAAATCCGGTAGCAATAAAGTATATTTTGCGATTCTGATTTTTGCGTTTTCTTATGCTAAGTTATATTCTTTCACATTAGTCATAATTTGGATATTTCTTTACGTAGCTCTATCAATTAAAAGGAAAATTAGAATTAGAAAAGATGTAACTATTCCCTTAATTATTGGACTATTGCCATCCGCGATATGGCTCATTCGAAATATCTTATTTTTTAAAAATCCGTTTTATCCATATTTTGATCAAATATTTAATTGGGATCAATCGTCCAAGAAATGGACAGATCCATTTAATTCATTTCTGGTCGATAGGTTTCAGTTTATTGAATTAATGACTCGTTTTCAGTGGAGTAGGGATTCCTACATTTTGATTTATGAATTTTCACTAGTTATATTAACGTTATTGTGTGGGGTTTATCTTATTAGAAAGTATTTAAAAAATACGCCACTTGTTTCTTTTATTTTATCAAGTTTAATCGTATATCTTTTTATTTACTGGAGCACGGGTGATGAATTAAATCGTTACCGGCATTTCATTTTGTGGATGATAATTTATTTATTTATAATAACGCCTAAAAAAAATTGGCTACAAAAATTTATTTTGATAGTTTTTTTCATTTCTTCAACCATTAATTTTAGTTATTCTTGGCATACATACTGGCAAAATATTAAGAATAACCTAAAAACTTACAATACATCTGATCAAATATTTGCAATAAAAACCTATGATCAATATAAGTTAATTAAACTTGCACACGATAATTATAGAGATGACAGAGTATTACTGATAGGAGATAATCGTCTAGCACTACTCCCAATTAATTTTAGAGCAGCAGATACCTCTAGATTTAGTGTGTTGAATTATCTCGCCAATGATACGACAGAAAAAATTCTTGTTTACCTTAAACAAGAGAAAATTGATGTTTTAATTCTATCAAGTGATTGGGGCGAGCCAGCGAAGTGGAACAAGCAACTATGGTTTGAACTATTCCAAAATCCACAAATTTGTGACGCTTATGATTTTGAGGGATTACTAGTTTGTGAGATTAAATATTAACCGTTCATCAAGCTTCTGATTATTTGACACTTTTCAACAGATTATAGAAGAGTCGACTTGGCCAAGGATATTGTTTCGAAGCGTAGCTAATCGTTGTGTTTGAATTGGTTCTATTATTAACCAGATGAACTGTTCTTGGAATTACGAAGTGTGGGATTCCAATTTCACATGATTCGCGAAAAAAACTCCAATCTTCATATGCGAATAAGTTTGAAGGATGCGTGGATCCGTTCGGAAAATTGACTAAATCAAATCCAGATCTAGGACAGGCAATAGATGAAGTCCACAAGTTCTCAAAAGAAAGTATCCAGGGGTCAAAATCTGGGTCACTTGTTGCAATATGGCGTCTAACTGCGTCAATACTAAGTGATTTGTATAGAACTAACTCAGGATGCAAAATTGCAATAGTGGGGTTATTTATAAAGTGAGTTATTGACTTTTTCAACCATGATAGCCCCCAGCAATCATCACCATCAAGTAAGAAGATTAAATCAAATTGAGCATTTTTAATTCCTAGATTTCTCGACATCCCAATATCTCGATTATTAGTTAAAACGATACGCCCAAATTCATTCTCTTTTACCCAATTCTCCGCGATCGATTTAGTAAGTACGTCAGGGCTATCAAGGATTAGTAGTATTTCGTAGTTAACATCAGAAAAAGAAGCTAAATGAAAATCTATATTGTTCCTAACACTCGCTAAAGAATTAATCAAATAGTTTTGCTCGTTATGACAAGTAACTATGATTGAAAAAGATGGACTTGAATTATACATATTGGTATAGTATAAGAATCATGGAATCTAAATTTGATCCAGAGTGGTATTTGTCAAATAATATTGATGTTCGAATGTCGGGCCTAGACCCCTTTGAACATTACGTAAAATATGGGAAGAGTGAAAATAGGCTCCCTAGTATGCCAAAGTGGTTTTTTGAAAGCTTATCGTCAAATGGTTGGGTAAATAAAGAGTTTAACACTGAGTTAGTTGATCTAACTGGTCTGGAAAAGATAAGTGAAGTAAGAGTTGTAAGAATCCCTAAATTTCAAAGAAGTATGGAAATATTTAAAAAACTTTTAGCAGAAAGTACTAAAGGAAATCGGAAATATAACTATATAATCCTACTCAAGAAAAAGAATAAATTCAAATTTATAGATAAAAATTTTATAAAGATAGTTATTTTAGATAGAGTTAACTTTGACGTATTGACTACACAAATAGTAGGATCAATGGGCACAGTTTTTATCATAAACAAAAATAAAACTAAGATCATAAAAGTTGAAAAATATTTGTAGTCATGGACTCAACTAAAAATAGAAATGTAGTGCTAGTGCCGAGTAAAAATAGACCCCATCGGATAAAGGAATGTTTGCTGGCTTTAGTAGAAAATTCAAGTATAAGCAATATTTGTATTTGCTTAAATCATGATGATAATACCTTGGACAGATACTTGGAAGTACTAGATGAATTGGAAGTAAAAAAATGTCAAATAGATGTACATTTGACATCTGGAAATAATATGATTAGTTCTTTAAATGAAGTAGCAATGAAATTAACAAGAGAATACGACTTCATGACATTTCTTGGCGATGATCAAATAGTGTCTACTCCAGGTTGGGATTCAATAATGAGTGAGCCTCTTGAAAATAAAATTGGATTTTCTTACCCAAATGATTTACACCAAGGAGAAGCACTTCCAACCTCTGTTATGTTGAATTCTAGAATAGTTAGGTACTTGGGTTTTTTTGCTGTACCGAACTTTAAGCACTTGTATATTGACAATGTTTGGCTTGAAATGGGAAAGGACTTAAAAAATATAAACTACTTTGAAAATGTGATTGTTGAACACATGCATTATACCCTTGGTAAATCTAAAGTTGATGAAACTTATGAAAATAATAATAGTCAAGAGAGTTATACAATAGGGTTAAAACAATTTGAAAAATATATGCGGAAAAGATTTAAATACGATATGAGAAAAGTAAGGGTTAAGGAGTTTTTTTATTCCTTATTACAAAATAAGGCGCAAAATAAACAATTGAAAAAATGAATGGTTCTAAAAAGATTTGAAGAAACTTTCCAATAAGACTATTTCTATTTTTAATTCTAACTAGCCCAGATTCGAAGCAAAGGTTACCTCTTTTTTTGACACTAACTGAGTCAGAATGCCAACGAAAAACCCCAAAAGGCTCATTAAAAAATTTTAATTTCCCAACCTTCATCAATTTTAGATACAAATCATGATCGAAAGAATTTGAGAATTTCTCCGAGACGAAATTGACTTGTTGTAGGGCGGAAAGCCTAAAGAAAGAACCTGGTTGAGGAACCAGATTCGGTCCAAATTTCGTGAGCATGAACGAGAGGTTTCCAAAATTATTTTCCCATACATCTTCATCTTTCTCATTTATATACTTACATTTTCCAAAGGTACCAACGTAATTTGGATTTAAGCGCAAGAAGTTAACTCCAATGTCCAATGACGGGGCTAGAATATAATCATCGTCTCCAAGCCATGAAGCTATAACGATTTCTTCGGAAATATTCTTAAACCCGGTGTTTATAGCATTAGCAATACCTTGACCGCTCTGATGCATAATAAAAATACGCGAAGTTAGAGCATCCTTATCAAAATTTGCTTGAATAAATTGATTGACGCCATTCAAATCAAAATCCCCTGGAAGAATAATTAAGATCTGCCCTAAGTCAAGTGAGCTTAAAGATTCAATCGTCTTTTGCAAATAGCTAAGGCGATTAAATGTTGTTGGAATGATAACTGCAACGTCTTTAGCTACGCTCATGTCCTAAACTTACTATAGAGGTCACAAGAAAGGATTAAACACTTGCAGAATAGTCGGATTTGCCCGATAGTTCATTAGAGTCAAGTGAGATTCAGTGAACCGTGAAAGAGAGAATTGTTAAAGTTTGGTATATTGAAATTCTAAAATTACCTTAAGAATTGATTGCAATAATCTTAAAATTCAGATATCTTTGTGATAATCGTTTGTTTTACCATAAATTAGGAATTCAAGTGATTTTCATTTGGTTACGAAAGAAGGCATAGTATTTTTTCTAGATTGGCAAAAATACGTAGTTTGTTCAGCCCACGTTTTCTTGGGACCTGTTCACAATTAGGGCAAGATCAATGGGTATTAGAACAAAGTAGGAAGTGGCCAAAATCGAATAGACCATTTTATTTTTGCGACGTTGGAGCTGGGGACCCGAAGATATATAGTAACTCTTTCATGTTAGAAAGATATGAGAACTGGCACGGATTATTAATTGATGTTCATCCTGAGAGAATTAGAAAACTCAAAGAGATGCGAACAGCTACCGTTATCGACTGTGCAGTTTCAGATTTACCTTTCGAAACAATGCTGCTAGCGAAGGATCCCGACTTTACTTATTCAAGCCAAATTGGAACCGAAGACGCTCATAAATTATTTGAGTTTTCTGGCGTAGAAAGAAAAGTTATTGGTAAAAAACTTGATGAGATTTTAACAGAAAATGCAGCCCCAGTAGATTTTGAATATTTGTCTATCGATATAGAAGGACTAGAATTTAAGGCGTTAAAAACAATAAATCTAGATTTATGGAGACCTAAGTTAATTACAATTGAACATAACTATCGTTTAGATAGGGAATTAATTCATGCATACTTAGAAAGTTTTAATTACCAGAGATTTGTGGAGCAAGATACAAAATGGGACGATTGGTACTTTCGTAAAGACTTGGTGTTTTAGGGGATTTAAAGATTTATAGCTTCCTTCGATTTTTTAGTGCGCGTCCGAGGGTAACCTCGTCGGCATATTCTAGTTCGCCTCCTACGGGTAGCCCACTTGCTAGTCGGGTCACCAAAACTCCTGTTGATTCAAGGACACGAACCAGATAGGCAGCAGTTGCTTCGCCTTCCAAATTTGGATTAGTCGCAACAATTACTTCTTTTGTTTCTTCTGTGGTAACTCTGGTGAATAATTCTTTGATTCTTAATTGATCTGGGCCAATACCATCAATTGGCGAAATTACTCCACCAAGAACGTGATAGCGACCTTTGAATTCTCGCGTCTTTTCTAACGAGGAAATATCTTTTGCTTCTTCCACAACACAAATACTGGTTAAGTCACGTCTAGTATCCGAGCAAATATTACACATTTCAGTCTCTGAAACGGCACCACAAGTTTTACAACTTTTTACTTTTTGTTTTACTTCCAAAAGTAATTTCGCTAAATTTTCTACAGTTGCAGCATCAGTTTGTAATAAATGAAACGCTAATCTTTGAGCACTTTTTGGGCCAACTCCAGGAAGTCGTCCTAGTGCATCAATTAAATCTTGAAGGGAACCTTCATACACTTTTAGTTTCCACCGTTTTCAAATTCATGAATTTTTACAGCACCTAATGCTTCCATTGCTACAGATAAACCATCTTTGTATTCAACGGATTCATCATTCATATTTGGTTTATCAACTTCTTCAGCGTTAGTTGATTCTATGTGTTTAAATTCAATTGAGACATTTAATGAGACAGCTGAAACCAAAACATTCCTCAAATTCTCAATATGTTTCATTTCCGATGCCATCATTAACTTTGAAGCATCTTTAAGTCCCACAACTAATACAGTTTGGTTTAATTCAAGTGGTTTTGAATCCATGTAGGCAAGCCAGGCAACTCTGCTGACTCTACTTAGTTCACCCATAATATCTTTCCATCTAACTTCTAAATCAGTAACATCAGTTATGTCTTTTTTTACAACTGCTTTAACTGGTTGGGGTTTTTCTAGTTTCTTTTCAACAGGTTTAACTTCTATTTTTGTAACCGGTGCTGATTGTTTTGGAGTACTAGTTTGAATTTGGGCGGCAGGTTGAACAAATAATCTGGCAATTGCTAAATCAAGTGATAATTCTGGATTCGAGGAAGATTTTAATTGTGAAAGTGAAACTGAAACACTTGTTGCAGCGGTAACAAGAATTGACATGGCATCACGATCATTTGTGTCTTGTTCTCTGATTCGAATTCCTAAATAGTTAAGAAAATCACTAAGTAATCTATGAGGCTCAACTCCTTGGGCACACGCATTTCGTACCACTTCAAGTGCTTTAGCTAAATCATTTTCTAGAACAGAATTTCCTAATTCATCTAATATGCCAAGAGGTGTTAGTCCAAGTTGCCATTCAACATATTCAGTTGATAAACCTTTTTCATCCATGCCTGCAGAAAATTGTCCTAAAAGACTTAATGCATCTCTGACACTTCCACCGCTAGCTGTTGCTATTGCTTTTAGTGCAGCATCATCACATTTAATGTTTTCTTTTTTGCAGATCTCTGCCAAATGTTTAGCTAATACATCTCTGTTTACTAAACGAAAGGCATAATTGTGTGTTCTTGATCTAATAGTTCCTAACATCTTTTCGGGCTCTGTAGTAGCAAAAATAAACCTTAAATGGCTTGGTGGTTCTTCAATCATTTTCAACATGGCATTATTTGC